>Ga0193958_1000020_pt1 | contig 113366 bp, 102 predicted proteins | sample FB_1_MG_FD_140320 | JGI IMG/M metagenome (GOLD analysis project Ga0193958, IMG submission 140320) | Microbial mat bacterial communities from the Broadkill River, Lewes, Delaware, United States - FB_1_MG | ecosystem: Environmental > Aquatic > Freshwater > River > Microbial mats | place: USA... | reverse complement strand
GTAAGCCAGTAAGCCAGTAAGCCAGTAAGCCAGTAAGCCAGTAAGCCAGTAAGCCAGTAAGCCAGTAAGCCAGTAAGCCAGTAAGCCAGTAAGCCAGTAAGCCAGTAAGCCAGTAAGCCAGTATTATTCGCTAGGTGCCTGCGCTGTGACTAACTCTAATTGTTCCAGCATCAATTTAAAATCATCACTTAACGGCGCTTCAATCTCTAATGACTCACCTGTCACCGGATGCTTCAAACTCAAGTGCCCTGCATGTAGCATCAGCCGCTGCAAATCGAACTGATCCCGCAAAAAACGGTTCTGTGTGCCATCACCATGCGAAGTATCCCCAACGATCGGATGAAAGATATGTTTCATATGCCGACGCAGCTGATGCTTGCGCCCCGTCTGCGGACTTAAGCTTACTAAGGAATAGCGCACGCTGTCATAGCGCCCCACCGGAAATGGCAACTCAGTCCGTGCCAAGCACTCATAATGAGTCACCGCATCCTGCGCAGGCTTATCAGGATCAACCTTAGCATCGGTCATTTTGTCCCATTGTGCTTGTAATGCATAATCAATAACCCCACTATCTTCTATGTGACCGCGCACAATTGCCTGATACGTTTTGGCAACCTGCTTTGCCGTGAACTGCTCCGTCAACTGGCGGGCAACTTCGGATGACAAGGCAAACAACAACACACCAGAGGTAGGCTTATCAAGCCGATGCACCGGAAATACGTGTTGCCCAATTTGGTCTCGCGTGAGTTGAATCGCAAAGCGCGTTTCATGCTTATCAATCGGGCTTCGATGAACCAGCAAACCTGAAGGTTTATTGATCGCAACGACCGCGGTATCTTGGTAAAGTATTTCCAGCATAAACGTCAGCAACTATTTGTTTTTAATTCATAAAGATTTATTAATCAATTGGCAAACAATCAGTAACAATGTGCGTGACACAATCGCATGCAATTAATCAATGGAGGTTATAACGGTGAGCCAGATAATTAGGCCAGCAACCATTAAAGCATTTTCCGCAATGCTTCTAACAGGTATTTTACTTGCCACATCCTATGCCGCGAAGGCAGATGGACTCCCTAATCTCGTCGATGTAATCGAGAAGAACCGTAATTCGGTCGTTAACATCGCCACAAAAGGCAGTTCAGACCCGACGGTAAACACTGGAAGCAACAGTCTGGATTTGGATAGCCTGCCACCGCAACTACGTGAATTCTTTAAAGGCATGCCAGCTCCAAATGCCAAACCAAAGTCGCAGCCATTTCGTTCGTTGGGCTCCGGCTTCATCATCTCATCCGATGGTTATGTTGTCACCAACGCCCACGTGATTGATGATGCAGAAAGCATTCGTGTGACCTTAAAAGATCGTCGCGAGTTAGATGCAAAAGTCATTGGTGTCGATGAGAACAGCGACATCGCATTATTAAAAGTTGAAGCTAAAGATTTGCCAGTGGCGACCTTTGGTGATTCATCAAAATTGAAAGTTGGCCAATGGGTCGTAGCAATTGGCGCACCATTTGGCCTAGAGCACAGTGCTTCGCAAGGTATTGTCAGCGCACTGGCTCGTAGCTTAAATGACGGCGTAAACAACACAACGTATGTGCCATTCATTCAAACGGACGTTGCGGTAAACCCTGGTAACTCGGGTGGCCCACTGTTCGATTTAGATGGCAATGTCGTTGGTGTGAACTCCATGATTTACAGCCGCAGTGGCGGTTACATGGGAATCTCATTCTCCATTCCAGCAAACACGGTTAAGAATGTAACCACACAGCTGAAGGAAAAAGGCTATGTAAGCCGCGGCAAACTGGGTGTATTAATCCAAGATGTTACTCAGGAACTGGCGGATTCGTTCAACTTACCCGGCCCAACTGGCGCACTGGTTGCCCGTGTCGAGGCGGATAGCGCAGCGGATAAAGCGGGTCTGAAAACCGGTGATGTCATCGTGTCGTTTAACAGCGTACCGGTTTACACCTCTTCAGATTTGCCACCATTGGTTGGTAACACTGAAATTGGCAAACACGTACCGGTCACACTGATCCGTGCTGGTAAGGAAGTTAAGGTTGAAGTGGTCGTCGGCCAGTTAAAACCAACACCTGATGCGAAGGTGGCTAAAGCTGCTGCCGCTAAAGATGGATTTGGCGTTGCCGTTGGCCCGCTAGATGAAGAACAGCGTAAAGCAACTCGTTCTGACAAAGGTGTAGTTGTAAACCAGGTAATCGGTGACAGCACTGCTGAGAAAGCCGGCATCCTAGTTAACGACATTATCGTATCGTTTAATAACAAAGAAGTGGCTACACCAGATGAGCTTCGCCAAGCGATTAAAGATGCCCCTAAAGGCCGCTCAGTACCGGTGTTAGTTATTCGTGATAACTCTGCGCGTTACATTCCGGTGCACTTACCTGAGTAACACGCAACAACAAGCTTCATAGGTAGTACCCTTTTGCGCCCTGTTTCAGGGCGCTTTTTTTATGCCTGCTATTTCGCTATCGGTTTAACTTACAGCTCGATGGTGCCTTGCTTGGATTGCTCAACATCTTCATCGTCGTCATCTGAAGGAGCACGCTGCATTGGACCGTGATCATGAATTTGATTGATCTTGTATTGCAGATAGTAAGTGGTAAACAAAAACAGTAATAAGCCGTTTACCCAAACCGCATCACCCGGTACCGCACCAGTTAAACGGTTTAATTGACGGCGAAAATTAAATAGCCATACTAATGCCATCACAAACGATAACAGCCCCAAAATGCCTTGTGCACCAGAGGTTGAAGTCGCCAGCCCAGTTTCCGGCATCATCAATTGAATCGAGGACATCACGAAGCCGATCACACCCAGAATCACGGTAGAGTTGACCAACCATTCCGGCATTCTGAGCGAGGCGGGTATACAACGGTTTAACATTTGATTGCGGGTATAAATCCAGTAATACACAAACAATCCCATGGTAAGAATACCGATACCAACAAATAACATCGTTGGGAAACGTGGGAAATTCTGGATAAAATTAGGGTCCTGCTTCGGTCGTAAATCAGACTCTGGCGGGGTATACGGGTCGTGCTCCGACATTGTTTTTCCTTGTATGAAAAAAAGGGATTCATGCCCCTGAAAATAAGGCGTTAGTGTACCAGTAGACCCTGCGGGGTCAATGCTGGACTAGTTAACTTAAGCTTTGGATAATGGTATATGTATATTGACCAAAAAGACAAAACACCCAGCTCCCGCGCTGAGAAAATATTCATCCTTATCCTAAGCGGGCTGTTCCTGTTTATGATGTGCATGGAGATGATCAGCGACTACGAGCCTCGCAAGCTATCCATGCTGCTATTCATCCTATTCTGGGTGCCCTTATTATTCCTGCATGAGTTTGGACACGCATTAATGGCAAAGTTCTGTGGCTGGGAAGTTAAACGCACGGTGATTGGCTTTGGTAGCGTGATGCACACCACGCGCTTATTTGGCGCGCCAATGGAAATTCGCATGGTGCCGCTGGAAGGGTTTGTCAGTATTGCACCGCTAAATATGAGCTGGGTACGCGTAAAACATGCGCTGATTTATTTTGCAGGCCCCGGCATTGAGCTGCTGGTGTTTTTTGCAATCATGGCTTTTTTAGGCACTGATCAGATTTTCGCACATCATGATAATTATGCACAGATAGCCTTGCAGAGCCTGGCCTTTGCAGCTTTAGCAGGTGCCATTATCAATTTGATTCCGATTGGCATTCAAACAGAGTCCGGCAACTCCCCAAATGACGGCTTAGGTATTTTGCTGTGCTTGACCAGCAGCACACTGGATTATGAGCTCTGGATTCAGGAGAACCAAAAATCCTAAGCCAAAATCAATACCTTACTTAGCGCCCTTCTGCCTCTGAGAGTAAATAAGAGGTTAAGTAGAGCGCAAAGGAAGCCGCACAATTCACATGAGTGGATGGGACGGCATTGCAATCTTCCAGTGTGACATCCGCCGCGCCATTGGCTTGCATACTGGTCTGTGCGGTTAACGCATTTTGATACGGTACGATGTCATCGTTTTGTCCGTGGAATAAGCGCACTGGCGCGTCGGGAGTCCAGTCATACACATTATTGTCTTCCAAGCGATACTTCAGCGTTAGTTCACCGGCCAGTCCGGCATATTCACTTAAGAAAGCCGGATCAAATAACTCATCCTTAGCCCGTGGCAACACGCTATTCACCGCAGCACTGCTGTAATCACCGTTATAGCGGCTGTCCAGCACCCGATCGTAAGGCGATTGAATGGCACGCAAGGTGAGATTATCTAAGTCATACCACGTGTCATAGGCATGTACCACAAAGCTAAAATAAGCAGGCTGGCTTAGCGTCGACTGGTTGAGCAAGATCTCATCCGTCATGCCACGCACATCATAAGGCCCAGCACCGGCAATACTGGCAGTCACCGTAAACTCATCGGCATATAACGTTTGCATGCGTTGATGCGCGGCAATCGTGGCATAGCCACCTTCGGAGTAACCGGCTAAAAATAACTGCTGATTTAACTCAACGGATTGGGCTTGCAGGTAAGAGCGTGCAGCCCGCAATAAATCAATCACGCTGTTAGCACTGGGAATTGCCTGAATATAAGGATGAGTCAGTGATTTAGACTCGCCGTAACCAATATAGTCAGTCGCAACCACCACAAAGCCAGCCGATGCAGCAAGCAACGGACTCGTATCAAATGAGGGATTATTACTAGGCACCGCACTATCCAGAAAAATTGTACCGTGCTGGTAACTCAGCATTGGGCTAGCCGTGGTTTTACCTTGCGGAATCGCTACAATCCCCGAGGCATTCACCTTATCCCCGTTTTCCAGTGTGGTTTTATACACTAGCTTTACCACTTTAGCGTCGTAATTGCGCCCGGAAATCACGGAAAACAGCGTTAAAAAGGTATTTTCAGAAACTTTGTATTCATTGAGCACAGAGCTACGAAGTAAGGCGCCCGGCTCAGTATCGCCATCAGAATTGCTACTGCTACCACCGCAAGCACTCAGCAATAGCATCGTTGTTAGAATAAGAATTAAACGCATGGGGGATATCATCATCGACTTGTAGTGTGCGCCATCATAACAGAATTTCAGCCAATCGACCCTAGCGTCCTCTACCGAATATGACCCTACGGATACTGTCAGAGCGGCTTAGCGTGTATTATACAGCGTTCAGAAATAACCAACTATTCGGATCGCAGATGGCAAATACCACCTTATTCTGGCATGACTACGAAACCTGGGGCATCAACCCGCGCAAAGACCGCGCATCCCAGTTTGCAGGCATTCGCACCACTCTGGAATTAGAGGTCATTGGCGAGCCCGTAATGATTTACTGCCAGCCTTGCGTCGACTTCCTACCGCACCCCGAAGCCTTACTAGTCACTGGCATTACACCGCAAAAAGCCGCAGCTGAAGGTTTAAATGAAGCGGAGTTTTTTACCCAGATCAATGAAGAGCTGAGTAAACCCGGCACCTGTGGCGTGGGTTACAACAGCCTGCGCTTTGATGATGAAGTCAGCCGCTTTGGTTTTTACCGCAATTTTATCGCCCCCTACGCCCGTGAATGGCAAAACGGCAATAGCCGTTGGGACCTGTTGGATTTAGTGCGTATGACGCATGCTCTGCGCCCTGAAGGCATTGAATGGCCAGAACGTGAACCCGGCATTACTAGTTTTCGCTTAGAATTATTGACCGCTGCGAATGAGATTCAACATGAAGGCGCTCATGATGCCTTGGTTGATGTACGCGCCACCATTGCCATGGCTAAGCTAATTCGCGAGAAGCAGCCACGACTTTACGAATACTACTTTGCCCTGCGCCAAAAGAGCAAAGCGGCAGAGTTGTTGAATGTGCAAAAGCAGGCAACCGTGCTGCATATTTCCGGAATGATTCCGGCAGAGCTAGGCTGTATTTCCCCGATCGTACCGCTGATGCAGCATCCGGTGAATAGCAATGAAATGGTCTGCTTTGATCTGCGCCAAGATCCACAACAATTATTAAATGCCAGCGTCGATGAGATTGCCAAGAGCTTATACACACCCAATGCAGAACGCGAAGATGATTCGCCACGCATTGCGCTAAAAGGCGTACACATCAACAAATCCCCTGCCTTGGCACCGCTTAAAACACTAAGCCCTGAAATGGCTGAGAAATGGCAAATTGACTGGGAAGTGATTGAGCAGCATAAACAAACCCTGCTCGCAGATCATGGCTTGCTGGATAAGCTGAAAGAGCTCTACAGCCGCTCACCAGAGCGCGAGCCAATTGATGCTGATTCTGCCTTGTACAACGGCTTTATCAATTCTGGCGACCGCAAGCTGTGTAATCTGGTCACCAGCTTATCGCCTGACCGCTTAGCCGGAGAGACAATTGCATTCTCCGACCCACGACTGAAAACCTTGTTATTCCGCTATCGTGCCCGTAACTGGCCGGATAGTCTGAGCCAGCAAGAACAATGGCAATGGCAGGAGTTTTGTCGTGCCCGCTTGTGGGATGGGGAGTTTGGTTGCGACTTTACGGCGAGCGATTTTCAGGAAGCCATGCAAGGCATTGCGCAACGAGATTTGAGTGATGATCAAAAAGCCAATCTGCAACAACTGGTGGATTGGGTTCAGCAGTACGGTTAAATCAGCATAAAAAAAGCGGGTTAATCTAAGACTAACCCGCTTTATCAAGCTTTTCACATCTAGCTAAACGTCATACCACTTACTTATTCCAGTCTAGAATTAAGCATCAAGCGCATCAGCTTTGGCTTTCTCAAGCTCAACTAACAACGCATCCGGTAATTCTAAAGCTGCTGCCAGTGCATCCAAGTAAGCGCGCTCCATTTCGTTCTGCTTATTGATCACCATTGAGGAGACCAAATAAATCTCAGCACTGGTTTCAGGGCTGTCAGACATCGCTGCCAACTCATCCAAATTCAATGGCGAGGCAATTTCCTTTTGTACAAAGGATGCCACATCACCACTTAAATTCAGCTTATGCATTTGCTCAGTAATGCTAGTGATTTCATCCTGATCAATATGGCCATCGGCCTTAGCGGCTTCAATCATCGCTTTGAGCAAAATCAGACTGCGTTTTTCAGCGGCATCAGACTCCAACATACCCACTGGCACGGGGTCAGGCTCGTTATTTGCCGACTCCACATTATTTTTATCAGACCAGTTTTGATACGCTTTCCAGGCAATGCCACCAACCGCAGCCAAGCTTCCCAGTTTTAATGCGGAACCCGTCACACGGCGACCTGCGCCAGTGCCCAGTAATAAGGCCAACACGCCCGCAGCAACTGCACCGGTTTTCATTCCAGAAATGGTTGAATCACGCTTTTCGCCGGGCTCAGCAATATCAAGCTTCTGCTCAATCGCCGCCTGACCTTTCGCAGCCATCTGGCGTCCGGTTTGCAGTAGTTCTTCAAGTACTGATTTTGCGTCCATACGAGTTACCTATTTGCGTTAAAAGCAGAAAGCCTACCCTTTAATTAATAAGGTTAAACCAGCTATGAATCAAGTACCTGCTTTAAAAAGGGTACTGTTATTTTCGAATGCTTACGTAGGCTTTCCTGATCTAACACGTTCAAAATAGTGAGTAGCGAGCCGATATCCCGCGGGTAATGACGCTCCAGATAGCTCAGCACCCGATCGCTTAACTCGATCCCGCGCTGTGCCGCACGCTGCTGGAGTACCTGACGCTTCTCATCATCGGTCAGTGCATAGAGCACATGGGTTTCACCCCAGATCAGGCGCGAGGCCAAGTCCGGCAGCTTACACTCAAGATAGCGAGGATTTTGTGTGGCACTTAAGATCAAGCGTTGCTGAGAGGTTCGGGACTGATTAATCAGATTAAACAAAGCCTCTTCCCAATCGCGATTACCCAGCACCTGATCAATGTCATCGATCACAATCATGTGCATGGCTTCAAGGCCGATGGTCGCCGCAACGCCATAAGTCGCCAAGGATTTCATCGGTAAATAGGAGACTCGCTGCCCGCGCTCCGAGGCGTGATAGCAACACGCTTGTAATAAATGGGATTTTCCACTGTGCATTTCACCCCATACAAATAGCTGGGATGATTGACTGGTTTCTGAGAATGTTTTTAACAGAGCAAACACATCCTCGTTCGCCGGTGTGGAGAAAAAGGAGTCGAAACTCAAGCTGTCACGCGATGTGACATTTAGCACCATTTGTTGTGACATCAGATTCGGTATATTTGGCTTTCGAGATAGGAGTCATGCGCATGTCGTAACAACACCGCAAGGACTGCGAAGACTGGCAATGCCAGCAGGATTCCGAAAAATCCAAACAACTGACCGCCCGCTAATACGGCGAAAATGACCGCTACCGGATGCAGCCCAATACGATCACCGACCAGCAATGGCGTTAAAAACATTCCCTCGATCATCTGCGCCACTCCGAATACCACAAAGACCCAGAATACCATCATAAAGCTTTGGGTTTCTACTAATGCAGCAACACTCGCAATCGCAATGCCGACGAATAATCCCATGTAAGGAATGAAGCTAATAATGCCCGCGATCATGCCAATCAGCAGTGCAAAATCAACACCGATAATCGCCAATCCAATGCTGTAAATAGTGCCTAAGCCCATCATCACCAGCATTTGACCACGCAGGAAGGCACCCAACATTTCATCGGACTCTTTAGCCAGCATGGCAATTTTAGGCTCAATATTACGTGGTAGCAGCTCGCGCACATAGGCAACCAAACGGTCCCAGTCGCGCAGCAGGTAGAACGTGATGACCGGAATCAGCATCATATTAATTAGCCAGCCCATCACCACTAAGCCAGACTTAGAAACAGTGCCGACTAAACCTTTAATGAAGCCACCGGCAACATCCCACTCTTTGGAAAGCGTAGCACCCAAGCTTTCTTTATCAATCTGTGGCAGGTCAATACCGAAGGCAGCCAGCTGCGGTGACAAGGTCTCACGCAGCCAGATTAGATAATCAGGTACTTTGACAATGAAGTTAGTGATTTGCCCCTGCATCAGAGAGGCCAAGAACACGAAGAATGGCAACAGAACCAAGAACACCACCGCAAACACAATGGCTACGGAGGTGGTCCGGGAGAGCTTATAGGTTTCCAGCCGATCCACTAAGGGATCGCCCAGATATGCCAGCAAAGCACCAACCACAAATGGCAATAAGATTGGCGATAACAGATAAATCAGAAAGCCGCCGACCAGCAGCATTGCCAGCCAAAACCATTGTGTACTTGCTGTCATAAACTCAACATCCTGTTATCAATTCAAATCCAACACATCCTGCATCGAGTAAACAGCAGGTGGGCGACCTTTTAGCCAGTTCGCAGCGCGTATTCCACCTTTCGCAAAGGTCATACGGCTAGAAGCTTTATGGGTGATTTCAATGCGCTCACCAATGTCAGCAAACAACACGGTATGCTCGCCCACAATATCACCGGCACGAATGGTTTCAAAGCCAATCGTTTTGCGATCACGCTCGCCCGTTACCCCTTCACGACCATACACGGCACATTCTTTCAAATCGCGGCCTAAAGCATCGGCCAGTACTTCACCCATACTCAAAGCCGTACCGGATGGTGCATCGATTTTGTGGCGGTGATGTGCTTCGATGACTTCAACATCGACGGTATCGCCCAGCACGCGTGCGGCCATATCCAACAACTTAAAGCACAGGTTCACACCCACACTCATATTGGATGAAAAGACCACCGGAATGGTTTTACCAGCTTCCTGAATACGGGCTTTTTGCTCATCGCTAAAGCCCGTCGTACCGATTACGATGGCTTTATTATTTGCCACGCACCAGTCCAAATGCTGCATCGTCGCCGCTGTTACCGTAAAGTCGATAACAACATCAAAGTCTGCTGCGGCATCCAAAGAGTCTACTAGCGCAATCTCGTTCTTACCGATTGCGGCTAACTCACCCGAATCAGCACCCGCCAGAGAGCTACCCACATTCACCGTCGCAGCGGTTAACTGCGCAGTTTCATCTAAGTGGACGGCTTCCATCAGAACTCGTCCCATACGTCCGGCAGCGCCGACAATTGCAACCTTAGTCATGGCTTACTTCTCTCCCTCAAACCAACCTTTTACATTATCAAAGAATGATTTGGTTTTATCACCCCAGCCGTGCATTTCCGGGCTGTGCTTTTCTTTGCCATCTGACAAACTTTGCTCCAACTCTTCCAGCATGCGCTTTTGATCTTTAGTCAGATTCACTGGTGTTTCTACCTGAATCTTACAGAACAGATCGCCTTCAAACGCATCACGGACTGACTTCACGCCTTTGCCACGCATCCGGAATACTTTTCCAGACTGTGATCCTGGTGGAATTTTCAGGCTAACTTTGCCATTCAGCGTTGGCACTTCAACTTCGCCGCCCAGTGCAGTCGTTGTAAAGCGAACGGGAATGGTGCAATGCAGATCGCTGCCATCACGTCTGAAGATCGAGTGCTGCTTAAGCTCCATCTGAACATACAAGTCACCGGATGGGCCGCCGTTCATGCCAGCTTCGCCTTCACCCGACAGGCGAATACGATCGCCAGTATCGACGCCCATTGGAATTTTAACTTCCAAGGTCTTGTGTTCTTCTGTGCGTCCTTGTCCGTGACAACTTGGGCAAGGGTCTTTAATTTCTTTTCCTGACCCATGACAGCTTGGGCAAGTCTGCTGTACCGCAAAGAAACCTTGCTGAATACGGACTTGGCCTTGGCCATGACAGGTTGAGCAGGTTTGTGGTGTAGTGCCCGATTTAGCACCGGTTCCGCCACAAGGCTTACAGTTTTGCATGGTTGGAATGCGAATATCGACTGTGGTACCAAATACAGCCTGTTCCAGTGTCAAATCCAAGTTGTACTGCAAGTCGTTACCGCGATATGCACGGTTCGGATTATGACCACCACGGCCACCGCCAAAGATCTCATCAAAGATATCGCCGAAGCCGCCACCGCCGCCCCCGAAGCCGCCGCCAAATCCACCACGACCACCCGCAGAGCCATCCACACCCGCATGACCAAACTGGTCATAAGCCGCGCGTTTTTGGGGCTCACTCAATATCTCATAAGCTTCTTTAATGTTCTTAAATTTGGCTTCTGCTTCAGCATCACCGGGGTTACGGTCAGGATGGTGTTTCATCGCCATGCGCTTAAACGCTTTTTTTAGTTCACTTTCACTAGCGTTTTTGCTGACGCCAAGCGTTTCGTAATAGTCCTGTTTTGCCATACTGTTAACCTGAATTTTGCTACGTAAATTGTGATTCGCTAAAAACTAAAGCAGGCGTGCAGAGTATTGCCCTGCACGCCTGAGTGTCTTACCAGCTTGTGTGTTGCTTACTTCTTAGAGTCATCAACATCAACAAACTCAGCGTCAACCACGTCATCATCAACTGGCTTTTGCTGTGCCTGAGCACCGTCTGGCTGGCCAGCTGCATCACCGGCACCCGCTTGTGCCTGAGCCAACGCTCCGGAAGCTTCCATCAGCGCTTGAGCTTTGCTGTCGATCAGCTCTTTGTCGTCGCCTTCCATTGCTTTTTTCACTTCATCAATCAAAGCTTGGATCTTAGCAACTTCAGCGCCGTCAACCTTATCGCCGAACTCTTTCAGTGACTTCTCAGTACCGTGAACGATGCTGTCTGCAGAGTTACGAGCATCAACCAATGCGCGCAGCTTCTTATCTTCTTCAGCATGTGCTTCAGCATCTTTAACCATCTTTTCGATTTCGTCATCAGACAAACCGGAAGAAGATTTGATCTGGATAGATTGCTCTTTACCAGTCGCCTTATCTTTAGCAGATACATTCAAGATACCATTGGCATCGATGTCTAAGCTAACTTCGATCTGAGGCATACCGCGTGGTGCTGGCGGAATGTCTGTCAGGTCAAAACGGCCCAGAGACTTGTTACCGGAAGCCATTTCGCGCTCACCCTGTAACACGTGCACAGTTACCGCACTCTGGTTGTCATCAGCTGTAGAGAACACTTGCTGCGCCTTAGTCGGAATAGTTGTGTTCTTTTCGATCAGCTTAGTCATTACGCCGCCCATTGTCTCGATACCCAGAGACAGTGGAGTCACGTCCAGTAGCAGTACGTCAGTCACAGAACCACCCAGTACACCACCTTGGATCGCCGCACCTGCTGCAACTGCTTCGTCAGGGTTCACGTCTTTACGTGGCTCTTTACCGAAGAAGTCTGTAACAGTCTGCTGAACCTTAGGCATACGGGTTTGACCACCCACCAGGATTACATCGTCGATGTCAGACGCTGACAAACCAGCATCTTTCAATGCCATTTGGCAAGGTGCAACCGTACGTGTAATCAGGTCATCAACCAATGACTCCAACTTAGCGCGAGTCACTTTTACGTTCAAGTGCTTAGGGCCTGATGCATCAGCAGTGATGTATGGCAGGTTCACATCTGTCTGGTTTGAAGATGACAATTCGATCTTCGCTTTCTCAGCCGCATCTTTCAGACGTTGTAAAGCCAGAGGATCGTTATGCAGATCCATGCCGTTTTCTTTCTTGAACTCATCTGCTAAGTAGTCGATCAGACGCATGTCGAAATCTTCACCACCAAGGAATGTATCACCGTTGGTAGACAGTACTTCGAACTGGTACTCGCCATCGATCTCAGCGATTTCGATGATAGATACGTCAAAAGTACCACCACCTAAGTCATATACCGCCAGCTTCTTATCGCCTTTGGTTGCTTTGTCCATACCGTAAGCCAGTGCAGCAGCAGTCGGCTCGTTGATGATACGCTTTACATCCAAACCAGCGATTTTACCGGCATCTTTAGTTGCTTGACGCTGTGAATCATTGAAGTATGCAGGAACGGTGATAACCGCTTCTGTAACTTCTTCACCCAGGTACGCTTCAGCATCTTTCTTCAGCTTCATCAATACGCGAGCTGATACTTCAGGTGCTGACATTTTCTTGCCGTTCACTTCAACCCATGCGTCGCCGTTATCAGCTTTAACGATTTTGTAAGGAACCAGCTTAATATCTTTTTGTACGGCTTCTTCTTCAAACGTACGACCAATCAAACGCTTGATGGCATACAGCGTGTTGTTTGGGTTAGTAACCGCTTGACGCTTTGCAGAGTGACCGACCAGAACTTCATCTTCAGTGAATGCGATGATTGAAGGCGTTGTACGATGGCCTTCTGAGTTCTCAATGATCTTTGCTTCTTTACCTTCGATTACAGCAACACAAGAGTTTGTGGTACCCAAATCAATTCCAATAATCTTTCCCATTCTGTTTCTCCAAAGAAAACTTTTTAACTTGAGAAATAAATGCGGTTCATTTCTCTTAATTCAAGTAATGTTTTTATCTAAACACCAATTATTTCTAATTAGTGGCTATTAATTTTTAACAACCATGACCATTGCAGGACGAATCAGGCGACCATTGATGGTGTAACCCTTCTGCATAACGGCCATAACGGTGTTGTTTTCCATGTCAGGGTTTGGCTGCATCGCCATTGCCTGATGTAGCTCCGGATTAAACTTTTCACCCATCGGATTAACCGATTCGATGTTAAATTTATCCATTACTGATTCGAACTGCTTCAGTGTCAGGTTCATCCCTTCACGAATTTGCTCAATACTGCCCTCTGCAGACATTCCCATTTCCATACTGTCGGCAACTGGCAGTAAAGCTTCTACGAATTTCTGCGAGGCAAACTTGTGCGCATCTTCAATTTGCTTATCGGTACGCTTACGTTGGTTATCCATTTCAGCTTGCAGACGTACCAGTGTTTGCCAGCTATCATCAGCTTTCTTTTCTGCTGCCTCTAACTGCTCACGCAACTGCGCGATAATTTCATCGCTGGACATTTCTGCTTCATTGCCGTCCACCGTTACCTCTTCTGTTGCCGCCTCATTTGTCTCGACGGTTTCTGCAGACATAATCTCGACGTCTGCAGCAGGGGCTTCTTGGTTTTCCGGTTTTTGATCAGATGTACTCATTGGCTCCGCTCTCTAGATAGTGTTTGACGCTTATAATTTGGGTTGTACCTTCGTTTTCAAGCTAAAAAATGAAAAAACATAAAAAAACCCCGCATATCGCGAGGTTTTAATTAAAATAAGTCTCATTCTCCGATTTGTCGTATTCACTCACGCCATTTTCGACCGAAGCGCGGCGGTTAATAAACGCGAGGTAATATCAACCACCGGAATAATACGCTCGTATTGCATGCGCTTAGGGCCAATCACGCCCAGCACTCCGATATGCTTATCATCGATACTGTAAGGCGCAGTCACCAGACTACAATCATTAAACACCGCACGACCGGATTCACGCCCGATAAATATCTGCACACCATTCGCTTGAATACAGCTATCCAGCAAAGTGAGCACTTCACGCTTTTCATTAAAGGCATTAAAGATTTGACGCAAGGTGCCGATATCTGACAGATCTTCGTAATCCATCAGCTTGGTTTTGCCGACAATCAAGCAACCTTCGTCTTCTACACTGCCATCCGGCACCGCTTCAAAGGCTTTTTCACCTAATTCAATCGCTGATTGCATCATCAAATTCAACGCTTCACGATCATTTTTCATTGCTTCGATTAAATGCTGGCGAGCCGCCTGTAAGTCCAAGCCATTTAAGTGCTGATTTAGATAATTACCCACTTGCTGTAATTCACCGGGCTGGTATTCGCGGTCAGTATGAATAATTCGGTTCTGTATTTCGTTGTCACTCATCACCAAGACCACCAGCACTTGGTCTTTAGATAAATACAGAAATTCGATATGCCGCAGTTCCAGCGCTTTGGCTTGCGGGAATGTCACCACACCAGCTAGCTGAGTCACATTGGATAGCAAACTGGACGCTGTTTTAATTAACTGGCTTTGGGAGTGCGTATCGCTAAAGCGCCCCTGAAAGGCTTGTAGATCCTGCTCATCGAGCGTTTGAATATTGACTAATGAATCGACAAATAAACGATAACCCTGCGCGGTTGGAACGCGACCTGCAGAAGTATGTGGCGCATGAATGTAGCCAAGGTCTTCCAAATTGGCCATGACATTACGCACCGTGGCCGGGCTTATTTTCAGACCGCTACGCTTGGCCAGTGTTGAGGAACCAATCGGCTCGCCGTCGATAATATAGGCCTCAATCAACACTTTAAGCAGCTGTAGCGCCCGTTCATTCAGTTTGCTTTTATTCGTTGCCATTAAGGTTTCGGATTCTGTTAGTTATACATATATTACTGTTATATGGGGACGAATTGGAATGCTTGCAATATAGAATTAGCCCTCTTGCATTTAGCAGCAAGGTTTGCCACTCTAATGAACCTGATCAGAGCTGGAAAATCGTATGCGCTCCTTTAACCGAATCGGCCTATTCTCCAAACAGGAAGACCCCCGAATAGCCGACACTCTGGTTCAACTTCACACCTTCCTGACTACACAAGACTTCACTGTACTGACGACCCACACCGTAGCGAGTTTTGTAGGTACTTCACCCTCTTTTACTGACCAAGAGTTGGCTAGCCAGATTGATATGGCAATTGTGGTCGGTGGTGACGGAACATTGCTGCAAGTTGGGCGCTTACTAGCCACTGAAGATATTCCTATTATCGGCATTAATCTTGGCCGCCTAGGGTTTCTGGTTGATATCTCACCGGAGAAATTAGACGAGCAGTTGCATGCCATGCTGGAAGGCCATTACACGGTTGAGCCGCGCACATTATTGCAAACCGAAGTCTTCCGCGGCGACACCCTGCTCGGCAGCCGTAATGCACTGAACGATGTGGCACTGCATGTACGCAATGATGTGCGAATGATCGAGTTTGATACGCAAATCGATGGCCACTTTGTGAATACTCAACGTGCCGATGGCATGGTGATTTCTACGCCAACGGGCTCTACCGCTTACTCACTGTCAGCCGGCGGCCCGATCCTGCACCCTGGGTTAAACGCCGTTGTGCTTGTGCCAATTTGCCCGCACACACTCAGTCATCGCCCGATTGTTGTTCACTCCGATAGTGTGATTGAAATTCTGTTGTGTGAGTCTCGCAATGTGGATTCACGTATCTCCTTTGATGGTCAATCAAATCTGGATTTATTGGCCGGAGACCGGATTGTTATTCGCCAGCATCCTCATAAACTGCGCCTGATTCATCCTGAGAATTATGATTATTATCAGATTCTACGGACTAAACTCGGCTGGAGCACAACCCCTCCCTAATTTGCCCATTCGCCTTATCTGGCTTTGCTAGGCAAAGCCTCGATTCGCTGGCACAATGAGCCCTCATTTACTCCCTGCACCCTATTTATGTTAAGCCATATTTTTCTGCGCGACTTTGCCATTATCGAAACGCTGGACCTAGAGTTGGAGCCCGGCATGACCGCGCTAACCGGCGAAACCGGCGCGGGTAAATCAATTCTGATTGATGCCATTGGACTAGTACTTGGCGACCGAGCAGATAGCGGCGTGGTACGCCATGGTGCAGAGAAAACTGAAATCACCCTGAGCATTGATGTATCCGATACCCCATCGGCTATGCAGTGGCTAAAAGATCAGGATTTGGATCAGGATGAGCAGTGTATTTTGCGGCGTGTAATTACCAGCAGCGGCAAGTCGCGCGCCTGGATTAATGGCACGCCAACCAATCTCACCATGCTGCGTCAACTTGGCGAGCAAGTGGTGGATATCCACGGCCAGCATGAACATCAGTCGCTGATGAAAAAAGAAATGCAGCGGCAGTTGCTGGATGATTACGGCAGCCATGCCAAGCAGCTGCAAACGCTGGATAAGCATTACAGCGAGTGGAAACAGCTGAATGACAAACTCAGACAGCTGACCGATCAGAGTAGCGATCATCAGGCACAAATTGATTTGCTCAGCTTTCAAACTCAAGAACTAGAAACACTGGAGTTGGTTGAAGGTGAATATGCTCAGTTAGATGAAGAGCACTCGCGTTTATCAAATGCTGGTGAGTTATTGCAAACGGCAGCAGGTGGTATTGAGCAACTTTATGATGCCGATGAAAACTCGGTTTACTCTATTCTTAGTCACCTGATTACCGATTTATCGGATCAGGAGCGATTGGATAGCGCACTCACAGAACCGCTGGCATTACTGACCGAAGCACGTATTCAAATTGAAGAAGCGACGGGTTTATTACGTAATTATCAGGACAGTTTAGAACTTGACCCACAGCGCTTGGATTGGGTTGAAAAGCGTATTTCTGATTTGCTGCAAATGGCGCGTAAACATAATGTTACGCCGGAAGAGTTACCTGAAAAGTTTAATAGCCTAAGCGCACGACTTTCTGAGCTGGATGGCGGCGATTATGACTTAGATGCTTTGCAAGCTAAGTTAGATAAAGCACGTGAGCAATATTTAGAGACTGCTGAAAAACTCCATAAAGCGCGCCAAAAAGCGGCAAAACAATTAGGACAAGGCGTTTCGACAGCCATGCAACAATTAGGCATGGGTGGTGGCGTGTTTGAAATTCGCTGCGATTATGATGCAGAAAGCAAATTCACTACACATGGCTTGGATGATATTGAGTTTCAGGTCAGCGCCAATCCCGGACAACCACTAAAAGCGCTGATTAAAGTGGCTTCGGGTGGTGAGCTCTCGAGAATTTCTTTGGCTATTCAGATGATTGCGGCGCAAAAAGTGACATTGCCCGCATTAATTTTTGATGAGGTAGATACAGGTATCGGTGGTGGTACTGCGGAGGTAGTTGGCCAGCAATTGCGCAAGCTAGGCTCCAGTCGACAAGTACTATGCGTAACGCATTTACCGCAAGTGGCCTCTCAAGCTCACCAGCATTACAAAGTAACTAAGATTAAAGGTAAGACGAGTACCAGCACTGGTATGTTGGATTTACAGGCGGATGAACGTGTTGAAGAAATCGCACGCATGATGGGTGGTATTGAAATTACCGAGTCAACTCGCGCACTGGCCAGAGAAATGCTGCAAACGGGTGAGCAGTCAGATTAAATACTCGTTGAGTTTAATGGGTGACTAGTCAGTTACTGCAAGATTAAAGGTTGGCCTGCTACTCGCTGGGGCAGGCGCTTCCTGATACAACACAACAACTTTTGGTGGTGAGTTACTTGTCACGTCATCGCGATCTAAATAATCAGGAATACCATCGTTATCTGAATCAGCTGTTGCGCCTTCCAGCTTGGTTAGTCGGCTATCGCCATCATCGTTAGCGTCCTGATAATTCGGTACACCATCATTATCGGTATCATCATTCAACGGCGAGCCATCTCCATCCACATCTTCCTGACGGGTTAAAATACCGTCATTATCATCGTCGTTATCTAAACGGTCAATAATGCCATCACGGTCGCTATCTTGCGGGTGATTTTTATCCTGCCCTATTTCTGCGATATCTGGAATGCCATCTTGATCAGTATCATCACTGAAGACTTGTTTAGTTTTGGTGGCTAATTTGGCGTTGGCGTTGGCGTTGGCGTTGGCGTTGGCGTTGGCGTTGGCGTTGGCGTTGGCGTTGGCGTTGGCGTTGGATTTTGGCTTTGCTGCGAGAACGGTGCTAGTGCTTTCTAAGAAATCAGCAATACCATTTTGATCAAGGTCGGCCAGAGTCACATTATCATCAATGCCATCTCCATTCGCATCCTCACCTCCGGTGGCATCCGCATCAAACTTATCATCCACTCGATCGTTATCCCGATCAACTAAGCTTAAACCCGCTTCATCATGATCGAGAATGCCATCATTATCAGAGTCCTTATCGAGGTAGTTAGCCAAGCCATCATTATCCACATCGCCGATCCCTTCAATGATAGATGGAATGCCGTCGCCATCATCATCTTCATCCAACAGATCCAAGCGGCCATCACCATCAGTATCGAGCGGAGCGTTATAATTGCTCCCGACTTCCAGACCATCTTTAATCCCATCGCCATCAGTATCGCTAAGCATCAGCTCAGAGCCAAAGCGCACTTCAAGTTCATCAGGCAAACCATCACCATCGGTATCCGTTAAGTCGGTAATAGCAACAGGCTGTGGAAGCTTTTGCTTGGCTAGCTGCGCTATGGACTCTGTCATTGCAGGGACTTTCTCAGCAAAAGCAGGAATCACATAAAAACCTAGTAGAAAAAGCAATACCGATGCCGCTGAAAAGGTCAGTAAATGGGCAAAGAATCGAAGTAGCTGATGTATCCAGCGAGGAAGCAGTAAAGCAAATGAGTGATAATTTTTCACGTCGCACCTATGTAGCAGCTTGGCATTTAGTACCTTAGCGCTGCTTTAATTTTTATTATTGTTCAATAATATGACATAATGAGGCGCTTTAAACAAGCTTAAACGCCACTGGTCAGACAATCGGTACGTTTTATCTATTTAGCTTGCGTTACAGCAAACTGGTGCCCATCGCGAATAAACGGTTGTATTCTTTGATTGCAAAGCGGTCGGTCATGCCAGCGACATAGTCAGCAACGACTCGGGCATAATCGGTGGCTCCACCCTTTAGCTGTGCCGCTTTGGCATAAGCCTGATGCTCTGGCGGCAATAAGCGCACATCATCAATAAAGGCAGTAAACAGCGCTTCAATAATCTGCTGCGCCTTGCGAGTCATACGATAAACCTGATGATGGAAGTATAAATTCTCTCTCAGGAATTTTTTCATTAAGCGGCTTTGGTTAAACATCTCGTCACTAAAGCGGATTAATGGAGCAGCTTGCGCCCTCACTTCATCAATATGTTTTACGCCTGCATCTTCGATTAAACCACGGCTTGTGTTTACCAGATCAACTACTTGCTCACCAATCATGTGGCGAATAGTCTCGTGCACACTGCGATTATCATCCAAGTCCGGATACTTCCACTTCACCTGATCATAGTGCAAGGCGAACATATCGGTCTCGCGCAGCTGCTCAATTGTCAGCAAGCCAGAGCGAATACCATCATCAATATCATGATTATTATAAGCAATCTGATCGGAAATATTGGTAAGCTGCGCCTCAAGGCTCGCCTGAGTTTTATCCAAAAAGCGCTGTGCGACCGGCCCTAATTCTTGCGCGTTTTTTAAAGCACAGTGCTTAAGAATACCTTCGCGGGTTTCAAAAGTGAGATTTAAACCCTGAAACTCAGCGTATTTTATTTCTAAGTGATCAACCACGCGTAGTGACTGCAAATTATGCTCAAAACCGCCGTAGGGTTTCATGCAAGCATTCAGTGCATCTTGTCCGGCATGGCCAAATGGGGTGTGGCCTAAGTCATGTGCCAAAGAAATGGCTTCGGTCAGGTCTTCATTAAGTGCCAGCGTTCGTGCTATCGAGCGAGCAATTTGAGCAACTTCCATGGAATGCGTCAGACGGGTTCGATACAAGTCCCCTTCATGATTCACGAAAACCTGAGTTTTATACTCTAAGCGTCGAAAGCCCGTGGAATGGATAATGCGGTCGCGGTCACGCTGATATTCAGTGCGAAACGTCGGAGATGGCTCATCGTGCTGCCGCCCCCGGCTACTCTCAGGCGATGCCGCATAATCCGCAATCATACCCGCTCCAAAACCGCGTCAAGTGCTTGTGGGTCGTAATCATTACTCGTGACTGCTTCGCCAATTTTGCGTAGCAATATCAGGTTCATGACACCATCTTGTACTTTCTTATCACGCTTCATGTGTTTCATAAACGCTTGAGGTGATACTTCAGGTGGTGGCTCAACGGGTAGCTTGGCTAAGATGAATAAAGATTTAACCAACTCAACATCGGCTTCAGATAACCACCCCATTTTCTGGGATAGCTCAGCAGCCATTACCGTACCGGCTGCAACCGCTTCACCATGCAACCAATTACCATAACCCATTTCGGTCTCAATGGCATGGCCAAAGGTATGACCAAGGTTTAACAACGCACGTTGCCCGGTTTCTCGCTCATCCGCTGCGACTAAATCTGCTTTATGCTGGCAGGATTGGTAAATGGCATATGCTAGGGCTTCAGGATCACGCGCCATTAGTTTGGTCATATTTTCTTGCAACCAAACAAGGAACTCCGGATCGCGAATCAAACCGTACTTGATAACCTCCGCCAAGCCAGCACTCAACTCGCGATCTGATAATGTGCTCAGGGTTTCGGTATCGATGATCACACATTGGGGCTGGTAAAACGCACCAATCATATTCTTACCCATCGCATGATTAACACCAGTCTTTCCACCAACGGATGAATCAACCATGGACAGCAAGGTCGTAGGTACTTGAATAAAGTTAATGCCTCGCTGGTAACTCGCAGCAGCAAACCCGCCCATGTCACCAACCACACCACCACCTAAAGCTAATAAGGTCGTCCGTCTATCACAGTGGTTTTCCAGCATACCGGTGAAGATCTGATTTAAAACTTCCAGAGTTTTAAAATTCTCACCATCAGGCAGTGCTACATCGGAGTTCTTATACGCAGTCAGGTTCTCTTGTACTGTTTTCAGATACAACGGCGCGACCGTTTTATTAGAAACAACGATCGTACTATTGCCATGAATAAATGGCGTGAAAAGCTCTGGCCGCTTTAACAAGCCTGTGCCGATATAAATCGGATAACTACGATCACCTAACTCAACGGTTAATGTTTGCATTACGCCTTTCCCTTCTTAATGCTTTCTCAATACGATGCATGACAACACTGACTTTCTCATGCCCGGTACGAATCACGATATCCGCAGTATCCAAATAAGCAGGTTCCCGTACAGCCAACAAATCACGCAATGTTTGCAGTGGGTTTTCTGTCTGCATCAACGGACGTGCTTTATCATGCTTAATCCTTGAATACAGTTTTTCCGCAGAGGCCCTCAAATACACCACACAACCACTGTTTTTAATGATTTCACGGTTTTCAGGGCGGATCAAACTACCGCCACCGGTAGCAATCACACAGCCTTGATAGGTGCTTAGCTCCTGCAAAACCTGAGTTTCACGCTCGCGAAACCCATCCTCACCCTCTATATCGAAAATGGTCGCTATCGGTACTCCGGTACGCTCTACAATTAAACGGTCAGAATCATAAAAATCCACTCTCAGGCGGCGCGCCAATTGCCGACCTACTGTTGACTTTCCAGCCCCCATTAGGCCAACCAAAAATATTTTTTGCTTCACTGGCTACTGTGCCACTCTTTTCCATTTTGACGGTCTATATTCTAAACGCTCTGACCATTGATTGCATTGCAATTTTCCGGACATAAAAAAAGGAGCTCGAAAGCTCCTTAATTTATCCCTCAAATCCAAGCGTAAAACTTAGTTCATGATTTTCGGTGTTACAAAAATCAACAACTCACGCTTTTCATTACTTTTAACATTATTTTGGAACAGCTTACCAAGGTAAGGCAATTCACTGAGTACTGGCACTTTAGTCGAGTCATGAGCATTAATCTCTTCATGCACACCACCCAATACCACGGTCTGACCGTTATCGACCAACACCTGAGTATTGACTTCACGTGTGTTGATACTTGGTACGCCAGAGTAAAGTGACCCAACGGTATCTTGGTTAACCTTCAGGTCCATGATGACATGTTCATCTGGTGTCACCTGTGGGGTTACTTCTAAACTTAACACCGCTTTCTTAAACGATACGCTGGTTGCACCACTAGAGCTTGCTTCCAAATATGGAATCTCAACACCTTGCTCGATGGTCGCTTTCTTCTTATCAGCCGTTACTACACGTGGCGTTGACACGATGTCACCTTTATTCTCAGCCTGTAGCGCTGAAAGCTCCAGATCAAGCAGGTAATCTTTCGCCAACAAAGAGAAGCCAAAGGCTCCGGCAGCACCCGTTACCGGTAAGTTCACATTTAAACGATCACTAATACCTGGCAAACCTACGGATACACCATCAGCCACATCACTTAAGATACTGCTGGTTGACTCTAGTGAGCCAGAGGTCGTTCCCGTTCCTGAACTACCCACTGAGGACAACTTAGTCACACCAAAGCGTGCGCCTAGCTCCTTGCTGAAGGTGTCACTGGCAATAACGATTCGCGTTTCAACTGAGACCTGTCGAACAGGAACATCTAAACTCTTCACCATATTGCGAATCTGATCAACACGGCTAACGGTATCCTGTACCAGCAATGTGTTTGTTCGGCTATCCACTGAGACATTACCGCGATCAGACAGCATGGAGTTATTCTTTCCATTTGTTTGGTTGTTAACCAGACTCATCATCTCATCAGCCTTGGCAAAATTAACCGCGATGTACTCGGTTACTAATGGCTCTAATGCTTTCTTACGTTGTAAAGCCTGAAGCTCTTGCTGCTCTTTAGCCTGTAACTCAACCGCTGGTGCAACCCAGATTACATTGCCATTGCTGCGCATGGCTAAGCCTTTTGATTCCAGCACGATGTCCAATGCCTGATCCCAAGGAACAGATTTCAGGCGCAAGGTAATATTTCCCTTCACACTGTCGCTAACCACAATATTCTTATCGGTAAAGTCTGCCAGCAGCTGTAATACAGAACGGACTTCAATATCCTGGAAGTTTAGTGAGAGGGGTTTACCTTTATACGTTTTCTGTTTTGGCTTGAGTGGATCAACTGGCTTTACTACACGCTTTATGCGCTTCATTGTAATTTTATACTGATTACCATCACGAGAAATTTCATGTTCGAAAGCAGTATTAGCCACTAACTTAATTAATGCATCGGCACCTTTACGTTCAATATCAACAAACGAGACAGGCGTTGCGAAATCCATTACATTCAATCGCTTACGTGGCTCTTTAGTCGCCACATCACGAACGGTTACAACCACTAAGTTTCCATTTTTGACTGCACTCACCTTCGTTGCAGAGCTTGGCAGCTTGATAATCGCCATGCCGTTTCCACTCGCATCACGTCTGAAATCAATCGGCGCTAAATGGCTAACCCGCTTGGCGACAGGACGCTTCGGTACAGAGGCTGCGGGCCTCGGGATGTAATTACTGGCTTGCGCCTGATGTGAGATCGCACGCTGCTGAACAGCCGGACCTTGAGTATTCATGGCACGCACGGGCTGCGCAGGTACACCTGCCCGGCTAAAGGTCACCAGAACCTGAGAGCCTTGAATTTTAGTCTGAAACTCCGCCTTTTGTGTTAACCCGACCATCACCCGCAGCTTGCCACTACCGGTTGCCGTTCTAACGCTATTAACATAGGGAGAGCGAATCAATTGCTTGCGAACACCTAATGCCGATTCAGCATCAGCAAAATCAAGTACAATCATTCCAGAAGAAGCCACAGGGAATGTAGTCGGCGCTCTAACCGCAGAGTCAAAGAAAAGCCTTAGCTGGGTACTACCGTTTCCCTGACTAACTGCATCTACTTTCTGGAGTCGCGCGGCCGCGAAGCCGTCAGCAGATGCAAGCAACCCCAAAGGCAGGGCGATGGCAGTCATCAGTCGCGTTATTGTTTTCATGTTCAGACCTATTTATTATTATTCATTTTAGTCACAGGCACACCATTGGTTCAGGCGGCAATCGTGAGTGTCGCTTATTGCTCCAACAGCAGCTTGTTATCCTGCTCTTTATATCCGCCCAATCCATTGGTTACAATCTCAGACAAGTCTAGCTTGGCCTCGGACACCGAGACAATCTTGCCGTAGTTTTGCCCAACATAATTTCCCTGCCTGACGCTTTGAACTCCACCATCCGGAATCTTAATCAACGCCCATAGCTTATTATCTTTCTGCACGGTACCCACCATTTTCAAACTATCTAGCGGGAAACCTTCCAGGAATTCTTTAACTCGTGTGGTATCCACTTCAATACCAGAGTCTACAACCGGCACTTCATTTGGCTCCAACATGGAGACATCAAATGGGTCCTTTTCATTCTCCGGATACACATAACGTAAATATGGCTTTACTTCCGGAATCGGAGAAATGGGTCGTGCTGGCTTGGCTCTGTGTGATTCAAAATACACGTCTAAGTCTGACGTATCCTGAATACAACCAGATAAAAGCACACTGGCCGCACAGCAGCAGATGGGTAACAATACCTTACGAGGCAACATTTTAGTGTTCATTAGCTATTACCTTCATCATTTTCATCAAGATAGCGATAGGTTGTAATCATCGCTTCCATCGTCAATCGGAAGGGTGCGTTCTTCTTCTTTTTATCGTCCTTCACCTTTTCAGGTGACAGTCGAATGTCAGAAATGGTTACAATTCGTGGCAAACCAGAGATATCGCTCACAAACGCAGCCAACTGGTTATAAGTTCCATTAGCTTTGAGCACAATCGGCTTCTCCGCATAGAACTCTTTTTGCCCTTCAGGCTTCGGTTGGAATAACTCGATCTCCAATCCGTTAGACAGACCCTTCTCCGAGATATCCAGAATAAGTCCCGGGATTTCAGTCCCACTTGGCAGCTGCTTCATCAGCGAGCCAAACGATACTTGCATCTCTTTCAACTGAGCCCGAAAAGCAGGCAGCTGATTGGCTCGTGCCTGTTTCGTTTCATACGTCTGCTTGAGCGTTGATTCCTGTGCTTGTCGATTATCTAGCTCACTCATTTTATCAATGATGATCAGCTTGTAGCCCATAAACACCACCAGACTGCAAACGGCCAGAATCGCAATAACTTTAACCGGGAGTGACACATTAGCCGGATCATCAATCAGACTATTTAATTCCTGTAAATCAATCGCCATTATTGAATCTCCTCATCGCTGCCGGATTTCAATAACTGAGTAACGCTAAGGCTAAAGTTTCTCAATTTATCCGTTTCTTTTCGGGTATCGATCGAAATGATATTCAATGCTGAAGAACTCAGCCAAGGGGACATATCCAAGCGATTCATGTAGCTGGAAACGCGTGCATTAGACTCTGCCTTACCTTCCAGTTTAATTTTGTTTTCTTTCTGCTCAAGATTAGTTAGGTACAAGCCCTTAGGGAGCGATTTCACCATCTCATCAAACAAGTGAACGATACCAGGGCGAGTCGACTGCAAGCCTTCGATGATGGTAATGCGATCTAACAATGCCTTACGCGTTACATCCAGCTTCTTAATCTTAGCAATCGTTTCATCTAGCTTCTTAATCTCAGTGGTCAAATACTGATTACGCGTTTCCTGCTTAGTAATCTGATCCTGATAAAAACTGTAACCGGCAAATACTGTCAATGCTGAAACAGCCACCGCACCAACTACCGTCATTACGAATTGTTTTTGGCTGTCTTTGCGAGCCTGTTCGCGCCAAGGTAATAAATTTAATCCTGCCATTAGATAATTCCTCGCAGAGCCAGTCCGGTTGATACAAGCATCGCGGGGATATCACTGGTAAAACGAGCCGGATTAACTCGTGAATTCAACACCACATTCGAAAATGGGTTAGCCAGCGTAGTCGGTACGCCAGTTGCATCCTGAATCTGCTCATCAATACCGGGAATACTGGCACAACCACCTGATAGCAAAATCTTATCGACATTCCCAGTCTGAGTAGAAGCATGATAAAACTGCAAAAATCGTTGAACCTGACGAACCATATTTTCTCGGAATGGATCAAGTACTTCAGGAATATAGCCTTCAGGTAAGTTACCATTTTTCTTAGCAAGTCCAGCCTCAGAATAAGGCAAACCATAGCGCTGCATGATTTCTTCGGTCAGCTGCTTACCACCAAATGCTTGCTCTCGGGCAAATACAACACGCCCTTTTTCAAAGACGTTAACACCAGTCATGGATGAGCCAAAATCGACCAAAGCAACGGTATCATGCTTAATGACATCATCAACCAAGGTACTAAATAGTAGTTCGATGGCGTGCGACTCAAGATCAACCACATCGACCGTTAGGCCAGCCATTTCTGCTGCAGCTAAACGAATCTCAACATTCTCAGTTCGGGTTGCAGCCAGAAGCACATCAACCATCTCAGGTGACTGTGCCGAAGGGCCAAGCACCTCAAAGTCAAAGTTAACTTCTTCCATTGGATAAGGAATGTACTGCTCAGCTTCCAACGTTACCTGAGCTTCCATTTCAGAAGCAGGTATAGATGCCGGCATTGCGATTACTTTATTAATGGCCATCGACGATGGAATACCCAACGCACAGTGTCGGGTTTTAGTACGACTTTGCTTCAGTACACGTTTGATTGCTTCACCAACCGGATCTGCCTCGACGATGTCTCGCTCGTACGCGGCACCTTCAGGTAAGGACGCTACGCCGTAACTCTCAACGCGGTAGGTGCCGTTCTTATGGGAGAGCTCAATCAGCTTGACTGCCGAGGAACTGATATCAATTCCGAGGAGCCCGCCTTTTTTATTGAAAGAAAACACAGATTAGGTACCGCCATCTTATTTTTATTGTTATATGTTCATGGCCAATGGCCAGAACTTTAGATTTGTCACTCAATGGTAGCGATAAGCATCAAAATAGTCTACCCTCAACCATCCGAATTAACGACTCTCTAGACAGACGGTTCCGGCGCTACAAGGACGAGTAACCCGCTGTTAATACACGATTAAGACATGTCTAATATTATAAAAATTCTCTTCAGAAGCTTGTTTGCACCGGCGATTCTGCTATTTTCTCTGGGCGTGATTTTAGTCGCCGCAGCCTATTTTTTCTATGAGCCGAACTTACCCAGAGCGGCCCAGCTACGTAACACCCAACTGCAGCTTCCAATACAAGTTTATAGTGCAGAAAACCAACTAATTGCTGAGTTTGGCCAGTTCCGCAGACGCCCTGTAACCATCGACGAAATCCCCAAAGACATGATCAATGCCTTTGTGGCAATTGAAGATGCGCGCTATTGGAACCATGTCGGCGTCGACTTTAAGGGTATTATCCGTGCTGCAGTAACAACCCTGCGAAATCGAGCGGTTTCACAAGGTGCCAGTACGATTACCATGCAGCTGGCGCGTAACTTATTCCTAACCTCAGAAAAAACCGCCGATCGTAAGATTCGAGAGCTATTTCTTGCGCTTAAAATCGAAAAAGAGTTCACCAAAGAAGAAATTTTGGAACTTTACCTGAACAAAATCTTCTTGGGTAACCGTGCTTATGGTGTCGGCTCTGCTGCGGAAGTGTACTACGGCAAAAAGCTTCAGGACCTGTCGCTTGCTCAAATGGCGATGATCGCAGGCTTACCTAAAGCCCCTTCCCGCTATAACCCTATCAGCCAACCTAAGCGCGCTAAAATTCGCCGCGACTATATTTTGCAGCGAATGATGGAGCAAGGATACATCACTCAGGTTCAGTACCAAGAAGCCCTAAGTGAAGATGTGTCGGCTAAGGTTTATCAGGTCGAATCTGAAACTTATGCGCCATACATGGCAGAAATGGCCCGCGCCGAAGCACTTGAGCGCTATGGTGTGGAGAACATGTACACGCTTGGCTTGAAAATCTACACCACGCTGGACAGTAACCAGCAAGATATCGCCTTAAAAATCCTACGCAAACACCTTATTGACTACAGTCGTCGTCATGGCTATCGCGGCCCGATTGAAACACTTAATCTTGCAGATTATCCTGACGAAGCATCGCGCGAAAAGAAGCTGGAGAACTACAACAACTATCAAGTAATTGAGCCTGCAATTGTTACTACTGTTAACGATGAGAAAGCAGAGCTTCAACGCCGAGGTAGCTCTACACTGATTTCCTTAGGTCTGAAACAGGTCAAATGGGCAAGGACTTATAAAAGCGAAAATAGCCGTGGCCCAAGCGTCAAAAAAGTAACCGATGTACTAAAACAAGGTGATGTCGTTTGGCTCGGGAAAAACGACAAGGACGAATGGGAGCTCAGTCAGCTACCCAAAGTAACCGGAGCAATCACAGTAGTTAACCCGAAAGATGGCGCAATTGAAGCCATGGTTGGCGGCTTTGACTTCACTTACAGCAAGTTTAACCGCGCCATACAAGCTCAGCGTCAGCCAGGCTCCAGTTTTAAGCCTTTTGTTTATAGTGCGGCACTGGCAACGGGTGAGTATTCTCCGGGTAGCGTTATCAAGGACGAGCAAATTATCATTCCTGGTAGCAGCTGGTCTCCACAGAACTATGATAAAAAATACCACGGCCCAACAGCGTTGCGAGAAGGCTTAAGAAAGTCGCGCAATATTATCTCCATCAAACTGCTTCAACAGATTGGTGTCGAGACAGCATCTAACTACGCTAGACGCTTTGGTTTTAACGAGGCCGCACTACCACAAGACTTAACTTTGGCGCTAGGTACCGGCTCAGTTGCTCCTCTTGATATTGCTACGGCCTATGCCAGCTTTGCGAATGGCGGCTTTAAGGTTAACAACTACTACATCCGGAAAATTCTTGATAAAGATAACCGGGTACTATTTGAAACCAAGCCTGATACGGTTTGTACGCAATGCCCCAGCCCAGGCCTAACTGAGCTTGAAGCACCCAATATGCCAACCAGTATTAATGGAAACCCGGTTGCCAAGCGTATTATCGAACCTTATGTCGAATATCAAATCACCAGCATGCTTCGAGATGTGGCGACTTCAGGCACCGCCGCAAAAGCGACTCGTATTTTAAAACGTAGGGATTTGGCCGGAAAAACCGGAACCACCAATGATCAACGCGATGCTTGGTTCAGTGGCTTTACTCCTAGCAAAGTCACAACAGTCTGGGTAGGTTTTGACGACCTTGCACCACTAGGTCGCTACGAAACGGCGACGCAGGCGGCTCTACCACTGTGGATAGACTTCATGAAGGAAGCATTAGCCGATACCCCTGAAGCTAAGTGGCCACCCGCTCCAAAAGGCATGGTCAATTATACTTTGGATGCTCGCAATGGCTTACCTCCTTCCGAACTCACTACCAAAACACTGACTGAGCTGGTTATCCCTTCTCAAATCCCATCAGAAGAAGAAATTCTGGCGTACCGAGAAATGCACCCCGAAGAATTTATGGTGGCTGAGGAAGACTTAGCCCAACAGCGCCAGAATGAACGCCTTGAACGTGAGTACCAGCAAAAAGTGGACAACTACAATCGTCGGGTTGCGGCGCGTCAGCAGGAAGTAGAACGTTTACGCTCAGTCGGCAGCACCTTTGTTCCGCCAGAGCTTGGACCGCCACCGGAAGTACCACTTGAACTTATTCAAGCCCAAGAGCGCGCAGCTATACGCGCCAAGCAAGGCGGAAGCTCAGGAGTAATGACTCAGGCACCTTTGACTGTAGAGGGGCTACCACCACCAGACCAGCAAACTGAAGAAGACAAGCAGCTGCTGGAAATGATTAGACAATTCAATAACTTGAACTAAATAAAAAAGCCCCCGATAAGTTATTATCAGGGGCTTTTTTTTATGAAGCGTCTAATTAAGCTGTTGAATCAGGCTTTGCGGCCAAATTCATGAACACTATCCACTAAGACCTTCAGGTGATCTGGGTTCACATGCTGATGAATACCATGACCTAAGTTGAATACATGGCCTGTTGGCTTATCACCAAAATCAGCCAGCACGCGTTTCACTTCTGTTTGAATGGTCTCTGCGTCAGCATACAGTACCGAAGGATCCATATTTCCTTGCAGCGCAACTTGATCGCCGACACTAGCAACGACTTCGCTCAAATCGGTCGTCCAATCCACCCCAATTCCATCACAGCCAGTCGCAACAATATCTTTCGCCCAGCGCGCACCATTTTTGGTGAACAAAGTCACTGGTACGCGACGCCCTTCAGATTCGCGCTGCAGACCATCAACGATCTTCGCCATATAGCGTAAGGAGAATTCACGATAAACATGTGGACTCAGTGCTCCACCCCAAGTATCAAACACCATAACAGACTGTGCGCCTGCTGCAATTTGCGCATTCAGGTAAGAAATCACGCTATCAGCCAGCTTATCTAATAATGAGTGTAGCGTCTTAGGGTCGCTATACAGCATTCCTTTAACTTTTGAGAAGTCTTTACTGGTGCCGCCTTCGACCATATAAGTCGCCAACGTCCAAGGGCTACCCGAGAATCCGATTAATGGCACTCGACCATCCAAGGCTTTACGAATGGTGCGCACAGCATCCGTCACATAACTTAGCTCAAGCTCAGGATCTGGTACGCCAATCGCCGCAACATCTGCTGCGGTACGAACTGGTCTCTCAAAGCGAGGACCTTCACCTTCGGCAAAGTATAGACCTAAGCCCATCGCATCTGGAATCGTCAGAATATCAGAGAACAAAATGGCTGCGTCTAAATCAAAACGCTCTAATGGCTGCAAGGTGACTTCACAGGCCAACTCCGGATTTGTACACAAATCCATAAAGCTACCCGCTTGCTTACGCAACTCACGGTATTCTGGCAGATAGCGTCCAGCCTGACGCATAATCCAGACAGGAGTGGTATCGACGGGCTCTTGAAGCAAGGCACGCAAGTAACGATCGTTTTTTAATTCAGCGACAGACATAAGGGATGACCTTGAAGGAAGACTTCGTAAACGGCAGGATTAATTACATTATAATCAATCAGCCTTCTGGCAGGAAGTATGCGAACGCATCGTGGTCGCTGCAATTGTCAAAGTGCATAACACTAAAACTAGCAAGCGCCAACAAGTGGCGCCTGATTACGCATACTGGATGCGTTTTTACCGCAGGCCTGCACTAGCGTCAGGCACTGCGGAGAAACTGTAAATCAGAACAGACGGATACGACGGTTCAATTCACGCTTCAAATTCTTGATGTTACGCTTTACTGCAGCAGCTTTTTCACGCTTGCGTACTGATGTTGGCTTTTCATAGAACTCGCGACTTCTTACTTCTGCAACAACACCTGCTTTCTCACAAGTACGCTTAAAACGGCGCAGTGCAACTTCAAAAGGCTCGTTTTCTCTGATCTTAACGTTTGGCATAAAATTCGACTTCTCAATAGAAAGTATTTACTAGGTAGCCGAGCATTATACCCCGAGTTCTGACAATTGCAAAAGTTGTAACGCGATTTATTTGGCGAATTGCATTAAAATCATCACTATTACCAGAAAATAACCTTGCTGCACCGTTCAGCTACGCTAGAATGTGGCCATAAACAATAACCCGACTAAGACAACTAAAATGGATTACCATTAATATGCCGTCTATGAAAAATATTCTCCTCATCTGCCTGATCGCTGGTTTCAGCGCCGCTTGTACGTATAAACCGACCATTCTTCAAGGCAATGCATTAGAGCAAGATACTATTTCTCAAATAAAGCCCGGCATGCCAAGAGCAGAAGTGATCAGTATTTTAGGCTCACCACTGATGCAGGATGATTTCACGACGAATCGCTGGGATTATCTGTACTACTCAATTGAGCGCGGCCAACGCAGCCAACAAAAAAATCTGTCTATCTATTTCCGTGATGGGATTGTGAGCAAGGTCAGTCAGGAATAAAATCAGCATTTAGTACCTTCGGATTACCGCTCTGCCAGGGATGGCGGATCACTAGCTATGCACCCTGTTAAGGGTATGAGCTAAGCAGAATTGAAAAAGGACAGACTCGTGCGTAAAAATCCACTGTTATACAGCGACCACGCTGAACCCCAAGAAATCTTTGAAGCGGCCCCTCTTCCCGAGGAGCCACGCTCTTTTTTCTTCTACATCATTATTCTTGCCAACTCTCTATTGGTGCTCTTTGTGTTGGGAGTGATTTGGTTTCTCTTTTTGAAGTCTCCGGACTTGGAGCTTAAGTCACTAACCGACCGTTTCTTAGGAGGCTCTGAGCAACCCACTATGGTCATCGAGTCACCGAGTAACTCCGGCACTGAGACCAATGCCGCATCATCAAAGCAAGCTCAAGACGAAATTCAGCAAGCCAGATTAAAGCAGATGCGAGAGCAAGAGGAGCTAGCAGCAGAGCGTAACCGGCTTGAACAACTGCGACAAGAACTTGAAGCCGAAAAACAACGAGCGGATTCTCTGCAAGGTGCATTACCCGTTATAAGCAGCAAAGCCGAAGAGACTGTTGAAACCTCGACAATTACCATCACGTCCGAGACTAAGATAGACAGTGCGCCGGAAGCCGAACCAACCATCGTTCCAAATGCTGCCAGAGAAATTCCACCAGTGCCAATTGATACTAATGATATGAAGTCTCAGATGGACATAATTATAGAACAACTCAATCAGGGAAATCCGACAAAACAACAATAGGCACGGATACATTCCTCCCAAGCAGGAATCCATTCGTAGCAAACTAGCCCATTGAGTTCTGGATAGTGTTAACATATCGGGTTGACGTTTTAATCGAGTAAATACTCGAACTCTGAAGCGAAGACAGTATAATGTTCCGCTGAAAAACGAATAACGATACTCCAATACAAGGAATTAATAATGGCCAAAGGCATTAATAAAGTCATCCTGGTAGGCAATCTGGGTACTGACCCAGAAGTCAAATACATGCCAAGTGGTGGCGCAGTCACTAACTTCAGTCTGGCCACGACCGATAGCTGGAAAGATAAAACCTCTGGTGAGCGTGTCGACAAGACAGAATGGCACCGGGTAGTATTCTTCAATCGTCTGGCTGAGATTGCGGGTGAGTACCTGAAAAAGGGTTCACAAGTGTATATCGAAGGAAGCTTGAGAACCCGCAAATGGCAGGATCAAGGTGGACAAGATCGTTACACCACTGAGATTGTTGGCTCTGAGATGCAAATGCTGGGTAGCCGCAGCGGCGGCAATAGTGAATTTGATCAGTCTCAATCACGCCCTGCGCCGCAGAAAAACCGCCCTCAGCAGTCTGCACCTCAAAACCAGTCACGCCAAGCGCCACCGCCAGCACAAAACTTTGATGATTTTGATGATGATATCCCGTTCTAAACAGCACTTGGGATACACCTGAAGGAATTAGTAGTCGTGTATACGCACCTGCAGAGCCTTTATATATAGGGGCTCTGCGTTGTCGTTGAATCATTCATGAATCGCAACACATTTAGGATTTTACGCTATGTCCCACAAATCCAATCCTGTTATTGCTAAAAAAGGGCCTTACGTTGTTGAGCTTGAAGCCGGCAAAACGTATTACTGGTGTTCTTGTGGTCGATCAGAGAAGCAACCATTTTGTGATGGCTCTCACGCTAATACCGACTTCACACCAATAAAATTCACGGCCGAAGAAAGCAAGAAGTACGGGCTCTGTGGTTGTAAATATACAAAGCATGCACCTTTCTGCGACCGCGAGCACAGCAAGTTAGACTAAATTGCGAAAAATTGATGGCTTGTCTTTGTTTTCACGATAAAACAATGCCACATTACCAATACGCTGGACCAGCATGGCTTTATGCTGCTCCGCCAATGATTGAATCAGCTCATCGCGCTGCTCCCGATCACCTAGATTAATCTTTAGCTTAATCAGCTGATGATAATCCAGTGCGATTTCAATTTCGTTGTTAATACTCTCTTTCATACCGTGTTGCCCAACGGTAACGACCGGGCTTAAAGTATGACCGAAAGACTTGAGTTGTTTGATCTGTTTAGTATTCATTTCCATCCCTGAATTGTATGACGTTATGGCTAGAAGCAAAAGCAGTACTCGCTGGTTAAAAGAGCATTTTGATGATGAATTTGTAAAACTCTCCCAAAAAGAGGGATATCGCTCGCGCGCGGTCTACAAACTCAAAGAAATTCAGGAGAAGGATCGCCTGATACGTCCCGGCATGAAGGTGGTTGACCTTGGAGCAGCCCCGGGTGGTTGGAGCCAATATGCAGCTCAAATCATCGGGACTAATGGCCGAGTTGTCGCCAGCGATATCCTACCCATTGACCCGCTACCTTTTGTCGAGTTTATACAGGGTGATTTTACCGAACAGAGTATTCTCGATGAAATTCTGCTTTTGATGGGAAATGATAAAGCCGATGTTGTAATTTCAGATATGGCCCCCAACTTAAGTGGGAATGATGCAATTGATCAACCCGGCTCGGTTTACTTATGTGAGCTGGCTTTGGATATGGCAAGGCAGATTTTGGCACCAAATGGTTCCATGGTCGTTAAGCTGTTTCAGGGTGAAGGCTCTGATCAATACATACAGGATGTAAAACGTAGCTTCAAACAAGTGAAAATACGCAAACCCAAGGCATCACGAGCCAGAAGTCGTGAGGTCTACGTGGTTGCTTTGCAGTATTTTTCTACAACACACTAAGTCTGAAGCAATTAACAGCAATCATGGTAGAATGATTGTTAACGAGATGCATAAAAGACGGCTGAATAGAGGATTCTTTCTTGAGCGAATTAAACAAAAATATTCTGATGTGGGTGGTAATCGCCTTGGTTCTGGTTGGAGTTTTCAGTAAATTTCAAGAACCTACAACATCATCTGCTAACATTCCTTATTCGGCGTTCTTGGAGCGTGTCAATAATAAGGAGATCCGCAACGTTGAGATACGTGGTCAGTCTATTACTGGACAAACAAGTAATAGCGAGACGTTTTCGACTTATGCGCCGATCAATGACCCCAAAATGTATGATGAATTATTGCGTAATAACGTGCTGGTCAAAGTTGATCCGCCAGAAGGACGCAATATCCTCGTCGACATCCTGATCAATACGATTCCATTCCTGATTATTGTCGGACTGTGGATTTACATCATGCGTCAAATGCAAGGCGGCGGCGGTAAAGGCGGCCCAATGTCATTTGGTAAGAGCAAAGCTCGCATGATGACTGAAGATCAGGTGAAAGTAACATTTGCTGATGTCGCTGGCTGTGAAGAAGCTAAAGACGAAGTGTTCGAACTGGTTGAGTTCTTACGTGATCCGGGCAAATTCCAAAAGCTAGGTGGAAAGATTCCACGCGGTGTTCTACTTGCTGGCTCGCCAGGTACTGGTAAAACATTGCTGGCTAAAGCAATTGCTGGCGAAGCCAAAGTACCGTTTTTCAGTATTTCAGGTTCTGACTTTGTTGAAATGTTTGTCGGTGTGGGTGCTTCCCGTGTTCGCGACATGTTTGAGCAAGCTAAGAAACATGCACCTTGCATTATCTTCATCGATGAGATCGATGCGGTTGGTCGCAAGCGTGGTGCTGGTGTTGGTGGTGGTCATGACGAGCGTGAGCAAACACTGAATCAGTTACTGGTTGAAATGGATGGTTTTGAAGGTACAGAAGGCGTTATCGTGATTGCTGCGACTAACCGCCCTGATGTACTTGACCCTGCTCTATTGCGTCCAGGTCGTTTTGACCGTCAGGTTGTTGTACCTCTGCCAGATGTTCGTGGCCGTGAGCAGATCCTGAAAGTTCATATGCGTAAAGTACCTATCGGCAACGATGTTAAGCCTGCTCTTCTGGCTCGTGGTACACCGGGCTTCTCTGGTGCTGACTTAGCTAACTTAGTTAATGAAGCCGCCCTGTTTGCAGCACGTGTGAATAAGCGCACTGTGAACATGGAAGAGTTTGAAAAAGCAAAAGATAAAATCATGATGGGCGCAGAACGCAAGTCCATGGTGATGAACGATAAAGAAAAGCGTAACACTGCTTATCATGAAGCAGGACACGCGATTATCGGCTTGAAAGTGCCAGATCATGACCCTGTATACAAGGTAACGATCATTCCTCGCGGACGCGCGCTTGGTGTAACAATGTTCCTTCCTGAGGAAGATCGCTACAGCCATAGCAAGCAGTCTCTGGAAAGTCAGATCTCTACCTTATTCGGTGGCCGTCTTGCTGAAGAAATAATCTTCGGTAAAGAAAGTGTAACGACTGGTGCATCAAATGACATTGAGCGCGCAACTGAGATCGCTCGTAACATGGTTACTAAATGGGGACTGTCTGAGAAGCTAGGCCCATTGGCTTACAGTGAAGAAGAAGGCGAGGTGTTCTTAGGACGCGCCACAACTTCACATAAGCAAATGTCTGATGAAACAGCGAAGTCTATCGATCAGGAAGTTAGAACGTTTATTGATCGCAACTATGATCGCGCAGAGACTATTTTACGCGAAAATATTGATGTATTGCACCTGATGGCTGAAGCACTGATTAAGTACGAAACCATCGATCGCGGTCAGATTGATGAAATCATGCAAGGTAAGAAGCCAACGCCTCCGGCTGATTGGAATGATGATGATCACTCCGGCAAAGATGATGGAGATAGTGGTGAGACTGCCACGTCAGAAGATCCAGAAGCTAAGGATGATGAGGTCGTGAACGCTAAGCCAGCGAGCTCTCACTAAGCACTAGTTAACGATCTAATTTTACGATCGTAGAGCGCGACAGGGGCAAACCTCCTCGTCGCGCTTTTTTATGTGTGATTATCGGAAAATACAGACCTTATATGCCTTTTGCGCTGATTGTTAGATAGTTAATGGCTAACAATTGCCTATATAAGATAAATTTGATACAAACACCCTCATATTTAGTAGATTATTTAGGCTAATAAAAATAAACAAAGGAATTTGTGATGGAAAAGAAATATTTCGGTACTGATGGCATTCGCGGCGAGATCGGAACCTACCCAATGACCCCCGACTTTGCACTTAAACTAGGATGGGCTGCTGGAAAAGTTCTGGCTACAAAAAAGAACCCACTGGTTGTTATCGGTAAAGATACCCGTATTTCTGGCTACATGCTTGAGTCTGCGCTTGAGGCAGGGTTAGTAGCCGCTGGTGTTAGTATTCGCTTGCTAGGACCAATGCCTACACCTGGTGTCGCCTACCTAACCAGAACCTTCCGTGCGTCTGCAGGTATTGTTGTAAGCGCGTCTCACAACCCCTATCAAGATAACGGTGTTAAGTTTTTCTCTTCAGCAGGCATGAAGCTAGACGATGAGACAGAGCTGGCAATAGAGCGCTATTTAGAAGAAGACCTTGTTACCGTAAAATCTGACAAGCTGGGCAAGGTTGTACGCGTCGATGATGCGGCAGGTCGCTACATTGAATTTTGTAAGCGTGCCTTGCCTAATGAAACCTCATTAGAAGGCCTAAAAATAGTCGTCGATTGTGCAAACGGCGCAACCTATCATGTTACGCCGCATGTATTATCAGAGCTTGGCGCGGAGATTATTACCGTAGCAAACTCTCCTAATGGCCTGAACATTAATGAAGAGTGCGGCGCCACCTCACTCGATATGCTGTCCAAACAAGTTCTACTGCACAACGCTGACCTAGGTGTTGCGCTAGATGGCGATGGTGACCGCTTAATGCTGGTTGACCACACAGGAGTCACGGTTGATGGTGACGAAATTTTGGCAATCATCGCTAAACATCGCCTGAGTACAGATAGTGCCGGTCAGCATATCGTTGGTACTTTGATGAGTAACCTTGGCCTTGAGCATGCGGTCCAAGAGATGGGACTTAACTTCCACCGCGCCAATGTTGGCGACCGCTACGTTATCGAACAGATGATCAAAACCGGCGGTGTACTCGGTGGCGAGTCTTCTGGCCATATTATTGTTCGGGATCGCATCGAAACGGGTGATGGCACGATTGCAGCATTGCAGGTACTACAAGCAATTATAGAAAGTGGCCGCTCTTTGCACGACCTCAAGCAAGTCATGACCAAATACCCTCAAACATTGGTCAATGTTGAATTAAGCGGCGTTATTGATATTGCGAATAACGCAGCCATCCAGAAAGCCGTCGCTAATGTCGAAGATCAGCTAGCTCATCGTGGACGAGTGCTATTACGCGCGTCTGGCACACAACCACTCATTCGAGTAATGGTAGAAGGCCAGGATGAGACCGAAACAACAATGCTGGCACATAGTATTGCTGAAGTGGTTAAGCAGCAGTCTGGCGGCTGACAACCTAGATCTGCAGCCTCTCTCTATCGGAAGATTATTTTCCACCGCCGACAGATAGCTACACAATAAGCAAAGACCCCAATATTACGCCTAAAGCAATTACCGCTTTAGGCGTAATGCGTTGAGCACCACCAATAATGAACTCAACGACATCCCAATCGCAGCCATCCACGGTGCCAGCAAGCCCAGCGTAGCCATTGGCATTGCCAGCAGGTTATACAAAATTGCCCAAGCAAAGTTTTCTCGGATGATAACTCGTGTTCGCTTTGCCATATGAATAGCCTGAGGAATCGATTTTAAGCTATCCGACATTAGCACCATATCAGCTGTAACTTGAGCCAACTGACTCCCCTCACCCATTGCAATAGATACATCCGCTGCAGCCAGTACCGGTGCATCATTCACACCATCACCCACCATAATGACCAACTGACCAGCATCCTGTTTTGACTTAAGATATGCAAGCTTCTGATCAGGTAACTGTTCCGCAATAACGGTATCAATACCTAACTTTTTACCGATATGATCTGCAACAGACTGCTTATCACCACTCAGTAAAGTCACCTGCATTCCTGCAGCTTTAAGGGCAGCAACACATTCAACGGCATCAACTCGAAGCTGATCTTGTAGCTCTAAAATAGCCAGCAACTGCTGCTTATTTGCCATGTAAATTCGGGTATTGATTCCCGCAGATCCCGCCTTCGCTTCTAAATCTGCAGACGTAACGCCATCTGCAAACCAAGACTCTATAAATTCTTTCGTCCCGATACGATAGACAACACCGTCGAATACACCTTCAACGCCTCGGCCAGGAATATTTTTCTGATCTTTGCAGACCACTGCCTCTAGAGTACTAGCCGCAATAACAGCACGCGCAATAGGATGCTCAGAGGCACTTTCCAAGCCTGCAGCCAACGCCAATAGCGCTTGCTTTGGAGAAGACTCAACAGCGATTTTTGATAACTCTCCCGAACTTTCAGAGCCACTAGCGCTCTTAGGCCAATCATCAACAAACCACTGGTCAGATACTTGCAACTGCCCCGTTGTCAACGTTCCCGTTTTATCAAACACAACATCTGTTGCTTTAGATAACCCTTCCAAAGCATGCCCACGTGTCGTCAGCACCCCCATTCGAGTCAGACTACTAGTCGCCGTAGTTAATGCAACAGGAGTCGCTAGAGACAAAGCACAAGGGCAAGTCACCACCAATACCGCAATCGTCACCCAGAATGCACGATCAGGGTCATAAAACCACCACGCACCAAATACTAATGCAGCCGTAATCAAAATCACTAAGACAAACCAAGCCGCCACCGAATCGGCTAAACGCGCCAGCTTGGGCTTTTCCATCTGCGCCCGATCAAGCAAGCGAATAATCGAGGATAGTACGGTACTCTCGCCAATCGCTTGCACCTCAAGCACTAGCGGACTCTCAACATTCACCGTGCCACCAGTCAGCGCATCGCCGCTATGCTTCAACACCGGCACGCTTTCACCGCTCAATACCGCTTCATTCACTGTGCTTTCGCCATCAGCAACTAACCCATCAGCAGGAACAGTCTCACCTGGCCTGATCAATACCCGATCACCAAGCTGCAATTCAGAAACGCTAACTATGCTTGTCGAACCATCTGCAGCCAAGCGAGTTGCCACAGCCGGCAATAAGCGAACCAACTCATCAGCGACTTTACCCGCATGATGTCTGGCATTCATTTCAAGGAAGCGACCCAGCAGCAGGAAAAAAGTAAACATGGTGACGGAGTCATAGTAAACCTCGCCTGTACCACTCACCGTACCCCACACACTCGCAGAGTAAGCCGTAATCATGGCGATACTAACCGGCACATCCATACCCAAGCGGAAGCGCTTTAATTCGCGCCAGGCTGAACGGAAGAACACACTAGAGGCAAACAGCAATACCGGCGTCGTGATAAACAAACCAATCCAGCGCAGTAGGTTTCGCGCAGATTCCCCCATATCGGCTTCGCCAATATACAAGGCAAGCGCCGTCATCATCACCTGCATCATACCGATACCAGCAATGGCAATACGTCTTAGGGAATGTTTACGCTCTCGCTCGTTAATATTGTGCAAGCGACTGGCATCGAATGGGTGGGCTTGATAGCCGATACTGCGAATCTCAGCCAGTATTTTACTTAAGGGAAGTTGGCTTTTATCCCAGACCACATTAGCGCGATGTGTGGTGAGATTAACCCGCAGCTCCAGAACACCCGGAACCTTTTGTAAGTGATGCTCAATCAACCAAACGCAAGCAGCACACACAACGCCTTCAATAATCAAAGACGCCTCGCTGACAGAGTCGTCGGTATCGCGAACAAAGGATTGTTGAACGGTTTCATTATCGAATAAGGTGAGCTGTTGCAGCTCATCCGGCACTACCGAATCAGGTCTGGCAGAGCACTCGGTACGGTGACGATAAAAATCATCTAAGCCATTATCAACAATGGCTTGTGCAACCGCCTGACAACCCAGACAGCACATTGCCTGAGGCTCATCATCTATTACAACTGAAAAAGTTGCACCATCTAGCGGCAGGCCACAGTGAAAGCACTCGCCTGCAGCCGGACGCCATATGCCTGAGTCCATTAACTGCCGCTAGTCTCCGGATCAACGTCGATCTGACCTTTCACTTCATGGAAGTCTTCACCACGCTTGACGCTGACAACAACTGTCCAGCGACCCGGCACATTCAGCGCCGTTTCTGTACCATAAACACCGGGTGACAACTCCTTCAATACGAACATCTGATCCTGCTTAGGATCAGCCGTACTCAAATATTTAGCTTGCACCTCAGCCTCGGTAATACGCGCGCCGTCTTTATCGGTTACCGTCACTTCAAAAGGCTTTAGCTGATTGATGACTGGCGTTTCATCCCAACCTCCGGCAATTTCCCAGCCGCGCTGCTTTTGTGTTTCAAGGCGCGCAAGATACTCATTATACTGATTCTCTTTCTGGCGGAAATCATGAGCAACAACACCTGGTGCATACTTCTGAGCGATAGCAATGATATTGGAGTCAACAATCGTCAACACCAAAAAGAAGCACACAATACTTGCGGGAGCCCAATGAAACCAACCCAGCTTTGAGCGATCTTTCGAACCATCCCGAATATAGGTAACAATACCTAATCCGTAAGCCGTCATACTAAAGAAGGCAAAGTGAATGGCAAACACGTCAATCCCCGGCCAGTACAAATAGGCTAGCGGAAAGTAAACTGCCCACACAATCAAAACAGTCAACACTGCTGATAAACGACCGCTCCACTTAAACCATAGATGGAATAAGAAGAACAGCAAGAAGGCAGAGGCAATACCAGTGCCCATTGTGATCAGTATATTTACATTTTCCATGACACGACTTTACTCAAGGGGTAATGAATTGTGATTTTTGATAAATCGGCTGCGTAAACTCACCGCTCACAGGGGTTAGCTTAAACCGGATTGGACGTGACTTATCACCCTGTACTGCGGCACTGGGTTGGCGTAAGCGAATAAACATACGCAAGCCTTTACCTGGTTCCAACTTAACCGCTTTTAAATGCCCCATATCAACGATACCTTCTGGCAAACCCTCAACTTCAAGGTTAAACACGGCAGGTTTCAATGTCATATTATAAAACTTAAAACGGTAGCTGTTTTGCACCGAGCCATCAGACAAGGTTACATACAATGGGTTCCGAACTTGTGACACATCAACCGTTAACTTGTCACTGGCGAGCACACTCCAAACCAACACAGCGGCGGAGATTAATGTCGCCAAACCATAGCCTATTGTACGCACACCAAAGCGACTCGTCTTTTTCCCTTCCAAATCATTTTCAGAGGTAAAACGAACTAAGCCACGAGGCCAACCCTGCTTGTCCATAATGGTGTCGCAAGCATCAACGCACAGCCCGCAGTGAATACAAGCGATCTGTAAGCCATCACGAATGTCGATCCCCATTGGGCAGACTTGCACGCAATAACCGCAATCCACGCAATCACCCACACCAGACTCTGTTCGGTCTTCACGGGTTTTCATCATTTTAACTGGCTTAGCACGGCCCTTCTCACCCTCACCACGATTCATGTCATAAGAGACAACCGAGGTATTCTTATCAAACATTGCAGTCTGAAAACGAGAATATGGGCAGATATGAACGCACACATTATCTTTGATGAAGCCTGCGGCCAAATAAGTGGTGGTGGTAATGATTAGTGTCGTCAGGTACGCCGCAAATGGCGCTTGTCCAGTAAAGAACTCAACAATTAAAACACGCGCTTCAGCCCAATACAGCGTAAAGGTAAAACCACTCCAGAATGCCAGTAGCAACCAAAAGAAATGCGTCGAGCCAACTTTTAAAATCTTCTCACGGTCCCAAGGCTGCTTTTTCAGACGTAAACGGGTAACTCGGGTACCTTGGATCTTTTGCTCGATCAGGCGAAACGCATCCGTCCAGATCGTCTGAAAGCAGAAAAAGCCACAGAAAATGCGCCCTGCAACGGTCGTCACAAAGAACAATAGCACCGCCGCCAGGAACAATAACGCTGCCAGCGTCAATATATCCTGCGGGTGGAACACCATATTAAATAGGTAGTATTTATGGTTCGCCAGATCAAACACAACTGCTTGATTGGGACCAATCTCACGCGACCATGGCATCCATGGCAGTAAGAAATAGACCAGATAGGCCAGAATAAGGATAACAGTTTTGATATTGCGGAAGCGTCCCTTAACGGAACGTGGCTCAATGATCTTCTGATATTCAACGAATTGCAAAGGTGCTTCGTTCATTTCAATCACCGCACGACTTATCTACGGGGCAACGATGTCACCCCGCAGTAAGCCTATTGTCTAGTTGTTACTGGCCGCCTGCTCGCTTGTTCAGCAGATAAGCGGTCAACACTTTGATTTCAGTATCACTCAGACGAGAGCTCCAAGCTGGCATCACACGGTTAACACCATTGTGAATAACCTGCTTAACTAATGCCAAACGCTCAGGGTAAGTCTCAGCAGCAGGTACATTGGCAATCGTCCAGATCTTGTCTGTCAGATTAGCCGAACCTTGAGATTTCAGACCTGTTCCAGCCGGTGTATGGCAGTAGTAGCAACCACCTTCCTGACCTTGGAATATCTTCTCACCTGCTGCGATTAACTCTGGCTCATCACCATTGTCACCAGACATGCTCAACACATAGCTGGCAACCTGAGTTAACTGCTCTTCATTAAAGGTTTCTTCGTAAGCTGGCATAAAGCCATTACGACCAATCTTCAATGTTGTTTCAATATCGTGGGCATCACCACCCCATAACCAATCATCATCGATCAGGTTAGGATAAGCACCTACCACGCCGCCAGCACCACTTTGATGGCAAGCTGCACAGTATTCACCAAATACACCGTTACCATAAGACTCAACAAACGCTAGCTTGTCTGCATCTTCAGCAATATTTTCATAGCTGCTGCTAGCGATAACTTCTAAGTAGCCTTTTTGCGCCATGGCACTTTTGCCAGTCTGCATATCTTCCGCTAGCAGAGCACGAGTATTCCAGTGAGAAACAACCTCTTCACCTGCATCAGTCTGATAGGTAATCGTGTTGAAACCTTTCAGGTAGCTTCCGGCAACTGGCCAGGATGGATACATAATCCAATAGACCAGAGCAAATACCATCGTCGCGTAAAAAGTCCACAACCACCAACGAGGCAACGGATTACTAAACTCCTGAATGTTCTCGTCCCAAACATGGCCCGTCGTTTTAGCGCCGGTAATGGGGTCTTTATCAATCATTATCTACCACCTTTCTGGGCTGTATCATTCTTGTCATCATCGAGAGGAATATTTTTATACGATTCCAATCGCTCACTCCGTTGCTTGCCGGTATACACATACAGCAGCATACCGATGAACAATGGGAAGAAGATTACAACTGCAGCAACCTTGCTATTTCCCAGATCAGTAAACCACATAAATATCTCATTCATTCCGGCCACACTCCATCACAATGATTATCGGGTTTTAATAAACTCATGCTCATCGTGAGCCTTAAAGTCGATCATGGTGCCCAACACTTGCAAGTAAGCAACCAAGGCATCCATTTCCGTAATCCGCTCAGGAATACCATCACGATTAAAGTTTTGAGCATCATTAATCAGATTCTGATCTGCACGAGTGATGTCTAACTTATCCGCAACGGCCTGACCGAATTTCTTCACGTTCGCATCGTATTCTTCCTTAGTCAGCGAGTAAGGAACACCCACCTTCTTCAGAGCAACCATACGCTCCTGAATATCAGAATAGTCCAGATCGTCTTTCAGCAACCAAGGGTAGTTAGGCATGATCGACTCAGGTACAACCGAACGAGGACGAACCAAATGCTTTACATGCCATGCATCAGAGTACTTACCACCTACGCGAGCCAGATCAGGACCAGTACGCTTTGAGCCCCATTGGAATGGGTGATCATACTGAGATTCTGCTGCTAGTGAGTAATGACCATAACGCAGCGCCTCATCACGGAACGGACGAATCATTTGCGAGTGACAGTTGTAGCAACCTTCACGGGTATAAATATCCCGGCCACGTTGCTCCAAAGGCGAATAAGGTCTGACAGCTTGAGTACCATCCGCATTACGCACATCTTCGACCGTGTCGTTGATGTAAAATAATGGTGTGATTTCAACCAATCCACCGATACTGATCGCAATCAAAGTGAAGACAATCAGTACGCCGATATTCGTTTCAAAAATTTCGTGTTTCAGTTTCATGTTTATTCCAGCTTCCTTTATGCGTTAGCCGTTTGTCCGAGCGAAGTCGCAGACTCACGCTTTGCCAAACTAATGGTCATATAGATATTGAAAGCCATAATCAACATCCCGCTTACAAAGAACATTCCACCGATTGCACGAGCCACTAACGGAGCATGCATAAAGGTAACGGTTGAAATAAAGGTATTGGCCAAGTTTCCGTACTCATCAAACTCGCGCAACATCATGCCCTGGCCGATACCAGAGGACCACATTGCAGTGATGTACAGAATGATACCCAGTGTCGCAATGAAGAAGTGAATTCTTACCAATTGCGTGCTGTATAGCTCCGTATTCCAAAGCCTTGGGATCATGTGATAGAAAGAGCCAATAGTGATCAGTGCAACCCAGCCCAATGCCCCAGAGTGTACGTGTCCTACCGTCCAGTCAGTGTAGTGAGAGAGCGCGTTAACTTCTTTCAGCGCCATCATCGGGCCTTCAAAAGTCGACATTCCGTAGAATGACAATGCTGTGATCATGAACATCATGATTGGGTCAGTACGTAACTTATCCCATGCGCCAGATAGCGTCATGATACCGTTGATCATTCCACCCCAGGATGGCATCAACAACAGGATTGAGAAAACCGCTGCCAGTGATGAGGTCCAGTCAGGAATCGCAGTCCAATGCAGATGGTGAGTACCTACCCACATGTACATGAAGCCCAATGCCCAGAAGTGAACGATCGATAAACGATACGAATAAACCGGACGACCCGCCTGCTTCGGTACGAAGTAGTACATCATGCCTAGGAACGCTGCCGTCAGGAAGAATCCTACCGCATTGTGCCCGTACCACCACTGCGTCATCGCATCCTGTGCTCCGGAGAACAGGCTGTAAGACTTAGTGCTAGTGAAGCTGATTGGCATCGCCAAGTTATTGAAAATATGAAGAATAGCAGTCGCGAGAATAAACGCCATGTAGAACCAGTTCGCGACATAAATGTGCGGTTGGTTACGACGCATAATCGTCATTGTGAAGACCAGGAAGTAAACCACCCAGACTGCCGCAATCATGATATCCACATACCACTCTGGCTCTGCGTATTCACGCGCCTGAGTGATACCCATGGTATAGCCGATACCGGCGATGATCAGAGCCAAATTCCATCCGTAGAACATGAAACTATGGGCCGATTTGCTACCTGCCAGTCGAACCTGACAAGTGCGTTGAACGACATAAAACGACGTTGCAAATAGTGCGTTACCACCAAAGCCGAAAATTACACCACTGGTATGAACCGGACGCAGACGACCAAATGTGATCTGTGCGATATCGAAATTCAAAAACGGCCACGCAAGTTCTGAAGCGATCCAGACCCCGGTAGTCATCCCCAGTACACCCCAAATGATGGATGCAATTGCGAACTTTTTTACAATGTCATAGTTATATTGCTCAAGCGAGCCGGCAGTACTATGAGCCATGCTATTACCTCAATTTAATTAATCCGTAGCCGAATAAGTGCTAGATTCTTACACTCATAACAATTGAACGTTTTCAGGGCGGCAAGAATACAACACTTCATCTGCGTCTGTCTTTAGGAACGCGGGATATACTTCCCTAATATCGCAAAAATTCATAGGAATGATGAAAAGCATTGAATTACTAAATGCTAACCCCGATGGCTTGCATTCTATCAGCGGAACAATATCAGCAGCCAGACCAAGCCTGCATTGATCGAAATCAATAAAACGGCAGCTGATCCCATATCTTTTGCACGACCCGATAGCTCGTGCATTTCCCCACCAAATCGATCAACAACTGCTTCAATAGCCGAGTTTAGCAACTCGACCACCAAAACCAGTAACACACTGCCGATCAATAGAATCAACTCGATTGCATCTGAGGCAATCCACAGCGCCAAAGGGATAGCTAATAATAGTACAAAAACCTCTTGCCGAAACGCCTCTTCACCCTGGTAAGTGGCTTTTAATCCCTTCATGGAATATCCAAAGGCATTTACCAGACGTTTCAATCCTAGATTTTTACTATCAGCCATCAATTCAGCACTCTGTTTACGCTTAAAGACTTATCGGTAAGCGTCGATTCCCGGGCAAGAACACACCAGATTACGATCGCCAAATACGTTATCAACGCGACCAACAGTAGGCCAGTATTTGCTGCAATGCAATACACCCTTAGGAAAAACAGCCAATTCTTGTGCGTATGGATGCTCCCAATTGCTGGTCAAATCTTTCAGCGTGTGCGGTGCATTCACCAGCGGATTATCATTAGCCGGCCACTCACCCGACTCTACCTGACTAATCTCTTGGCGAATGGCAATCATCGCATTACAGAAACGATCAATCTCCATTAAAGACTCCGACTCAGTCGGCTCAATCATCAAAGTACCTGCCACCGGGAATGACATGGTTGGAGCATGGAAACCGTAATCGATTAAGCGCTTAGCAATATCTTCTTCCGAAATACCAGACGCAGCCTTCAACGGACGTATATCGATTATACACTCATGTGCAACCCGACCTTGTGCTCCCTCAAACAAAACAGGGTAATGCGGTGCCAAGCGATGCTTAATGTAGTTCGCGTTTAAAATCGCTAACTCAGTCGCACGCTTTAATCCTTGCGCTCCCATCTGTTTAATATAAACCCAGGAAATTGGCAAGATGGCCGCACTACCATAAGGGGCAGCAGACACTGCACTATTCTCTGGTTGCTTACCATCAACAGAGCTTACAACGTGGCTGGATAAGAATGGTGCCAAATGCGCTTTTACACCAATCGGTCCCATACCTGGTCCGCCACCACCGTGAGGAATACAGAACGTCTTATGCAAATTCAGATGCGATACATCAGAGCCAAACTTACCCGGTTTGCATAAACCAACTTGCGCGTTTAAGTTCGCGCCATCCATGTACACCTGACCGCCGTGCTTATGAGTGATTTCACACAACTCAACCACAGCTTCTTCAAACACACCGTGTGTTGATGGATAGGTGATCATCACCGATGACAGGTTTTCAGAATGCAATTCCGCTTTCGCGCGGAAATCATTCAGATCCACGTTACCATTTTTATCGCACTCAACAATCACCACTTTCAAGCTGGCCATTGCCGCTGAAGCTGGATTAGTACCGTGCGCCGAGCTTGGAATCAAACACACATTACGATGTGCTTCGCCACGACTCGCATGATAACGGCTGATTGCCACCAAGCCCGCATACTCACCTTGCGCGCCAGAGTTAGGCTGCATGGAAATTGCATCGTAACCAGTGACTTCCGCTAAGTAAGCATCCAGCTCCGCAATCATGGTGCGATAGCCAACGGTTTGATCTTTCGGTGCAAACGGGTGGATATCGGCAAACTCAGGCCAGGTAATCGGCAACATTTCACTGGTCGCATTCAACTTCATGGTGCAAGAGCCCAGAGGGATCATGCCATGCGTTAGCGAGAAATCTTTATTTTCAAGACGCTTTAGATAGCGCAGCATTTCTGTTTCAGAGTGATAAGAATTAAATACCTCGTGCGTCAGGTATTCACTTTCACGCTGATAAGCTGCTGGAATACCAGCTTCAGCTTGCTCCATGCACTGCTTGTCTAGCGCATCAATGGATAAACCATGGTTATCGCCCAATAAAACAGTCAGTAATAATTCAATGTCTGCGCGGGTTTTACGCTCATCAAAGCTCACACCCAGCTTGTCATCATCCAGCAAACGCAGGTTAATGCCTTGCGCCAATGCCGCTTGATACACTGCATCGCGCTTGTCACCCAATACCAAAGTTAAGGTATCAAACCACGTATCATTTAATAGCGTAATGCCTTTTTGCTGCAAGCCCAATGCCACCAAGCTTGTCATGCGGTGAATACGTCCAGCGATTTGCTTCAAACGTTCTGGCCCGTGATAGACCGCATAAAAACTTGCCATATTCGCCAGCAACGCCTGCGCTGTACAAATATTGGAGGTCGCTTTATCGCGGCGAATATGTTGCTCGCGAGTTTGCAGCGCCATACGCAGAGCGGTATCGCCCTTGCTATCGACCGATACACCGATCAAACGACCCGGCATGGTGCGTTTAAATTTATCGCGAACGGCAAAGAATGCCGCATGTGGACCACCAAAGCCCATTGGCACACCAAAGCGCTGCGCAGAACCCAACACCACATCCGCGCCCATTTCACCCGGCGCTTTTAATACTAACAAGCTCATTAAATCAGCTGCGACACACACTAGAGCGTTTTGCTCATGCGCCTGCGTGATTAATGGCTCAATGTCGACCACCGCACCCGTAGTATTTGGATATTGCAGCAATACCCCGAACACTTCGTGATTGGCTAATTCTGTTGCCGCATCACCAATAATTAGCTCATAGCCAAAGTATTGTGCACGGGTTTTAAGTACATCTAAGGTTTGCGGATGCACTTGCTTATCTGCAAAAAACGCATTGCTTTTAATGCGATTAGAACGCTTACATAGCGCCATTGCTTCAGCGGCAGCCGTGGCTTCATCCAGCAAAGAAGCATTGGCAATATCCATTGCCGTTAAATCCATCACCATTTGCTGGTAGTTCAGCAGGGCTTCCAAACGGCCTTGCGAAATCTCCGGCTGGTAAGGCGTATACGCCGTGTACCAACCCGGATTTTCCAACACATTACGTAAAATAACCGGAGGCACGATCGTGTCGTAATACCCCATACCAATGTATGAAGTATTGACTTGGTTCTGATCTGCCAAACCGCGCAGATAGCCTAAAGCTTCCTGCTCGGTACACGCCGGTTCCAGCGCCAATGGCTCTTTCAACAAAATTTGTTTTGGCACAGTCTGGCCGACCAACTCATCCAACGAGCTTGCGCCAACGGCATCAAGCATCGTTTGCACATCAGCGTCGCTCGGACCAATGTGGCGAGAAACGAAGTCATCGGACTGCTCAAGTGTTTGCAGAGAATACTGGGCTGAATTATTCATAAATTACCTTTGTGTCGGGTTTAAACTGACTTAAGCATCAAGCGAAGCAAGATATGCATCCGCATCCATCAGATCGTCTAATTGCTCAGGCGATGACAGCTTCACACGGAACATCCAACCACCTTCAAACGGTGCCGTGTTCACTAGCTCAGGCTCACCATCCAAATCGCCATTGATCGCAACGACTTCACCAGAAACCGGTGCATAAACATCAGATGCTGCTTTCACAGACTCAACCACTGCGCACTGCTCGCCTGCAGTCAGCTCAGCGCCCTCTTCTGGCAGCTCAACAAACACTAAATCGCCCAGTAATTCTTGTGCGTGATCGGTAATACCGACAGTTACGGTGCCATCATCGTTGCTTTTTACCCATTCGTGGGAAGCGGCATATTTCAGATCAGTTGGAAGGTTGATCATTGTGTATCTCCATAGGATAGTTGGTAGCGGATGCCACCAGTCAAAAGGGGTTATTATATAAGCTTAGAGCTGGGATTGCCCATGTCGAACGAATACTGGCTTCACGACTTGAGCCGCCAGGCGCTTACCACGAATTTCAACGTCGCAAGTATCGCTAATGCCCGCAGGCACACGAGCCAAGGCAACTGACTTGCCTAAGGTTGGGGAGAAGGTACCGCTGGTGATTTCACCCTCACCCGCTGCGCAATGCACTTTTTGATGACCACGAAGCACCCCTTTTTCCAGCAATACCAGTCCAACCAGTTTTTGCTGAACACCTGCTTCACGCTCCGCCTGAATCGCATCACGGCCAATAAAGTTACGATCTGCTGGTTCCCATGAAATCGTCCAGCCCATGCCGGAGATCAATGGTGACGTGCTGTCATCCATATCGGAACCGTATAAGTTCATACCCGCTTCTAAACGCAAGGTATCACGCGCACCCAAACCAATCGGCGCTACGCCAGCGGCCAGTAACTGATCCCAGAACGTACCAATCTGCTCATTAGGCACCATGATTTCATAGCCATCTTCACCGGTGTAGCCGGTACGTGCCACAAAGTAATCACCGGCTTCGGCCGCATAAAATGCGCCTAACGCAGAAACCGCTTCAAGGCTTGATTCAGGCAATAAGGATTGAACAATTTTGATCGCATCCGGGCCTTGCACAGCCAACATGGATAAGTCATCGCGAATGGTAATAGTGACATCGAATGCGCCACTCTGCTGATTTAGCCAAGCAAGGTCTTTATCACGCGTACCAGCATTCACGACTACGCGGTAAAACTCATCATTCAGGTAATAAACAATCAGGTCATCGATCACGCCACCTTCAGGATTCAGCATGGCGCTGTACAGGGCTTTTCCGGAAGTTTTGAGTTTGGCGACGTCATTGGCTAGCAGGTAACGGAGAAATGCCTGGGATTGAGCGCCAGTGATATCGACAACCACCATGTGCGAGACATCAAACATACCCGCTGCAGTTCTGACTTGGTTATGCTCCTGAACTTGCGAGCCGTAGTGGATCGGCATTTCCCATCCAGCAAAATCAACAATCTTTGCGCCAGCTTGTAAGTGGTGATCGTATAGTGCAGTACGCTGTGTCATCGGTATCAGTCTCCATAAAAAAGGGGCGGCAGATGTTTTATCATCTGCCGCCCCTCTGTCCTGATACCTGAGATATTCCCTGCGCTGACAGCACAGGTTAAGCCCTTCGGTAGAAGCGGTTACCGCTTCACTCTCCAGAGTTAGCACATCCAACAGTCTTTTATGCCTGAGCGTTTCCGGGCGGAATTGCGTCTTCGGCGGCCGTACACACTAGGTGACGACGCTCTCCTGTATCGTGTAATGCTAAAATCAGAGTATACCTAAGCCCTCAAATAATTTAAAGCGAATTGCTCTATTACTGGTTAAAAACGGTCTTTGGCGCATCAGCATCCAGCATCGCCGCTAAGCGATCTGCAGGCATATAACCTGGAATTAACTGACCTGTTTCAGTCAATAATGCAGGGGTTCCATTTACGCCTAAACGCTGGCCTAACTCGTAGGCATCTTTAACCGGGTTAGCACAGGTTTTGTTTTCAACTGGCTGGCGCGCTTTTGACTTAGTCATCGCTGCCTGCTGGTCATCTGCACACCACACGCTAACGATTTTATCGTAAGACGGTGAGTTCAAACCGGCACGTGGAAATGCCAAGTACTCAACAGTAATACCCTTGTCATTGATCTGCTCGATTTCACGATGCAATTTGGCGCAGTAGCCGCAATCAATATCGGTGAATACACGCAATACGTGCTTCTCGTCCTTCGCTTTAAAGACAACCGGCTTACCCGTAAACTCATCCATCATCTTCTTGCGAACATCCCGCTGAGCCAGCTCAGACATGTTTTGACGGGTTTGCAGGTCTAACAAGTCGCCACTAATAAAGTACTTCGCATCGGAACTCAGGTAAACGATTTCTGTACCGTACATGACCTGATACAGGCCCGGAATCTGACTTTCGCCAACTGAATCTGGCGGTGATTTAAAGGTCTTAATCAGCACTTCATTCAGCTTTTGAGCCACCGCATCTGAATCAACTGCTTTAGTTGTAGACTCAGCCGCAAAACTTATTCCCGCAACCAGACAAAAACTGATTGTCAGTGCCAATTGTTTTAAATTAATCATTGTTAGTTTTAATACCCTGTTTTTTTTAAATACGTTAATCAGAATACGCTGTCAGCAGGCTGAATGGATACATTAAAACCATTACCGTCATTTAATAGTCAGCCGCGGGGGTGGTGCAACTGATGAACTTCCTGCAGACGCGCTTGTGCGATGTGCGTGTAAATCTGAGTGGTTGACAGGTCGCTATGGCCTAACAACATTTGTAAGACTCTTAAATCAGCCCCATGGTTCAATAAATGTGTCGCAAAAGCGTGCCGCAAGGTATGTGGTGAAAGCGTTTGTTCAATACCGGCCAGTACGGCATAACGCTTAATTAAGTACCAAAATGCCTGACGACTCATGCCTGCACCCCGCCGAGTCACAAAGACATCATTGCAAACGCCATGACCTCGCATCAGCTCCGGACGTGACACGCTGAAGTATTCATTCACCCAGTCAACCGCTACATCGCCCAAAGGCACTAAGCGCTCTTTACTGCCTTTACCAACCACTCTGACGACGCCCATCTGCAAATTAATCTGCGATAAGCTTAGCGTCACTAATTCGGATACTCGTAAACCCGTGGCGTATAGCAATTCCAACATGGCCCGGTCTCGCAGCCCTAACATGTCTTCGATGTCGGGCGCTTCCAGCAGCAGATCTATCTGAGACTCTGACAGCGACCCCGGCAAACTGCGACCAATACGCGGCGCATCAATTAGTGAAGTAGGGTCTTCGCTGACCGTGCCTTGGCGCACTTGGTAACGATAAAATCGCCGCAAACTGGATAACACACGCGCCATACTGCTGCTCTTAGCCCCCGCTTTACCGCGAAAAGCCAGATACTGCTGCACATTCACGCTATCAGCCTCGGTCAGCGTGAGCTTGGGCTCTTTTTCCAGCCACTCTCCCCACGCTTTAAGATCGCGCCCATAAGCCGCGAGCGTGTTTTGACTGAGGCCGCGCTCTGACCACAGTGCATCTAAGAAGCTTTCAATTCGCTGCTGAGTATCCAAGTACTGTCTACCTCAAGCCCTTGGGCTGTTATAAATCGTCACTAGTCAGAATAGCGTCATCCGCCGGACTTGAACGCACGATTTTGCCGTTAAAGTCGCCGCCGCCATAAAAATCAACCGTTTTAATACTTGGGAATACTTCAGCAAAGGTGATTTGTATACTTTTCAAAGAGTCTAAACAGTCATACACATACGTTAGCTCAAAGTCGCTATGACCATCAGCATCACCCACCCTGTGCGAGCCATCTTCTTCATCGGCATGCTCATGGTCGTCATCTTCGTGCTTATGATAGGTCAACATATCTGATTCCATATGTGAGCTATTTGGCACACAAACGCCCGCCGGAGAGACCTTAAACAAGGCTGGTAATGCAGACTCCTGATACAGTTTTTCATACTGCATATTAAGCCATTGCTGACGCTCCACGCCTTCCGGAGAATCTTCAAAGCCGAGCAAGTCAATCGATGGGATAGCCATCTTGAAGGTGATCATCGAGTCCTGCTTAGTCACTGCAACCGCCATGGTACCGTGCTCATGTGGGCCATACAAAGCTTGCGCACTCACTGCGGTCAGTGTCAGAGGTAATACTACAGCCGCTAATCCGGTTAAAAATTTCATGCATTTATCTCAGTAATTAAAATTATCAATTGTGCAGCCAAATCTGCAATGGCAGAACAGGCACGCATTTGTCATTATTTTCAGTATAATACCGCAGCCAATTTATCTAAGGAATTTTAGCATGTCACCGTTTCTGAAAACAGCGATCGAAGCCGCTCAAGCCGCCCAACTGGTTATTGATAAGTACTATGCCGGCGAGTTTGAAGTAGAAATTAAACCCGATCAAAGCCCCGTCACCATTGCGGATGTCGAAACGGAAGAAACCATCAAGCGGATCATTTTGAATGCATTCCCTGACCATGGCTTTTTTGGTGAAGAAACCGGCAAAGTAAATGAAGATGCGGACTACAACTGGTTAATCGACCCCATTGATGGCACCAAGAGTTTTGTACGCGGCTACCCTTTCTTCTCTACTCAGATTGCACTGATGTATAAAGGTGAGCTGATTGTCGGCGTCTCAAACGCGCCAGGCTTTAAAGAAATGGCCTATGCGGAAAAAGGCCAAGGCGCTTGGCTTAACGGTGAAAAAATACAGGTCAGCGACATTCAAGAGCTGAGTAAATCCACATTATCGCTGGGTAATATCGCGACTATCGCAGGCAAGCCACAGTGGCAAACGCTTGGTGGACTGATTCAGGATGTGCATCGCATTCGTGGCTACGGTGACTTCTACCACTACCACCTGCTAGCCAGTGGCAAGATCGACATCATTATCGAGTCAGATGTAAACATTCTGGATATCGCCGCCTTGTCCGTTATTGTTAACGAAGCAGGCGGCTGCTTTACGGATTTGTCTGGCAATGTACTGACGTTAGACACAACAACAGTATTGGCTTGTAACACGAAAGCCATGCACCAAAGCATGCTAGATCGCATGCAATACAGCTAAATCATCAACGCATTACCCCGCGGGGCTCTAGCCTTCTTTAGAGCCCCCACTATCCGTTAAATTCTTTTTCTTTCCACTTTTAAAATCTGTCTCGTACCAGCCGCTACCACTTAAACGGAAGCCCGCTGCCGCAATCTTCTTCTTTAACGCTGGCTTGCCACAGGCAGGACAAACGGTTAGCGGTGCATCGCTTATTTTCTGAATAAACTCTTCGGAATGCTCGCACTCGGCACATTGGTATTCGTAAATTGGCATGCTTAACCTCAAAAAATACAATAGAACTTCAGTCACTGAAATATTGGCGCGAAGCATAGACTTTTCAAGGCTATAGAAGCAACCAAAATACTTTATTACTCGCCCGTTAACGTCACGCCAGCGCCCCATCTCGCGCACACTTTACACACTCTCGTCGCGCATAGTTTAAGCACTCTCTCTGAGTACAAAATCACCTACCGACCATCCGGCTCCCTTTTCGCTACCGTCTGATAGTAAATGCATTCCAAATTAACGGCAGCTGAATTAACTATAGCGAAAAACCTACTACCCCCACCCCTCAAATTATAACTATCTACGAGGATAGACAATGGAAAAAGTGACGGCTCAATGGAAGGGCTCCAGTATAGACCTTGGCAATAATATGCTAAAAAGAACGGTGGACTGTATTGGATCACTAGTATTAATAATAATTTTTTCCCCTATCTTGGCCATTATTGCACTGCTGATTCGCCGCGACGGTGGCTCAAGCATCTATAAACAAGAACGGATTGGCTACGGCGGAAAAACCTTTAAATGTTACAAGTTTCGCAGCATGGTCATGAACTCCAAGCAGCGCTTGGAAGAAGTATTAGCAACAGACCCTAAAGCGCGTGAAGAATGGGAAAATGACTTCAAACTGAAGAACGATCCTCGCATTACGGCGATTGGTAACTTTCTGCGCAAGACCAGCTTGGATGAGTTGCCACAGTTATTCAATGTACTGCAAGGCGACATGAGCTTAGTTGGCCCACGTCCGGTTGTGCCTGATGAGTTACCACGCTATGGCGCACTGACTCAAAAATATCTCTCAGCCCGTCCTGGCATGACAGGTCTTTGGCAGGTTAGCGGCAGAAATGATGTCACCTATCGTGAGCGTGTAAGTCTTGATTGTTATTACATCGAAAACTGGAAGTTGCACACCGACTTCGTATTGATGTTGAAAACTGTCACCGTTATTTTTCATGGCAAAGGTGCTTACTAAAGCCTACACCATCTGGTTTGTGTCCGACTCCCCGCGTCGGGCGCAAATCTCCCGTTTACTGTTCACCATCTAAATCCCCCTTTGTAACACCCTCGCCTCCTCTCTGATGTTTAAATACCATCGCTCGCAGCAATGATCTGTTACTGATTTTCTAAAGGACTTTCTGGTAGGATTATCCGCATGAAAACTATACTGATTACAGGATGCTCAAGTGGCATCGGCTACTGCGTAGCCAAAGGCTTGCAGTCCAAAGGCTACCGCGTATTGGCAACCACCCGAAAGCCTGACGACGTAGCGCGCCTACAGCAAGAAGGATTAGAAAGCTTTGTGCTGGATGTCAGTGATTCAAACAGCATTATCAATGCCGTTGAAACCATTGAAACCTTATGCAATGGCGAGCTGTATGCGGTATTTAATAACGCAGGCTACGGACAAGCCGGTGCTGTTGAAGACTTAAGCCGAGAAGCCATGGAAAAGCAGTTCGCTACCAATGTGTTTGGCGCGATGGAACTGACCAATCGCTTGATCCCCTTACTCAGAAAACAAAGTGCTGCGCGTATTTTATTTAACAGTTCCGTATTAGGCCTAATCACTCTGCCTTATCGTGGCGCTTATAATGCCAGCAAGTTTGCCATGGAAGGTTTTGCCGACACGCTGCGCTTAGAGCTTCACCGAACTAAGATTGATGTTAGCTTGATCGAGCCTGGCCCCGTCACTAGCCATTTTCGCCCCAACTCTCTGGCAGCCTTAAAAGCGAATGTTGATATCGAAAGCAGCGTTCACCGCAAACAATATCAGCGTCAAATAAAACGCATGGAAACGGTCGGCCCCAGCGCGCCATTTACGCTGCCGCCCGAGGCTGTTTTGGCGAAAGTCATTCACGCACTGGAAAGTAACAAGCCAAAGCCTCGTTATTACGTCACCTTCCCCACGTACTTATTTGGGACTTTGCGCAGAATTCTCCCCACCCGCTGGCTGGATAAGGTACTTTTGTACGTTTCAAAATCGGAAATGCAATAACTATGGGCTATCTAAGACATATCCGGCAATGCAATCAATTCGCAGCTGAAGACTTTTTACCGTTCTACATTGGTCAACAGTGTTACGGTTTAACCCATAAAAACCACATTAGTCATCTGTTGGATTGGCCTGAGGTGTTTGATGCCGATGGCGAAGGTTTGTACCTGAATCCAGCTTTGGATACTCCGGAAGCTCGCACTCAGGCAGTTGACCCCATTATGCGCAGCCTGCACCAGCAAGGCGTAATCGACTCATGGGTCGGTGAGCAATACAGCATTAGCACAACTTTTGGTGGCAACTCGATGATGTTGATTGAGCGAGCTGCTGTCGCATTTCTTGGCATTAAGGGCTACGGCATTCACATGAATGGTCTGGTGCAAAAAGCAGATGGTGTTTATGTGTGGGTTGCTGTGCGCTCATTAAGCAAACCTTTCTGGCCGGGCCAATTAGATCAAATGGTCGCTGGCGGCCAACCTGAGGGTATCGGCTTGCTCGATAACTTAGTAAAAGAGGCCGGTGAAGAGGCCGCTATTCCAGAGTCCGTCGCTCGAACCGCCAGCTTCGAAGGTGAAATTCATTATTGCGCAGCCACCCATCGCGGCATTAACAATGATGGCATTTTCATTTATGACCTGTGGCTGGACGAAGACTTTGTACCGCACAATACCGACGGCGAAGTTGAGTCCTTCCAATTGATGTCACTGAAAGAAATGGCGGAGATTGTCGAAACCAGCGACAAATTCAAAGATAACTGTAACTTAGTTAATATCGACCTATTATTGCGCCAAGGCGTTATTGACCAATCACATCCGGAGTATCAGGCAATTACTGATACGCTATACCAACAAAACAATGCGCTAAGCAATTAAGCCAACAACCTGACCCGAGCACATACTATGCCTTATACCAGTGACCTCACTCATGACTACATCCCACTTACGCCGGTTCCAAAAAGCCAGCTCGACTCACTGGTCAAGCTCTCTAAACCGGTCGTTGCCAACTGGATTAAACAATCGGGCTTTCAGGCGGGCGAAGGTGAGTTTTGCCTAATCAGCAATGAACACGGCGATTTAAGCGAAGTACTCATTGGTATTCCGGAAACCGGTGAGCGACGCTGGGCACTGGCTGGGCTGCCATCTAAGCTGCCGGCTAAGCGCTACCAATTGCATTGCAACTGGAGCGAAGCCGAACAGACCCAAGCGCTGATTGGCTGGGGACTGGGTTGTTACCAGTTTGATCACTTCATTGATAAAGATAAGCGCAGCGCGTTAATTCACCTTCCACAGTCAATGAAAACGACCGTGATGGCTTTTTATGAGTCGCTATGCACCGTACGCGACCTGATCAATATGCCAGCGAATCACATGATGCCAGAGCATTTATCCCAAGAGCTGCGCACGCTAGCCACGGAATATCATGCCCGCTTTAGCGAAGTGGTAGGCGATGAGTTATTACAGCAGAACTACCCAACAATTCATGCCGTTGGCCGTGCTAGCGATCATGCCCCACGCTTGCTGTCATTGCATTGGGGTGACCCTGAGCATAAGAAACTCATTCTAGTGGGTAAAGGCGTGTGCTTTGATACTGGAGGATTAGACCTGAAGCCATCTTCCTCAATGCGCCAAATGAAAAAAGATATGGGTGGTGCGGCGCACGTGCTTGGACTTGCTAAGCTAATTATGTCGCTCAAGCTTCCGGTGTCATTGGAAGTCTTGATTCCGGCCGTTGATAATGCCGTTTCCGGCGATGCCTTTCGCCCTGGCGATGTAATTGTGACCCGCAGTGGTATCAGCGTAGAAATTGATAATACTGATGCCGAAGGTCGCCTAGTACTGTGTGATGCCTTGGCTCAAGCCTGCGAAGACGAACCTGACCTGATTCTGGACTTTGCCACACTGACTGGCGCTGCCCGTGTGGCATTAGGTACTGAAGTGCCGGTGTTATTCAGTAACCATGATGAGTTAGCCCGCGATATTCATCAACAATCGGTTAAAAGCGAAGAGCTGATCTGGCAATTGCCTTTGTATAAACCCTACTTTGGCGGACTCAAAAGCACCGTTGCTGACATGATGAATGCAACGTCCGGCGGCTATGGTGGTGCGATTACGGCCGCGTTATATCTAAATGAATTTGTCGATGATGATATTGAATGGGGCCATATTGACCTGATGGCCTTTAATATCCGTGATCGCCCCGGCCGGCCGGTTGGTGGAGAAGCAATGGGATTGTTCTCAGTATTTGATTACTTACAAAGCCGCTACAGAGAATAAATGTTAGTAAAACCTGCCTGATACACTATCGGGCAGGTTTCTAAAAAGATCAGCGTAAAAGCATCATGTAAACTTTAGGATGAGCTAAGCAACCCGATACATGGTTTGCTTGAGCGCTGTTTGCTCTGCCGCCCTTTTCCGCGAATAGTACAAACCATGAGCGCCGATCACCGCCCATACAAACCAGATTTCTTTCAGGTTTTGTGAGTGAAGCGTCATCTGGGATACCGCAATCGTCACCCATAAGGTCAGCAAAAAGAACTTTGTTTCAATATCGCACTTCAGCGCGTAGTAAAGCAAACTACCAACCATCAGCAAATAAATCGCCAAGCCAATGAGCCCATTCTCAGTCAGAATTTGCACGTAGGAGTTGTGCGCCCAAGCAAACTCCACATGGTAAGGATTTAGCACCACGCCTAATGAGCCAGTTCCATTCCCCAAAAGCGGACTGTCCTTCCACGCATCGATACTGTGTTGCCAGATAACTTCCCGATAGTTCAAATCCCCTGACTTCAAAGACTTACCTAGTGAGAAAATACGCTCTACCGAAGCTGCTGGCGCAAGACTAACAACACCGATAGCACCACCAATTACACCGCCGGTATAAATCATTTTCAGATTGAACGAGGCTTTGCGTTGTGTAAATGCCAGATACATTAAACCGATCACTCCCGTAACCAAACCAGTTCGGGTACCGGTTAAAAAGATTCCGTAAAAGATGATGGGAATGCTGGCGACATTAAACAACCTAGCCAGAGGGTGGCGATATTGCGTGTAAAGCCACACTGCCATCGGAATACCTAATGACAGAATAATAGCCATATTATCGGTTTCGATATGCTCAACCGTGTAACGGTTGTAATAAGGGCCGGTCACACCGTTTAAAAAATTGTTAAAGATAATGCCGGTTGCGGTCAAAGTCCCGCAGACATAAGCCTGATACGCCCAGCGAAACTTGTAAGGAATATTGATCAGGTAGGTAAACATAAACGACATCATGATCAGCATGAAGTACGTTTTCAGAATTTCCGGCCCCCAACTCATGGCTGGCGTCCACCAAATTCCAACTAAGTACCAAACAGCCAGTAACAGTGCGAATAGATTGAATGCTGAAAAGTCACGATGTGAGCCATGCAACACCACCATTAGCAGTGTTAATGCCAGTGTCGGCATTGCGACAACTTTAGCCAAGCCATCGTAAAGCCCTTCACCCCATGGGATCAGGAAAATCATCAACAATAAAAGCATCCACGTCATTTTATGCACGATGCCCATCGGTGGTGCGACCACAATCGGTATTGAAGCGTTTGCACGTGAAACTTTAAAGAGACTGGCCATTGCGTATGTTTTCTTTAATTATTTTTATATCAAAATACGATAACCCAGATTCGCAAAGGCCTAATAGTTAGCCTGATAAAACCTGCTATTTTTCCGAAGGATGGATTTGCAACCCACCCAACATCGTCAAAATACAACCGCTGGTTGCTGGCATTCAGCTTTCTAACGACGATCAACGCTAGAATTACGGACAAGCTGTCTATGACCTTGTACTAATAATGAAAACAATTAAAACATTACTGTTTATTCTAATGCTTTGTGCATTACTGCTGTTAATCACCGTTGCACTACTGATTCCAGATCATCGTTACGAACAATTTCTGAACCAGCTTAACAACACAACACATTCCAAAACTGAACAGCAAGCTCCTGTGGTTACTCCTAGCGGGATGACCAGGCAATCAACACCAGCCATATCACCAGCTACTGCAGCACCGATCGCCAGCAAGCAAGCACCTACAACAAGAACAGCACCCAAGCCCCTCGCCACAGCTAATGTTGAAGTTATTAATGGTATGGACTGGCGCTTACCAAGCTATGCTAAACGTAGTCGGCTCGGTGGATTAGCCTCAGAAACTCGTGGTAACGATGACTATATTGCAGCTGATTTTCACATTGTCCGCTGGGATAAAACCAATCCCGCGCCGGGCGTTTATAACTTTGATGAGCTGGAAAATGCCATTAGAGGCCGCCCCGCCCAACAAATTGTGTTGCGTCTAGAAACTTATTCAAAATGTGAAGCGCCAGACTGGGCACTTAGCCAACTACGCCACACTAAAGCTGGCACTCTGATTTTCTGGGATTCTCAATACCTAAAACTACTCACACCATACATCAAAGAATTTGCGAAACGGTTTGCGGGAAAGGCGCAAGTCGTTGGTGTGCAATTGGGAATTGGTGATGGTGAGTACCGCGGCGACTGTCGTAACTTCGCGCTTAAAGATGGCTGGGGCGAATTTAATATGTCCCCTACCCAACTAAGTGAAGCACAAAATAACTTTGGGCTAACTCCTCAAATACTAGAAACGTCTACCAAGCGCATTGTTGATGTGTATGCAGCGGCTTTTGCCAGAAATACTTGGAAGCTCGCCTTTAACAATGTCGATCAGTTTTCATGGGAAGCAATCGCCGATCCTTACAATCAAAAGATTCCGGAAATTGCCCGCTACGTATTAGAAAAGGGTCTCGGCAATCGTGACGGCCAAGTTGAGCACTGGATGCGTTACATACAACGGGTTTATGGTATGCAGGTTACACCCGCCAACAATGGTACTTGCTCGCTAGATATGGATGAGCGCGTTGCTGACCGCTTCGCAGGACGCTACTGGGGAACTGAAAATGAGTTCTATGGGGATTTAGATTATGTCCGTGCAGAACATGGTAGCTATCAGAATCAGCCCTACCGGTTTTTTGTAAGCTCACTACGGGCGCTACAGATGCGCCGCAACTACTCTCTACTGTTTGCTCGCGGTATGAAAAAGCTTGATGACCCTATTTATAAAACGCAGGATTTTTTGCACTATTTAGATAAAACGATGGGTAAGCAACGCGCTAATACACCAGATGCCTTTATCTTGCTGGGTGAGCGCTATGTCGCAGACTATCGCTTGCCAGAATACCCACAACGCGCCGAGTGCCGCACTCAAGATCGCGTTTCTTTCCGCTCCTTTGGACGTTGGATTACTGAAACCAGCGATAGCCAACCTGCTGTGAAAATTCGTATGCCAGCCTCTGATAAGTACTGGGGACAAGGCTTTTATCTCCCAACAGGGATTGATTATGAGTATGCCGCACGATCATCCAAGCGCTTTGCATTTAACTTAAACGATGAGTTGATTAAAGCTCGCTGCCTGAGTGGCTGCTCTGTTCAAGTCAAACTAAGCTACAAGGATGATAATCAAACCAAATTATGGCTTAGCAGCGCAACTGGTAACACGGGAGCGCTAGTGACAAAAGGTGATGGCAAGATTAAAACAGCCACCTTCGAACTCAACACAACCTTCAACAATCAGCTACAAGGAAAGGACCTGATTGTACAAACGGATGGCAAGCCACTAAGCTTAATGATGTTGCGAATCAATTTTCTCAACCCTTGATCAGAAGGATTGAGCACTCGCTACCCATTCATCAAGAAATCGTTTACGTACACAGTCGTTACTCTTAACATTGTAAATATATTATTCCAATAATTCGCATAAGACGAACTTTAGCCACACACCACCCCTTGGCTGAAGAACGTTAACGAGAAGATAATAAAGAATTAGGATCACATCATGTCAAGAGTCCCGGCGGTACACCAGCCGGCAGGGGCGCAGAATATCGCGCCCGTAACTGCCCCTCACATACAGGCTATGCAGCCACCGCAGGAGAAAGAACTCTCCTTGCGTGATATTTTTGCGATTCTAGCCCGCCGCAAATGGACAATTTTATTTACAACATTGTTCACACTGCTGTTTGCCTTGCTATTTACCTTCTCCACCAAGCCTAGCTATGTTGCCCATGCGACAATCCAGATTGAGCGTGAAGGCCCGCAAGTTGTGAGCTTTGGCCAAACTGAAGCCAGAACAACCAGTGTTGACTCACTGCAAGACCCTTTCTTCCGTACTCGCTATGAGATGCTGAAGAGCCGTGTGCTGGCAGAAAAAGTCATCGCACAAGAGAACTTAGAGCAAAGCCTGAGAACGGCTGGCGAACCACCAGAAAGCATGGCCGGATTCTTCAAATTATTCTCATTACCAGACTTTTCAAAGCTGACCAAAACAGACTCCTCTGCGAGCTCTGCACCGCCACGTCAGGAAGATATTACCGAGATCTTTGGTAAGCACCTGCAAATCCAACCGATTGATGGCACGCACCTTGTAAAAATATTTTATGAGGGCAGCTCTCCAAGTGAATCGCAGCGCGCAGTTAACAGCGTTATCAATAACTTCATTCAACTACAGATTGATACCAAAAGTGAAACCGGCGAGTATGCCAAAGAATTCCTGAGCCGCGAGCTAGAGAAAGCCCGCCAAAGCCTGCAAGACTCTGAACAACGATTGGTTGATTACTCCAACAAGAATGGCATTCTAAGCATTGATACGGGCCAAAGCCGCTATGTTAGAAAGTTAAACGACCTGAGTTCAGCACTTGTACAAGCCGAAATACGCCGTACTGCTGCAGAAAGCATGTACCGTGAAATGCAAAACACTGGTTCCGTATCAACCGTACTTAATAATCAGGTCGTTATTAGCCTGAAAGGCCGTTTGGTTGCACTGGAAGGCGAGTACCAGGAGAAGCTTAAGCTGTTCAAGCCTGGCTACCCAGATATGCAGCGCTTACAGCAACAAGTGAATGATACACGCGCCAAGCTACAAGCAGAGATGAACACCATCAGAGGCTCGCTAGAGTCTGACTTTGAGTCTGCTCGTCGTCAGGAACGTAAACTGCGCTCCGAGTTGGCTGGATTTAATAAAGAGCTTTACTCGCTGCAAGGCAATAGCATCAACTACAACACCCTAAAGCGTGAAGTAGACTCCAGTGGTAAGCTCTACAATGGCCTATTGGAGCGTCTGGAAGAAGTTGAAGTGGCAGCATCAGCCAACTCAAATACCAGCAATATCAGCATTATTGACCCTGCTCGTGAGCCATTCAAAAAGTACCGTCCAAACCCGAAGCTAAATATATTGGTTGGGACTTTAGGCGGAGTATTGCTAGGCCTTGGTTTTGCATTTCTACGTGACTCACTTGATCAGTCAATTAAGACTCCGGATGATTTGCACAAATTTACCGGCATCTCAGTACTGGGCATGATTCCTCGTCCACAGCGTGCGGTTAAGCGCAACCTGGCCCTAGCTTGTAAAACAGCGCCCAATAGTCAGTTCGCCGAAGCTTATCGAGTGTTTGCTGCAAATATGCGCTTCCAAAGCGACCAAGGTGAAGATCAGGTGTTACTGATTACCAGCGCCATGGAAGAAGAAGGCAAAAGTACTACGGCCTGCAACTTAGCTTGTGCCTATGCACAAATGGGAATGCGCGTACTATTGATTGATGCCGATCTACGCCATCCAACAATCCACACTAAAATCGGCATTCCAAATGGTGTCGGCCTAACCGATTATCTTGGCAATGAAACCGATCTAATAGGTATCACCAAGACCATCAAGGCGATTCCAAATCTGTACGTCATTACCGCCGGTGGTTTTGATGATGACCCAATGCGTATGTTGAGTAGTGAAAAAATGGCCTACTTGGTCTCACAAGCTTCGCAACGCTTTGACTTTGTAATTATTGACTCGGCGCCAGCATCAGGGCTTGCAGAGACACTCGTATTATCCTCACTAGCGACTCGCACACTGATCGTGACCAATGAAAACAATATGAAGACACAGTCCGCCCGAATTAAGCGCACAGTGGAATCATTAAGCCGGATTAAGCAGAACGTAACAGGCTTTTTATTGGTTAATGCTAAAATAGCACCACAGGATCGCAAGTATCACCAAAAATCACGTCGCCGCAATAGCCAAAAGCTACTACGAGAAGCTTGATTAAAATAAAGTATGGTCGCTGCGCTGGTTAATCAGCGCGCGTTCTGCTCTAATTATCTTTTCTACCGATCAGGATAGGCAAAGGTTGCGTTTGCATGAAATTTAAATGGATTTTCTGGACACTGGTTATAGCAACTATCGTGTTCTTTTCTGTCGTTTACTTCGGCATTAAGTACAACTGGGTTAATCAAGCTGCTCCTAAGTACCCAACTTCTGACTCCGTCAAACAAACAGATACCACTGGCACCCTGCCCTTAGGTGTTCCCACGATCGAAAATGACGGACAGACAACCACCACGGCACCCAACTCGGGCAATGGCGTTAAGCCAGAGTTACTGGATGAGGAGCCTGTTGCCATAGACTCTCAAATATTAGGCTCTGCCTCCCTCAACATTGAACAGATTGTTGACCAGTGCCATAGCATTGCCACTAATGTCGGCATTCCTGCTGAGCAATTCGATCAAGCTGTTTTGGAGTGTATTGAGCGCAACAGCAATCACCTAAATGATGACGCGCCTGAAGCTCTAAGTGAACGTGAAATATTGATTAGAGAGCAATGCGATCTGGCAATCACACAGAAAGAGCTTCTGTCAGAAGAGGAAGTAAAAATGTTGGTCGATGAGTGTGTGGCTTCAATGCAATAAGCTGAAGCCGCTCATGAAGTGTGCCTAACTAACTGCTACTGCTTAAGTAGCTTCAGTATTTCTTCCAGCTCAATAATGTACTGACGAATCAACTGCTTAGACTTGGTTGTATCATCTTCAGCCTCTTCACCGCTCAACTTAAGACGCGCACCACTAATGGTATAGCCATGCTCATACAGCAAACTGCGAATCTGCCTAATTAACAACACATCTTGGCGCTGATAGTACCGGCGATTTCCGCGACGCTTCATTGGGTTCAGGTTTGGAAATTCCTGCTCCCAATAACGAAGCACGTGCGACTTTACGCCGCACAACTCGCTTACTTCACCTATCGTGAAATAGCGCTTCCCCGGTATTGGGGGAAGCTCCTGATTATTCGACGGTTCCAGCATAGTGTTCTACCCGCTGTTTCAGTTTTTGTCCGGGGCGAAAAGTTACCACCCGTCGCGCACTTACAGGGATTGCTTCGCCAGACTTAGGATTTCTGCCGGGACGTTGATTCTTGTCCCGCAGAGTGAAATTACCAAAACCTGATAATTTCACACCTTCACCGCGCTCTAAAGCACCACGCACTTCCTCAAAAAACATCTCGACGAGCTCCTTGGCTTCACGCTTGTTTAAACCAAGTTCATCAAATAAATGTTCGACCATTTCTGCTTTGGTCAATGTCATTACTTTAGCTCCTACACCTACGAGAATTGAGAGTTTTTAGTGGGCCAATACGCCTTCACGAACGAAGTACTGCACCTGTTTGCTTTTCCAGCAATTGCACGATCTCAGCGACATGTGCATTGATGTCCGCATCCTCTAGGGTGCGTGAAAAGTCTTGGAAAATCAAGCCTAAAGCCAAGCTTTTTTGTCCAGCTTCGACCCCAGGGCCTTGATATACATCAAAGATTGCGTGACTCTTAAGCGCGTCAATTCCCGCCATATCAAGCATCTGACTAATCGCAGCAGCCGTCACCGACTGATCCAAAATTAAGGCAAGATCCCGACGAATGGACGGGAAGCGAGACAGTTTCTGATAAGCCGGCAACGACTTCTTCGAAACGTAATCCAGATCCATCTCAAACAGATACACGTTCTGAGAAATTCCCAACGCTTTTTCAAGGCGCGGGTGTAGGCATCCAACCCAGCCAACAACATGCTCATTATCCAGAATCTGCGCGGACTGACCAGGGTGCAGCGCAGGATGAGCGACCGCTGCGAAGTGATACTTCGTTTCAGTAGCTTCAGCCAGCAAACGCTCAACGTGTCCTTTGATATCAAAGAAATCGACAGCGCGTGCTTTAGTATCCCAGTTCTCAGTATTCAAGGTACCTGTAATGACGCCCGCTAACTGCTTGCGCTGCTGAATGCCTGACTCACCATTGACAAAGTTCAGGCCCATCTCGAACAAGCGAACGCGAGTCTGCTGACGATTAAGGTTCTTAACCAATGCCGGTAACAATCCAGACCAAAGTGTGCTGCGCATGATGGCAAGCTCTTCTGAAATCGGATTCGCCAAACGGATTTGCTGGTGTGCAGGATTGAGCATCAGTTCCATCTCAGCAGGCACAAAGCTGTAAGTCACCGCTTCGCGATAACCTTCAGAAACCAGAATACGACGTAACACATCTTCACGAACCTGAGTCTCAGGTACAGCGGTAATGCGTGGCGTCATAGGACGTAGGCGGGATGGAATCTTGTCATAGCCATAGATACGCGCGACTTCTTCAACCAAATCCACTTCACGCGAAATATCAAAGCGGAATACTGGAGGCACTACTGACCACTCTGTATCCGAAACCTCAACCACACAACCTAGGCGCGTTAAGATATCGGTTACACGCTCAGCATCAACCTCAATACCTAGGTGACGCAGGATGTCGGACTTTTTCAGAGTAATTGCAGAGCGCGTTAACAACTCTGGGTTACTAATCACATCGTTAATCGGCCCAACGTCACCACCACAAATCTCAACGATTAACTGTGTAGCGCGCTGCAAAGCCTTAGCTTGCAAGTCTGGCGACACACCACGCTCAAAGCGATGTGATGAGTCAGTATGCAAACCATAAGTACGCGACTTGCCCATAATTTTCTCAGGAACGAAGTACGCGCTTTCTAAGAAGATATGCTTGGTATCATCGGTGACAGAGCTTAGCTCTCCACCCATAATTCCGGCCAGTGCCAATGCTTTTTCCTGATCCGCAATAACCAACGTATCTTCACGTAGACTTACATCACGACCATCAAGCAGTTTCAGTGGCTCACCGGCTTTACCCTGACGCACCTGAATACCACCGGATAATTTATCCAGATCAAAACCATGCATTGGCTGACCTAATTCCAGCAATACATAGTTAGTCACATCAACGACCGGGCCAAGACTACGAATATCCGCACGACGCAAACGCTCAACCATCCACAATGGCGTTTCCGCTTTTACATTGAGGTTGCGAATAATACGTCCGGCATAACGCTGGCAGCCTTCAGTCGATTGAATTTCAACCGGAAAGCTTTCATCCAATGACTCGGTAACATCAACGATCTCAGGCTCGGTTACTTCTGCCTGAGTCAATACGCCAACTTCGCGAGCGATACCAATCATGCTCAAGCAATCTGCGCGGTTAGGCGTAGCATCGAGCTCCAGTACGACATCATCTAACATCAGATAGTCACGGACATCCGTACCGACTGGCGCATCCGCTGCAAACTCGTACAAACCATCAGAGCTATCAGCCAAACCAAGCTCGCTGGCAGAACACAACATGCCATGAGAAGGTACGCCACGTAGCTTTGATTTCTTAATTTTAAAACTGCCTTCGCTATCGCCTAAAACCGCACCAATCATTGCCAGAGGCGCTTTTAAGCCTGCACGGGCATTAGGTGCGCCACAGACAATCTGGAGCATTTCTTCGCCACCACAGTCAACCTGACAAATCTGCAACTTATCGGCATCCGGGTGTTTTTCTGCACTAATTATCTGACCGACAACCACATTGGTAAATGGATTAGCCACCGGCTCAATACCATCTAACTCAACACCGGCCATGGTAAGCTTGCTACCAATTTCAGCGGCATCAATTGCGGGGTTAACCCATTCGCGTAGCCACTTTTCACTGACTTTCATTCGTTTATCCCCTTAGCTGAATTGTTGTAGGAAGCGTGTATCGTTATCAAACAGAATACGCAAATCATCAATGCCATAACGCAACATTGCTAAACGCTCTACACCAAAACCAAAGGCAAAGCCGGTATATTTATCCGAATCAACGCCCGTATGGCGCAGCACTTCCGGATGAACCATACCGCAGCCCATCACTTCCAACCAACCGGTATGACTGCAGACTTTGCAACCTTCACCTTGGCACAACACACACTGAATATCCGTCTCGGCAGATGGCTCAGTAAATGGGAAGTAAGATGCACGGAAACGAACAGGTAGCTCATCCACTTCAAAGAAGGCTTTGAAGAAGGCATCCAAAACCCCCTTCAGATCAGCGAAAGTCACATCCTTATCAACCATCAAGCCTTCAACCTGATGGAACATTGGGCTGTGTGTAATATCCGAGTCACAACGATAGACACGACCCGGCGCAATCACCCGATACGGTGGCTCCTGATCTTCCATGGTGTGAATCTGTACTGATGAGGTATGCGTGCGAAGCAGCAAACCACTATCAAAATAGAAAGTATCGTGCATGGCACGAGCCGGATGGTGCTCCGGTACATTTAACGCGGTAAAGTTATGGAAGTCGTCTTCAATCTCAGGGCCTTCAACAACGTCAAAGCCCAACTGTGCAAAAATAGCTTCGATGCGCTTAATCGTCAGCGTGATCGGGTGCAGACTGCCAGCATCGCTATCGCGCCCTGGTAGTGTGACATCAACACGCTCAGCCTGAAGCCGCGCATTCAGCGCCTCTTCCTGCATGCTCTCTTTGCGCGCATCTAATGCGGCAGCCAGTGCTTGCTTGCACTTGTTGATTTCCTGACCTGCTTCACGACGCTCTTCAGCGGGTAATTGTCCTAACTGCTTCAATTGCTCAGTTAGGATTCCTTTTTTCCCCATGTAACGAACACGCACTTCATCCAGCGCTGCTAAACCCGCAGCGGCAGCGATCTCTTCGTGCGCCTGCCCCATGAGCTCCAGTAATTGTTTCACAAAAAAACTCCCAGTAACTTCCGTTTTGGTCTTTCTAAAACCAAAAAAGCGGAGAAAGGCATCACCTTTCCCCGCTTTTCAGTTTGACTCGATACTATTGAATCAAGCAGCTAGGGCGGCTTTAGCCTGCTCTGCTACCTTACCAAAGGTATCAATATCATGTACTGCTAGGTCAGCCAGCATTTTACGGTCTACTTCGATACCAGCTTTGTTGATACCGTTGATTAAGCGACTGTAAGACAGGTCAAACATACGTGCTGCCGCGTTGATACGAACAATCCATAAACGACGGAATTGGCGTTTCTTTTGACGACGGTCACGGTACGCATACTGACCTGCTTTTGTAACTGCCTGAGTTGCGACGCGATATACACGGCTACGTGCGCCGTAATAACCTTTCGCTTTTTTCAGTACTTTTTTGTGCTTTGCACGGGCTGTTACACCCCGTTTTACTCTTGCCATTATCTAGTCTCCAATTAAGCGTAGGGCATCATTTTACGAACGGAAGGGGTATCGCATGCTTCTACGATATCGCCTGCACGTAGGTGACGCTTACGCTTAGAGCTCTTCTTGGTCAGAATATGACGTAAGTGCGACTGCTTGCACTTGAAAGTGCCATTAGCCTTTTTGCGGAATCGCTTTGCAGCACCGCTGTTAGTTTTGATCTTAGGCATCTTTATCTCCGTTGATAACGGTTAATCAAACACCCCCCAAGAGTGCCCTCCTTGTAGGGGTGCGCAAAAATCGTGTTACTGTTTTTCTTTACTGATTGGGGCCATAACCATGATCATTTGTCGGCCTTCCATTTTCGGGAACTGCTCAACAACAGCGTATTCAGCTAGATCAGCTTCTACGCGCTTTAACATAACCATACCGAGATCACGATGAGCCATTTCACGTCCGCGGAAACGGACCGTTACTTTAGTCTTATCGCCGGCTTCCAGGAATTTCACCATATTACGCAACTTAATGTTGTAATCGCCGATATCGGTAACAGGACGGAATTTAATTTCCTTAACCTGTGTTTTCTTTTGCTTCTTCTTCGCGGCACCCTTCTTCTTGCTACTTTCGAACTTGAACTTTCCAAAGTCCATAATTCGGCAAACAGGGGGCTCTGCATTAGGTACAATTTCTACCAAATCCAATGTTACTGATGCAGCCATGCTCAGCGCTTCTTCTATCGAAACGACACCTACGTTTTCTCCTTCTGCATCAATCAACCGTACCTCAGGTAAAGTAATTTCCTCATTGACACGGTTCTTTTTCTGGTTGCGAGCGATACGCGTACCCTCCAAAACATTAAAAAATGGCGGAAACCTTAACTATCAGTTTCAAGCCGACTGCACTTCGTTCAGTTCACCACGGCTTTCAATCCCGCGTTGCAGGAGATCGATCGCAGCATCAACAGTCATTGTGCCAAGATCTTCACCGGTGCGTGTCCGCACGGCAACTGAATCCGCCTCTACTTCACGATCACCTACTACTAATAGATAAGGGACTCGTTGTAAAGTGTGCTCGCGGATTTTAAATCCAATCTTCTCATTTCTCAAGTCCGATATCGCACGAATACCAACTTTTTTCATCCGTTTTTCAACAGTTTCGACAAAATCAGCCTGAGAATCGGTAATATTCATGACCACAACCTGATCTGGCGACAACCATAATGGGAATCGGCCTTCATGATGTTCGATCAAAATTCCGATGAAACGTTCAAATGATCCTAAAATTGCACGGTGCAACATAACCGGCACTTTGCGTGAACCATCTTCAGCAACATACTGCGCATCAAGACGAGCAGGCATTGAGAAATCAACCTGAATTGTGCCCAACTGCCATACACGGCCAAGGCAATCTTTCAGTGAGAATTCAATTTTCGGACCGTAGAAAGCACCTTCACCCGGCAACTCCTCCCAATCCAGCTTCTGAGCATCCAGCGCGTCGGCCAGTGCCTTTTCAGCTTTATCCCAATCCTCATCACTACCAACCCGATTATCAGGGCGTGTAGACAGGCGATAGATAACCTCGTCAAAGCCGAAGTCACGATACACATCATGCAGGAAGTCGATAAAATCTGCGACCTCTACCTGAACCTGATCTTCAGTACAGAAAATATGACCATCATCCTGAACAAATCCGCGTACCCGCATCAAACCATGCAGCGCACCAGACATTTCATTACGGTGACAAGAACCAAACTCTGCTAAGCGCATTGGCAAATCACGGTAACTTTTCAGTCCCTGATTAAATACCTGTACATGACAAGGACAGTTCATTGGTTTCAGGGCGAATTCACGCTCATCTGATACCAATGAGAACATATCTTCTTTATATTTTGCCGCATGACCAGAGCGCTCCCACAACGAGAAATCCACCAATTGCGGTGTTTTGATTTCTTTATAGTTGCGCATGCGCTGTTGTTCACGCATGTATTGTTCAATTGTTTGATAAACAGTCCAGCCTTTCGGGTGCCAAAATACCTGACCCGGTGCTTCTTCCTGAATATGGAACAAATCCAACTGACGACTCAGACGGCGATGGTCGCGCTTCTCTGCCTCAGCTAAATTGTGTAAATACGTTTTAAGATCTTTCTTGTTGCCCCAAGCGGTGCCGTAGACACGTTGCAGCATTTCATTATTTGAATCACCACGCCAATAGGCACCTGCTAGTTTCGTCAGCTTAACTGCCGGAATTTTACCGGTACTGGGTACGTGTGGCCCACGACACAAATCAATAAAATCCCCCTGACGGTATAGGGACAACTCTTGATCAGCCGGAATCGATTCGATAATTTCAGCTTTATATTCTTCACCCATCTCACGGAAGAACACAACAGCCTCATCACGCCCCATCACTTCACGCGTAACGGGAATATCCTGCTTCATTAACTCTTGCATGCGCGCTTCGATCGCATCCATGTCTTCAGGCGTAAACGCGCGCTCGTAAGCGAAGTCGTAGTAGAAGCCATTCTCGATCACAGGACCGATCGTTACCTGAGCCGTTGGAAACAACTGCTTTACAGCCTGTCCCATCAAATGCGCGGAGGAATGACGAATCACGTCCAAACCAGCTTCATCTTTAGCCGTCACAATGCTTAAGGTCGCATCGTCAGTCATTACATGACTTGCATCGACTAATTCATCGTTCACACGGCCAGCCAATGTGGCTTTAGCCAAACCAGGGCCAATATCAAAAGCAACGTCGTAAACGGATACCGGCTGGTCAAAGCTACGTTGACTACCGTCAGGAAGAGTTATAACAGGCATATTCTAGAGTTCTCCAGTGGTGACCAATACCAATGGCCACATGATGTTTTCGCCCTATTAGAGGGCGTTGGTAAATTAGGCGGCAAGTGTAACAATATAAAACGCCTAGGTTAACCGTGTTGTGTGATTTTTCTCATAAGCGGTCGGTTCAAATATTACTTAAATGGCATCACTAACAGCTTCCACAGCCCAGTCTCGCCACCTTTATATTGATCCAGACCAATCTTCATTTCATCATGACCTAACTTTGGCTGCGCGACATAACTACCAAATATACGATCCCACCATGGCACGTTAAAGCCATAGTTACTGTTTGTTTCATCGCGAATGACGCTGTGGTGAACACGGTGCATATCGGGCGTCACAATAAACAGACGCAACACTTTATCAAATGGCACCCGAATATTACTGTGATTAAACAAGGCACAGCCGTTTAGGATGATTTCAAATAACACAACGGCTAACACTGGAATCCCAAAAATCAGAATCGCTGCAAACTTAATCAACATCGAAAGTACAATTTCAATCGGATGAAAGCGTAGCGCTGTGCTGGTCTCTACCGCGTTATCACTATGGTGCACCTGATGCAAACGCCACAGCAATGGCACGGTATGAAACAAGCGGTGTTGCCAGTAGATAATCAAATCCAATAGAATGATGGCTAAGATTATTGGAGTATTGAATCCCAGTAACGCCCTATCCTGCTCCGCTACCCAAACTGCGAACAGACCAGCCGTCATTGGCAATAAGATCTTTACAGCCAAGCTATCAATCACCACCAGTGACAAATTAGCCGCAATGCGTTTCGGCTTACTACCTTCCATTTGGCGACGCGGAATCATCCATTCCAAGCTACTAAATAAGATCAGCAGACCTAGAAAGACAGAGAGGCGAATTATGTTTTCATTTTCCATAGCGAGTTGTATCAGTCAATGCGATAAGTAATAAACGCAGCATAGCGAATATCAGATCACATTACGCTGAACAAATATTTGGAGAAGGGATTTAGGATACTGCGAGGAAGAAAATGGTGGGGCGTGAGCGATTCGAACGCTCGACCAATTGATTAAAAGTCAACTGCTCTACCGACTGAGCTAACGCCCCTAAATAGGGATTCTTGAGATGGTGGGGCGTGAGCGATTCGAACGCTCGACCAATTGATTAAAAGTCAACTGCTCTACCGACTGAGCTAACGCCCCACGTCAAGAACGGCGTATTATAAAGACCGAGAACTCATTTACAAGTACTTTTTTAAACTAATTACACTTTCTCTAATTGACGCCAACTAGCAGGCAATAAGTGCATATCCGCCAGAGAGGCGACTAAGGCTTTGAAAAAATTAGATTCTTCCTCATAAACCATGCCGTAATATTGTATTTTCATGGTCAATGCACTGCCAAAAATGATCGCAAAAAAAGTGACAAATGACCCCAACGCCAGCGTAGAAGCACCCGTTACTGCCTGCCCGATAGTACAACCCATCGCCAAAACACCGCCGATACCCATTAGCAAGCCACCAATGACATGCCTCACAAAGTCTTTACCATTAGCAAACCACTCAACTTTGAACTTCTTGGTGAATACGCTATAAATTAGTGAGCCACTCGATACGCCAAAGGCTGCAATCAATGCGAATGTGAGCATTTGAGAGGAAAAGCCGGTTTCGATCCAGCGCAGAAAATGCGCCGACGGTTGAACAAAAGTAAAACCCTGCGCGCCAATGCCATAAGGGCGCTCATCCATCATCTCAGCTTCGTCCAGTAAACTAACACCCAATTCACCCGTCGTCACCCACCATGCGGCAACCACCAGAATTACCAGTGTGACTGCGGACAGTACATTATCGAAACTGCCAGTAAACTCTTTTGAGGATAGCGACCAAAATACTAGCGCCCCACCAATCATGGCCGCCACGACGATTCCTGTTATTTCTGCATCAAAGCCGCCAAAACCACTAATAATAGCGCCGACACTTTGATCACCCACTCCGTGGTCTGCCAGATTGATAAATGCAGGTTCCATCCAGCTCAGGAAGAAGTCATAACTGAAATTGGTGAATATCATGAGGTAAGCCGCCGCGCCCATTACCAGGAACACCACCACCGACTTAAGGTTGCCGCTACCAATACGAACCAGCGTCTTATTACCGCAGCCAGAGCCTAAGGTCATCCCGATTCCGAATAACACCCCACCCAACACATTTCGAGGCCAGGCAAATACAGCGGTACGATAAGGCGGGTTAGCCGTGTCATTATTAGCAGTTAGCGACATATCGACTAAGCCTAGTTGTTCGGCAATGAGCACGCCCAAAATCGAAGCACCAATCGCAAATACCCAAGCACGCATGCGTCCAGTGGTGCCAATATTCACCCAATCAGACACTGCGCCCATGGTACAAAAGCTGGTTTTAGTGGCGACGATGCCAAGGATTACTGCGAGACCGAACGCCCACAGCAGAACATGTGTTGTGATTTCCATAATTTTCTCGAATCAGTACTAACGATGCCACTTACTTCACCCGCAAAGCGACCTAAAGGCAATATACCTGAATGCTCAGGTAATTTAGTGACTAATAATCTCGTGAGCGATTGAGGCAGGAAAGCCTCGCATTAACAGAAAACGTATTTGTTTAGCGCGTGCTTTTAAATCTGTCGGGTATTCTGCCCCGAAGCGCTTTTCACGCTGTCGCTCGGCCAGATCCCACCAATTCACTTCGGCTTCACTTAACGCGATATCTACCAGTGAACGACTCACGCCGCGCTGCATTAATAATTGCCGAATTTTAAGCTCACCCTGCCCTTTAAGAATTCGGGAACGGACAAAGCTTTCGGCATAGCGACTATCGCTTTGATAATTCGCCTCTTCCAAGCCATCCAGCAAGGCCTCTAAATCGACCGAGCTGGAGAACTCTTTTTGCTGTAACTTTTGGCGAAGCTCCAGACGCGAGTGTTCACGTCTGGATAGATAATCAATCGCCGACTTCCAGCAACGAATCTCATCTTCGCTTTTTTTAGTTGCCGGCGTCGTCTGCATCTTCCGCTACATCAGTGCTTTCCGCTGCTGCGCCATTTTTTGGCTTCAATAGCTTTTCCCGCAATTGCGTTTCAACCACTTCGGCAATTTCAGGGTGCTCAGTCAGGTACTTAACAACATTGTCTTTACCTTGACCAATTTTATCGCTCTGGTAGCTGTACCAAGAGCCGGCTTTATTAATCAAGCCTTCTTTAACACCCAGATCAATCAGCTCACCCATGTGAGACACACCTTGACCGTACAGAATCTCAAATTCAGCTTCTTTAAACGGAGGCGCCATTTTGTTTTTAACAACTTTAACGCGCGTGCTGTTACCAACAATTTCATCACCCTTCTTGATACCACCGATACGGCGAATATCTAAACGCACAGAAGCATAAAACTTCAGCGCATTACCACCGGTAGTGGTTTCAGGGCTACCAAACATCACACCGATCTTCATACGAATCTGGTTAATGAAAATAACCATGGTGTTGGATTTTTGGATATTTGCAGTCAGCTTACGCAATGCCTGAGACATTAAACGCGCCTGCAGACCCATGTGTGAATCACCCATGTCGCCTTCGATTTCAGCCCGTGGCGTCAATGCCGCAACCGAATCCACAACAACCAGATCAACACCGCCAGAACGCACCAACATGTCAGCGATTTCCAACGCCTGCTCACCGTTATCCGGCTGAGAGACCAACAGGTCATCAATCTTCACGCCAAGCTTTTCAGCATAGCCAGGATCAAGAGCATGCTCAGCATCGATAAATGCAGCCGTTCCACCCATTTTTTGACACTCTGCAATGGTGTGCAGTGTCATTGTGGTTTTACCGGAAGACTCAGGGCCGTAGATCTCGATCACACGTCCACGTGGCAGACCACCGATGCCTAAGGCAATATCCAGCGTTAAAGAGCCGGTTGAAATCACATCAATATTGCGAACTGCGCCAGCATCGCCCATGCGCATAACTGCGCCCTTACCAAATTGCTTCTCAATCTGACCTAATGCAGCAGCCAACGCTTTTTTTCTATTATCGTCCACGCGTAAATTTCCTTTAAGCTAATGGCAAATCATATTTGCCGGATTATTATCATTTAATTTCAAGCCGTATCTTAACCACGACTCAATCAATCACCCAAGCAATTCACGACACCCTGCATCGCATGCACCGCTGATTGATAGCGAACGGCATCCCGATCACCCTGAAAATGGCACGTTTCTGTGTGTACTGACTGACCGCGAACCGCCCATCCGAAACATACGGTTCCAACCGGCTTGGCTTCAGATCCGCCAGTCGGCCCTGCAATGCCAGTAATGGACACGGACACCTCTGCCGCAGAGTGCTCTAAAGCCCCGCTAGCCATTTCAGCGGCCGTTTGCTCACTCACTGCTCCGTGAGCAGCCAAGGTATCAGCTCTAACGCCAACCATTCGCTGCTTGGCTTCATTGCTATAGGTGACAAAACCACACTCCAGCACAGCCGAGCTGCCAGCTAAGTCGGTCATCGCTTTAGCCACCCAACCACCGGTGCAAGACTCCACGGTTGCCAACCGATACGAACGCGCTAGTAGCCGCTGCATCAGTGCTTCAGCCATCTGATTAAGTTGTTGTTGATTCATGAGCGGTATCTTACATGATGTGCACAGGGCATGCATTATTACCCCTGCGAATTAAAAATATCCTGATCGCCTCATGACATTTATTCGCCCTCCTGCTAAATTCCCCGCATGGCCAAAACTAGCAGCAAAAACCTCCCCCAGCACACCCCGATGATGCAGCAATACCTCCGGATTAAATCAGAACATCCGGATCAAATGCTGTTTTACCGTATGGGTGATTTTTACGAATTATTTTTTGACGATGCCAAGCGCGCCGCTGAGTTACTCAATATCACACTCACCGCTCGCGGCAAGTCAAATGGCGAGCCAATTCCAATGGCGGGTGTGCCCTATCACGCTGCCGAGCAATATTTACCACGCTTATTAAAGCTGGGTGTTTCGGTCGCAATTTGCGAACAAGTCGGCGACCCTGCCACGAGCAAGGGCCCCGTTGAACGCAAAGTAGCCCGTATTCTCACACCAGGTACGGTCACAGATGACTTCCTACTGGATGAAACCCGCGATAATTTACTGTTGTCTATTTTTGAGCATGAGGGTGCCTTTGGCGTCGCTCACATTGACTTAAGCAGTGGTCGCTTTACATTGGTACAGCTTGATAGCGCAAGCGCCTTAATCAATGAAATTGAGCGCTTACAACCTGCTGAAATATTATTGGCAGAAGATCAAAATCCTCTACAAAGCAAACGCCACTCAATTACCCGACGCGCCATCTGGCACTTCGATACCGATACGGCGATGCAGCTACTGACCAAGCAGTTTGGCACGCATGATTTGAGCGGCTTTGGCTGTAATGACCTGCCCGTTGCCATTATTGCTGCTGGCGCACTACTTCAATATGTACAGGAAACTCAGCGGGCGGCCCTACCCCATATTACCGGCATGCAAGTTGAGTCTACCGATGACAGTATTGTATTAGATGCTGCCAGTCGCCGAAATCTGGAGCTGGAAAAAAGTCTGACTGGCGATCATAAAAACACGCTGATTTCTGTATTGGACCATACCGCTACCAGCATGGGTGGCCGCCTACTTAGCCGCTGGCTTAATAAACCGCTGAAAGACCAGAAAGTCTTGCGCAATCGCCATCAATCGGTCGACAACTTGATTCAAGACTATCGCTATGACAATCTCAAACCGCTATTCCGACAGATCGGTGATATTGAGCGCATTGTTTCGCGCATTGCTTTAGGCTCGGCGCGTCCACGCGACCTATCAACCCTTAAACGCTCACTGGAAATCGTTCCCGATCTGCACCAAGAACTAAGCACGGTCGAACTGCCTTATTTGATAGGCCTGCGGGAACAAATTGAACTCCACCATTCTTTACTGGAATTACTGGCTCGCGCGATTATTGAAGAGCCACCAGTGCTGATTCGCGATGGCGGCGTGATTGCCGAGGGTTACGATGAAGAGTTGGATAAGTTACGCAACTTAAGCCAAAACGCAGACCAGTATCTATTGGAACTGGAAACTCGCGAGCGTCAGCGCACCGGTATTCAAACGCTGAAAGTGGCTTACAACCGAGTGCATGGCTTTTATATTGAAGTTTCAAGGCTGCACTCTGATCAGGTACCTCCGGAATATGTGCGCCGCCAAACCCTTAAAGGGGCTGAGCGCTTTATTCTTCCAGAGCTAAAAGCTTTCGAGGATCAGGTGCTGTCCTCCCGCGAACGTGCGCTATCTCGTGAAAAAGTACTCTATGAAGCCTTACTGCAAACGCTCGCTGAGCACCTACAGCCACTGCGTAGCACCGCACAGGCAATTGCCGAACTGGATGTACTCAGTAACTTTGCTGAACGCGCCATTACGCTTAATTACGAACGGCCAGAACTGACCAGCACACCCGGCTTAAATATTACCGATGGCCGCCACCCTGTTGTTGAAACCACGCTAGACGCGCCATTTGTTCCTAATGACCTGCAAATGAACGCGCAGCGACGCATGCTAATGATTACCGGCCCAAATATGGGCGGTAAGTCGACCTATATGCGTCAGATTGCGCTCTTGGTTTTAATGGCTCATGTCGGTAGCTTTGTGCCTGCTAAAAGTGCAGTGATTGGCCCAATAGATCGGATCTTCACCCGCATCGGTGCACATGACGACCTTAGCACCGGTCGTTCAACTTTTATGGTCGAAATGACTGAGGCTGCCAATATTCTAAACAATGCGACTTCCAACTCATTGGTTTTGATGGATGAAATTGGCCGTGGCACGAGTACTTTTGATGGCTTATCACTGGCTTGGGCCTTCGCCGAGTATCTAGCTAAGCAGCGTAAAGCATTCACTTTGTTTGCGACTCACTATTTTGAACTAACCGCACTGCCTGAGAAAATCAATACCATTGCCAATGTACATATTGATGCGGTTGAACATGCGGATAAAATTGTATTTTTGCATCGGGTAAAAGATGGTCCTGCTAATCAAAGCTACGGCTTACAGGTTGCGCAACTGGCAGGCGTGCCAAAAAGTGTCATTGATCAAGCGAGAAACAAATTACACAGCCTCGAAACCGATGCTAACCAAGGCGTTAAAGAAGGCGGCACACTGCCTTTGGCATTAAACTTTGAAGCTGAGCCAGATCCGGAAGCAGAAGCACTTAAGCAAGCATTGGCAGAGATTGACCCAGATGAACTCACCCCACGCGAAGCACTTGATGCGCTGTACAAACTTCGGCAAATAATGAAATAAATTCACAGCATACTCGTGAATATAAACGGTTTTATGGTAGGATTCCGCGTTCGTAATACATGATGTCTCGGTAGCTCAGTTGGATAGAGCGGCCCCCTCCTAAGGGGCAGGTCGGGGGTTCGATCCCCTCTCGGGACACCATTTATTATTCAAGTTGCCACCCTCTCCGCACGGCTCTCAGCAAATAAATACCCAACACCCAAAAACAAGAGCGCCCTAAAGCCGGGGGAAGCGTTAGGGCGCGGGGGTTGAGATAGGCGATGACCTTATTTTTATTATTGATAGGTCGCTCTTCTCGGGGCTTGCTGGTAAATCTTTTATTATTATTTTGTTGTTTTTGTTTTGTTGTTGATTAAGTAGTTGCACATCGCGTGCCAACTTTTCAACAAAACAACAAGCCATTGATTAATAACAACTTAAATAAAAATAATATAAAGTTTTCATCTCAAACATATCGAAATACTCTGTCGCTAAGTGACACTCTGACGACTAAAGTGCGTCACATGTTAACGTTGTCACTTATTTAACAGAGGAAATGTCAGCCTTAGAACAACGCTGGAGATCAGTAGCAGAAAAGTTGCGGCAGAAAAACAGTGGGAGCCGCACAAGAACGTGGGCAGAGAAATTAAGAAACCATAGCCTGAGGCGAGCTATTTTAGAAAAATGTAGAAAACTTAACGTTTATTCATGTACCGTTCATCGGGAATTTATATAATGGACCCGCTTCAACGGATAGCCAAGCAGTCGACGATAACAACAATAAATATCACAATAATAAGAATAAACTGACTGGTACTAATAAAAACAAAACGCTGCTCCGCGAAGTGATTGAAATATCGGGATACATAATAAGAAGATCCGGGGGTGAATTTCACCCCACCCACTTTCTCCTGTAGCCAATCGAACGGCTACCTACCTTGCAGATACGATGCACCTGAATCCACAACAAAGCGATTTCGCATTGCTGTACGCCCTAGCAACATTCTGAAGCGCATATTATCGCGATTACTTAAAGTAAGTTCAGCATCAAAAGCATGCTCACCAATCACCAGCTTTGAGCTAATCACATAGCGCATTTCTGTATGTCCACCAGAATCCGTCACCGGACGACAATCAACTACTTTCGCCTCACACCACTGCTCTGTCACAGTATCCTTTTGATTAGGATGCACACCAAAGCGCACCCAATTTTCACCATCCTTCTCAAAAGGCTCTACGGTAAATGCATGGATACAAGAAGTTCGTGCGCCTGTATCAATTTTAGCCTTTACCCGACTAATACCCAGCTCAGGCAGTCCAATGTATTCACGCCAGCCAAGCCCTGCTAATTGCTCTGCCATAATTTAATCATCACCCATATTAAGTTAATCCAAAATTACCACAAGCCACCCTTACTGAGCAGTAATTTCTCTAACGATAGCCACTTCTAATTATTACAGACACAAAAAAGCGGAGGATATAAATATCACTCCGCTCTTTTTTAAGCTATCACATTAACCACGAATCGTGGTCATACGATATTAACGCAGACGGTAGCTAACACCCATGTTCAGAGAGGTATCTACTTTTTCGTTGTTGTTGTCGATGTCATCACTAACTTTTGATGCCTTAGCAGTCAAAGTCAGATCCAACTGGTTGTCCAGGTAGTAACGGAATGTAGAAGCCAAAGTGTTAGTAGTAACATCTTCAACATCATCTTCGCCAGAGTTGCTGTAATCCAGTAACCAAGCATTCTCCCAGTCAACTTTATCTGTCAGCTCGTGAGTCAATGTCATTGCATTGTTCACTTGGTAAGCTGTGTCATCATCACCATAAATGGTAGACAGTGAAGCTACGTTAGAGAACTGTGTGCGGTTGTTCAGAGGACGGTGGTATTCAGCACCAAAATCCAGTGAAGGGTCTCCGCCGTCAGAACCGTCGTAGTTAGTAATAACTGCACCAACACCACCACGTACTAACCAGCCGTACTTACGAGTAGAGATGAATTCGTTTTGCAGAACGTCGTTAGCTTTGATTACGCCGCCAGCGCCCAGACTTCCACCCAGTGCTTTCTCAATGTCAGCAATCCAGTGCTGGTCATAGCTGCCGTAGCCAAACTTGCTCTTGTACTCATCTTCACGAGCAACAATGTTAGCAACTTGCTGGTAAACTGCTTTTGAAGGAGTCGCTGTCAGTGCGCCTTGCTCACGCAGTGCTTCAACTAAACGAATCGCTTTAGCCATTGGTGTAACGTTAACGACACGACCGTAACCTAGACCAAGACCTACCTTGGAGTATGGGTCATCAGCATCTTTCTTCAGACCTAAGTCAGCAGAACCATACCAGAACGCACCTTTTGAACCAGGGCGGAAGTAGTTATCTGCAGTGATAGAACCGTTAGCCAAGTAAGTGCTGTCTGACTTATCACCGTCATTAGAACCACGGCTGATTGAACCGTCTGCATAGAAAGATACGCCAACGTTACGGTTAGGGCTGCTGAATACGCGATCGTAGTCTAAAGACAGCTCTGCATTGTATGCACTTTGGCCTTGGTTACCATCGGTTGTGCTGAACGAGCCATCGATGTATGCATCTTCATAAGAAGAAGTCGCTTCAGTGTAATCATATAGAGTTACTTCTGCAGAAGCATTGCTTGCTGCAACAGTCATTAGCGCTGCAGATACTGCAATAGCCAGTTTAGTATTAACGTTCATTACTTTAAATCTCACTTATATTAAATCAAACTTTATGCTCATCAAATTAGAGCAATATGTAGTTCGTGTTGGCCATAGTGGCCTTTTCGCTATCAATCTTAATAGCTGTTGTAGATCTGAGACAAGAAATGTTTCAAAAAAGTCACTATTATTTTTGAATTTTCTAACAAAGACTCAAAATCTACTGAAAATTGGTATTTTTATAACTAACCAGCTATTTGATGCGGACAATTATTACACACGAACATTTACCTTGACTGAATACTATGTGGTAAAAGGTTAATCTTCAAGTTGCTATTTGGTAAGGTTGAGCGGATTTTCGGGATTTATACCACTCATAAAGGGCAATCTGCGCTCCGTGTTGGTTATTTGATACACTAGTCCCATCCAGTTCCCAATGACCGCTAAACCGGAGTCATGCCACGTATTATCTAGGTTTGGAATGATCAACTGCTCTGGGAAAACAGGCAACGGCTGGCCACTATCTAAGGCAGCTTGAAGGCGGTCTTTATATTCTTCAAAAATTGCTTCAGAAGTCAGATTAAAATAATTATCCGGGAACGGTGGGTAATCAGGCCGCTCACCTTGCTGGTAACGAATCACTTCCCGCTTAAACTCTTTCAGTAAACTGATGGTGTCATACTCGGGATGTCCCTGAAAATAAACCGTGCGAATCCCGTCACCACTGACTGCAAGGTGTACACCACCGACCTCGCCTTCGACCAACACCCGCAAGCCTGCGGACTCAAAACGCTCACGATCAATCACATTGTATCGAGAGTGTGGCACGTTAAAACGAGTATTAATATCTGACACTAACGGGTGCTTTTTATCAGTCACACGGTGCGGATAAACCCCCCAGCGCTTATAGCCTAAATGCTGGCGACGCTCCCCATGTCGGGCTTCTAAAACGGCATGAGTTGCCAGGCAAGAACATAGGGTTGAGGTGACGTTTTCATGAGCCCAATTAGTGATCTCTAACAACGGCTCCCAGAACGGTTCTTCAGACAAATTATCGTGGGTTACGTTAGCCCCCGTAATAATTAATGCGTCCAAACCCTCTGCACGAATCTGATCAAAGGTTTCATAGTAAGTATCAATATGCTGTTGTGCTTCAGCGCCCCGTTCTTGATGTGGCAAGGCAAACGGATGCACTCTGAATTGCGCAATGGGGTTACTGGCACCGATCAGGCGAAAAAACTGCCGTTCCGTTGGAATCAGTGCCGCATCCGGCATCATATTCAACAAACCAACGTGTAGCGTTCGAATATCCTGCTGCTCAGCCCGCTCCGAACTTAAGACAATTTGTCCTTCCTCATGTAACTGCTGAAAGGCGGGTAACTCATTATGGGCAATCAATGGCATAGTAAATACTCGTTAAACGTGACGATCAATCGCCGTTTCAATCAAATTCAGGAAGTCTTCTTCGCACTTAACCTGATAAAGCTCAGTGGTCTTAATCGTGTAGGCAAAGCGATTGGCAATATCCTGATAGCGCGGAATGCGAGCATTAAATAGCTTAGGAAATACCCAGCGTACAAAATCATCAGGATTAACCAATGCCACATACTCCAGCCCCCGCTCGCTCATGTAGATGGCTAGCTGCTCATCTAAAAAGGCTTCACGGTAATATAATGGCTTGGGGGAGCTGACAGCCCGATCGATCAACACCTGCTCATCGGCATCGGTTGCCTGAATGTAGATCATCAGAGTATGACGATCCAAGGTCTCCAACACCTCCTCGTTATCCAGCTCACACACACTGCCACCGGCATCATTAATAAAATGATTAAAGCCGTATAGCTTCTGTGATTTTGCCATAAACTCTGGCACATCCAGCATGGCCGCAACTTCAGCATGGTGATGCAGTTGCAAGCGGCGCTTAAACTCTTTCAAACTTAAGCCGCCAAGCTCAGGATTACCCAGCTTGCCTAGAAAGCTGGATAAAGGCTTGAGGTGATCGAAAGTAATATTATTGCGAATATAAATGGAGTCGCTGCGCAGTAGATCCCGCAGGAAAGGCACCTGCATGGCTTGCGATTTTATATTATCCAGAATTGGCTCATTCATGTAATGCGTGCCAATACGGTAATCACCGGAGTAGTGAAACCATTCACGGCTACGCAAAATATTGGACAGGTAAGTCTTACCCACGCCCGACATCCCCAATAATGTGATGGATTTATGCGTCCAGTGACGAAATTCTTCTGATGATAGTCTCACTTTACTATTACTGCTTACGCTAAAAACGCGCATTATACCGCGAACGCAGCACCACGCACCCTATCTTTAATCAGGGGAATTTTTGGCGTGGGGCTGGTATTGTAATTATCTGGCTATATCGTAATGATAATAAATACTTACTGGGCGAATCGTCATATTTGCTCTATAAATAGTCAGCAACACCCCAAGCATCATTAAACAAGGACAGTATGATGAAGATTTTCCCGCCCCTGTTAGCGCTGGTTTTATTGGCGCCAGCGGTGATGGCTACCAGTCAACCCGATAAGCAAACCACCGCAACAGAACATGTACCAGCCCCCAACGTCAAAAAAGAAGATCCTTCGGACAAGTTAAAAAACGTCAAAGTCAGCCCCGAAGAGAAAGCCTTTATTGTTAGTCAGTGCCGCAAATTTGCGACCGAAGACGGCATTACTGAAGAGCACACCAATGCTTATTTAGATATCTGCGTCAGCGAATTGACCATTGCTGTCAAATCCGCCATTTACGAACGCAAACAGAAAGCAACCGTGATTATCCCCGCAAGAACTCCCAACGCCCCTCAGGCGATGTAAGTTCTTGCAAGGCGCTAATGAAGCCTTTAAGCATTCATTAGCGCTTCGGATGGCTCGGCTTCTGATATCTCAATAAAGCCGATATCTTCCATAATGCCGTACAAGGCTGGCAATACAAGCAGCACCAGCAACGTTGCACTTAACATTCCGAACACCACACTGGTCACTAACGGAATCAGCAATTGTGCCTGTAAACTGGTTTCAAACAGCAAAGGTGCCATACCAGCGACGGTAGTGACCGATGTCATAAACACTGCCCGAAAACGATCGTGCACCGCCTGTTTTGCTGCATCATGCAAAGCCATGCCTTCAGCACTGCGATATTTTACAAACTCCACCAGCAAAATCGAATCATTCACCACAATACCTGCCAGTGAGACAAAGCCAATCATGCTTGGCATCGACAGGTCCTGCCCCATTAGAATATGCCCCCAGATGACACCAATCAGCGCCAAGGGGATATTCACCATCACCAACAACGGCTCACGATAGTTTTTAAACTGCAGACTAAGCAGCAAGAAAACCCCGAGTAAAGCCAACACAAAACCGCTTAGGATCGAGCTATTGGTTTCATTACCGCTAGCCACCTCGCCTTCCAAAGCCACTCCGACTCCGGGATAGCGCTTTTCAAGCTCCGGCAAAAACTTCGCCTGAAAATCCTTAAGTACTTCAGCAGTATTCGCCACCCGTGAGTCGATATCACCATAGATATTAATGACTCGTTTGCGCTCAATATGACCAATCCGCGCGTATTCACGTTTTTCAGTAATTTGAACCAGACTAACCAGCGGAATGGCTTCACCTGAGCTGGTGATAATATTAAAGTTATCAAAGTCAGCCAGTGCCGTTTGTGCGCTACTACCCAGCTTTACCTGTATTTCATAAGCTTCAGTGCCTTGATAAACATCATCCACCTTCACACCTTGGTAAGCTGCTCGTAACTGCGAGGCCACCATTTGCGAAGTGACTCCTTTTCGCAGAGCTCCGGGCTTTAGCGTAAAGCTAAATTGCGGCTTACCGGGACGCAGATTGTCCGCAAGATTGGATACCCCTTTATAACCATTAAGCCAATTCTGTACTTCCCAAGACACTTCAGATAACTGATCAAGATCATCGCCACTTAAGCGAATATCAATCGCACGCCCTGCGGGACCCGGCGATGGCTCTTTAAATTGAAGGTTGATGGCAATCGGAATATCACCGGTATAACGGCGCCAGGCAGGAATGAATTCACGCAGGCTAGTATTTCGGTATTCCGTTTCTAAGAAATCAACTCTGACGGTGGCAATGTGCGTTCCACTTTCTGAGGAGTCCACATTCTTATTGTAGGTCACAATCACGTTTTTCAGTAGCTCTTGATCATTTTGATCAGCAAACTCATCACGCGCTTTGTTTAAACTTTGGATTAGTGTCTCAACCACTCCTTCGGTTTTTGCCAATGGCGTACCTTGTGCCAGCAACACCCGAGCCTCGACAACATTGCCTTCGAGGCTTGGAAAGGCTTTAAATTTCAGACCACCCGTAATGATCATACCGATTGAAACAATCAGCAAACCAATCGCCAGCCCTACCGTGATGTAGCGAAAACGGATAGCCAACCCACCCATGTGTGTAGCCCCATTACGTAAGCGCAAGAAGCCCTTCTCAAAGAGTACGCGCCAGTGAGGCGGCTCTCGCTCATGGCCATGCTCCAGTGAATGCTTGAGGTGGTGCGGCAATACAAAGAATGCTTCAAACAAACTCACCGTGAGTACTGACAGCAAAACGACTGGTAACACACCCAGAATTTGCCCCAAGTCACCCTTCATAAACAGCAAGCTACCAAACAGCAACGCTGAGGTTAGGAATGAGGAAAACACCCCACGTATCACTCGCTGAGTACCAACGACAACGGCCTCGGCTGGGTTATGGGTCTTTTTATACTCATGGGCGATGCTTTCAGAAAGCACAATCGCATCATCCATCAGGATACCAATCGCCATCAGCAACCCCACCATCGAGATCATATTAATACTGACACCAAACCAACTCATCATCGCCAGACCACCTAAAAAGGAGATCGGCAAGCCCATCGCAATCCACAAGGTGTAGCGCCAACTGAAAAACAAATACAGCACCAAACTGGCTAAAATCAGACCCTGCCAAGCATTGGTCGACAACAGCTGTAATCTGTCATTGATAATCGTGGCCTGATCGTTCGTCAGCACCATTTTAGTACCCGCCGGCAAACGCTCCACTTGGTCATCAACAAAGGCTTTAACCTTATCAAACACTTTGATGGTATCGTCGCTGCGATTTTTAGTGACGCTCAGTACCGCAGCACGCTCACCATTAAACTCAATTCGCTCCTCATCTAAATCAAACTGATCTTGTATTTTGGCAATATCACCTAAGCGAACTTCTCCTCCTTTATCGGTATTCAGGATGACCAAATCAGCCAACTCCTCAACCGTTTTACGGGCATTCGAAAAGCGTACCAGATAGCTTTTATCCGAGCTTTCGATTGTGCCAGCAGGCAAATCCACTGCTTGAGATTGAATTAGACTGGCAATATCCTGAATGCTCAATCGGTACTTCAGCATTGTCTCGGCATCGACCAACACCATTAATTGATGCGTTGAAAAACCAGACACTGAAACTAGCGGCACACCCGGAATCGATAACAATGCTTTACGGTAGTATTCTGCCAAGGCTTTAAGCTCAGAGGCCGTTAGCCCTTCTGAGGTAATGGCAATATCAACCACTGCATCGGTGCGACCGGACTTAGTGACAACCACATCTTCTACTTCAGAGGGGAAATCGCTAATGGTATCGACAGCAGAGTTGATATCATCCTCGAACTGCTTAACATCACCGCCTTCTTGCATGCTGATGGTTAGGATTCCAACACTATCGCGTGCTTCACAACTTTGCTCATCAGTGAAGCTAATGCCATCCGTTGCATCTTCTAAACGCGTACAAATGGCCTCTTCAACATCGGCCGTACTGGCACCGGGGTAAGCCGCCGTCACCGTAAATTTATTTAACTCCAGTGCAGGAAAGGTTTCCTTATTTAGCGATGGCACAGTCACCAAACCCAGTGCAACAATTGCCACCATCAGGATATTGGCTGCGGTTGGGTGCAGCGCAAAAAAGCGAATCATAAAGCAACCTCACCTAGCGCTTCTTTACGAAGAGACTCTAACTCCTCAGGCAACTCAATCGGCTTAAGCGGCAGTCCTTCAATGACTGGCACTAAATCACTGATAATCACTTGATCTCCAACCGATAGGCCATCAGCAATGACCACCAAATTACCCTGCGTCATCATTGGCGTGACCGGACGAATCTCCAGCTTATTTTCAGCGCCCACTACGTAGGCACGCCCCTCATGAACAGCTTCGCGCGGAATCACAATATAATTAATAGGTGGCGCTTTAAACTCGACAGCTACGTACAAACCCTTTAATAACGGTGGGCGCTTACCGGGCATCACACCTTCGTATGGATTTTCTACCCGAACCGTAAAACTCACCGTGTCGCGAGTGCTATCAACTGACTCACCCACTCGCACCAACTTTGCATTCCAACTAACAGGTAACGAATCAGCAACTTGGTGTACTTTGGCCTCCAGTGCTAACTTGCTCAGCACACTCTCCATTTGGCTAACGGCTGGCGCAGCTCCCAAATCTTTTCCAAACGCGCCCATCAACTGCCCAACGGACTTAACCGATAACTGTGCATCAATCTCAACTGCTTGCGTGCCAAGCGCTTCAAACAACTGAGTACCCGCAGAAACAAACGCGCCCTCTTCTGCCAGTACTTCACCGATACGTGCATCAAAAGGTAAAGATACTGTTGTCCGAGCTAAGGTATCGGTGCTACCTGCAACACTGCTTTTAGATTGCTGAATTTGCGCCTGAACTGCAGCTCGCCGACTTTTAAAGGTATCGAGGTTTCCCTGAATGGTTTCAACGCTGGCACTTAACTGTAATACTTTCTGTTGCTCGGCATCTAAGGTGGAGCGTGCAATTAAACGCTTATCCCACAAAGACCGCACCCGATTATATTCTTGCTGGCCTAATGCGAGGTTTCGCTTCGCAATTTCTAATGAATTCTTAGCGCTTTTTTCCTCTGCTTCTAACTGCTTAAGTGAGGACTGCGTATTGGCCAAGCCCGCCTTACTTTGCCCTAATGAAATCTCATAGGTGGTTGGCTCAATGCGAATCACTTCAGTGCCCGCAGCAATACTGCCACCCTGCTTCAGACTGGGATGAACATAAGTCACTTTTCCCGCAACCTCTGCCTTGTATTTCAGCACAACCGAAGGCTCCACACTGCCATAACCCACCGCATGCGCCCTAAAGGGAATCTCCTCTACGGTAATCACATGCGCGAGCCGCTCCGGAAACTGTTTCACCTCGTGCTCTAAAGGCGGTTTGCTTTGCATCATCGACCGAACTAACATAACGGCTGCAACAATAATCAAAGGCAGCATCAACATACCAATCCATCGTTTGCTTTTCTTCTTTGTCGGGTTTTCAGTTGCGCTGCTCATAAATTTCCACTCAGTTCAGTTCGGCTAGCTAAAAAATACACTATAATCCATGCCGCTGATTATTACGTAATAACAAAGCAGAGTCAGTTCTCAGCCGTGTAAATAACGCGTAAATTCATTATTCGTATACACTAACGAGTACTCTATTCAGCGGTAAGCTTTCCTCAGGGTGTTTTAACCTGTATTCTTCTCCGAAATTTAAAAAACAATCAGATTTATCTCATTTTAAGTGATTCTTTATGGATATTATTCACGCTATAATTCTAGGCGCCATCGAAGGCTTTACTGAATTTTTGCCCATTTCTTCAACAGGACACCTAATAGTCGCTAGCGAATGGCTAGGACTAGACCAGACCAAGGCAAATGCTGCTTTTGAGGTCATTATCCAACTGGCAGCCATATTGGCAGTAGTTGCGAACTATCGTGAGAAATTCACGGTCAAATATTTTAACTTATGGGTAAAGGTCGCTATTGCATTCCTTCCCATTGGAATAATTGGTTTTATATTCAGCAATCAGATCAAAGCTTTATTTACAGTTCAGACAGTCGCTATTATGTTTATAGTCGGAGGTGTGGTATTTTTGATCATCGAGTATTTCCAGAAAGGTCGTGTGCCTGCAACTAAAACGGTTGATGACATTAGTTATAAGCAAGCAATCTGGGTGGGTATCGCACAGGTGTTTGCATTGGTTCCGGGCACCAGCCGTGCCGGTTCTACCATCATCGGAGCAATGATCGTGGGACTGAGTCGTAAGGCCAGTGCAGAGTTTTCATTCCTACTCGCAATGCCAGTAATGGTAGCAGCCAGTGGTTATGACCTTCTCAAGCACTACGAGGAATTTACTGGCGCAAACTTAATTGCGTTGGGCGTAGGTTTTGTAACTGCCTTTATCGTGGCTTATCTTGCCATGAAGTTGTTCATTAACTTCCTGGAAAAATTTACCTTTGTAGCATTTGGTATTTACAGAATCTTGTTTGGTGCTTTGCTTTTAGCCTTAATTTATTCTGGCTATCTCGGGGGCGGCACGCACTAAAACAAACTACTCACCTAAAGATGACTGTAGGGGTCAGGCTGTAGGGCTACGGCTTAGGTGAGCGCTAGACAACATCTAATTAAAACAATGAATTCGGGGGTTTCATGAGAATAGTTAGCTGGGGGCTTTTAATTGCCACCTTAGTGCTGAGCAACATGTCGGCATTTGCGGCAAGTAAATCAGAGCTTTACGGAAATTGGAAAGCGGTTTCTGGACCGCCCATTCAACTCCACTTAAAACGCGATATGCATTATGTTTATACTTATAAGATGCTGACGTTTATGGGGAAATGGTCGATATCAGGTAATGAATTAACACTGACTTATACGGTACTGGGAAGACCAAGAAAAAAAGAATCGAGCGTTTCATTAAAGAATGGCTTTATGACAATGCGCTCGAATGAGTATTCAACAGTTGTCTTAAAGAAGTCTCGCTAATCTAAAAGCAAGCAGGCTGGAACAGTTTTCTGCTCCAGCCTGCTCTTGACTTCTATTAGCCGTCGATACTCTGACTAGCTAAGTACTCATCATAAGTACCGGTAAAGAAGTTAATACCATTTGGTGTCAGCTCGATAATGCGCGTTGCCAATGATGATACGAACTCACGGTCATGACTGACGAATATCAAGGTGCCTTCATAGTGATCAAGTGCCAAGTTTAACGACTCGATAGATTCCATATCCAAGTGGTTAGTCGGCTCATCCATCAGCAAGATATTTGGCTTTTGCAGCATTAAGCGACCAAAGATCATACGACCTTGCTCACCTCCGGAAATGACCTTAACGGACTTTTCACTATCTGCTTTAGAGAATAACAAACGGCCCAGCACACTACGTACTTCCTGCTCATCATCTTCTTCACCGCGCCACTGATCCATCCAGTTAAACAGGCTTTCACCAGACTCAAAATCATCACCATGATCCTGTGCGCAATATCCAATATTGGCATTTTCAGACCACTTAACTTTTCCGGAATCAGGCGTTAATCCGCCTTGCAAGCAGCGTAGTAACGTCGTTTTACCGATACCGTTAGGACCGATGATCGCGATACGCTCACCCACCTCAACCATCATATCGATATTTTTGAACAGCTCTTCACCGTCAAAGCCTTTGCTCAAGCCGCTCACTTCAACCGCTAAGCGATACAACTTTTTCTCTTGCTCAATACGGATGTACGGATTCACACGGCTGGATAACTTAATATTATCAAGTTGGATCTTGTCGATTTGCTTAGCACGTGAAGTTGCCTGACGCGCTTTAGACGCATTTGCCGAGAAGCGACTTACGAAAGCTTGCAGCTCTGCAATCTTCGCTTTCTTCTTCGCATTGTCAGCCATTTGACGTTCACGCGCCTGCGTCGCAGCAGTCATGTATTCGTCATAGTTACCCGGGAATGTACGCAGCTCACCATAATCCAAGTCAGCCATGTGAGTACACACACTGTTTAGAAAGTGACGATCGTGCGAGATAATGATCATGGTACTTTTACGATCATTCAGAATTTTTTCCAACCAGCGGATGGTGTTGATATCCAAGTTGTTGGTCGGCTCATCCAGCAGCAGAATATCTGGATCGGAGAACAGTGCCTGTGCCAGCAAAACTCGCAATTTCCAACCGGGAGCAACGGCGCTCATTGGGCCGTAATGCTGCTCAACTGGAATATCCAAGCCTAGCAATAATTCACCGGCGCGAGACTCAGCGGTATAGCCATCCATCTCACCGAACGTGATTTCAAGATCAGCAACCTTGATACCATCGTCTTCTGTCATCTCTGGCAGCGAGTAAATACGATCACGTTCAGCTTTAACCGCCCACAGCTCTTCATGACCCATGATCACGGTATCAATAACACTGAATTCTTCATACGCAAACTGATCCTGACGCAGCTTACCCAAGCGCTCATCAGTATCTTTAGAGACGTTACCGGATGTTGGGACCAGATCACCACCGATGATTTTCATCAGTGTAGATTTACCACTACCATTGGCTCCGATTAAACCGTAACGGTTTCCCTCTCCGAACTTCATGGAGATATTTTCAAAAAGAGGCTTCGCCCCGAATTGCATCGTAATATTAGCTAGTGAAATCAAGTGACTGTGTCCATCGCTGAAAGGTTTTGCAGAATGTAATCCTTTAAACAAAAAACCTCAAGCCATGGCCTGAGGTTTCTTGGTAAAGCATGCTAGTAGCTCAGTATGATATCAGAGCAACCGGCCCGCTGCACGTGTCAGCAAATCCTGATCACGGGAAGCCTCCAGTAATGGCGTTCTTACCCGGCTTGGCTTAACCCGTTTCTTGATTTCCTGAGCCAGTTCATGAACAGCCATTGCATAGTGAGTGCTGTGGTTGTAACGCGTAATCACGTAGAAGTTATTGCCACCAATCCAATACTCCTGGCCGCCAGTCACATTCAGCTTAATCATATTAACCTGACCAGAAACCCCATTATAAGATGGCTTCAAACCTCTGCGAGCTAAGGTTGCCAAAGAGTGCTTGTACTTAAAGCCTGACTTCATTGAGGCATAACCGTTACCACCCGTACGAATTGCAGGAATTGCCGCAATCTCACCACGACGCCAGCCGTGCTTACTCAGGTAGTTCGCCACGCTGCCGATTGCATCGACCGGTGTCCACAAGTTAACCCCACCATCACCATCATAGTCCACACCGTATTTCTTGATATTACTAGGCATAAACTGTGGCAAACCTAAAGCACCGGCATAAGACGCTTTTGGCTTTAATGGATCTAAACCGGTTGAGCGCGTCATCAGAAAGTAACTTTCCAATTCGCTGGCAAAGTACTTACCACGACGTGAATTCATAAATGACATCGTCGCCAAGGCATCAACTGCACGGTCAGTACCGACATTGCCACCATAGATTGTTTCTACACCCATGATACCCAGAATGTATTCCTCCGGAACGCCGTATTGATTGGCTGCACGCTCCAATGTTCTGCGGTGCTTATTCCAAAACGCGGTACCGGTATTAATGTGCTTAGAGGTAATAAAGCGACTGCGGTAACGAGTCCAGTTAGGCGCGCCACCACTTTTCTTGCGTAGCTCTGGATGTGCATCAGAATACGCCATGCGCTTCAGCCATTTAGTAGCTTCTGCACGACTCAATACCCCCGTCACATAATTACGATCAAAGCCATGACGATTCACCATCATGTTGATGAAAGCCATTGCCTGTGGGTTGCCTGCGAAATCACCCGTTAGAGTGCCTTGCGAATAATGATTATAGGTTGCTTTTTTGGTAACACGCGCAGGCTGTGGTCGGTAGCTTACCTGACGCACTGCTGCAGGCTTTGGTGCTACATAAGCGGTACGCTGAACTGCTTTGCGTGGGACTTGTGCCATTCTGATTTGTGGAGCCGGCTGCACTTTCTTCGCCACTCTCACCGCAGGCTTTGGCTTATGAACCTTCACCACAATTGGCTTAGGTGGCACATAGGCTTTCGCTTTAACCACGGGCTTTGCTACCACTTTACGGGGCGCTGCTTTTGCTATTTTTACCGGAGCTTGACGTTTAACAACCGGCGCTTTGACTTTGGCAACCACTTTAGGGGCTACCTTAGCGACAACTTCTGGCTCGTCTGTTGGCCACGTCATTGTGCCATCCGAAACCACCGCTGCTGTTTTAACTGCAACCTTAGGAGCGGGAGCGTCTGCCTTGATCTCTCCGCCATTACTGCATGCCCCCAGCAGCACTGCTACTGATGCAAGACAAGCCATATTAAACTGTTTTAATTTGATCTTCATGAAGTCCAATCCAATTGATTCTACTATTATTTTTTTGATAGTGACTGACGACGATTGACCCGCTAATCGATGATTTATCAGTACTGAAGCTGGCTTACAATACTGTAATTTTTTTGATTAAACCAGTTAAAGTGAGTCTCGCTAGTGTCAGATTTTAACACATTCCCCGTTCGTCACCTTAACAAGCAGAATCTGACAGCTGGCTTAATAGTCAATAAAAACCAACAAAATATTCAACACTGAACAATCAATCTGCACTTTTTATTGGCTACACACCTTCCCGCTTGAAAGCTTACTGCCGACAACATAAAACGGACTGTTTTGCGTATACTCTCCTCTGCCTTTTAAGCCGGACTGATAACTATGAGCATCTCCAACGATTCTGACCTTAGCGCCCTTCAGCAATTATTAGACGTCATGCAAACCTTGCGTGACCCCGAGCAAGGTTGCCTGTGGGACCGTCGCCAGACTTGGCAAAGCTTATTTCCATTTACCTTAGAAGAAGTGCATGAAGTAGGCGCGGCGATTGATGCCAATAATCCAGCCGAGTTACGCGATGAACTCGGCGACCTACTCTTTCAAGTTGTGTTTTATGCACAAATCGCTAAAGAGCAAGGCCATTTTGACTTCAATGCGGTTGCCGATGCCATTAGCCAGAAAATGATTCGTCGACACCCGCATGTATTCTCCGGTAAGCAATACAGCAATGAGTCTGAGCAAAAAGCGGATTGGGAAGCATTAAAAGCTAAAGAGCGCGAGCAGAAAAATACGGAAGGCAGCAGTGGCTATTTTGATGACATTCTCCAAAGCCAACCGGCACTGATGCGTTCTGTAAAGCTGAAACGCCGCGCTGCCAAATTTGGCTTCGACTGGCATGATTGGCGTCCGGTCGTGGATAAAGTCAGGGAAGAGCTGGAGGAAGTGATTGAATGCATGGACCAACAGCAGAGCAAGCAACGACTGGAAGAGGAAGTCGGTGATCTGTTAATGGCGACGGCAAATTTGTCACACCAATTAAAAGTAGAGCCAGAGAACGCTCTGCGCAAAGCCAATAATAAATTTGAGAAGCGAGTTAATCGCCTCCGAGAGTTATTAGCAATCGAAGGCGATGATGCAGATTATGACGATGAGGCGCTAGACCAAGCTTGGCAACAAGTTAAACGAGAGGAAGCCAACTCACTCTGAAACCTTGGGGTCGGCTTTTGCATTGGCTTCTTCTTTAGCAGAGGCTTCTGCTTCGGCAGCATCTAGCTTAGCCTGCTCTACCCGATCGTGGTTGCGGGCGTAGAAGTAACCACCAAGGTAGAGACCCAAGCTTAGAATAATCATCAAAACCCCGTAGAGCCTATCGGCGGGGTCGATGACATGCGAGATTCCAGCTAAGAAGTAGAAGAACGCTAACACCATGGCCGCAACATGCGTGCCACGTCGCCCATACAGAATGCCCCGCATAAAAAACAGCAAGGGAATGCAGAAAACGGCAATTTCAAAAGAACGGGGGACGTTTTGCACTGTAGCCAGCCACCCATTCCAGATGACAACGAGCAGCAACAACCCAAATAGCGACACCAGCGTTAAAATATTGGATGATTTTAATGAATTCATGCGGACAGCTTCACAGCTAAATTGGCGATGCGCTTACCTAGGGCAATGCATAAACGATGCTCATGGTCACTCACCGACTGATCATTCTGAATACCTGCAACATGGGATGCACCATAAGGCGTGCCACCAGTTTCGGTTGTCATCAGGTCGGATGAGGTATACGGAATACCGCTCACCAACATGCCATGATGCAACAAGGGAACCATCATTGATAATAAGGTCGCTTCTTGACCGCCATGCAAGCTAGAGGTCGAAGTAAATACCGCAGCAGGTTTACCCACCAAGCTACCCGACACCCAGGCCGCAGAGGTTTGCTCCAAGAAATACTTTAATGGCGATGCCATTGTGCCAAAGCGCGTTGGAGAGCCCATAATTAAACCATCGGCATCCACTAATTCCTGCAAGCTCACATAGGGCGCACCACTGTCTGGCACCCTGCTTTTAGTGGCTTCGCTAACGGGGGAAACTTCGGGCACGGTGCGAAGCACCGCTTCAACACCCTCAACCTGCTCGACACCTCGCGCAATGAGTTTAGCCAAATCTTTCGTTGCGCCATGGCGGCTGTAGTATAAAACCAGTATTTTTTTCATTACAGAATATCCAACACGGACTCTGGCGGACGACCGATCGCCGCTTTATTATTTTTGACTACAATCGGGCGCTCAATTAAACGTGGATTGGCCACCATCGCATCCAGCAATTCATCCTCAGTCAATGAGGCATCATCCAGACTAAGTTCCTTATACTCCGGCTCGCCTTTGCGCATCAGTTCACGGGGTGACAAATTCAAAAAGCTGAGCACCTGTTTTAAGGTCGCTTTTGATGGGGGCGTTTCAAGGTATTTAATGACTTCAGGCTGCTCGCCTTTAGACTCCAGCAACTCCAGTGTTGCTCTGGATTTTGAACAGCGGGGGTTGTGATAGATGATCGTTTGCTCGCTCATGACAATACCTGTGGAAATCATTCAAAACAGCTGAAAACGTGCTAATTTACCACGTAACAAGCTAAGGGTAATAATTTATGTTTTATTTAAGAGTCGTTTTACTGGCGGCACTACTGGCAAGCACCAGCAGCTTTGCAGCGCCGGTGAAGGATTTCAGCTTTGAAGATAGTGATGGACAAGCTTTAAAGCTATCAGACTATCGAGGCAAATGGGTGGTGGCTAATTATTGGGCTATTTTTTGCCCACCATGCCGTGTGGAAATTCCTGACTTGATTCGCTTTGTAAACAATAATCCGGATGACGTTGTGGTATTAGGCATGGATGCTGGCATGGATACGCCAGAAACCTTAAAGCAATTCATTGCTGATCAGGGCATCAACTACCCAATCATTCCTACTCAGGAAAGCACGATGTATGCCTTTGGTGAAGTGATCGGCATTCCAACGACTTTCATCATCTCACCTGAGGGTGAATTGGTAGATACCCATGTCGGACTGCTGAGTTATGAAAACCTGGAATTCTATGTCGACCCTGAAAAATCGATGGATGATGACCCACAACCTAACCCGAAGCCTAAGGGTTTTTGGAGCCGCTTGCTAGACTGGGGATAAGCTCCGATAGATACAGCAGGTAATAAAAAAGCCGCTACCCACGCAAATGGTTAGCGGCTTTTATCTGGCTTACGTATTAATTACTTCAAACGTAACTGCTGGCCTGGCTGAATCGTGAAGCTTGGGCCTTGCAGGTTGTTCATGCTGATGATTTCTTTCCAGTAAACACCTGTTTGACGCATAACTTCAAATACGGTGTCACCCTTCTTAACTGTGTATGTGCTGCCATTGGACGTGGCTGCTGGTGCAGTGTAAGTAGAGTTGTTTGTGTACGTCGTAGACGAAGAAGACGCACCGCTGGTGTAAGTCTTAGGCGTGTACTGAGTGTATGTAGTGCTTGGCTGCTGGTAAGAACCGGTGTACAGGCTCTTATTGCTTGGCGCTTGCGTAGTTGCTGCAACGCCACCCGTATAATCTACATACTGTGTGCTTGTTTTAGGTGCTGGCGCAGGAGCTGGTGCTACATAAGCTGGTGGTACATACGGCTTAGCCTGTACTGGCGGTACATACGCTGGCTGTACTACAACTGGCTTAGGTGGTACATAAGCTGGAGCCTGTTGCGCTGCACGTTTTGCTGCTTGTTGCGCATTGAAGCGATCAACATACCACTGCTTTGAGCGGCCATTCGTTGTTGTCGTTGTAGCAGCCTTGTTTTTAGCCGCTTGGCTACGGTTGTACTGATCGATGTACCACTGCTGTGAACGACCATTGGTAGTCGTCGCCTGCTTCACTGGCGCAGGAGCTGGAGCACGAACAACGGCTTGTTGTTGCTGTTGCTGGCGATTCCACTGATCAATGTACCACTGCTGTGAGCGACCATTGTTGTTTGCTACCGTTGTAGTTGTTACTACTGGCGGGCGAGCAGCGACTGCACATGCATTACAGTTGTTAATTGCTTGCTGCTGATTTTGCTCAGCAACGGCAGCTGAAGATGCTTGCTGTTGTGTGGCGTAACCGCCGTTATTATATCCACCACTGGTTTGTGGGTCCGTGTTTCCACGTGAGCCATAAGTCGAGCAACCGGTCGTGATGATAGAAACAAGCGAGCCTGCGACTAATAATTTGAGTTTTCTATTCATGTTATTCATACCTGCGTAAAAATAATTATCATAATCAACAATCCAACTACCAACCAACCTAGCCATTCTATGTATTTTAAGATGGTTGGTTCCATCGTGGGGCCTGCTTTTGCCACCAAACCTGCGACCAGAAAAAATCTGGCGCCCCGCCCGATAGCCGAAGCGATCAGGAAAGGAATGAAGGCCATCGAGAGCAGACCAGCAGTGATTGTAAATAATTTATAAGGTATTGGTGAGAACCCTGCGGCTAGTACAGCCCAGACTCCCCAGGTACTGAATAGGTTTTTAGCCTGTTCAAACCGGTCTTCATACCCCCCTGTTGTCAGAATGGATTCGAGCCATTCAAACGCCCACATGCCGATGAGGTAACCTGCGACACCACCCAGTACGGACGCTATTGTTGTTAGTAAAGCATATCTGATCCAGCGATCCGGCCGCGCCAGACTCATAGGCATGAGCATTACGTCTGGCGGGATAGGAAAAAATGAGGATTCGGCGAAACTCAACCCACCCAAATAATATTCCGCATTACGGTGCTTTGCTAACTCAATTACTTTCTTATATATATTAGAAAACAGCTTCATTTTAAAGGACTTTTTTAATTAATTTTATCCAACAGTGGTACAAATACAACTGCTTCTTTGTTCTCAACTGTGTAGCTATCTTCTGATTCTCTACGGATAAGCTGCAACACCTGTTGACCATTTTCTGCACCAACTGGGATGACCAATCGCCCCCCAATGGCAAGTTGCTGCTTTAACGCCTCTGGCACTGTCTCTGGTGCGGCAGTCACCATAATCGCATCGTATGGCGCAGCCTGCTCCCAACCCCAGCTACCATCCGCCAAATGTACCCGTACATTACGATACCCTAAACGATAGAGTAGCTCTCTTGCGTTGCGGTACAGCGGAGTGATACGTTCTACTGTATGCAGCTCACGTACTAAGCCGCCTAAAATGGCCGCTTGGTAGCCTGAGCCTGTCCCGACTTCGAGTACTTTCTCTGGGACAGAGCCGCTTAATAATAGTTCAGTCATTTTGGCAACAATATAGGGCTGGGATATTGTTTGGCCATGTCCAATGGGCAGCGACGTGTTCTCATAAGAGCGAGAGGTCAGCGCCTGATCCATAAAAAGATGGCGTGGAACTAAGCTCATAATGCGTAGCACTTCCTCATCCACAACGCCCATTTCCCGTAACGTCACAATTAAGCGGTCACGGGTGCGCTGCGAGGTCATACCAATCCCCCGAATATCTAAATCCTGCATCTTAGTCGCACTCCTGCAGCCATAGTTCAGTTGATTTCATTGCCTGATACTGAGTTAAGTCAATATGCAGCGGAGTAATGGATATATAACCGGCTTCTACTGCGTGAAAGTCAGTCCCCGGGCCCGCATCAAGCGTATCGCCCACCGGCCCGACCCAATAAATATCTCGCCCACGGGGATCTTTTTGTTTTATGACCGGCTCTGCATGATGACGCTTGCCCAAACGTGTCACCTGAAAGCCTTTTATTTCTGCCCATGGCAGATCCGGCACATTGATATTTAAAATAGTGTCTGTTCCGATTTTAAGAGTTGCCAGCTTGGGCAATAATTGCAATACCGCTGTCACCGCAGAGGCATAGTGTTGAGGGTTTGAGCTACAGCAAGACACTGCCAATGCAGGTAAACCTAAGTTACGCCCCTCGGTCGCTGCCGCAACCGTCCCCGAATAAATAACATCATCGCCAAGATTAGCGCCCGCATTAATACCGGCGATCACGACATCCGGCGCAGTGTCCAGTAAACCGGTTAACGCAAGATGAACACAATCGGTAGGAGTACCTTCGACACTGTAAAGTTGATCGCCTTGTTCCGACAATCGTAAGGGAGCGGTTAGCGTTAATGAGTTACTGGCCCCGCTGTAATCGCGGCTTGGTGCAACGGTCACCACCTCTGCGACGCTTTGTAACGCTTCGCGCAACATCCCCAGACCTAACGCAAAATAGCCATCATCGTTGCTAAGTAAAATTTTCATTTGTATTATTATCTCCAGGTTAGTAAACCTGAACTGAATTCACTGCATACTGAGCATTGTTCTGCCCATGACTAAAAAAATACCTGACAATGCCAGCGATGAAGCGCTGTTTCGTGCAGCCGTTGCTGATGTCAGACCACAACCACCGTCTAATCAAGTAGAGCGTAAGCCCGTTCTGGTCGCCCCGAAGCTACGCGCACGCGAAGCAGAAGAGACGGACTCAGCCGCGGACATACTATCAGATTCAGGGGAAGTGGATAAAGTATTGGCTGAGACTGTACTAAGTTATTGCCGTCCAGGTATTCAAAACAGGCTGTTTAAGCGTTTGCGGCAAGGCAAGCTGATGATCAGCGAAGAATTAGACTTGCACGGTTTGACAATTAGAGAAGCGAAACAGGTGTTATTGGACTTTATTGCGCTGGCTTACCCGATTGAGAGTTGCTGCGCCTGCATTGTTCACGGAAAAAATAATCGCTCCAAAATGGGCCAAGAACCCATCATGAAACAATATGTCAATCATTGGTTGTTACAACATCCGCGGGTACTGGCCTTTCATTCGGCGCAGCCCCGCGATGGCGGAACCGGTTCTGTTTACGTTATTTTCAAACGCTAAACCGACCCCATAGCTAACTTAGGATGGCCGTGTGGTGGCATTCACCGCAAACGGATCATTCACTAATGTCGCTTTATTTGCTTTGATACGCGCTAATCGCAACTGCAACTTGTGGTACAGCATCCAGTCGATACTAAAATAGCGCCCTGCTCCCATAAAGAACAAGGTCAGGAACATAATCAGGTAAGTCAGAATTTGGCTGAGTGAATTGGTTTCAGGATCAACATAGCCATGCGTCGCCACGAAGCTTTCTGCAACCTGCGCAATATCTTTACCCGATAACATCATCACCAGCGTACCAACCACCAAAACCAGAATCGGTAGAGAAATCCAACGCACAGCAAAACCGATCAATAACAAGATAGCACCGACGATTTCAATACCAGGGATCACCCAAGCCATTAACTCCGGAAAAGGAATAGGTAAGGCCGATGCCTTGAGTGCTTCAACCGTCGAGGCATAGGCATTCATGTCAACCCAAGTGAGAGGATTCAGCCAATCACTATCAGCCGCCGAAAACAGCCCTAGCTTGTTAGAACCGGAAACCCAAAGTAACGGGGCTAAAAATAGTCGCAGTAACAGGGGTGGCAAAAAGTCCAGGCCCCTCAGCCATCCAAAGCTGAAAAAACCGAGTAAAAACCTCGTCATATGAATCTCTCCGTGTTGATCATTACGTTTATTGGACTGTGTTCGCGTTCATTATGCAAGGATTTTTCTAAACACGGTGTTAAAGCAATCTATCCCAATACCAAGCCATTATCTTATAGACAAGATAATTAGTATCTAAATAACTAATAGATCTATTTTTAAGCAACTGCAAAAAGTATAACAATTTGTAACCAATATTAGGTATTATTTAATGCAGGGGATCGGGCGAACCTCGCTTAGATCCACCGAAAGATAACAGTTAAATTTTACATAAAACTGAGGATAGCACATGAAAAAAAGTATTTTATTGGGGCTTGCTGCGGTAACAATGCTGGGCACTTCTACCGCGTTTGCAGACACCCTAGATACTGTAAAAAAGAATGATCATGTTAAATGTGGAGTAAGTACCGGTCTGGCTGGCTTCTCTGCGGCTGATGAAAAAGGTAACTGGCAGGGTATCGACGTTGACGTCTGCCGCGCAGTTGCCGCTGCTGTTCTGGGCGATGCTACTAAAGTTAAGTACTCTCCTCTGACTGCTAAAGAGCGTTTCACTGCGCTACAGTCTGGCGAGATCGATGTGCTATCCCGTAACACTACCTGGACGTTGACTCGTGATGCGTCACTGGGTCTGAACTTCGCCGGTGTTAACTACTACGATGGTCAGGGCTTCATGGTAAGTACTGATCTGGGTGTTAAAAGCGCACTTGAGCTAGATGGCGCGGCTGTTTGTATTCAGGCTGGTACGACCACTGAATTGAACTTGGCTGACTATTTCAAAGCTAACAAGATGTCTTTCAAAGCTGTGACTTATGACACTGCTGACCAGACTATCAAAGGTTTTGAAGCGGGTCGTTGCGACATGCTGACCTCTGACCAATCACAGCTGTACTCTCTGCGTATTAAGCTTGAGAACCCTGAGAAGGCCATCGTACTTCCAGAAGTTATCTCTAAAGAGCCTTTAGGCCCTGTTGTTCGCCAAGGCGACGATCAGTGGTTTAACGTTGTTCGTTGGTCTTTATTCGCAATGATCAATGCTGAAGAGATGGGCATTACTAAAGCTAACGCTGAAGAAATGAAGAAGAGCCAAGATCCTGCAATCATGCGTTTCATGGGTGGCGAAGGCGAGAAGCTGGGTCTGTCTGATGACTGGGCATACAACATCGTAAGCCAAGTTGGTAACTACGGCGAAAGCTTCGACATGGCTGTTGGCGCAGGCTCTCCTCTGAAAATTGAGCGTGGTCTTAACGCGTTATGGAGCAAAGGCGGACTGCAGTACGCACCACCTATCCGTTAATCATGTGACATCCGGAGTCCACATTTCAGTGGGCTCCATCACTGTTACAAACACTGCCAGTCTGCCCTTTCGGGGCGCTGGCAGTGTTTGATTCTATCCGTAGTTATCCTTTGATCTATAGGCGCCTATTCTATGAGTACGCAAAAACAAGGACTTACTCCGGGAAAACCACCCATTTGGAATGACCCGCATTACCGGGCCCTCTTCTTCCAAATCCTGCTCATTATAGGACTGGGTGTTTTCCTAATTTATATTGTCAATAATACGCTCGCCAATATGGAATCCCGGGGTATCTCTACCGGTTTTGACTTCCTGTCAGGACGTGCGGGTTTTGACATCCTGCAATCACTAATTCCATTTTCTGCCGACTCAACCTACGGTCGGACCTTTATTGTTGGCTTGCTAAATACCGTATTGATCACCGTACTGGGTATTATTCTGGCAACAGTGTTGGGTTTTTTGATTGGTGTGGCAAGACTTTCTAAGAACTGGTTAATCTCAAAATTAGCCACGATCTACATTGAGACTTTCCGTAATATCCCATTGTTGATCCAGATCTTCTTCTGGTATTTCGTGGTCTTGCGCTCAATGCCATCTGCCAGAGACAGCTTGTCGATTGCAGATAGCTTCTTCCTGAATGTTCGGGGGCTTTATGCACCCTATCCCGTCGGTGGCGAAAACTTCAATCTAACGCTGATTGCTTTTGCAGTGGGTATTATTGCAGCCTTTCTAATGCGTCGCTGGGCAAGAAATCGTCAGTATAAGACCGGCCAGCCATTTCCTGTATTCTGGACTGCATTAGCGCTGATTATCTTGTTACCGCTGACTGTTTTCGTAATGACTGGCAGCCCGCTAACTTGGGATATTCCTGAGCTTCAGCGATTCAACTTCCAGGGCGGAACGCGGATTATTCCAGAGTTACTGGCACTGTTAATTGCAATCAGTATCTACACCGCAGCATTTATCGCAGAGATCGTACGTTCTGGTATTTTGGCGGTAAGCCACGGCCAGACAGAAGCGGCATTGTCAGTTGGTTTAACACCATCACAGTCCTTACGTCTGGTAGTTATTCCTCAGGCCATGCGCGTTATCATTCCACCGATGACTAGCCAATACCTGAACCTGGCGAAAAACTCCTCTTTGGCAACGGCCATTGGTTATCCGGATATCGTTAGCGTATTCATGGGAACAACCCTAAACCAAACAGGCCAGGCGGTTGAAATCATTGCCATGACCATGGCGGTTTACCTCACGCTGAGTCTCACGATTTCAGTCTTTATGAACTGGTACAACGCTAAGATGGCGTTGGTTGAACGGTAGGAGTACACACTATGTATGTAACCGATAAGATGCTTCCCGCCCAACCGGCTCCGGACAATACTAAGGGCCCGATTCACTGGCTGCAGCACAACCTGTTTTCCAGCCCGTTTAATATTATCTTAACGCTGTTTGCCATGTACCTGCTCTACATTTTGATTCCACCAGCAGTTAGCTGGGCGTTTCTGGATGCAGATTGGCTGGCACAGACTCGTGACGAGTGTAGTCGTGAAGGCGCGTGCTGGGCTTATATCATCAATCGCTTTGGGCAAACCATTTACGGCTTCTACCCAGAAGCTGAAACATGGCGCGTTAATTTAGCGTTCCTGCTACTGATTGGTCTATGTATTCCACTGTTTATCAACAGCTTCTCTAAAAAGAAGTGGTTGGGTGGTTTCATTCTGATCATCTTCCCATTCATTGCGTTCTACCTAATCCACGGTGGCGCATTTGGTTTGGAAGAAGTGACTACCGACAAATGGGGCGGCCTGATGCTGACCCTGATTATCTCCATTGTTGGTATCGCACTGGCTTTGCCGATCGGTATTGTTCTGGCACTGGGTCGGCGCTCAAATATGCCGATTGTTAAATCAGTCTCAGTCTTGTTTATCGAGTTTTGGCGTGGCGTACCGTTAATTACGGTGCTGTTTATGTCATCAGTCATGTTGCCACTGTTCCTGCCTGAAGGCTCGGACTTTGACAAATTGGCCAGAGCCATGATTGGTATCATTTTATTCCAATCTGCGTATGTTGCCGAAGTGGTACGTGGCGGCTTACAAGCGATTCCCAAAGGTCAGTACGAAGCCGCAGTTGCGATGGGTCTGACTTACTGGAAAAGCATGTTCCTCGTCATTCTGCCACAAGCTTTGAAGCTGGTTATTCCTGGTTTGGTAAATACCTTTATCGCCCTATTTAAGGATACCACGCTGGTGTTAATCATCGGCCTGTTTGACTTACTGGGTGTTGTACAGAACGTACTCGGAGCGGATTCTAACTGGTTAGGATTTGACACCGAAGGCTATGTTTATGCCGCCTTTATGTTCTGGATATTCTGCTTCGGAATGTCACGTTATTCTATGTCCCTGGAACGTAAACTCGACACGGGCCATAAGCGCTAATTTGGAGAAATGATTATGAGTGACGCAAATAAAAAAGCCGCCATGGACGATTACATCATTCGCATGATTAATCTGAATAAGTGGTATGGCGATTTCCATGTACTAAAAGATATTAATCTGGATGTTAAGCAAGGCGAGCGAATTGTTATCTGTGGCCCTTCTGGCTCAGGTAAGTCAACACTGATTCGCTGCATTAACCACTTGGAAGAGCATCAGCAAGGTCAGATTATCATCGAAGGTGAAGAGCTGACGGGTGATATTAAGCAGCTGGAAAAGATACGCACGAACGTGGGTATGTGTTTCCAACACTTTAACTTGTTTCCGCACTTATCGATTATCGATAACCTGACGCTGGCGCCAATTTGGGTTCGCAAGACCCCGAAAGCTGAAGCCGAAGCGACTGCGATGAAGTATCTGGAGCGCGTGAAAATTCCGGATCAGGCTAACAAGTTCCCTGGCCAGCTTTCCGGTGGTCAGCAACAACGTGTGGCGATTGCGCGCAGCTTGTGCATGAATCCAAAAGTGATGCTGTTTGATGAGCCAACCTCTGCACTTGACCCTGAAATGATCTCAGAAGTACTGGATGTCATGGTGGAGTTAGCCGAAGAAGGTGGGATGACCATGCTTTGCGTAACCCACGAAATGGGCTTTGCTAAGCAGGTTGCTGACCGTGTTATCTTTATGGATGCGGGCCAGATTATTGAAGAAAATACTCCTACAGAGTTCTTTGATAATCCTCAGTCTGAGCGTACCCAATTGTTCCTGAGTCAGATTATTCACTAATCTGTTCGTTTAGCACTATTGGTGAGATACAAAAAAGCCACTGCGGTTATCTGCAGTGGCTTTTTTATTGGAGCAATTTAGCGATATTAATTAACGATTAATCGTTTGAGAACCTTTGACTACCAAGTTTACGCGACGGTTTTGAGCACGGCCTGCTGCAGTTTTGTTATTCGCAATGGGCTCTTTCTCGCCACGACCAACAACAGTCATTCCATTTCGATTGAGGCCTCGTGAGCCTAAGTAATTAGCAACGGTCTGAGCACGTTGCTGAGACAAACGTAAGTTGGCTGAATCCGACCCCACGCTATCGGTATGACCAATAATCGTGATGTTATGAATCACTACACGATCGCGTAACAAGTCGCTCGCCATACGATCCAGAGCACTACGACCTGACTGCGTCAGTGTGGCACTGTTACTGGCAAAGTGAGAGCCACCCGCCAGCGTTTTATGAATCACTCTTGGTTGAGCCTTTGGTGCAGGAACATGGACTTTCTGAATCACTGGTGGCGCTTGCTTAATAATCGTTCTTACGATTGGCTTTGGCGCTGGCGTTCTAACAACCACAGGTACGTGTTTCACCACTGTCTTTACAACCGTCTTAACGACTGGCTTTGGCGCTGGAGCAGGCTTTACAACAGGCGCCGGACGTGGCGCAGGTGGTGCCTGATTCACAATCACAATGGGTTGCTCACGTTGCACGAAGGTCTGCGGAACGGGTTGTGGTGCCTCGACCGGCTGACGGTACAAAACCGGACGCCAATTCAAACCAATACTTAGCTGATTAATGTCTTCATCAAAGCGCTCATATTCAGCACGTATCCGAAAGCCTTCTTCTAACTGCATTTCAGCACCGACACCAGCCATGACATCAAACTTGTTCTTCTGGTTAACATCAACACCACTGCCTTTGGTATCCACTTTGGCCACACCCAATTTAGCGATTGGATGTATCGTACCGAAATAACTTGGAACGTGATAAACCAAATTAGCGCCGTAAGCCTGATATGACACCGAGCCCTCACCGCCTTTATCGTTTTTTAGCTTAGCTTCTCCGAAGTCATTCCAGAATGCTTCCAAACCAAAATCACGACCAATATTGAAACCACCGTAGACTTTTTTACTTAGGTCTTTATCGTCATCAACATCCCATATATCGCCGCCATCCGGTGTGAGCTGACTCATACCAAGACCACCACCAATGTACCAACTTTCTTCCAGTGTTTCTGGCTCGGAGGCATGTGCCGGTAAGCATGTAATCACACTTACCAGACCCACTAACATTCCACCCTGCCAGCTAATTTTATTATGTTGTTTCATAGCTGCCTTATTTATTATTTTTATTAGTTTGTAACGCATTCAGTACTCTTCTTAAACCCAGAACTGGAGCCATCAATAGCAACCAGAATGGTGAAGTACTACCGCCGCCACCGTTTATCACGGTATCGACTGAACCCGTCTCATCCGGATCGGGATGGCTTGCTGCATTTTGCTCACGATAATCAGGAATACCGTTTGCATCGCTATCCACTGGGTTGTTGCTATCTTCACCGATCTCGTCAGCATCGTAGACGCCATCACCGTCATCATCGCGATCCAGGTAATCAGCTACACCATCCAAATCCAGATCCGGACAATGGATTCCTGTTTCACACTCTTGACGATCGCTAATACCGTTCTGATCGCTATCACCACTGCCGTCAGTCATACCTGCTGTATTAGCACTGTCAGCATCCAGATAATCCGGAATACCATCGAGATCGACATCGCGAAGCTTAAGATAGCCACCCTCACCTATTTCATTAATCGTCGGCGTACCATCACCTTCATCGTCAGTGTCCAAATTATCGAATACACCGTCACCATCACGGTCACGATTGTTAGGCTCTAAATAATCTGGAATGCCATCTGCATCGCTATCCACAACACCCGTTTCAGTAATGGTTTTGATGCCATCATTATCATCATCGCTATCAAGCTGATTCAGAATGCCATCACGGTCATTATCAAATGGCATCTGAACTTTCTCATCATCGTCTAGTACGCGTGGGTTCGAATCATCATCATCCAGATAAACCGGTACGCCATCACCATCGGCATCTTCCAGCATATCGCCCGGAATCTCGTCATTATTGTCGACTCCATCGTTATCCCAATCCATATCAACCGAGTCGATGTTGCCATCGCCATCGGAATCCGCATTCGCAGGATTCAGGCCAAGGCGAATCTCATCAATATTACTTAGACCATCATTATCACTATCTTCATCGCGATCCAGAACACCATTACCGTCAGAATCCGCTAAGGATGGATCAAGTCCAAGCTCAACTTCAAGTTGGTTAGTCAGCCCATCGCCATCGCTATCTTCAAGACCATCAGGCGTTCCGTTATTGTCGGTATCACTATCATTTGGGTCTAAACCCAATTTGACTTCGGTAGCATTCGGGAGTTTATCGCCGTCAGCATCCTCATCACCGTCAATTACACCATTACCGTCAGTATCTGGATTTGCCGGGTCTAAAGACATGGTCAACTCTAAGGCGTTACTTAAGCCATCAGCATCACTATCTTCTTTGCCATCTTTTACGCCGTTACCATCGCTATCTTCGTTTTGAGGATCGGTACCTAATTGAATTTCAAGCTTATCAGTTAAGCCATCGCCATCGCTGTCTTCATCACCATCTGAAATTCCATCACCATCGCTGTCAGCATTTTCAGGATCAGTCCCCATTTCGATTTCGATAACGTCAGGAATACCATCACCATCAGTGTCTTCCTCATTATCAGGAATACCATCACCATCGGAATCAGTGTTTGCAGGATCTGTTCCTTGATTGATTTCATCAAGGTTGCTAATGCCATCGCCATCTGAATCTTCGGCGCCATCTGCAACACCATTATTGTCGCTATCTGCCAGAGCGGGATCGAGGTTCAGAGCAAGCTCTAAGGCATTAGTAAGTCCATCGTTGTCATAATCCTCATCGCCATCATTCACACTGTTAGCATCGGAGTCAGCTATCGTAGGGTTCAGTCCAAGCGCGATCTCAGTAAGGTTTGGAATGCCATCGCCATCACTATCTTCAGCGCCATCAGCAATGCCATTATCGTCACTATCGGCAACCGCTGGGTTGGTTCCAAGTTGAAGCTCCAAGGCATTGTTTAAGCCGTCGCCATCGGTATCTTCTAAGTTATCTGGCGTGCCATTGTCATCCGTGTCAGTAGAGCCCGGATTCGTATTTAGTGTTAATTCCAGTAGATTGCTTAAGCCATCGTTGTCAGAATCTTCATCACCATCTGCAATGCCATTAGCATCTGTATCGACCAAGATTGGTGACGTACCTAAAGCCAGTTCTAAAAGATTAGACAAGCCATCTTTATCAGAGTCCTCATCACCATCAGCAATGCCATTTGAATCGGAGTCTTTACTGTTAGGACTAGTGCCTAACTTAACTTCAAGCGCATTGCTTAGGCCATCGGCGTCAGTATCTTCATCTCCATCGCTAACTCCATTGCCATCAGTGTCAGGATTATTTGGATTGGTACCTAAAGTCAGTTCCAAAGCGTTACCAAGACCATCTTTATCCGTATCTTCGAGGCCATCTGCTACGCCGTTGTTATCCGAATCTGCTAAGCCGATATTCAAACCCATGGCAACTTCCAGGGCATTATTCAGGCCATCACTATCCGTGTCTTCAATATTGTCGGAGATACCATTAGAGTCGCTGTCTGTTTTGGAAGGATTAAGGCCAGCGTTGACTTCAATAAGGTTACTTAGCCCATCACCATCATGATCTTCATCACCATCATCAACACCGTTTCCGTCGCTATCAACAAGTTTCGGGTCAGTACCTAAACTAATTTCAACGCCATTTGGGAGACCATCGCTATCACTGTCTTCTGCAATATCGTTAGTACCATCGTTATCACTATCAGCACTATTAGGATTTAATCCTAAGGCTTGCTCTACCGCATCATCTAAGCCATCAGCATCGCTATCTGTGCTTAGTGGATTGGAGCCAAAGTTAACTTCTTCTTGGTTATTTAAGCCATCCCCATCGGAATCATTGTTTGGATTTAAGGCATCGATTAGTACGCCGCCAGTAGTATTAAGAGGACTACTGTAGCTTGGTCCAATTTCCACTAAATCACTCACGCCATCACGGTCAGAGTCAGCAAGCAATGGGCTCGTCCCAGTTAGATTGATCTCATCCTGATTCGTAATCCCATCACCATCTTCATCGCCTGTAGATGTCAGCACCACTAAGTCATGTTGAGTGGCTTCACTCACATTACCCGCACTATCAACCGTAGTGGCTGTCAACGTCACTTCACCGTAAGGTAGTACCGGAGATGTCTGACACTCCCACTGGCCATCGGTGTCTACCGTTACAGAACAGCTTTGAGTACCAATACTGTTGGTAACCGTTAGAATAGAGCCAGCTTCAGCAGTACCTTTGATAACAGGATTTTGATCCATGTTATAGCGTGGTTCTAAAATTATCGGTGCATCCGGAGCTGTTTTATCTATGTGGTAGGTAGGGAGATTACCGGAGAATTTTAAGCTTGCAGGGGTGCCATCAGCACCATTGATACTCGCGTTATCCGGAATAATTGCAGACAAGCTTGTACCAGTATCCCCAGTCGCAACTGTTAATCGGTATCGATTACTTCCATTAGTAGGTACTTCAAATGCCGTAATATAGGCGGAACCAGAACCATTAATTAACTGAAAATCCGCTGTATCAATATTGCTTACTGGCTTTTCTAAATCAAAATAGAATGTAACTTGATCAGCATTAGTATCTTGCACAGCTGGTTGCCCTAGCGTTACAACATACTGAATATTCTCAGCGTGAACAGCCGAGGAAGCACCCATTAGTAGTGCCATAGAAATTGCATGTGCTAGCAGGTTACCAACCACTGGATGGTTAGTACTTTTTTTATTATTCATTTTGCCCCAAACCCCATTTTAGCAGCGTTATTTTTTATATCTTATCGCTGTTGCTCTTCGGTTTCCCCCAGCATGAGAATAACTCTCTACTGAACCGATTTATTTTTAGATTACTTTCATCTGATGATCTGATGTGTAAGACATACACATTAAGCAGACCTACGAAGATTATCACAGGGGTTATTAAGTAATCACTTTTAAGCGATGAGCGGTCTTTAGACAACTGGGGGGGGTAAATCCCAGGCATAAAAAAAGCCCCGGACAGTAATCACTGTACGGGGCCCTTCTGTTCAATCCTGGTAATGTCCTACTTTCACATGGGGAAACCCCACACTATCATCGGCGATGACACTTTT
>Ga0193958_1000019_pt1 | contig 115413 bp, 102 predicted proteins | sample FB_1_MG_FD_140320 | JGI IMG/M metagenome (GOLD analysis project Ga0193958, IMG submission 140320) | Microbial mat bacterial communities from the Broadkill River, Lewes, Delaware, United States - FB_1_MG | ecosystem: Environmental > Aquatic > Freshwater > River > Microbial mats | place: USA... | reverse complement strand
CTTACTGGCTTACTGGCTTACTGGCTTACTGGCTTACTGGCTTACTGGCTTACTGGCTTACTGGCTTACTGGCTTACTGGCTTACTGGCTTACTGGCTTACTGGCTTACTGGCTTACTGGCTTGGCGCGTGGTTGGCCAAGCCATGATATTTAATAATTTTTCAGCTGCTTTAAACTAGTCGTTGCTGAACCAAGTTTACCCAGTAGCTTGCACCAAGCGGAGCCACATCATCATTAAAATCATAATGCGCATTGTGGAGCATGCAGCCACCTTGCTCACCTTCGCCATTGCCAATCCAAATATAAGCGCCGGGTAATTCCTGCAACATAAAGGCAAAATCTTCAGCAGCCATGCTTGGCGGCATAGTGCGTTGCACTTTGTCTTCCCCAACCACTGCGCTGGTTGCATTAGTACTGTAAGCCGCATGCTCAGGCGAGTTAATGACTGGCGGATAGCCCGGAATAACCGTGAACTCCCCAGTTGCGCCGTAGCTTGCACTAATCCCTTCTACTAGCGTTTTAATGCGATCTAATATCAGCGGACGGGTGAGGGGATCAAAGTAACGCATGGTGCCAGCCATATTTACAGTATCCGGAATAACATTATGCGCATGACCTGCATTGACTTGAGTAATGCTGATTACCGCCGAATCTACTGGTGCAATATTACGCGATACAATGCTCTGCAGTGCCGTAATAATCTGGGCACTGATAACCACAGGGTCAATGGTCTTATGAGGCATAGCAGCATGACCACCTTTACCATGAATGCTGATATTAAGCGTTTCTACGCCTGCCATCACTGCACTATCGTGTACCGCGAATTGGCCAGCTTCTAAGCCCGGCCAGTTGTGCATGCCGTAAATTTCCTGACAGGGGAATAAATCAAACAGCCCTTCATCAATCATCTGACGGGCACCGGCATCACCTTCTTCAGCAGGCTGGAAAATGCAGTGAACGGTGCCGTTAAATTGATTGTTTTGTTTGAGATAAGCCGCAGCGCCAAGTAGCATCGTGGAGTGGCCGTCATGACCGCAGGCGTGCATTTTTCCGGGGTGTTGCGATTTGTAGGGGATGTCATTGAGCTCAGTGACGGGGAGGGCGTCAATATCGGCCCGCAAACCAATACTGGGGCCGGAGCCTTGACCGGTTATAGTAGCAACAATACCGGTGCCACCTAAGCCTCGGTGAATGGGTATCTCCAGCGACTCCAGCACACTGGCAATGTAGTCGCTGGTTTTAAACTCTTCAAAACACAGTTCGGGGTGCTGATGTAGCCAATGACGCCAGGTAATCATGTCTTGATGTAGAGCTGAACCGGGTGCAATGGCTATCATTGGGGCGCCTCAAAATAGTATTAATCGTCCTCCAGTATAGAGTCAGCGGAGGATGAATTGAAAGTATTATCCAGCGCACGCTCCGGAGGGAAAATACATTTAAAGGTGCTGCCTTGGCCAGGTACACTACTAATTTTCAACACGCCATCGTGACGTTGCAGTGCATGTTTGGCGATGGCTAAGCCTAATCCAGTGCCACCAACGCTCCGTGAGCGGCCCTTATCGGCGCGGTAAAAGCGTTCCGTCAGGCGATTAATATGCTGCGGCTCAATACCAATGCCGGTATCGCTGACTTCCATAACGAGTTTGTCTCCACTGGAATACCAGCGGATATAAATCGCACCCAGCTCGGGAGTGTAATTAACCGCATTGGAGACCAGGTTAGAAAACACGCCATGCAACTCACTCGGATTACCGCTTAAGAATTTATCGCTGCTGACTTCTAAATGAATGTCGTGATTTTTAGCGCCGCTCAGAATAATAGCGTCATCACAAATGCCTTTTAGCATGCTCGGTACATCAACAGGCGTGCGATTACTAATGGTTTGATTACTTTCCAGGTTTGACAGAATGAGTAGATCTTCAACTAAGCGCGTCATGCGATCAGATTGATCTTTCATCTGCCAGAAAATCGGCTGGTAGGGTTCCAGCTCGGGCGCCTCTTCATCATTTAAGGTTTCGAGATAGCCGGCGATCACACTCAATGGCGTGCGCAGTTCATGGGACACATTGGCGACAAAGTCTTTGCGCACTTGCTCCATGTGATCTAAGGCGCTGAAATCCTGAATAATTAATAGCCGCTTGTCATTGTAACGGGTGAGTCGCAGGTCAAGCTTCACATCGGGGTCAACAGAGGAGTCCATGCGCAGGCTTTCACTGGTATTATCTTTGTCGATAAATGCAATAAAAGCAGGGTCGCGGATTAAGTTAATAATGTGGCTGCCACGATCTTGTACTTTTCGCAGGCCCAATAAGCGAATCGCTGTTTCGTTAAACCACTCAATTCTGCCTTTATCGTCGACGATCACAATCCCGTCAGGCATGGCCATACTGACCTTGATGAATTGATTAATTAACTGGCGCGACTTGGCGTCCTGTTGGCGATGGGCTTTATTGGTTTTATGCATCCGTGTAGCGAGCAGATTCCAGATACCACGAACCTCATCGGGCGGCGCTTCACGATGATCGATCGATACCCATTCCAGCAGTAACTTGCCTTGCCAGAGATGATATAGCGTGAAAGACGTCAGCGCCAATATGACTAATCCGACCCACGAAACTCCGGTGGTCGCCAGCAATAAACAAGCAATTCCGATATACATCAGCACGCGGATTTCGTGAGCCAATACCTCGCTTAAATAATATTTCCAAGTCATTACTTCGGATTACTCGCTAGGTGAGAAGCGATAGCCAACTCCTCGCACGGTTTGGATAAGCTGATCATAGCGCCATGGCGCAAGTGATTTTCGCAGGCGCAGAATATGGACATCGACGGTGCGTTCTTCGACATAGGTATTTCGTCCCCAGACATGATCTAACAAGGTGCCACGGCTATAAACACGGTTCGGGTTTTCCATCAGAAAACTGAGCAAGCGAAACTCGGTGGGGCCAAGATCAAGCGTATTATCATCCACGGTGACACGGTGGCTGGCTTTATTCAGTCGCAATTGGCGCGCATGCAGAATTTCTTCGCTAGCTTGTTTAGAGCTGTTGCGGCGCAATACAGCTTGTACTCGTGCGATGAGTTCCCGGGGTGAAAATGGCTTGCTGACGTAATCATCTGCCCCTGAATTTAGGCCGGTGATTTTGTCTTGTTCTGTGGATTTTGCGGTAAGCATAATAACAGGGATATCGCTGGTAAAGCTATCCCGCTTCAAGTGACGAATCAGTTCAATCCCCGTGGCATCCGGTAGCATCCAATCCATTAAAATCAGATCTGGTTGCGCTTCGCTGAGTGTGCTCTGAGCTTGGCGTGCATCACCAGCTTCAAGGGTTCGGTAGCCAGCGCGAGATAGGGCAAAGCCTAACATTTGGCGAATGGGTTGCTCGTCTTCAACTAATAAAATGGTTTCCATAATTACCTATTGCCACTGGGATTTTTTCAGATTCAGCCATTAAATCAAAGCTATATGTCAGCAGTGTGACAAAGCGGTTAGTAACACCATTTTCTATTCGATTTACTTGAAGAAATATACCCTTGGAGAAGCCCTCAATAAGCCGTTACGGACTGCCACAGATGATGGATTGCCGACTTTCTCAAATGAGACACCTAGCCATCACGTTGCTGGATGAAAATTGCCCTGCGCTGGTGAACAGGCAGGGCATCATCATTTTCGCTATTAAGTACGTGGCTTAGTTTGAAGAGCTTGTTTTTGAACCAGCTAGGTTTTCCGCTCTATCTTCAGCCTTAAGTGTTTCAGGGTATAACTTCTTACGCACTTTCTTCAGATTGGTATGGCGAATATCTTTACCTTTTACCCGGTAAATAACGAACTCACAAATATTGGTGGAGTGATTACCAATGCGCTCAAAAGCACGTGCACACCAGATAACGCGCAGGGCGTTTTTGATGTTACGGGTATCGTCCATCATGTGGGTGATGAGTACGCGGGATAAATCATCAAACTCTTTACTAATGCGGCGGCTTTTCTTAACCACATCAATTGCTTGCAGATCGTCCATTCGGGCAAAAGAGTCGAGTGCCAGCTTTAACAGGCTATGCGCCAATTCACCTAAATGGCGTAATTGGGCGCTCATGCCTTGGTTGGAGACTTGATTACCCAGCTGCGACGCATATAAACCAATTTGCTCGGCTTCATCCCCAATACGCTCGAGGTCGGTGGTGACTTTGATGATACTCAGCAGTAAGCGCAAATCGCCCGCTGCCGGTTGGCGGCGCGCAATAATACCCGCGCATTCTTCATCAATATCCACTTCCAAATCGTTAATGTCACCATCGGATGCGGCAACAAGTTCACCCAGTTCAACATCGCGCTCAAGCACGGCTTGCAGTGCGCTGCGAACTTGCTTCTCAACCATGCCACCCATGGTCATCGCTTTACTGCGAATATCTTCAAGTTCCTGATCGTAGGATTGAAGAATATGATCTCCGGTTTCCATAATACTTAGCCCTCTGTTAGCCGAATCGGCCAGTGATATAATTTTCAGTTAATTTATGTTCAGGGTTGGTAAACACCGTGTTCGTCTTATTCACTTCCACCAGTTTACCTAAGTGGAAATAGGCGGTGCGCTGTGAAATACGCGCAGCCTGTTGCATGGAGTGAGTCACGATTGCAATGGTGTAGTTATGACGCAAATCATCCATTAACTCTTCGATAATGGCCGTGGCAATCGGGTCCAGTGCGGAGGTTGGCTCATCCATCAAAATGACTTCAGGGTCAACCGCAATGGTGCGTGCAATACACAAGCGCTGCTGCTGACCACCGGATAAACCAGTGCCAGGTTTTTGCAGGCTGTCTTTCACTTCTTTAAACAAACCGGCTTTGGTCAGACTGGCTTCAACCAAATCATCCAATTCAGATTTATTGGTGGTCAAACCGTGCAAGCGAGCGCCATAGGCTACGTTATCGTAGATCGACTTAGGGAAGGGGTTTGGTTTTTGGAATACCATACCAACCCGCGCCCGTAGCAATACAGGATCTTGTTTTTTATCGTAAATATCCTGACCATCTAAGGTCAGACTACCTTTTACACTGCAAATATCGATAGTGTCATTCATGCGATTGAGCGCACGTAGGTAAGTGGATTTACCGCAACCGGAAGGCCCGATCATGGCAATAATCTCGTTTTTACCGATATCCAGGTCTACGCCAAAAATTGCCTGCTTGTCGCCGTAAAAAACATCGCAGTTACGAGTGGCCATTTTGATTTTTTCAGGATTATCCAGCAGTGGCTTACCCACAGTATTCAGGATCTCAACGTCAAATTCGTCGCGGTTTTTAGTAGTGTTTGGGTCGTTGCTCATTTTCAGAAAATTCCTGCCGTAGTCATATTGAGTAGTTGTGCCTTATTCAAGTATTGCATGGTGCTTACCAGCGGTGCTCGAATCGTTTGCGCAAGAAGATTGCAATCATATTCATGGTGATCAGGAAGGCTAACAGCACCATGATAGCGGCGGAGGTACGCTCGGTAAAGGCACGCTCCGGGCTGTCTGACCACAGATAAATCTGCACTGGCATAACCGTTGATGGGTCCATAATGCCTTGTGGAACGTCCGATACAAAGGCGATCATTCCGATCATTAGCAGTGGGGCGGTTTCACCTAATGCCTGCGCCATACCGATAATGGTTCCGGTTAAAATACCAGGCATTGCCATTGGCAGTACGTGTTGGTAAACCGTTTGCACTTTGGATGCACCTAAGCCCAGTGCCGCTTCTCGAATGGATGGCGGGACGGCTTTGATTGCTGCGCGGCTGGCGATAATAATGGTCGGCAAGGTCATTAAGGTCAGTACCAAACCACCAATTAACGGGGTCGAGCGTGGCACACCAAAGAAGTTGATATACACCGCCAAGCCCAGCAAGCCGAACACAATAGAGGGTACTGCCGCCAAGTTATTAATGTTGATCTCGATCATATCTACCCAGCGATTATTCTGCGGGGCAAATTCCTCAAGGTAAGTCGCTGCTGCCACACCAATTGGGAATGACAGGAACATGGTGATCAGCATAGTGTACAGCGAACCCATCAGTGCACCACGAATACCAGCTTGCTCAGGTTCACGGGAGTCAGCCTCGGTAAATAGCACCGTGTTAAAGCGTTTTTCCAAGCGATCTTCGGCTAGCAGGGTATCGATCCACTCCAGCTGGAAGTCTTTTAAGCGACGGTCACCTTCTGGCAGAGAGCGGTCAATCTTGCCTTTCATGAAGACATCGACATCATCCTTGGCTAGAAACCAATAGTCATTGGTGGTACCGAGTAGCGTCGGGTTTTCAATTACCGCATCACGCAGCTCATAAGCCGCCGACTTACTGATTAAATTATTCAGCTCACGCTTTTGCTTACGACCGGTAACGCCCGGAAACTTCTCCTTTAAGGCGTTTTTAATCACCGTGGAGTAGTTGGCACTGTATAGCTCATCGGGCGTTGAATTGGCCGTTATACCAAGCGCATCGGTATCCAGCGTCACGCTGATTTTTATATAGCTTTGCTCAAATGCGGGCAAGCCTTTGGAAATGATATCGGTCAGCAATACGATCAGAAAAAGAAAGCTAATCAGGATCGAGACTAAACCGAAAAATCGGAATCGCTTTTCCTTGGCGTAACGCTTCTTTAGACCGGCTTCAACGATTTGGGTACTGGTTCTCATGAATATATCCCGGGTTTAGTCGTATTGTTCGCGGTATCTGCGGATGACATGCAGCGCGATAATGTTAAGTAATAAAGTGATCAGGAACAGTCCCAGACCCAGCGCAAATGCGGCCAGTGTTTTAGGGCTGTCGAACTCCTGATCGCCGGTCAATAGCGTCACGATTTGTACCGTCACAGTGGTAACCGCTTCGAGAGGGTTAAAGGTTAGGTTAGCGGAAAGTCCGGCAGCCATAACCACGATCATAGTTTCACCAATGGCGCGGGATGCGGCTAGTAACACACCACCGACAATACCCGGAAGCGCGGCAGGGATAACCACTTGCTTGATCGTTTCGGAGCGGGTTGCGCCCATGCCGTAAGAGCCATCGCGCAGTGACTGTGGCACGGCATTGATGACGTCATCTGAGAGTGAGGATACAAACGGGATAATCATAATACCCATCACCAAGCCTGCCGCCAGCGCACTTTCCGAGGCCACGGTTAACCCAAGTGACTCACCGACATCGCGTATAAACGGTGCAACAGTCAATGCCGCAAAGAAGCCATAAACCACCGTTGGGATACCCGCTAGGATTTCCAATGTTGGCTTGGCAAAAGAGCGAAATCTTGGGCTGGCATATTCGGATAAATAAATCGCAGACATCAAGCCTAGTGGTACGGCAATGATCAAAGCAATTAAGGAAATCAGTAAGGTACCAACAAATAATGGCACGGCTCCAAATGAGCCTGAGCTACCGGACTGATCGCTGCGAATTGCTGTTTGCGGGCTCCAGTGTGTGCCAAACAGGAAGTCGGTAATTGAGACTGATTTAAAGAACAGAATCGATTCAAACATCACCGAGAATACAATTCCAAGTGTGGTGAGTATGGCAATCGAGGCGCAGAGAATCATCATTCCGCGAATCACGCTTTCCACTTTATTTCGGGCGCGCGTTTCAGGTTTGACTAAGCGTAAACCTAACATCAGGCCGATAATGGCAGCCGCTAGCACCACAACCGTTTTGGCCATGGCGCTAATATTTTGCAGGCTTTGATAGCGCTCGGCAGCGGCTAGTTTGACCGGATCTGTAATCTGATCAAGATTGCCGGCAGCGGCTAGGTATTTTACTTCGTTGAGTATTAAGCCTAATTGCGCAGAGCCTTTGGCTTGTAGCTCGGCTGGCAAGGATGAGAAAGTCAGGCTGGATACTAACTTGGCATCAAATGCTGTCCACAATAGCAAAATGACGATGGCAGGAATGGCAGCCCAGATAGCCACCATATAACCGTAATACGATGGGAGGGAGTGCAGTGCGCGTCGCCCGTTAACTGGCTTACCCGCCACCGCAATGGAGCGGTTCCTGCCGATAAAGTAGCTGAATAGCAGCAATGCTAGCAGCGTAATTAAAATGGTGTTTAATGACATACCTGACATCCTAAAGCCCCGATCGAGCGGGGATTATATGCTATTTGGTGCAAATTAATCTGCGAAGGTTTACTCGGGTCTGAGCCATCTATGCACTGATATTATTGTTATGTGGCATTCGTTGGCTCAGTCCGGAATAAACCCGTTTGAAGCTAAGCGCCCCACTCTGAATAAAGTGCCAGAGCAGGGCGCAAAGAGACAAAAAACTGAGTGGTCTTAAATTATAAAGATAAAGACTTCAGCTCAGTTGCCGCTTGACGGAAAGACTCACGGTTCTCTTCAGGCATTGGGATCAGACCCTTTTCAGTCAGGTAGCCTTCTTCACCGAATGCATCTTCTGTAACGAACTCAGCCAGGAATTCTTTGATACCAGGAATCTTGCCAACGTGGCTAGACTTCACATAGAAGTACAAAGGACGTGATACTGGGTAGTTACCATCAGCGATTGAATCGAATGACAACTCAACACCGTCGATTTTTGAACCTTGTACTTTGTCAGCATTTTGATCAAGGAAGCTGAAGCCGAATACGCCCAGTGCCTTAGGGTTCTTCTCAAGCTTTTGAACGATCAGGTTGTCGTTTTCGCCGGCTTCGATGTATGCGCCATCTTCACGTACTGAGTGACAAACTTCTTTGTATAAAGAGCCATTCGTCTTTTTCAGAGCTGCGATTTCAGGGATTGCTTTACAGCCGCCTTCCATTGCTAATTCAGCAAAGGCATCGCGTGTGCCAGATGTTGGTGGAGGACCTAACACTTCGATCTTCGTTGCAGGAAGTGCTGGGTTAACATCTTGCCAAGTTTGGTATGGGTTAGGAATTAACTCGCCTGGGGTTTTACCTGGAACAGATTTAGCTAATGCCAGAAATAAATCTTTACGAGTCAGCTCCATTTGATCCGCTTCTTTCGAGTTGGCAATGGCGATTCCGTCAAAACCAACCTGTATTTCAACGATGTCTTTAACGCCATTCTTTTGGCAATCTTCGAACTCGCTGCTTTTCATGCGGCGTGAAGCGTTAGTGATGTCTGGAGTATCAACGCCAGTGCCTGAGCAGAACAGCTTCATGCCGCCGCCAGTACCGGTTGATTCGATCTTAGGAGTCTTGAATTTAGTCTTGTTGCCGAAGGTTTCAGCAACAACGGTAGTGAATGGGTAAACTGTTGAAGAGCCAACAATTTCGATGTAATCACGTGCTGACGCTGCAGAAGCAGTTGCAACAAGACCAGCAGCTACCAGTAGTGGTAATTTTTTCATTTCAGTGTCTCTCCGTCATAGTTGTCTAAGATGGAGCGCACTATAGGGGGCGTATATGACAGGTTTATGACAGATCCGTAAATAAATACGATCAGGCAGAAAGTTTGTAGCCGCTACCTCTAACGGTTTGGATTAAGTGATCCGCTGCATTGGTTTTTAAGAGTTTGCGTAAGCGTAGTATGTGTACATCGACAGTACGCTCTTCAATGAAGGTATTTTGGCCCCAAACATGATCCAGTAATTGCACACGGCTGAAAATACGCTCGGGGTTTTGCATTAGGAACTTTAAGAGCTTGAGTTCAGTGGTGCCGATATTGACTTTATTGCCACCGATAGAGAGGCTTTGGTCGGCTAAGTTTAGCTCAAGGTTTTGGTAGGAGAGTTTGTCATCTTCGCTGAAGGCATCACTGCGCCGGAGTAGGGCTTTAATGCGGGCATTTAGAGATTTTAGAGATACGGGCTTGCTGATGTAGTCATCGGCACCGGACTCCAGCCCTTGAATCATATCCTGCTCCTCGGCGCGGGCCGTTAGCATGATTATGGGGATATCGCGGGTGAATGGATCGCGGCGGAGTTGTTTGACTAGTTGTGGGCCGTTTCCATCGGGAAGCATCCAGTCGATTAGGATTAAATCGGGGCGTTGTTCGACGAGTTGCTCGGATAATTGTTGGGCACTTTCAGCATCGTGAACAGTGTAGCCTTCGCGCTCTAAAGAGAAGCGGATCATGTCGCGGATGGCGGGTTCGTCTTCTACGCAGAGGATGTGTTTGGTTGTAGTCATGTAAAGAAATGCTATGTAAATTTAGCTACTAGTCTATTTCATATAATGATTTATTAACAGCTTGAGAGTGATTAGCTATTCACTCTCAAGCCCTAATCTGTTGCTGTGACATCAATTACCTAGGCTCCCAAGGGTCTATGTCTAATGCTGCAATCGGTTCGCCTGTTGTGTTATCTAATGCCCACAACATCGCTTTTTTTCTTCCTAAAAGGGGTAGGAAGGAAAATTCACTAGCTAACTTATTTTGGTCACTTAAGAAAGCTTCAATACGTTTTTTGGCATCAGGGTATACAAGCAGATTTTCTACTGAAATACTACGCTGCCTAATGTTGTCGGTATAGTTTTCAATAGGTTCGTAATACTGTGCATAATGTTCGATGTCTTTGCCGCCGCCTGCTGAGCTAAATAATAACTTATTTCGTTCTTCTGGAGAGTCTGGAAGTTTTGCATACACGATTTTAGGCTTACCAAATGTTGAAACAATCAAGTCTTTATACTTAGCATCTTTCGGATTAACTTCCTCTGGCGTGACTAATGTAAAACGATCAACAGCGTAAGCAACATAGACCGGGTGACCGTTGTATACGGTATAGATTCCATAACAAAGTGCAATGATTTGTATGGATGCTATTACTGAAAGATCAAGCTTTAAACTGGGTTTGTTTTTTTTGAAGACAATGAAAGTTAGAAGCGGTCCTAAAACTAAATCGATACCAACAAGTAATAGGAGAATACCAACCAGTCCTGATACCTGAAAGTAAGGGGCGGGGTACCAAGTATTTACAATAAAAAAATAAAAGGTAGTTATGACAAACGTACTGATAAGTAAATGAATGAATGAGGCTCTTAATTTTTCTTTCATTTTAATGAATCCTTAACTAATCATATATTTTATCAGCGACAAGCTGAGGGTGCATATTTACTAAGAAGAGGGTTCGTAGGTGCAGTAACCGTTAAGCCCTGCCCTGTAGCTGTAGCGTTAGTTGCAGCTGCACAACCCCAATCAATAGGGCCTTTTGTGCCTGCAGTCAGTGCTGCCGCTAAGGTCACCGCACCTCCAGTTGTTCTGATTGAAGGAGATAGTGTTAGTTGGTTGGCTCCCGGAGCTAAACCAACTTGTGCGGCATTATAGTCAATGATAATGACACCAGTGGTGTTGCTTATCTCGATAAGGTCAACGAACTTACTAGTTGGCGATGTGCCATTATAATTGTCATTGCTATTCCAGTAGTCCGCAGTAATGGTTAAGTCTTTTTGACTTGCAGTACTGATAGCGATTTCTGCCTTAGCCATTGCTGCAATTCCTAGTCCTTCTAAAACTCGTGCTCGAATGGTGTAATCTTGATAGGCTGGGAGAGCGATCGAAGCTAAAATACCAATGATAGCCACAACAATCATAAGCTCAATGAGAGTGAAGCCTTTGCTTTTTATTATATTCATTGTTTACCTATTATATTTATAGTTGGGCTTAACAAAAGTAATATTTTCAAACGAAGAAAGAGCGCAGTGCGCTCTTTCTGATGTTGCTAGGTTATTAAATTAACGGCACTCGGCAGGAGCGTATTTAGCTAACATCGGGTTAGTAGGGGCTACTACAGTTAAAGTACGAGCTGTAGCGGTTGTGTTAGTTGCAGAAGCACATGCCCAATCAATCGGACCAGAAGCTCCAGCAGCAAATGCAGCCGCTAAAGTCAAAATGCCAGAAGGGGCACGGACCGAAGGTGTTAGTGTAATTTGGTTCGCAGTAGTAGCAAGACCGACGGCAGTTGCGTTATAATCTACTGTAACAACACCTGTAGTATCAGCTATCGCAATTTTGCTCACATATTTACTAGTTGGTACGGTACCGTTGAAGTTATCTTGTAAGTTCCAGTCAGTAACCATAACTGTCAAGTCAGCAGCACTAGCTACTTCGGTAGCCATCGCTAGCTTTAGTGGAGAAGTTAAGCCCACGCCCTCTGTTACACGTGCTCGGATTGTGTAATCCTGATAAGCCGGCAGCGCAATCGATGCCAAGATACCGATGATTGCTACTACGATCATTAATTCGATCAGGGTGAAACCTTTCTGGAGTTGCTTTTTCATTTTTATTACTCTCTTTTTATGTTGTTTTTCTTATGGGTTAATGTTGTAACTGAAAAGTATATTGCACAGGCCATGCCAAACTTGAGCTTAATGGGTTTAAGTTATTGAAAAGAATCAGCTTAATAGTTTTTTATTGGAATTTAATTGGCACGTAAAATATTGAATTTACTGAAAAAATGTCACTTTTTGCCCATTCCAATGTCAGGATGGAACAGTCAAACGTCACATGAGGTGACAATTTTTAGAAAAACACCAAAAACTGGCAGGCCAGAACCAAAAAATCCGCTCAAGGCGGGTGCCAGAAGCGGATTTTTAAGAATAACGAGGTGTTTTAGCAATTAACGGCGTTTGTTTGGCTTTCCGCCTTTACTTGTCTGACGCTTGTTAGGAGCGGCTTGGCTTTTCTTCGGAGGCGTTGGCTCATCAAATGGCAAATCAACATTCTTATAGAGAGCGCGCAGTGCCTTCACGTCCAAAATTTCATGGTGCCCACCCCGCAAGTAGCGCGGCAGGGTAATCGAGCCATAGCGAATCCGGATCAAGCGGCTTACCTTAAGGCCTACGCTTTCCCACAAGCGACGCACTTCGCGGTTACGTCCTTCATGTAGTACTACGTGATACCACTGATTAAGGCCTTCACCGCCAGCAAACTTAATGCGTTCAAACTTTGCAGGGCCATCTTCCAGAATGACTCCCGCTTTGAGTACCTGAAGAATTTCCTCAGTCACAGTACCCATGACACGCACTGCGTATTCACGCTCAATCTGATAAGAAGGGTGCATCAGGCGGTTAGCCAGCTCGCCATCGGTGGTGAACAGTAACAAACCGTCCGTATTGATATCCAAGCGACCTACCTGAATCCAACGACCACTGTGCGGATTTGGCAGGTTTTTAAATACAGTCGGGCGGCCTTCGGGGTCGGTCGTGGTAGAGACTTCGCCAGACTGCTTATGATAAATCATCGTCTGCGAGTCAGCTTTTAGTCGGGTACTAATTCGTAAGCGCTGGCCGCGCAAAATAACCTGATCGGTTTCCTCTATCGCTTGACCGGGCGATGCAGGGTGGCCATTCACGATCACCTCGCCTGCTTCAACCCAGCGTTCGATTTCACGCCGTGAGCCGTAGCCCGCGCGTGATAGCATTTTCTGAATTCGTTCAGCCATGGTGAGTGTTCCACTAATAAAAATCGTGCTCTATTATCCCATAGAGCCATCGTTCATATAAGCGTATATCACAGTAAAATGACATTTATATGGCGAAACTAATGAGTATTGTTTGGTATCGACAAAAAACGGTATCCTGCTTGTATGTTGATAATTGATTTGTTAATTTCGACTTTATTTGTCAGGTTATTAAGCCATGTCTGAAGAGTTAGAAAGTGTTGCCGGGCCAGTTATTACGCCGACGGTTAAAAAAGTAATGACCCAGGAAGAGGCGCGGGCGATGTTGCCGGACCTTACTAATGCCGAGTACGTTATGAGCGGCCAAGTGCGCATGTCAGGCAAAGATTTGCTGAAGATCACACATGCCAACAAGCAATATCCCTATCCTGAAAAAATGAAGCTGGCAGAGTACGAGCGCGAAAAATACCTGCTTCAAATCGAGTTGCTGAAAGTACAGAAATGGGCCAAAGAAGAGGGTCAGAAGATTGTCATTATCTTCGAAGGGCGTGATGCCGCCGGAAAAGGAGGAACCATTAAGCGTTTCACCGAACATCTAAACCCTCGTATTGCCCGAGTAGTTGCTTTGGAAAAACCAAGCGAACGTGAGTTAGGGCAGTGGTATTTCCAACGTTATATCCAGCACTTGCCATCTGCTGGTGAAATTTTAATGTTTGACCGCTCTTGGTATAACCGCGCCGGCGTTGAGAAAGTGATGGGCTTTTGTTCTGACCGCGATCATTTAGAATTTATGCGCCAAGCGCCTGTTTTCGAACGTATGCTGGTGAATTCGAATACGATTTTATTTAAGTTTTGGTTCTCGGTGACCCGTCAGGAGCAGCTGCGTCGTTTCCAAATGCGCAAGCATGATCCACTCAAGCAGTGGAAGCTGAGCCCGATTGATGTGGCGTCACTAGATCGCTGGGATGACTACACTGACGCTCGTCGTTCCATGTACTTCAATACCGACACCGCCGATGCGCCATGGACTGTTGTAAAGTCCGATGATAAAAAGCGCGCGCGGATTAATTGTATGCGCTACTTCCTGAACCGTTTGGACTACCCAAATAAAGATACCTCCGTGGTTTACTCACCAGATGAGTTAGTGGTCGGTTCGGTTGCTAATCTGTACAAGGGCGAGCCTGCCGCATTGTAAGCGTTAAATACAACGCCCGCTTTAAAAATACACTATCATTAGCCCCTCTCAGAAGGGGCTTTTTTATGATTGTAAAACGCGACAGTTTAGAGCATCACGACCGTGATGATTTGTTGAACCTGCGACGTGTCGCTGGCTATCTGAAAGCCTATCGTGGGCGTGCCATCTTTGCTTTGCTGTGTTTGATTGTTGCGAAGTGGGCGAATATCGGAATACCGCTCATTCTGCGAGATATTGTTGATTACTTTGATAAAAGCACTCAGCTTTTAGTCCTGCCCGTTAGTTTATTACTAGCTTATGGCGCACTTAAGCTCGCCAACTCTCTGTTTAGTGAGCTGCGTGACAGTGTGTTCGCCCGTGTGCGTTACCATGCCATGCGCACACTCTCGAACCAGGTGCTTGAGCATCTTCATAATCTTTCCTTACGCTTTCATTTGGAGCGCAAAACCGGTGCAATAAGCCGGGATTTGGAGCGGGGCACGCGCTCGGTCAGCACCATGATGAATTTTCTGGTGTTTAGTTTTATTCCCATCTTCGTAGAGTTCACGTTAGTTGCCGTTGTATTACTTAAAAATTATGACGGCATTTTTGCCCTAATCACTTTTGGCACGATTGTCGTGTATGTCTTGTTTACGATTGCCATCAGCAACTGGCGAATCAACTACCGGCACAATATGAATCGTCTGGATTCAGAAGGTAATACTCAGGCTTTTGACAGTCTCATCAACTACGAAACGGTAAAGTACTTTAATAATGAACAGCTTGAGCTACGCCGTTACGATCAAACGTTGTCTGAATGGGAAGAAGTTGCGGTAAAAAGCCAGAATTCCATGTCGGCGCTTAACTTTGGCCAAAGTGCAATTATTGCGATTGGTGTCACCATTATTATGATTTTTGCTGCACAAGAAGTCGTGAGTGAGCGCATGAGCATTGGTGACTTGGTTATGGTGAATGCCTTTATGTTGCAGCTGTTTATTCCGCTTGGCGCGCTGGGCATGATCTACCGACAGTTTAAATATACGCTGGCAGATATGGATCTGGTCTTTAAGTTGCTATCTCGCGAGCCTGAAATTCAGGATCAGGCGGATGCAAAAAATCTCCAAGTCAGCAAAGGCGAAGTGCGTTTTGAAAATGTGCATTTCGGCTATCAGGATGATCGGGAAATACTGAAGGGCGTAGATTTCAGTGTACCAGCTGGCAAAACAGTGGCTGTAGTAGGTCACAGCGGCGCAGGTAAGTCGACTTTGGCGCGCCTGTTATTCCGTTTTTACGATGTGAATGACGGCGGTATTTTTATCGACGATCAAAATGTGCGGGAAGTTTCACAAAGTAGTTTGCGCAAGGCGATTGGCATTGTGCCGCAGGATACCGTGCTGTTTAACGACACGATTTTTTACAATATCCAGTACGGCAACCCACAAGCCACTGATGAGCAAGTACATGAAGCGGCAAAAATGGCACATATTCATGACTTTATTGAGAGCTTGCCAGAAAAGTGGGAAACCAAAGTGGGTGAGCGCGGCCTGAAATTATCAGGTGGTGAAAAGCAGCGAGTGGCGATTGCGCGAGCCATTTTGAAGCGTCCGGCGATTTTGGTCTTTGATGAGGCCACCTCATCATTAGATAGTGCTACTGAGCAAGCCATTCAGCGCACTCTAAGACAAATCTCTGCGACTACAACAACCTTAGTGGTTGCTCATCGTCTATCAACGATTACTGATGCGAATCAGATTTTAGTGATGGCGCAGGGGAAAGTGATTGAGCGAGGATCGCACAGCGAGCTGCTACAAAAGAATGGCGAGTATCGCCGCATGTGGGATTTGCAGTTGGAAACCAGTGAGTAAATAGGGTGCTTGAGCTAACGGCGTAGCAATATGCCATTGCTCAGCTCTTATCTGTCTCTTTAGGTTTGCGACTACTGAAGAACGGAATCAAGGTATTGGTGTCACCTACCGCTTTTTGCATAAAGTGGCGCTCAGTACCTTGGTTTTCACCTGTCTGATTCAAGTCCATACGATTGAGTTTATTCAATGCCTGATGCGCTTCAGCGACTTTATTACTCAGCGACTGGAATGTTTTTTGCGTGGTATCTAGGGTATCTGCAAGCTGGTTAATCGTTTTAACATCCAGCTGTTTCAGATTATTCTCAGTTTGTTCTTTAATATGGCGGCTTTGCGTTTCATAGCGGCGTATTGTTTCTAAGTGCAGGCGGCTTTCATCGATATTGGCATCCAACTCTTGGCGTGCCATATCCGCATTTTGATAAGCGCTGTCATACTCAGTAAACAAGTCATCTTCGTACTGCTCAATGCTACCCATGTATTTCTGGTAGGCATCTTCAGCTTTACCTTGATGTTCACGCAAGTGATCCAGTAGATGAGTAGACTCTTTTAGCGTGGTATTCAGATTATTCCGCACACGCTCTGAAAGCTCATTATTCATCTCCAGATTTTGCAGTTGGAGATTATGTTGAGCCGTAATGTGTTGAGCTAGTTGATAAGAATGTGCATCTTGTTGCTGAACGCGCTTAATGCCGGTTTCAAGGTGATTTAAACCATCCCGTAACTCTTGCTCAACTCGCAGCACCGTACTTTCCGTTTCATTCAAGCGCTCATTCCACACATGCTGAGCCTGCTCAATGCGTCGCTCTAAGGCTTCGCTACGACGCTGTAAATCAGCTTCGATTTCTTCAGCGTGCTCCGATAAATCCTGAATCTTTTCAGCACTCATCCATGCCTGATGCTGCTTACTGGTGAGTGCATTATTTTGATAGACCAGTTTATCGACCGCTTTAGCAGCGCGCTCTTCGCTGGTTTGAATCATACGCATCGCTTTATCAATACTGCGCTGGTCGCGAACAATATTCTTTTTCAGGGTGGTAACAAAGTCGCGGTCCTTTTTCATCGACTGCCGACCGAGCAACATGGCCCAGATAGCCGTCACTAAAGCCGCGCCAGAAATGGCAGCAACCGCAATACCCACATTAGAATTCAGAGAAACCGCCGTCTCTGCAGCCTGTAAGCTGCCGCAAGACAACATCAACGCAGCGCTACTAATTAGCGTACGTGGGGCAGGGCAGAATGGTTTGACTAGGTTCACGCTATAAATTCTCTCTAAGTATTGTCAGCAATACGGCACCGTGTTTGAGACAGGTGTTAAAACGAAATTAGTATAACACCGTCAAGCTGAATTTATAACGTACGATAATTGTTTGGCAAAGTCATCGGTGTTCAGCGGTCGATATTCAATTCTCAACCGGTCCGCTGAACGATGAATTTATTGTGCGGAAGCGAGGTTTAAGGAGTGAGACTGTCCTTGGCCTAATCGAGTTTGACCGCGTTTGACCAACATATAAGCTCGGCCTTGGCCAGTTAGCTGATTGGCGATTTGTCTGGCATCCTCACCTTTACCGGTATAAATATCCATTCTGCCAGGGCCTTTGATGGCAGCACCGCGATCTTGAGGTAATAGTAACTTCCATTCAGCGCCTTGGCGTTGTCCACGGCTATTGATAATGGGTACTTCTGCCAGCACAACCGAGCCAAAGGGAATGTAGTTAGTATCAACTGCAATCGAATGACCTGGAATAATCGGCAAGCCAGATGCGGTTAGCACACCTTTGGCTTCAGGGCGGAAAAACACATAGCGTGGGTTGGAATTCAATACTTGCTTTAAGTGGCTAGGGTTGGCGTGCAGCCATTGCTGGATTTTCTCACGCCCCAAATTACCTTTGAGATAGCCTTTTTGCTGCATATAACGCGCAATGCTGCGATAGGGTTTTTCATTGGAGCCATCAAAGTGCAGGGCAGTGCGGCGGCCATCAGAATACTGCAAAATGCCAGAGCCTTGGATTTGCATATAAAACAAACCGACCGGATCATTAGTCCATGCAATTTCCAGTCGTTTGTTTTTCAATGCCCCCCGAGTGATTGCTTCACGGTTAAGTAGGCGAAGGCTGCCAGCCATTGGCGAGCGATAGATCGGGTAGCGAAACTGTGCACTGGGCTTGGCGCTGGCCTGAATAATCGGTGTGTAATAGCCCGTAAATTTGCTGGTTGTGTTGGCATTATTGGAAATGGCGACTAAGTCAAACTCCTGATGAAGGGAATCCGGTTCGATCGTGCCGTTCCAATTAAGCAGGTGGTTCAGTGTTTGAGCGAGCACTCGATTAGGAATATTGGCCCCAAGTTTAGCAACGGTCAGATTAGGGTTCTGCTTGCGCAAATAGCTAGCGGCCTGACTGAGCCCTCTGCGTAGCACTAAAGGCATGCTCGGCTCCGGCGCGCTGTAGGAGTCCATTTGATCTTCAGGGCCAAAGCTAGACTGCATATAGCGGTCATTCGCTGCATAAGGGTCGCCAAGATACGTTGGAAATTCACTGGCATTCAAAGAGGCTGATAACATCAGAATCGAAGCAGTGACCAGAACTATTTTAGATCGTCGTGGGAATCTCATAGCACACTCTTTATTGTTTTTTTTATTTTGGGGTATGCTCCCAATTATGCCTATGTGGGGTCGCTTAACAAGGCATAGACGGTAGTTTCAGACGAAACGCCGTTTTGCTAAAGCCGCTTATTCAGCGGCTAAAGACAGAAACTCACTAATCATTTCAAAGAAAGGTGCAGGTGTTTCAACGTGTGGCAAATGCCCTGCGCCATCTTGTGTATGAATCCGGGCTTGTGGAAATAGCGGCAGAATGCAGTCGTAATCCGCGTCCGCATCAATGTAATGCGAGAGTGCGCCTTTAATGAAAATACAGGGCTTATCAAAAACTGCATCAGCCGCCGGATTAAAGTTAGCGATATTCAAATACGTACGGGTAATTTCGGGCAAATTACAACGCCATTCATAGCCACCAGCATCGCTGGTTTGCATGTTTTTCAGCAAAAAGGCGCGCTCAGCAGGAGATTCAATGGCTTCTGCGAGCAAGTCATTCGCCTGCTTGCGAGAAGTGATTTCATCAATCGGCAAACCGAGCAGTGCACGAAATACCGTCAGATGCCAAAGTGGATAGGATTTGGGGGCAATATCAACAATGATCAGCTTATTGACGGTTTCAGGGTGGTGTAAGGCCAGATACATGGCCACTTTGCCGCCCATGGAATGGCCAAGTAGATCAAACTGTTTCAGCCCTAAGTGCTTAGCCAATGCCAAAATATCCCCCGCCATATCTTTGTAGCGCATGCCGGATAGGTGAGGGGATTGACCGTGATTGCGTAAATCGGGCGTTATGACGAAATAATGATCGGAGAGTTTCTGTGCCTGACTTCGCCAGTTTTCCATTGAGCCTAACAAGCCGTGCAGCAAAATAATGGCGGATTTGTTTTCGGGGTCACCGAAAGTCTTGTAGTTAAGCAGTGGATTCATAACGTTTTTGGGCTTTGCCGGACGGAAATCAAAGGAATTTATTAATATGTGTGAATTTAGCACGAACTATTCATTAACGATAAAGAAATATCCAGTTATAATTCGGTGATACACTGACAATAAGATCAAGCGGTTGCCCAATGTGCTGGCATTGGCGGTTTAACCTGATCATTTGCATGCTGCTCAAACAAGGCTGTTTTTTGCCACGACAAATAAAAATGGATTTGGCTTCTATATGTTTAAATTTTTCTCCGGTTTATTCTCAAATGATATTTCAATCGATTTGGGAACAGCCAATACACTGATTTACATGCGCGGAAAGGGGATCGTTCTCGATGAGCCCTCTGTAGTTGCAATCCGTCAGGATCGCGGCCCGGGTGGTCCTAAAAAAATCGAAGCGGTTGGTATCGAAGCCAAAAAAATGTTGGGTAGAACGCCCTCAAACATTACCGCCATTCGTCCGATGAAAGATGGCGTGATTGCCGACTTCACCTATACCGAAAAAATGCTGCAGCACTTTATTCGTAAAGTGGATAGCGGCCGGATTTTACGTCCCCGTCCTCGCGTTGTCATTTGCGTACCTTGTGGTGCGACTCAGGTGGAACGCCGTGCGATTAAAGATTCTGCAATGGGCGCAGGTGCTCGTAAAGTATTCTTAGTTGAAGAGCCGATGGCGGCTGCAATTGGTGCGGGTGTGCCGATTGATGAAGCAGTTGGTTCGATGGTACTGGACATTGGTGGTGGTACTTCTGAAGTAGCCATCATGTCACTACGAGGAATCGTTTACTCGGCATCGGTGCGCATCGGCGGTGATCGCTTAGATGACGCGATCATCAGTTATGTACGTCGTAACTACGGAATGCTGATTGGTGAAGCGACTGCTGAGCAAATCAAATGCGAAATCGGTTCGGCTTACCCTGGTAAGGAACTGATGGAAATTACGGTTAAAGGCCGCAACCTGTCAGAAGGTGTGCCTCGTAGCTTTACGCTAACCAGTAATGAAATTCTGGAAGCGCTACAAGAGCCATTATTCGGAATCGTTAGCGCGGTTAAGACTGCATTGGAGCAAACACCACCTGAGCTAGGGGCTGACGTTGCCGATCGCGGAATCGTACTGACTGGTGGTGGGGCGCTATTGCGTGACCTTGATCGCTTGCTGATGGAAGAAACGGGCATTCCGGTACTGGTTGCTGATGATCCGTTGACCTGCGTAGCCCGCGGCGGTGGACGCATTCTTGAGCGTATGGACGACGACGGATTTGACTTCTGGACTTCTGATTACTCCTCTCAATACGGTTAATGTTTACCGGTATCACTGATATCACGCTTTTTAGGTATACCGGAGATTTCTGACATCGACGACTTATATGAAAATCGATTAGAGAGCTCACTGCTAGTTAAATTTATGCTGGCGGTGATGCTTTCTATTGCCATGATTGTGCTGGATTATCGCGACTCGCGCTTGTCGCCGATTCGTACTGCACTGAGTATGGTATTGCATCCTGTGCAGGTAGTGGTCGATGTACCCTATCGCACTGGCGCTTATGTGGTGGACTTCTTTAAAGACCACCATCAGATGTTAGAAGAGAATCGTAAGCTCAATACACTGGTGGGAATTTATGCCGCCAGGAATCAAAAATATCACTCGATTGCGCAGGAAAATATCCGCTTTCGCCAACAGCTCAATGCGACGCCTGCGGTGCAGGAGCGCTTTATGTTGGCGGAGATTTTATCGGTTTCTGGTGATGCGCATCGTGAAACAGTGACTATCGATAAAGGCGCAGAAGATGGCGTCTATCGTGGGCAGGTTGTATTAGCGGGTAACAGCATTTACGGTCAAGTGTTTCACGTGGCACCCAGCTCAGCGGTGATTTTGCAGCTTACTGATAGTCGTCATGCCATTCCTGTGCGTAATAGCCGAACTGGCTTGTGGGCCATTGCGGTGGGTTCTGGAAATACCAATCAGTTAGAATTAAAAAATATCGAAGCCAATGTTGATATTAAATCGGGCGATGTGTTTTTCAGCTCAGGTTTAGGCCAGCTGTTCCCGGCGGATTTTCCGGTGGCAATGGTGGAATCCGTTGCTTATAACCCCGGTGATTCCTTTATGCGGGTCAATGCACGCACTATGGTCGACTTTAGTAAAACCCGTGAGGTCATTCTAATCTGGCGTTCTAACCACTTAAAAGTATTAAGAGCCGCGGAAGCCTCTGGCGAAGCAACGGTTACGGCGGAGAAGCCTTAAATGGAAAGTTATATCCTACGGTTTCGCGGCGCAGTCTTACTCTCTTTTTTGTTAGCCTTTGCGTTGACATTACTACCGCTGTCTGATGTCATGCATAAATGGCGTCCGGAATGGGCGGCTTTGGCGCTGGTGCATTGGGCATTAATCATGCCACGCAAGGTCAGTATTTTACTGGCATGGTTTGCAGGTTTGTTGCTGGATGTATTGTATAACTCAAGCTTAGGGCAGCATGCACTGGGGCTGAGCTTAGTGGTATTTATTACGCTACGGCTTCGTTTGCGAGTGAATGTATACACGCTATCGCACCAGTTGACGGTGTTATTAGTAGCATTAGGTAGTTACATGCTGGTCAATCTGTGGGTGCTGGGCTTTACGGGTAATAGCCCAACGGCTTGGCTGTATTGGTTGTCATTGTTGGGTAGCTTGATTGTCTGGCCGCTTTATCATTGGTGTATGATAAAGCTATTTCTGACCAGCAATCGTTTCGACGATATGTAAAGCGACTTGGCTTACTCCGGCTTAAGCCGTGGGTCAGCCAGTAGTCTTGGTAGAAAGTCGGTTTCCACGTATTCAACGCCATTCTTGTAATGCTGAAACGCCAGATCCGCAGACTTAACGCCGTAAACCATCCACTTCCATGAGCCAGCCCAAGGCGCTTCAGTCAGCGGCATTTCGGCTTGATCAATGATCAGATACTCAGGTTTTACCGTCTCAGCGGTTTGCTTGGTCGCATCGTCATAGTGGTTCAATACCCAACCAATACTCAGTCCGCTTTGTTCACGAATCATTTCTAATACTTTGATATCAAATGAAATGACAGTGCATTGCTTAGCGTAAGGCGTCAGCATTGGCAGTAGTTCGTCCAGCAGCTCCTGACGGCCCCATTGCTTTAAGCTCTCATACTTCACTTCGACATAAGCATGCCCTTGTGGGAATTCTTCCAATATCGGAAAAAACTCCGATAATAGACTCAGCGGCGTACCAATATGCGTATCACCTAAGCGCTTAGGGTCATAAATACTGATGTCTTTCAGCTTCTCTTCAGTCAGCTCAAAAATTGAGTGATCTTGTCCCGAGGTTCTCAAGGTATTAGGGTCATGCAGAATGACTAAGTTTTTATCAGCCATCATCTGAATATCGAATTCAACAGCCATGCAGCCCAGTTCGAAACTGGAGCGTAAGCCGTTTAATGAGTTTTCAGGAAATGAGAAATTGTTACCACGGTGCGCAATAATCAGAGGTTTCAAGAATGATTCCGCCTATCAAAAAGGATGGGTTAATAAGGTAAAAACACTGCGAGCGGTGGGGATTATGCTATATTTTTTGTAACCATAACAAGCGATTAACAGCATAGGTATCCATCAGCTTATTATATATTAAGCCGTTCCTAATCAGGGTACAATATGCGCCCCTGTAATCATTTGACAGAGCTATGAGCATTGCAAACCCATATCGTGAGATTCCTTACAACTACACTTCTTTTTCTGACCGCGAAATAGTTATTCGCTTACTCGGGTCGCGTGCCTGGGAATTGGTCGAAAAGCTTCGTGCCCGTCGGGATACCGGGATTTCCTCGCACATGTTGCTAGAGATTCTAGGCGATATGTGGGTGGTGACTCGTAACCCGTATATCCAGGATGACCTGCTGGAAAACCAGAATCGCCGTAAATCCTTGATCGATACCATGATTCAGCGCTTGGATAGTATTCAAGAGCGTGCGCATGGTAATGAGGATGCTGAAGAGCTGGTTAGCCATGGTCGTCGCTCGGTTGAAAACTTCCGCGAGTGGTTTAGTAACTACCATGACTTGCGCAAAAAAGCTCGCTCCATCTTTAAGAGCCTGACGCGTAAAGACAACATCATGTTTGATGGTCTGGCGCGTGTCTCGCATGTAACGGATGCAACCGACTGGCGCGTTGAGATGCCATTCGTGGTATTGACTCCAGACACTGAAGAAGAAATTGCCGCACTGGTTGAAGCTTGTATTGCGATGGGGTTAACGGTTATCCCTCGCGGTGGCGGAACCGGTTATACCGGTGGTGCGATTCCACTTGATCCAATGAGTGCCGTGATCAATACCGAGAAGCTGGAAAGCTTAAGTATGATTACGCAGCGTGAAGGCGTCTCTGAAAAGGGCGGTGCCGTTTCAGTAATTCGTGCTGGTGCTGGTGTGGTAACTCGACGCGTTTCTGATGCGGCACAAATGCATGGCTTAGTGTTTGCAGTTGACCCTACCTCACAGGATGCTTCTACCATTGGTGGTAACGTTGCCATGAATGCCGGTGGTAAAAAGGCCGTGATGTGGGGAACTGCGCTGGATAATCTGGTTTCCTGGAAAATGGTCACGCCAGATGCCGAGTGGTTAGAAGTCGTCCGCCTGAACCACAATATGGGCAAAATCCATGATCAGGAAACGGTAGAGTTCCAAGTTACCCGCTATGGTCACGATGGTAAAACACCGAAAGGTGAGCCAGAGATTCTGAGCTTTAAAGGCCAATTCTTCCGTAAAGAAGGCTTGGGTAAAGACGTTACCAATAAGTTCTTGGGCGGTTTGCCGGGTATTCAGAAAGAAGGTTGTGATGGTCTGATTACTTCTGCGGAATTTGTCTTGCACCGCATGCCAGATCATATCCGTACGGTATGTATGGAGTTTTACGGCACGGACTTGCATGAAGCAGTACCGGCGATCGTTGAGGTTAAAAACTACCTTGATGGTAATCCGAATGTATTGCTATCCGGTCTTGAGCATTTGGATGAGCGCTATGTGCGGGCGGTAAAGTACACGCCGAAAGCTGCGCGTGGCAATTTGCCTAAAATGGTGCTACTGGCTGATATCGTCAGTGATCAGGAAGAGGCGGTTGCAGAAGCAGCGTCTATGGTGATTAAGCTGGCTAACGCTCGTAATGCAGAAGGCTTTACGGCGGTAAGCCCTGAAGCACGTCGTCGTTTCTGGTTAGATCGCTCACGTACTGCTGCCATTGCTGCGCATACCAACGCCTTTAAAATCAATGAAGACGTTGTTATTCCGCTGCACAATCTGGCGCGTTACAGTGAAGGGGTTGAGTGCATCAACATCAAGCAGTCAATCATGAACAAGTTGCGTCTGATTGATTCTGTACTGGAAAATCTGGCGGGTGATAGCCCTGAAATTAAGAACCAGCCGAAGTTTGAATCGAGCGATGAAAGTAATGAATTCCTGCGCAATAAAAAGAAACATGCCGCTGAATACCTTGCGGTGAAGCGTAGCTATTGGCAGAAGCTGCTGGATAATATGTATGAGCCCGCGACTAGTCTTGCTGAGCATTACGATGATGCCACTAAAGCAGCAATGCGACCAAAAGACCGCGTTGTTGATTTGTTGTTGCGTCGTGATTTGGTGGTGTCTTACAAGCGTGAAGTGAAGTTGCCGATTCAGGAAATCTTTGCCGGTAATGAGTTAAGCCCATTACGCGATACACTCCTGAAAATTCACAAGAAAATTCTCTCTAGCCGTTTGTTTATTGCTCTGCATATGCATGCGGGTGATGGCAACGTGCACACCAATATTCCGGTCAACTCGAACGATTATGAGATGATGCAGGAAGCGGAGAAGATTGTTGATGAAGTCATGGAACTGGCGCTATCACTGGATGGTGTTATTTCTGGTGAGCATGGTATTGGCTTGACCAAAATGCAGTATCTGGATGAGTCGATCAGTACTGCATTTGCAGATTATAAGGGGCGTATTGACCCGAATGGTCACTTCAATCGCGGTAAGTTGATGCCAGGTTCTGGTCTTGAGAATGCTTATACGCCATCTTTGCGTTTGGTTGGTCGTGAAGCGCTATTGCTAGAGCACAATGAGCTTGGTGCGCTGAACGATGACATCAAGGACTGCTTACGTTGCGGTAAGTGTAAGCCGGTATGTACCACGCATGTGCCACGCGCAAATCTCTTATACTCGCCTAGAAATAAGATTCTTGGAACTGGCTTGATGATTGAAGCCTTCCTGTATGAAGAGCAAACGCGCCGTGGTATTTCGATGCGTCACTGGGAAGAGATGAATGATGTTGCTGATCATTGTACGGTTTGCCACAAGTGTTTGACGCCTTGCCCGGTAAATATCGATTTTGGTGATGTAACCGTTCGGATGCGCAGCATTTTGCGTGAGCGTAAGCAAAAGCGCACCAATATTACGACCATGGCCTCAATGGCATTCCTGAATATTAAAGACCCAACCACCATTAAACTGATGCGTGGCGGAATGATTCAGGCAGGCTTTAAGGCTCAACGTTTTGGGCATAAGCTGTTTAAGCGGATGGGGCTGTTGGGTGAAGATAAAATTCCGGCAGCGACTACGGGTAAGCCGGTAATTCGTGAGCAGGTGGTTCAGTTTGTGAAGCGACCATTGCCAGCGGGGGTGCCAATGCGTACCGCGCGTGCAACCTTGGGGTTGGAAGACAGTAATACGGTGCCAATTATTCGCGATCCAGCAAAGCCAAAGGGTGATGCGGTGTTCTACTTCCCAGGTTGTGGTTCTGAGCGCTTGTTCTCGCAGATTGGTATGGCGACATTGACGATGCTGTATGAGGTGGGGGCCACGACGGTATTGCCGCCTGGTTATTTGTGTTGTGGTTATCCACAAACCTCTGGTGGTGATGTTAAGAAAGGCACCGAGATATCAACAGAAAACAGAGTATTGTTCCATCGTGTGGCGCAGGCTTTAAGCTATCTGGATATCAAGACGGTGATTGTGTCTTGTGGTACCTGCATGGATCAGCTGCTCAAGTACCAGTTTGAGAAGATTTTCCCTGGCTGTCGCTTATTGGATATTCATGAATATCTGATGGAAAAAGGCATGAAGATGGAAGGCGTGAAGGGCGTGAAGTACTTGTATCACGACCCATGCCATACGCCGATTAAGCACTATAACCCAGTGCAGGTGACTTCTACCTTGGTTGGTCAGCAAGTTGAGCTAACGGACCGTTGTTGTGGCGAAGCGGGTACCTTTGCGGTAAGTCGTCCGGATATCGCCAGCCAGTTACGCTTCCGTAAAGAAGAAAGCCTGAAGCAGGGCATTCAGAAGTTTACGGGTAAAGACGAAGCTGAGAACGGCAATGTGAAAATCCTGACTAACTGTCCGGCTTGTCAGCAAGGCTTGTCTCGCTACGCAGACTCAACCGGCATGGATACCGACTATATTGTGGTAGAGATGTGCAACAATATGCTGGGTGATAAGTGGTCAGATACCTTCGTTAAGAAAGCGGTTAACGGTGGTATTGAGAAAGTATTGCTGTAACTGAGTGAGAAATACCAGCCCTTGATTTGAGGGGCTGGTATCGCTTTAATTTTCGTAAATATAAACCAGTGTATTGATAGGTAGCTGCGGGTACAGGTCGATAATGTCCTGATTCGCTAGCCTGATACAGCCGTGTGATGCTGGAGTACCCAGTAGTCCTTCCTCATCTGTTCCATGCAGATAGATATAACGCCGATAGCTATCCACATTTCCTCCCTGATTAATCCCTGCCTCTAAGCCGCCAAGCCTTAAAATACGCGATGTGATATTGTCCTGATCACTGCGTGCATCTTTATCGGTAAGGATGGTTGCCACTTCGCCGGTATTTTGACGCCCTCTGAAAATAGCACCTAATGGTGCATTATCCCCAAATTTTTCAAGAATAAGATGAGCACCGAGCGGTGTTTGATTACTTCCCGATTGCTGGCCGATACCAAGGCTGGCACTGGAGATAGTGCATTCGGAGATTAGTTGGAGATATTGAAGATGGTAGAGGTGCTGCTGTTGAATATTAATCAAAAGCAGAGTGTTGCAGAGGGTGGTATAAGCCGTCTGCAGCCTGTTAATTAATTCACGATTGCTGTGTTGCTTGGAAAAAACAGGCTGCATTGGCATGATAGAATGGCTAAATAATTACTGGCTGTTGCTCATATCAACGGCAGAGCGTTTCTTATTCTTCTTTTTAGAAGAGTCAGCGCGTCGGGTTTGAAGTGCTGCGAAGTACTCCGAAGTTTCGCCAGTGATGTATTCACCATTAAAAACAGAGCAGTCGAAATTAACCAGTTTAGGGTTACCTTCGGTTACTGAGTCCTTCAGATCTTGTAGCTCTTGGTAGATTACCCGATCAACTCCAATGTACTCACCGATCTCTTCTTCGGTGCGATTATGGGCAATCAGCTCATCAGCAGCTGGCATGTCAATTCCGTAGATATTCGGGAAACGTACTGGTGGAGAAGCTGAAGCGAAGTAAACTTTCTTGGCACCAGAGTCACGAACCATCTGCACGATTTCTTTAGAAGTAGTACCGCGAACAATCGAGTCATCCACCAGCATCACGTTCTTGCCTTTAAACTCTAAATCAATCGGGTTGAGTTTTTGACGTACAGATTTTTTACGCTGCTTTTGGCCCGGCATAATAAAGGTACGGCCGATATAGCGGTTCTTGATAAAGCCTTCGCGGAAGCTAACGCCTAAAGTCATTGCCATTTCTAGCGCTGACGTACGACTTGTATCCGGGATAGGAATAATCACATCGATATCGTGATCTTTCCACTCATTCTGAATTTTTTCAGCCAGTTTATAACCCATACGCATACGAGCTTTGTGAACGAATACATTGTCGATCACAGAGTCAGGGCGTGAGAAATAAACGTATTCAAATAAGCAGGTGTTGTAAGTCGGGTTAGCCGCGCATTGCTTCGTGTGAACTTTGCCATCATGCGTAATGTAAATGGCTTCGCCTGGCTCAATATCGCGCTCAATCTTATAACCTTGAGTCACCAGTGCAGTACTTTCAGAGGCAATCATGTAGTCGATGCCTTTGCTAGTCTTGCGGCTTCCATAAGTCAGTGGGCGAATGCCGTGAGGGTCGCGGAAACCAACCACGCCATCGCGTGTCACCATGGCAACAACCGCGTACGCACCACGACAACGATCGTGAACGCCGGCTACGGCCTGAAAGATATCTTCAGGGCAAACACGGTAGGAGTTCTGGCGGTGTAGCTCTTGTGCGAAGATGTTGAGAAGTACTTCAGAGTCAGATTCGGTATTGATCTGGCGACGGTCTTGCTCAAACAGTTCACGCTTGAGTGTGTCGCTATTAGTCAGGTTACCGTTATGCGCCAATGAAATGCCATAAGGCGAGTTGACGTAAAAAGGTTGGGCTTCTGACTGAGAGGAACTTCCGGCAGTTGGGTAACGGACGTGGCCGATTCCCATTTTGCCTTTAAGTTTGCGCATATGGGCACTGGTGCGAAAAGCATCTTTAACCAGTCCATTTTTACGGCGAAGGAACAAGTGCCTTCCGTCACTAGTTACGATGCCGGCGGCGTCTTGTCCACGATGTTGTAAAACGGTCAAACCGTCATACAACTCCTGATTGACCGCATCGTGGCTAACGATGCCGATTATTCCACACATTTAGGGCTTACCTAGGTTTTAATAAACAATTAGTTCGGTGTTGCGCTGATCGCCGCTTCACTTTCATCTGGCACATCAGTGCTGATGCCGGCTTGTTCAAGTAATGCAGTCATTTGCGGTGGTGCATTAGTTTGAATCCATTCGGCTGCTTTAATGAATTTAGGTGCGAGCATTGAGCTCTGCCACATTGGGTCTTCAGTAAACTTGGTTAGGCTGACAAACATAACTGCGATCGAAACAATCAGACCACTCAATGCAAGGCCTAGTGCGACACCCAGTACACGGTCAACGCCACCTAAGCCAATGGCACGGAAGCCTTTGCTGAGCAGGTAGTTGAGCATGGTTCCAACGAAGAGCACGCCCAGAAAAATAATCAATCCGGCGACGATCATTTGGAACACGTCACTAGAGAGTTTAAAGGGGAGTGCAGTCATGAGTTCATCATGATAGAGGAATGCCAGAACGGCGGCGCCAACCCAGGTGGCCAGAAACATTGCCATCCAGATGAAACCGCGGCCTAGTCCAACCAACGCAGTGATGACGATAAAAATGACGATACCGATATCGATGAAGTTTAATTCCATTTGTAAATACCTGCGCTTATCTTGTCGTGAGTGACTGGCCGCAAGTCCTTTTGCGGCCAAGTATGATTGGTGAAATTAGCGAGCAACAATCGCGCTGTTAGTAACGCTTCTGTTTTTCTTGTAACGACGCTTCAGTGAATTCTGCATAGCTGCAGCAGCTGCGCGTGTTTTGTATTGGCCAATTCTCACTCTGAACAGCTGCTTGCCATTTTGAGTGGTTTTGGTTACATAAGTTGGATAACCTTCACCAGCCATTACATTTTTCAGATCGTTGGCACGTGTTTGGCTCGACGTTGCTAATAACTGAATCGCATAGCCATTCGCCGCTTCTTTAGTGACAGCAGGTGCCGCCGCAGGAGCAGGAGCTGCTTCCTCAGGCGCTTTCATTTCTGCTTCAGCAGAAGCTACAACGGTTGATGCAGGTGCTGGTGTGCTAGCCGGACGACTCTTAGTAATTACTCGAGCGGTTGAAGAAGAGCTGATTTTAGGCGCTGCTTTTTCTTCAATCAGGCGTGCTTGAGGTGCTGGAGCAGCGGCTTTAGTGCTGGCAATAATTTTGCCCTGAGCTGGTGCTGCTGGCTCAACTACGGCAACTTCTGTACTGCTAGCTGCTGGAGCTGCGGAGCTTGTCGCTGCTGAAGTAGAAGCCGGTGCTGTTTGAGTGTTGCCATTGTTGACTAAGTCTAGCTCGAGATATTCGGTATCTTTTGCCGGTGGGCGAACGCTGAAGTCGATTGCGCTTTTAGCCGCATCGGTTGCTGCAGTCGCGGTTGTTGCTACCGCTGCACCGGTTGCCGCAGCAGACGCTACAACTTTATCGGCTGCATCGCTAGCGCCGTCAACTACTGATTGGCTAGTATTTTCGATAGCTGCTTTAGCATCCGCACCAGCAGTTGCAACCACATTGCCGCTACTATTGTCCGTTGTCAGCTCAGGAAGGCGATCACTATTGCCGGCAGTTTGCTCACCGTCACTAGCGCCAGGGAAGGCGATTTCAACAACATCTTTACGTTGTGCTGCTTTATCCTTTAGCAGATACCCAAGCAACGCAGCAGCGACCAATGCAAGAATTACTGCGCCAATACCGCGTTTAACTGTCGTCCTATTCATACCTAAGCTTCCTTTTTGAGCTGTATATCATGAAAAGCCCTATATAAATGCAAACTGTGCATTGGCTTTCATGTGTCCTGTAATTGTTAGTTTATACCCGAGTGCAACCGTTAGTAGAAAGTCAGAAGTATCCTCTAATCCCTTGAATAAAAGTGCATTCAGGTCAGATTATTCCGCTTCACGTAAGCTGTGCATAACGCCGGATACTACCAGAAAAGAGCCAAAGGCGACTACCCTATCTTTATAATTCAGCATATTTTGTAACGTAATTAACGTACTATTTATATCGCTATGAATCTCAATAGGGGCGGTGATACCTAAATCACGAAGATTTTGTGAGAGTTGTTGTGGCGTACGAGCTCTGGGGCCTTCCAGTGGAATCAAGTGCCAACTATCAAACTTGTCCGCCAATGGTCCAATAATGCCTGCCAAATCTTTATCAGCCAGTGCTGAAAACAGCGCAATGGTTTTGCCTTGAGCCGGTGTCTCAGTCAGAAAGTCAGCCAGTGCCGCAGCAGACTGTGGATTGTGAGCTACATCAGCTAAAATTTCCGGAGACTCGCCAAGCTTTTGCAAGCGACCAATGACATTGGCCGACTGCAGACCACGAGCAATTTCGTCATCACTAACAGCTAATGTGTTTTGGAAAGTTTGCACTAAGCTAACAACGGCAGAAGCATTATTTAATTGAAAGCGACCGCGCAGTGCAGGGAGTGGCAAAGTTATTGGATCAGTATTATTTAACTGATAAAGCCATTGTGGAGATTGGCTTTCTGCTGCTGAATCGCTTGGCTTCCAGGAGAAGTCCTTGCCTAACTGGAGTAGTTGCGCACCAATGCGATCAGCTTCTTGTTTGATGCTATTAGTTGGTGTTGGATCACCACAAATGATCGGGTGTCCATTGCGCATGATACCGGCTTTCTCGACGCCGATTTGCTCACGGTCATCGCCCAGCCAGTCAATGTGATCGATATCAATATTGCTGATCAAGGCAATATCCGCATCCCAGAGATTGACCGCATCCAAACGTCCACCTAAGCCCACTTCAAAGATAGCCACATCTACATCATATTTTCGGAACAAGTAAGCAGCGGCTAAGGTGCCAAATTCAAAATAAGTCAGGCTGATGCTTTCACGTGCCTTATCAATTGCAACAAAGGCTTCACAAATATCCGCATCACTAGCGGGTTTACCGCCAATACAAATACGTTCGTTATAGTGAATCAGGTGAGGGGAGGTGTAACAGCCGGTTTGGTAGTTAGCGGTGCGGTAAATGCTGTCCAGCATCGCCACACAAGAGCCTTTTCCATTGGTGCCGGCTACGGTAATAACCGGCATGCTCAATGTTGTCACTTGCAGTCGATTGGCGGCCTCGCCGACGCGGTCAAGACCCAGATCAATACTCGACAGGTGCAATTGCTCCTGCCACTCAAGCCATTCTGCGAGGGTTCGCTTCATCAGTTTTGCCTGTAACGACAGTGTTTAGTCGATCGGTTTTGCCGCTTTTTCGACAGGGTCAGGAAGCACCTCTGACTCGAGAATATCGGCACTTTCTGGTGGCAACTTCTCAATCATTTCCGGTAGCACTTCGCCTTCAGCAGGTACTTTCAGTGGAATAGGTTCCTCTGGTGTATCTTGGTCGATTTCAGTCGGACGGGCGCGGTGTTGCAAGATGCACAGCAAGTCAGCAATTTCACGACGCAGGTGATTACGATGAATAATGCGGTCGATGGCACCTTTTTCCAGCAGGAACTCACTGCGCTGGAAGCCTTCTGGTAAGGTTTCGCGCACAGTCTGCTCGATAACACGCGGGCCAGCAAAACCAATTAATGCTTTAGGTTCAGCAATCTGCACGTCACCAAGCATTGCAAAACTAGCGGATACGCCACCCATGGTCGGGTCGGTCAGTACGGAAATATAAGGAATTTCCTGAGCGGCTAAGCGAGTCAATGCCGCACTGGTTTTAGCCATTTGCATTAGGGAGAACAAGGCTTCCTGCATACGGGCACCACCACTGGCAGTAAATACCAAAAATGGAATGCGCTCACGCAAACTGACATTGACACCTTGCACAAAGCGTTCACCAACTACTGAACCCATGGAGCCGCCCATGAATTCAAAGTCAAAGGCGGCAACCACCACTGGAACACCGAAGACTTTACCCTTCATCACAATCAGCGCATCTTTCTCGCCGGTTTGCTTTTGGGCATCCGCTAGGCGGTCTTTGTAGCGTTTGGTATCTTTGAACTTCAGGATGTCAATCGGGCCGACATTTTCAGCGATTTCTTCGCGGCCTTCCGGGTCCAAAAAGGTATCTAAGCGACGACGTGCATTGATACGCACATGATGATTACATTTCGGGCAGACATCATTATTGCGCTCCAAATCCTGACGATACAGAACGGTGCTGCAAGACGGGCATTGGTGCCACAGTCCTTCCGGAATTGATTTTTTCTTGGTGGTTGAGCCTTCGGTACGAATTCGCGAAGGCAGCAGTTTTTCAAACCAGCTCATAGTGTGTTGTCCATAGCATGTCGCATATCTGCCAGCATCTGGCTAGTGTTGGCGATGATTAAGGCATCATCATCAGGATTTTGTTCGATCATTTTCACCAACACACTGCCGACAATTACTGCATCGGAGACCTTGGACACTGCAGCAGCAGTTGCCGCATCCTTAATTCCAAAGCCTACGCCGACGGGGAGATCCGAGTATTCCTTAATATTCCGAACGTGTTTATCAACATCATCCACATCCAGCGCATTGGAACCGGTAACCCCCTTTAGCGATACATAATACAGATATCCGCTGCCTGCTTCGACTATTCGTTGAATTCGGTGCTTACGCGTAGTGGGCGAAAGCAGGAATATGGCGTCCATTTCGGCTTTTTTCAAGCAGACTAACAAGTCATGTGCCTCTTCTGGTGGCAGGTCAACCGTCAGCATGCCATCAACGCCCGCGCTCTTGGCTGACTCTGCAAAGGTTTCATAACCCATTGCTTCTAATGGGTTCAGATAACCCATCAAAATAACTGGGGTTGAGTCATCTTGCTGGCGAAACTCGCGAACCATATCCAATACGTCATGCAAGCCAACGTGATGCTTCAATGCACGTTCACAAGCCAGCTGAATGGTTGGGCCATCAGCCATCGGATCGGAAAACGGAATACCTAGCTCAATTAAATCGGCACCCGATTTTACCATGGCGTGCATCAGTGGCACAGTGAGCCCGGGATGCGAGTCGCCAGCGGTAATGTACGGAACCAGAGCCGTTTTGCCGGTGGCTTTTAATACATCCATAGTGGAACTGATACGGCTCATAATGTTAGTCCTTCTAAAGCAGCAACGGTATTAATGTCTTTGTCTCCACGTCCTGAGAGAGAGACGACGATGGTTTGATCTGGGCTCATGGTTGGCGCTAATTTCATAGCATAAGCCAGTGCATGGCTAGATTCTAGTGCTGGAATAATGCCTTCAATGCGAGTTAGCGCATGGAAACCTGCCATCGCTTCATCATCTGTTACGCCAACATAGTTGGCGCGACCGATGTCTTTTAACCAGCAATGCTCTGGCCCAACACCCGGATAATCCAAGCCTGCTGAAATAGAATGTGTTTCAACGATTTGACCATCCTCATCCGCCATTAGATACATGCGGTTGCCATGCAGTACGCCTGGCTTTCCTTTGCATAATGGTGCTGCGTGCTCAAGGGTGTTCAAACCACGACCAGCTGCTTCTACCCCGTAGATTTCAACGTCGGTGTCACCAAGGAAGTCATGGAATAAGCCAATGGCATTTGAGCCACCACCGACGCAAGCGACTAGTGCATCTGGTAAGCGACCAGTTTGTTCAATACATTGCTTTTTGGCTTCACGGCCGATGACGGCTTGGAAGTCACGGACCATTTTAGGGTAAGGGTCAGGACCAGCAACAGTACCGATACAATAAAAGGTATTGTCAACATTGGTTACCCAGTCACGCATGGCCTCGTTCAAAGCATCTTTCAATGTCTTAGAGCCAGACTCAACAGCGCGTACTTCAGCGCCTAGTAGTTTCATGCGGAATACATTTGGTGCTTGGCGAACGATATCAACCGCACCCATATATACGACACATTCCAGACCTAAGCGCGCACAAATAGTGGCAGTTGCAACACCGTGTTGGCCAGCACCGGTCTCAGCAATAATGCGAGTTTTACCCATGTGCTTGGCTAGCAGAACTTGTCCGATGGTGTTGTTGATCTTGTGTGCACCTGTGTGGTTCAGGTCTTCACGTTTCAAATAGATCTGTGCGCCACCTAATTCCTTTGACCATCGCTCTGCATGATACAGCGGGCTAGGGCGTCCGACATAAAAAGCCAGATCGCGGTCAATGGTTGCTAACAGAACAGGGTCATCTTTAAGTTTTGCATAAGCATCACTTAATTCTTCGATGGCTTCCATCAGGGTTTCTGCAGCAAAGCGGCCGCCGTAAATACCAAAATGGCCCGCCTGATCAGGCATGGCATTCCAGTCGACGTTACTCAGATCTATTTCAGGATTCAACATGTTTTACCTCTCGCATTAATGCGTCGATTTTAGCTTTGCTTTTGATGCCGGGTGAAGATTCCACACCGCTACTCAGGTCAACTGCGTAGACCGAGGTCTCGCGGACGGCTTCAGCAATGTTCTCAGGATTTAATCCGCCCGCCAGTATAATCGGTTTTGAATAGTTTTTTGGTAATAATTTCCAGTCAAATGTCTGCCCTGTACCGCCGGCTTTACCTAAGGCATGGCTATCAACCAGAATCCCCAAGGCATCCGGATATTGATCGGCTTGTTCCGCAAAATCAACCAAGCCTTGAATGCCGAGTGCTTTGATATAAGGGCGACCGAAGCCACGGCAGAACTCAGGTGTCTCGCTACCATGGAACTGCAATAAGTCGAGGCTTACCGCATCCAGAGTGGCGCGGACTTGCTCGGCATCGGCATTCATAAATAAGCCAACACTGGTAACGAACGGAGGAAGTGCCTGACAGATTTCAGCTGCCTGCTCAGGGGTTACGTAGCGAGGGCTTTTGGCATAGAAAACAAAACCCAATGCATCTGCACCCGCGTTGGCTGCATTGAGTGCATCAGTGATGGAGGTAATGCCGCAAATTTTTACACGTTTGGCCATGCTTTTGTGCCGAATTAATCAAAAGATCAGGCTAACATAAGCTGAGTTTAGTGTCACTTAGCGGCTATTTACTTGCGGAATTCCATTTGCATAGGCAAGTTGCCTTTGGGGCGCAGAGTTATTACAAACCTGTAGGATCACACCCTAAACGGGTAAGGCTGAGTCGTATAAAGCGCTTAAGGTAGGGCTGAGTGAAGTGGGGCATTACTACTTTTTAGCAATGTCATACTTTTACGAATTATGTGACCAAATATTTTCAGGGTGTCGAGATTGATTTCTAGCGCGCCCAGGGATTTCAGTAAAACCAGAACTTCCCAGAGATTGTTGCCTTCAGTCGACGAAACATAAACCTGCTTTTGGCGACCCGCAAACTTTTGCTTATGACTGGCGTTGCCTTGAAAAGGATAGATGTAATTCAGGTTTGCATAGGCGTATTTAAGAATTCTTTGGGTTTTCTGGTTTTTGTTGTGCTTTGGGCTGGATTGAATCATAAACAGCGGAGACATGCCTAATGAGACAAACTCTTTGCCTTCCTGCTGAAATACTTTCATTGCCTCCAAAATCATAAATGCCCCACAGCCATTTGGAGCACTGGGTAATATTCTGTCGACATTATGGTAATAACCAATTACCTTGCCGTTTTTATAAATAGGGTCAAAGACCGCCATAGCGATCAGCTTGCCACCTTGGTATGCCCAAAAGTTACGAACGTGTTTCTCTGCTTTGTATGAAAATGGCCGTGATAAAATGCCATATTCCCGGGTGCCTTTATCATCGAACCATGCTTGGCTTATCGCTCGGACTGCTGCCTGATCCTCAAATGAATTTATTGGTTTTTCGACTACTGTAACGCCTTCACGTTCACATTTGTTACGCCACTGCCTGAGTTTGGCGCGGGCCTTACCGCCTAGCTCAAAATCATTGCACAGTAGGTCGGTTTCAATCCCAAATCCGTTCACTTGATAATCAAGGATTGTTAAAACTTCACCCAATGCTTCTGAAATGTGTACAAAGATTGCTTTGTTTGTTTCTTTGAAGAAAGCCTCAAGGATTGTTCTGTAGTGTTCAGGAGCACAAACTGGGTTGCCAATGACAATCCGATGTCCTTTGGGGCTCCAGAATAGATGCTTGAAGGGGAGGTAGGCGATATAGCCAATACCATCAAGCACGAAATGTCTGAGCTCCGGCTGTGTTGTCGAGTAGCTCATGCAATTGCCACCGTGTTGGGTTAGATAATGTTGTAATTGTTGTTCTGTTATTTTTTTTTTAGTAATCATGTCTGCCTTTTTTGTTGTTTTTCACTATTTACTAGCTTGGAATAGGCTTTGTCACCTAAAGTAAGTAATTGCAGAATGAGTTGGCTTTAATTTGTAAATGGTTCACTGATTAGCTGAGATCGATTAAATTTAATTCATATATTTCAATTGCTTGCGTGAGTTTTTGTCTTGATTGCTCATTGTCAAAGAAAACTGGCGTTTTTTGGTAATATATCGGTGTGTGGAGTGGGTCTTAATATTTGCCATAAGCACGAAGTACTCGACTACTAGCTCTGTTGTACAATTACGGCCTTCTGAAGATGGCGACTCTGAAGTGCCTTAATCTACTCATGCCGCAGGATAAAGATATGTTCACATTCATCTACCAGACACATATGAACCGTCGTGTCCGGCACGATCTCATGCCATTTACTGAGCAATCGCGAGTACAAAATTCTTGGTATTAGTCTCTTGCTCGAACTCATCGGGATAGAATGAATGCATGGGTTGACTGCTGGCATCTACAGGACTACATGATCAGCTTCGGAGTGGACGTTCAATGGTTTATAACGCCGAAGACGTTATTTGCCTGAAGTAAGTGCGGGATAAGCGGTCTCAGCAATGTGGATTAGCCAAATTGGAGCTGGAAATGATGCCGAAAACCTTTAAAGAGTCAGAGCAAGCTATTTCTTTTGAGGGGGTAAGAAAACTTCAGGGCGCGTTTCAAAGTTGCTAAAACAAAGGGCTGATGAAGGTTTACTAATTTGATGAACCACAATCATGAAGGCTTATTTCAATAGAGCTGGATAATTGAGTTGCGAAAGGGGGGGGCAATATTGGCCACCTTATTCGTCTGAATTAAACCTCATTGAAGTATTTTATAGCTGACTACCCACTTTAGTGCTTATAAAAGCTTTGATGAGTTAAAAACAGTACTGTTAATAGTGCTGAACGAAGTGGGTTACCAATATCGAATAATTTTAGTTAGGTATTTTTGCTAAAATAAATACTAAAGCGGCCGCTAAATGAATCCCTAAAAACTATAGGTACCATCCAGCGGCTGTTATTCCATCAAGTGCATGGATTGCTATAAATTAACGCTCACGAACAAAGCGTCGAATCTCAGCAACATGACGACGACTGACTTCCAGCTCGTCTTCAATTTTATCAATCGTCACTTTAATGCGGCCAATCGATGTCTTCGACAAACCACTGATGCGGCTTTTAGCAACGAGTGCATTACGGTGAATACGAATAAAGCGCTCTGATAAATCATTTTCCAATGACTTCAGTGACTCTTCAATAATGACTTCGCCTTCTTTGTGGCGAACCGTCACGTATTTTTGATCGGCTTGGAAGTAATACACATCTTCGATGGGGATCAGTTCCAGGTTGCCGCGACGACGTGCACAGATGTGCTTACGGTTCGCAGTGTTGTCATCATTCTTATCTAACATTTCCGAGCGTTGTGCACGGTTTAATGAGCGGGCTTGTTCCAGACTTTTTAATAATTGTTCTTGTCTTATTGGTTTCATGAGATACCCTGTGGCTTTGGTTGAAAAGGCTTCTAAAGCATATTCTCCATACGCTGTGGTGAATATGACGGCTGGTGGGTTGGGCATTCCGGCAAGGTGCTTAGCAACTTCTAAGCCATCCATGACGGGCATTGTAATGTCCAGCAGGATCAAGTCCGGCTGATGCCTTTCCACCATCATTAATGCTTCAGCCCCGTTTTCGGCTTCAGCACAGATGTTATAGTCTGATTTTTCAGCAAGCAGACTTTGTATTCTTTTACGAGCAAGTTCTTCGTCATCAACGACGAGTATATTCATTGTCATTATTATTACTCCTTCGGGATCGAGAATGAGACGCGGTATTGATGACGTGATTTTTTTATTTGTAAGTTTGCACGAGCACCATAAGCGAGCTTTAAGCGGTTTTTGAGATTGTCTTGGGCGATACTATTGCCCGTTTGATGCGTTTCATTGCCTTCCGGTGGAACTGGGTTGGTAATCACAACATCTAATTTGTCACCGGCATCATACAAACTAATGCCTAAGGTGCCGCCTTCTTCCCGGGGTTGAATGCCATGATAAATGGCGTTTTCGGCTAAGGGTTGTAGTAGTAGCGGTGGGATTTCCATATCAAAGGGTAATGTGTTTCGATCCATGTCCCACACGATATTCAAGCGACGCTTTCCTAGGCGTAGGCCTTCCATGCGCAAATAACGCAAGGTCACATCCAGTTCTTCACGCAATGGGATGCGGTTACGCTTATCCAGTGTCGTGCGGAAAATATCGGCCAGATCTAAAATCGCCTCTTCAGCTTGATTCACATCCTGATGCACTAGCATCGCAATACTGTTTAAGCTATTGAATAGGAAGTGCGGGCGCATTCTGGATTGCAGAGCGTCGTATTTAGCGCCGGTGTCGGCTAGCAAGTGGGCGTCGCGCTCGTTCTGTACATATAAGTAACGTAACGCTAGTGCGGTCACGACGGCGCTGATAAACACATTGCGGAAGATGAATGGTGTATCCCAGAAGAATACCGCGCCAACCTTGTCATAGCTGTCCGCCATGATAGTGAGCACTGAGGCTGAGATGGTGAAGAACACCACAACACCGGTTGCGATAATGCTGGATTTGACGACATCGGCTGTTTGTATAAAGCGTCGTAATAAGCAGAGTGTTAATGCAGAGCTAATGGCAACCCATTGCACAAATACAGAAGTAAGCGCCATTTTTACAAGGGAGGCTTGATACGTGTCGGCAGCAGATGCTAATGCCAATACCATTGCCAACACCTGTGCCGCTATGGCAACGCGCAGGATAGCTCGTACAGAGCAGAGGCTTGGTAAAAAGCCTTTTTGATTGTTGTCGGTTTCAGTCGCTGACATTAATGTTATTATTTCTTTATCAGGCAAATGCAGTATTACTTGTTGTCGCAAGTGATATCTGAGAGGGCCAGAGTCTAGAAAACTTCCTCAGTGGTCTATTATTTTTATTTTACTAAAACCGTATTAAAACGGTTGTTAGGTCGTCGCCTAATTTGTTGCGTTGGTCAGGCGCTCTATAGTTTTATCGTTATTTTTAGATCGCTTGTCGCCGTTTACTCAACGCTTATCTATTGTTCCACAATATGTTAAACTGGGCAATTACATTTTACTTGCTGGAACCTTAACACCCATGGCGAAAACTACCCTAGAAACAAGCACTAAAGAGTCCGAAAATAAACTGTGGGGCGGTCGTTTCGCAGAGGATACAGATGCCTTTGTTGAAGCCTTTACTGCCTCAATATTATTTGACCAACGGTTGGCTGATCAGGATATTGAAGGGTCAGTTGCACATGCCCGAATGTTGCATAAAGTAGGTATCCTGAACGATCAGGAATTAGCCGATATCCAAGAGGGTTTGGCGGCTATCAAGGCGCAGGCGGCAGCTGGTGAACTAGAGTGGTCTGTGGCGCTGGAAGATGTGCACATGAACATCGAAGCACGCCTCACTGACCGCATAGGCATTGCCGGTAAGAAGCTTCACACTGGTCGTTCAAGAAATGATCAGATTGCTACCGACATTCGATTATGGTTGCGTGAGCAGGTTGATTTGATTGTTTCAGAAATCACTCGTTTACAGCAAGGATTAGTGGAATTGGCTGAGCGGGAAGCGTACACAATTTTGCCTGGATTTACACATTTACAAGTGGCACAGCCAATTACTTTCGGCCACCACATGATGGCATGGTATGAGATGTTGGAGCGCGACTATGAGCGTCTGTTAGATTGCCGTAAACGAATCAACATTATGCCACTCGGATCAGCGGCACTGGCAGGTACCAGTTATCCGATAGATCGTGATTTTACAGCTGAGTTATTAAATTTTGATCGTCCATCGCGCAACTCGCTGGACGGTGTAAGTGACCGTGATTTTGCGATTGAGTTTACCTCAGCCGCCAGTTTGATCATGATGCACTTATCTCGTTTCTCTGAAGAACTTGTACTTTGGACCTCTGCACAGTTTGATTTTATCAACCTTCCGGATCGCTTTTGCACGGGCTCTTCTATCATGCCGCAAAAGAAAAATCCGGATGTGCCAGAGTTGGTTCGCGGCAAATCAGGTCGCGTCTACGGCCATCTGTTTAGCTTGATGACTTTAATGAAGAGCCAACCATTGGCTTACAACAAAGATAACCAAGAAGATAAAGAGCCGCTGTTTGATACGGTTGATACACTGTTAGGTTGCTTGCGCTCGTACGGTGATATGATGCCGCATGTAGAGACTAAGCCTGAAAGTATGCGTCGTGCTGCTATGCAAGGCTTCGCAACCGCGACAGATTTGGCGGATTACTTGGTATGCAAAGGCATGCCGTTCCGTGATGCGCACGAGGTGGTTGGTAAAGCTGTTGCACATGGTGTGCAAACCGGTAAGGACCTTAGTGAAATGGCGCTGGAAGAGTTGCAACAGTTCTCTGATGTGATTGGCGATGATGTGTTTGATGTACTAACACTGGAGGGCTCAGTCGCTGCGCGTAACCATGTTGGTGGTACCGCGCCAGAGCAGGTATTAGTTCAGGTGGCGGCAGCTAAAGCGGCATTGTCAGTCCGCTAATTAATTTGTTGCCTAAAGTATAGATACCACAAGTGAAAAAGCGCACGAACCTGTGCGCTTTTGTTTGCAACAGCTACAGCCTGCTCCCAATAGATGAGGGAGTGCTAAAAAATCATGATAAACGAGATTTACAGGGACGTAATCTTGCTTATTGCGCTAGAATGGGGTGATATTGATCATTCTGTTGTTTTTTATTGGCGGTAATCCGATCAAAGCAATCAGGCACCCAGGAGAGAACATGTCGCGGATAAAGGTTCGTCCATTCAGATTCAAAGCACCTGAGGGCATGCCTCGGTACTGGTACAAAAACGACCCAATTTTGACTCACGCTTTTAATGCTGGTCTGATCATGTTCCCCAAAGGGGAGCGGTTTTTCATCGAGGTGGTCTCTGGTTTCAGGAAACAGATAAAAAATCCTCAGTTGTTAAATGATATTAAGATGTTTTCCGCTCAGGAGGCACATCACAGCAATGTCCATGAACTCCATAATGAGCTTTTGAAGGCACAAGGCTATGATATTGGTAGCATTGAGCGGGATCAGGATAAAAAATTTCGCAAGATCAAAAAGTTACTAAGCCGAAAGCGTCAGCTTGCCATTGTCGTAGCATATGAGCACTTTACGGCGATGTTTGGGGAGGCCGTATTGAAAGACCCTCGCTGGCTGGAAGGACTCCCTCCCGCTTATGTTAGCTTTCTGCGTTGGCATGCGGCGGAAGAGATTGAGCACAAGTCTGTTGCATTTAATGTCTACCAATCCATCGGTGGTGGCTACTTTACTCGAGTATCTATGATGGTCATCGCCTTTGCTGCGTTCTACAAAAGCGTAATCAGTTATATGCGTTATTTCCTTAAAGCTGATGGCATCAAAGGGAATAAAGCTATTATTCCATTATTAAAGTTCATGTTTATCTCTCCCGGCAGTTTTTTCCAGTTGGCACTTGGTCATATCAAGTACTTCTCTCCTTGGTTCCATCCGGATAAAACCCAAAACATGTATTTGGTAGACCAATGGCGTCAACATGACGAGGCCGATATTGCCGCGATCCATGCCACCAATATTGTAAAACAAAATGACTGAATTCATTCCCCCTTATCCAAAGCGCCATCAAAAGCTTCTCAATCCGTTGAGTTTGTTGCGTCTGGCACGTAATGATCTGCTATCAGTATGGTCAGAAGACGCCTTCAACTTTCAGTTTATGGGTAGAAAAGTCTTCAACCAGCATGTTTTTATTGCGAATCACCCTGATATTGTGAAATATGTTTTTGTTGACCAAAACAGCAATTACGAACGCAAGAGCCCCATGATGCGCAAAGCACTAGAAGCGCTGTTAGGTGACGGGTTATTTATCAGTGATGGCGAGACATGGGCTAACCGCCGCAAGATCCAAACCCCTCTTTTTACTACTCAACATGTCATACGCTACAGTGAAATCATGGTGCAAGTCAGTAATGAAATGTGTGCCACATGGGAGCCTCAGGATGGGAAAAATATCCATGTCTTACCTGAAATGGCAAAACTGACCGCAGAAATTATCTGCCGCTGTTTGTTCGGTAACCAGCTGGGTATCGAAAAGGCTACCGAAGTGGTGAGTGCTTTCACCGCTTACCAAGCCGCCATCGAACAGATGGATCTGGCTACCTTTCTCGGCTTGCCAAGCTGGTTTCCTCTGCCAGGTATAAATCCCAAAAAAGCCGAGGAAGCGGCGCGACGAATTCATGCTGTTGTTGATGATATTATTAACAATAGTATGGAGCATGATGTTGAAGGTTCGTTGCTAGGATTATTTCTGGAGGCTGCCAAGGATGACAAATACGACCCGCTTACAAAAATACAAATCCGTAATGAGCTGATTGTCTTGTTCATGGCGGGCCATGAAACGACTGCAAACACGCTGGCCTGGGCATGGTATCTAATTTCCCAAGTACCGGATGTCGAGCAACGCATCCATGCAGAAATCGACAGTGTGGTTGGTGATCAACGGTTACCCTGTTATGACGATTACAGCAAACTTGTTTTCACACGGGCAGTACTGGATGAAACCATGCGCCTTTATCCACCCGTTCCTGTTCTTTCCCGGCAATCGCATAGGGAGGATGTTATTCGCAAGCGTGCCATCCCTCCTGATTCGATCATGTTGGTAATCCCCTGGTTGTTGCATCGGCACAAACAGTATTGGGATAAGCCTGATCATTTCATCCCGGAGCGCTTCTTGCCTAATGCTCCTCGGAAAATCAATAAATACGCTTACATCCCGTTCAGTATTGGCCCCCGAGTCTGTTTGGGTAAATACTTCGGGCAAATTGAGTTAGTGCTGTCACTCACAGCATTAATGCAGCGTTTTCGTTTATGTTTGCCACAGGGTACAGCGGTGACGCACGAATGCCGCCTAACATTACGGCCTAAGGGTGGTCTACCTATGCGTTTGGAAAAAAGGTAATTACCATGGAGATCACGAGCAAGCACCTGAAAAGTAAACAAGGACGTAAGCAATTGTTTCGCTATTGGGTAAGAGACCCGGTTTTCGGTGTCACCAGCTTTGCTTTGCATTATTTCATGCGTTTTATCCCAATGCGTCTGAATGCATGGCTGGGTGCAAACATTGGTAAACTTGCTTTTAAGACGCTACTCAAAACTAAAGCAGAACGAGTACGCCACAACCTAGCCATCCTCAAGCCTGACCTATCGCCCCAAGAAGTTGACGCCCTGCTGGATGCCATGTGGGCCAATATTGGGCAAAGCATGTGTGAGTACTCTATCCTCGACAAGTTATGGGATAAAGGGAGGGTGCATGTTAATGATCACGATGCTATCGATTACATCACTTCCGGCAAGCCCTTCATTTTTACCGGTGTACATTTAGGCAATTGGGAAGCTCAGGCTAGCTATGTACACGCTAAAAAAATTCCATTGATGGCCATGTATAAGCCACCAAGAAGTCGATTTTCTCGTAAAATTGCTGATATATCACGTAATCGTATGGATATTCTCACCGTCCCTACCGATGCACAGGCAATGCGCAAAATGTACCGACATCTGGAAAGCAATGGTGCAATATGGTTACCTATTGATGACTTCAAGCATAATCAAGTGCATTTTCCCCGTTTTGGCCGCCCTGTTGCCACTAAGGGAATCAATGCCAGTCACATTGTGCGAATGGCACTACGCTTTAATGCGGCTATAGTCCCTGTACAAATTACCCGAACCAATAATCCGCCACCTTCATTCGATGTCCATGTGCATCGACCAATGTTTCTGCAGGATAATAGCGAAGCTTCCATAGCAGCCTTTCTGGAGAGTATCGATAAGCTGGTAGAAGGCTGGATTATGCAACACCCGGAGCAGTGGTTTATGATGCACGAACTAAGACTGACTGCACCAGTTGATTGGAACCCCACGCGGCACTGATAGGGAGAGGCAGCGGTTCGTTCAGGAAATAACCAAAAAACTGTCCGAAGCATTGAATATGAAAGGCAAAATATGAAACGCATGCTTATTACCGGAGCTGCCAGCGGTCTGGGTTTGGCCATGGCCAAAAAATATGCCAGTGAAGGTTGGGCTGTTTGTATTGCCGATCTTCAAGACGAAGCAGGCCAAAAGGTTGCCACCGAGCTAAAGAGTCAGCATGGTAATGATTGTTTTTTTCAGCACTTAGATATTACCAGGGAAGAGCAATGGCAAGAACTGGTCAATACTATTTCGAAACGTTGGCTGGGGCTGGATGCCTTAATCAACAATGCTGGTGTAGCATCGAGTGGCGCTATTGATAGATTGCCGCTGAAAGATTTTCAGTGGACAGTTGATATTAATTTAATGGGTGCTGTTAGAGGCTGTTATTTTTGTGTGCCGCTATTGAAAAAAAGTAAAGGGATGCTAATCAATGTAGCGTCTATGGCAGGCTTAGTGCATATGCGTAACATGTCAGCCTATAACGCTTCTAAAGCAGGTTTAGTGGCTTTGTCGGAGACTCTGTCAGTTGAGTTGGCTCCCTTTGACATAAATGTGTCCGTCGTATGCCCTGCGTTTTTTCCAAGCAACCTTTTGAGTACCATGCGCAGCAACACTAACGTGAGTGTGATCAAAAAAATGATGGATGGGTCATCTGTCACTGCTGATGACATTGCGCACATGGTTTATGAAGAAGCAAACAGGGGTAAACATATTATTATACCGACCCGCCGCGAATCCAGATTGTGGCGGCTTAAACGTTACCTTCCAGGACTTTATTTTATTTTTATGAAAAAGCTGGTGCATAAAATTGTAAACAAATAGGGCGCAATCTTCTTTCGGTTGCGCCCTGAATCTGAATAATGCATAAAGAGAGGTAACACTTCTCCTCACTCAATAAGCTGCTGTGCAGGATTGTGGGAGAGGAAGGGCTGGATATTTACTGTTGATCGTAACGTTTAGCGTCGACGGCGAATCCACCAACGAACTGTGCCAATAATCACTAGCAATAATGGCAATCCGAATAAAAACACTATTGCTAGAATATTCAGGCTGTTACCCGGCATCTTCAGTTCGGTATCTGGAGCGCGAGCTGTTTTAATTTTAAGTAAATCATCACTTTGGCTTAGCCAGTCAAACAGCTTATTACTGAGTTCAAGGTTGCCGCCATTGCCTGCGCCAATAAACTGATTCAGCATAAAGTCGCTGTCGCCCAGCACAATCACACGCTGTTGCTTATCATTAATCTCACGGTTCAAGCTCATGCCAATACTCAATGGCCCAGGTTTATCACCAGCGGCATAGTCTGGAGTGACTTCTCCGGTAAGCTCGCCACTTTCCAACCAGCTGGATTCACCCGTTATTAGCATCGGGCTATATTGCCAGTTGGTGATTGTCTCAGGGTTTACCTCTATCACCCCGGCAAATGGGAATAGGGTTGGGGATTGCATATCCTTAAGTAAGAGATGTTCGTATTGAATCACCGGAATTACCGCAGGGTGCTTAATGCCTAGCATATCTTGCAGAGCTTGGTTGCCATCCAATAGCGTACCTTTAAGTGTTCTCAAGCCCAGCTGCTCTAAAACAGGCTCTAAACCCGCTAGCGTATCTGGTTCGGTAAGCCATAATAGATTGCCACCATCTTTCAGATACAGCTTAATCACTTCTGCTTCTGTTGGCAGATAGGGCGTTCGTGGCGATGCAATCAATACAAAACTACTATCATCCGGAATAGACTGCGTTTTTAAGATGGCATGTGGTTGTAAACGAAAGCCGCGATCCGCTAAGCGTTCACGTAGTTTGCTCAAGCCGCTGCTAGTGTCATCAAAAGGAGAGCGCTCTTGGTGGCCTTCCAAAACGATAATGCGAGGCACAGCATTTCTGAGTAAGCGCTGTAATGTATTGGCAACCGTACTTTCATCGACCGAACTTAGCTTCTCACTGCGATCGCCTAGCTGTATGAGCACGCGACCTTCGGATAACACATTATCTGCCTTAGCTCTGACAGGGTTTAGGTTAGGGTCAATAATTTCCAGCGTGGTATCAGGTTTAAACTGCTGATATTTAGCAACCAGCTTGCGCATTCCTGCTTGTAGCTCGGTCTTATCATCGGATAAATAAGCGATAAAATTAACCGGCTCATCCAGTGACTTAAGCAGTTGCTGCGTTGGCTCGGTCAGCGTATTGCGTTGCCCGAAAGACACATCAATGGTTTGTGAGTAGCGGGTGCTTAGCCATGCAGCTAAACCAATCACGCAAATCAGCAGTATGTAAAAGACCAGTTGACTGAGATGTCTGGCGGCGGTTTGTTTGGTAGTCATCGCTTAGCCCAGCCTCTCGTTATCCAGTTTGCGGATGGTTAGTGCAAGAAATCCGGCAATAAACAGCACGTAATACAGCACATCGCGGCTATCAATCACACCATTTAAAAAATCCAGGTAGTGCCCGAAGTGAGACAGGTACACCAATAGCGCACTGGTTTGTCCGGTGCGGGTGCCTGCCAGATAGAGCAATGCAAGGATTAGCAATAATGCAAAGCCGAGTAGGGCAGCCAGCATCGGGTGCTTAGTGAGTGACGATAAAAAGACTCCCGCTGCAGCAAATGAGCTTAGTAATAAAAATAGTCCGAGAATTGCACTTGAGAGTTGTCCAATATCCAGCGCAGTACCCAATAGCAGAGACAATGGCATTAAGCTAATCATAGCAATTAGGCACAGAATCAGTAATTCCAGTGCCAGAAATTTGCCCATCACGATCTGAGTTGATGAAATCGGCGCAGCGCGTAATAAGGTGAGCGTATTATTTTGGCGCTCTTCTGCAAAACTGCGCATTGTCAGTAGCGGCATAATCACTAGCATCAAAATGCCTGCATAGGTAAATAACTGATTAAGCACTAAATCCGTAACGCCATAAGGCGCTTGGCTAGCAATGATCTTGGGTTGAATAACGCTAAGGTAATTCTCAACCTGCACTAAAAACAAATAGCCCAATATCAATTGCAGTACTGCCAGTAACACCCAAGCCAGTGGCGTGCGGAATAAGCGCTGAAACTCACTCAGCCCGATATTAAGCATGACTTGCATCGGTGGCTCCGGTCAGTTGGTGGTTAAAGAACTGTTCTAATGATTGATCGCGTGATTTTAGCGAGGCCAGCGTTTCATCCAGCACGGTCTGGCCATGATTAATAATTTGAGCGCGATCACACACCGCATCCACTTCCTGCAAAATATGGGTCGATAGAATAATGCCATGCTGCTCGCCCAGTTCCCGAATCAATTGGCGAATTTGTGCTAGCTGTACAGGGTCTAGCCCCACTGTGGGTTCATCCAGAATAATTAGCGGCGGCTTATGCAAAATGGCTTGGGCAATTCCAACACGCTGTTGGTAGCCTTTTGATAAGTTGGAGATCAGACGGCGTTTCATGGTTTCCAGATCGCAGCGCTCAATCGCCCAGTCCACGGCAGTTTTGAGTTCAGTACCACTTAAGCCATGCAACTTCGCACAGTACTTCAAGTATTCCTGAATCGTCATATCCCGATACAGCGGAGGGTTCTCCGGTAAGTAGCCGATTTGCTTTCGGGCCTGCAGCGGTTGTTCTTTCAGATCAATGCCATTAATTTGAATACTGCCAGCGTGAGTCGCCAGCGTACCCGTCAGCATTTGTAAAATAGTCGACTTGCCTGCACCATTGGGGCCAAGTAGCCCTAATATCTCGCCGCGTTGCAGTTGGATATCGACGCCACTAACAGCAGCTTGTTTTCCGTAATAGCGTTTTAAGCCGGTGGCATTGATGAGTGACGTAGCGGTTTGCATGCGCCGTTCCCTTTATTGTTTGAGTTATTTGCTAAGCCCGTGTGTGGAAGTTTTGTACGGCTTAAAAATTATGGTCAGTGTAAGCGAATTTCAGGCATAAAAAAACCCGACACAATGGCCGGGTCTTTCGAAGTTTGCTCAAAAGAGTAAAACTTACTTAATCTTCGCTTCTTTAAACATAACGTGTTTGCGAACAACTGGATCGAATTTCTTCATTTCCAATTTTTCAGTCATTGTACGTTTGTTCTTAGTAGTGGTGTAGTAAAAACCGGTACCAGCACTTGAAACTAATTTGATTTTATCGCGCATGAGTAATTCCTTCGGCTGTGCCGTTTAAACTTTTTCGCCACGCTTGCGCATGTCAGCTAGTACAGCATCAATACCCAACTTGTCGATCAGACGAATACCGCTAGCGGTAAGGCGCAGTCTAACCCAACGGTTTTCAGATTCAACCCAAAAACGGTGGCTATGCAAATTAGGAAGAAAACGACGACGTGTTGTGTTCTTCGCGTGTGATACGTTGTTACCCACAGCTGGGCGCTTACCTGTTACCTGGCATACTTTAGCCATGACTATTCTCCGAATCAGGAAATCTTATAGTACTGATGCCCCGAATTCCAAAGAATTTCAGACCATCGAAAAGCCGGCTATCATAGCCAATCAGGGCCTAGACAGCAAGCATATTTTAAGCTTATCTCGTGTTATCTTAGGAAGTGCTGGTACACAGGATTCTGAGTTTCTTCACAGTATTCATAACCCAGCTTATCCAAAAATTGGTTGAACTCTTCGCGCTCGGCATCCGGCACCTGCATTCCTACCAATACCCGACCAAAATCAGAGCCGTGGTTGCGGTAGTGGAACAAGCTAATGTTCCAGTGACCCATACTATTTAAAAAGTGTAGCAGGGCACCTGGGCGCTCCGGAAAATTGAAGCGGAACACCAGTTCATCATGAATGTCCGGTGCATGACCGCCAACCATAAAGCGCAAATGCACTTTCGCCAGCTCGTTATCGGTCAGATCCAATACCGGGTAGTTTAACCCTTGTAACGCCTTTAGCAACTGGTCTTTTTCAGCATCATTAGCTATTTTTGCGCCAACAAAGACTTCTGCTTGTTCACTGTCCGCATAACGGTAGTTGAATTCGGTAATCGCGCGGTTGCCGATTACATTGCAGAAGCTACGGAAGCTGCCGGGTTCTTCAGGAACGGTCACTGAGAATAGGGCTTCTCGGCGCTCACCAAGCTCCGCGCGCTCAGCAACATGGCGTAGACGATCAAAGTTAATATTCGCACCGCTACAAATGGCGACAAATTTCTTACCTTTGCAGCCGGTGCGTTTCATGTACTTTTTCATACCTGCCACGCCTAAGGCGCCAGCGGGCTCTAATAAGGTACGCGTGTCTTCAAACACGTCTTTAATGGCTGCACAGGTTTCATCAGTGCTGACGGTGATCATTTCATCGACCACTTCTTTAGCGATTGCAAAGGTATTCTCACCGGCTTGTCTAACCGCTGCGCCGTCGGCGAAAGTACCGATTTGTCCTAGCATAACCCGCTCATTACGCTCTAAGGCGGTCGTCATGCTGGGCGCTTCTTCATGCTCTACGCCAATAATCAGTGTTTCAGGGCTGAGGAATTTAATCCACGAGCCAATACCGGCGAGCAAGCCACCGCCACCCACGCAAATAAAGATCGCATCGAGGTGTTCAGGGTGTTGGCGGGAAATTTCCATACCAATGGTGCCTTGTCCGGCAATCACTTCCATATCATCAAAGGGGTGGACAAAGGTCAGGCCTTGCTCTTCACGCAGTTTCATGGCGTGTTGAAAGGCTTCATCGAAATTGTTGCCGTGTAGAACTGCATTACCACCAAATGAGCGAACCGCATTCACTTTAATATCCGGTGTAATGACTGGCATTACAATCGTCGTCGGAATACCTAAGTGTCGACCGGCATACGCTACACCTTGTGCATGGTTACCCGCAGAGGCTGCAATCACGCCACGCGCTTTGGCTTCCGGCGATAATTTTTGCATGCAGTTAAAGCCGCCACGCAGCTTAAAAGAGAAAACCGGCTGCAGGTCTTCACGTTTCAGATAAATCGTATTATCAAAACGGGCAGAGAGTGAGCGGGCTGGATCAAGTGGGCTCTCGATGGCGACATCATAGACGCGCGCTTTGAGAATTTTTTCGATGAGTTGGTTTTTCATGCGGAAGGCTGCTGGATGCTCTGTTTTGGTGTGTAAAGAGTGCCATAGAGTAGCATCATTCGGTATGATGTTGATATTTGAATTTGAGAAGCTAATTGCCATGACACAAGACGAAATGAAGCGCGCTGCTGCAGCTGCTGCACTGAAATATGTTGAAGACAATACAGTAATCGGTGTAGGAACCGGTTCAACGGCCAATCACTTTATTGATTTACTGGCTGAAAGCAGAATTCCACTGGCAGGTACGGTTGCTAGTTCCATTGCTACAGCTGAGCGTTTGAAAGGTCACGGCTTTAAGGTAATGGAACTGAATCAGACAGGTCCTTTGTCTTTATATGTTGATGGTGCGGATGAGTCTGACCCACGTTTGAACTTGATTAAAGGCGGCGGCGGGGCATTAACCCGCGAGAAAATTGTTGCGGCGGCCAGTGATAAGTTTGTTTGCATTGCTGATGAAAGCAAGTTGGTGGATGTGTTGGGTGAATTCCCATTGCCAGTTGAAGTAATCCCAATGGCACAAAGCTATGTCGCGCGTGAAATGGTTAAGTTGGGCGGAAACCCAAGCTTACGCCAAGGCTACACCACGGATAATGGTAATGTGATTTTGGATGTTAGTGGTTTGTCGATTGTTGATCCGGTGGAATTGGAGAGACAGATTAACCAAATCGTTGGTGTGGTAACAGTTGGTTTGTTTGCGGCGCGTTCGGCTGATGTATTGATTTTAGGAACACCTGGCGGTGCGCAGACCGTTATGCCTGCGTAATTCGCTGTTCTGTATGGTCAGTTTTGAAGGCTCCGACTGGGTAATTTCCTGTTCGGAGCCTTTACGTATAAAGCAGGTAAATGTGTGATCAGACCACTAGCAGGTGGTTGTCCCAAGCAATACCGCTAAGCATCAGGCGCTGGCTAATCTCATTCGTTTGCCGATTGGCATGTACCTCATAAACGCCACCTTTAGCGCTAGACACCAAAAAGCACTCCGATTCCGCAAGATAGCTAATGCCACTAGGTTCTGGAATAGCTAGTGTATTGAGCAGTTGTTTGCTTTTAAGATCCCATAGCGTCAGTTGATTGCCTTGCGGCGCAGTCACTGCCAGCAGGTTCTGCTTCGGGTCAAAGGCTAAATCCGCCATATAGCCGCGAATTGCTTTGGTGGTTTGCTCTGGAATGGGTAGTGCTTCAAGCTCGCCACCATAGGGCTGCCATGCTGCTAGCACATTGGGTCGCCTACGGTACAGGTCTCCCTGAAACTGTGTCGCTACACCCACATCGCCATTATCTGACACGCTCAAATGACGAATACTCAGCTGATGATCATCCAAGCGGTATTCTGCAAGTTTCTGGCCGCTTTCAATATCGATATAAGCCAGTGAAGGCTGCATGGTATCAATATTGAGTTTACGGCGACCATAGTCCGGATGGGTTTCAATCCCGCCATTGGCAACCACTAAGGTTTTGCCGTCTGGCATTAGGTGGATATCATGCGGCCCCACGCCATAAGTGTCATATTCACCAATCACTTGCAGTGTTTTAGCATCGCGAATACCAATGACGCCACGGGCTTCGTCGTACTCATTTTCGGTTGTAAACAGGGTGCTGTTATCTGCCGATAAGCAGCCATGGCCGTAAAAATGGCGGCCTTCGGTAGCGAGTATTGGAGTGTTTTGTTGACTTTGAATATCCACAACCACGCATTGCATTTCTGGCCGGCGCCCAAAGGCAATCACACGCTGATGATCTGGCATTGGCAGCACATCATGCGCGCGGAAAGGAATAGCAAAGTGTTGCGCTTGTTTGCTATCCAGTGACCATTGGCTTAATTGGTTAATACCTTGCTTATTGGTGCTGGCAGAGTAGAGCATTTTGTGGAGCGCAGTGCTTTGCTGTTGATTGGTATTAATGACTGCTGCGTTTTCAGTCTGCAATTTTCCATTAATCGGCGAAGGCGTTAGTTGGTCAAGCTGCGAGGAAGCCTGTTGAGTAGACTCCGATGCCGCCCAAAGTTTAGCGCTAAGCAGGCTGACCGAAGTGGCCAAGCCTGCTTGTAAAAAATCACGCCGCTTCATATTAATCACCGTCGCTATCATTAAAGCCGAGTTGAATGCCTAATGCGCTGGATAGCTGTTTGATCAGCTGGGACAACTTCAGGCTTTCAGCATAAAACGTGTCAGCCGCTTGAGTTTGCTTGTCTTGCAGTTGCTGAAATAAGTCATCACTAGCAAAATCAATGGCTTGCACCAACTCAATTTGACTACGGATTTGAGTGGCTAGAGCTTTTTGTCCTTGTGTCTCAAGGGCTGCTAAAAAGCCACCATCATCCAATAAGATTTTGATGCCGGTGATATTGGCCTGTAGATTGTTCAGGGTATGTCCACTGCGCCATGCTTCCAGTTTATGAGCATTCACTTTTTCACGTTTTGGATCTTTGCCTGCAAGGTAATTGCCAGAGGCCAGTGCATTACTCAGCTTATTCGGAACCGTTTCTGTAATTTGGTCCAGTTTGCCCAGCACGGTTTCAAGTGGCTGCATGGCATCGGGAAAAACAGCATCGTCAGCACTGCCGGCCTTAATCATTGAATCAGCGTAGCCTTGTTTCCAATCTTGGTTAATTGCCTGAATATCTCGGACTAACAGGCTGGTCGTGCCTTTAAGGTGTTCGCAATAACGAGTGTCATCTGTAAAGCGTTTTAATAGCTCTGCTTCGTTAACATCACGATCAAATAATAAGTACTCCAGTGTGGCAAAGCCCTGTGCGCCAACGCCTGCAAACTCCAGGTTTTCTAATGTGATTGGTGTTTCCTGATTTAGCAGGAGCTTGATCACACGCTTCTTAACCGGGCGGAAATAGATATGTAAATCACGCTGCTTTTCCAACGCAGGGCCAAACATAACAACCTCGGCTTGTTGCCAAGCACCCAGTGCGGCAATCCAGCTATTACGGGCAGCTTTTAACGTGTCGGCATTTGGCGTCGCGCAAAAAGTGTCTAGCTGCTTTTGCATTGCCAACGCTTGGTTTTCTGCCTGCTCGTACAGTGGCAAAATCACGCGCTGAGTCAGCTGCGCGAGTAATTGCTGTATTTGTGCTTTGGAAAGGCTGGCTGGTTGAGCTTCAGTCGCACTAGGCGTAGCTGCTTGTGTTGCTGCAGTTTCAATTAGCGTGGTGTTTGCTTGTGCCGCTGGATCAGTCTTAGTGGCTGATTCGGTGTCGGCATACGTGGCTGATACCAGTAATGCACTCAGTAGCAAACCACGGTTTATCGTCGAAAAAAGTGTCATGAGTTATCCGCAAGCTAAATTGGATTAAATGGATTGGATTCAATCAGAAGGAAAAAAGCGACCATAAGGCCGCTATAAAGAATTCAAAAAGGCAATCAGTGCATCGCGGTCAGCTTTAGGCATGCCAATGTATTGCTGCTTGGATGCCTCTGCTTCGCCACCGTGCCAGAGAATTGCTTCACTTAAATTGCGAGCGCGCCCATCATGTAAAAAACGGGTATGTGCATTCACAGTTTTAGTTAAACCAATTCCCCAAAGCGGAGGCGTGCGCCACTCTTTGCCGCTCGCCAGAAAGTCCGGACGATTATCCGCTAAGCCTTCACCCATATCGTGTAGCAGTAAATCGCTGTAAGGGTTAATGGTTTGATTGGATAATTCAGCAATGCTGGAGTGCGTTCCAGTTTTAAACTCAGGCTGGTGGCAGGATGAGCAATTGGCCTGCGTAAACATTGCTTCACCACGAGCCACTTCTGGATTTTTTGTGCCGCGTCTTGCGGGTACGGCTAGGGTGGATGAGTAAAACACGACCTTATCCAGAATCTCTGCGGGTATTTCCGGAGTACCGCCATCAATAGCTTTATGGCAATCCACTTGCGCGGCAGTGCAGTTTTGTCCGGGGTGTAGTTCAGAGTTGACCCCTAAATCGCCATGAAAAGCGCCAGCACTTTGTTGGGCAATATTGGGTTGATTAGCTTTCCAACCAAAGCGACCTAGCACCGTTTGTTTAAGCTGCACATCCCACACCTGATTCGGGCGGCCAGAAATGCCGTCTTTATCCTCATCTTCCGGATCAGCATTTGCCAGAATATCGGCTTCGGAGATGGCATCCAATAAACCAAGGCCAATCATTGGTGGCGCGACACGGACTGACATTAGCGTGTCAGGATGTAGCTCACCATAATTCAGATCATCAATACGAGGGGTTGGTTTGATCAGCGAGTAAGGGCTGCCATCGGCAAATTCACCCGTAATTTCCTCATAGCTGATCGCAGGGCGACCTTCACCTTTAATGCCAGGAATCGCGCTTGGTTGTAACTGATCACCATAAGTGGGCTCAGGAATTACGCCACTTTGAATCAGCTGTGCTTGATGAGCATCCGTCGTTGCCGGAATACTTAGGCGCACCAGAGCCGATAAAAAGTCTTCATCGTCATTCAATGGCGGGCGGCCACGGCCATCTTTGACATGACAGCTTTGGCAGGTGTTGGTGTTAAATAACGGGCCCAAGCCATCCCGCGCCTTGGTCGACGCCGGCGCAGCCACCCAGGGCTGCTTAAAGAAGGCATTGCCGATAAAGAAATTATCACGTCGCAAAATGCTTAGATTACGAGCAGGTAGTGAAAAAGCATTGCGGCTTTTATCAAAAACGGTGGTGTCGCCGCCTGACTTGACGGCTGTTTCACTGTTGGCTAGTGCTGGGAGCAATAATGCGCCCAGCGTCGTGGCTAGAAGTGTATATTTCATGCGTTATTCGCCGAAGGAATCACTGGTTTCAGGGTTAAGGCTGTCGATGCCCAAGGCTTTAGCAGACGCTTCGATATCACCTGTTTGCAGGCGTAATGCATCAATCACTGCTTTAACGCGCGCGTTACCGGCTTCATTATCCGGTGTGATTTGCTGGTCGAAATGCTCACCTGCTTCTGCCGCTTTAACAACCGCTTCTGCTTTGCTTTGAGAGTTCGCTAGTTTAGTTGTCAGAGAGTTGCTTAGATCGATATCTTTTTCGGCAACCAAATCGGCCAAGCTTACGCCAGTGACTTTATCGCCATTGCTGCGAATGTAGGTGCCGGTAAATATGTTCTGAATACCGCGCGCATTTTCAGCGATATCAGTGTGCGTGTTATCACTAAAGCAAGAGTGCTCATCTTCTTGAGAGTGTGCCAGTAGTGCAACATTGATGCGTTCACCCGCTAATTCACCCAAGCTCAAGCTGCCCAATGCAAATAACATGCGGCGTAAGGCTTCGTTTTCTTCCAGTGCCAAAAAGCTTTTACGGTAGTTATCGCTTCCTGGTTTCCAATCAGCAACCATGGTTTCTAAATCGCTAACCAATAAGTCAGTGGCAACTTTCAGATATTGACCGCGGCGCTCGCAGTTACCATTGGTGCAATCTGTGCCGGTGACATAATCCGTGTAAGAGCGAGTACCTGCATCATCGGGCTTGGCATTTAAATCCTGACCCCACAATAAAAATTCAATGGCGTGATAGCCTGTTGCAACATTGGCCTCAGAGCCGCCTTTTTCGTGGAATGACTCCAGCAATTCAGTCGTTATTTCCTGATCACCTGCAATAATATTGGCTTCACCAAAGGTATTACCATCTTCATGTTCATACGTGGTGCCGACGTAATCAATCAGCCCTTCATCCAATGGCCATGCGTTAACCTTGCCTTCCCAGTCATCCACATTTGGATTTGCAAAGCGGAATGCTTCAGTTTGTCCATAAGGAACACGAGCGGCCAGCCAAGCTTGCTTTGCGGCTTTATGTGTTGCTTCAGATGGCGCTTTTAGAAATTCGTTAACCGCTGTTTGCAGCGCTTTTGCCGTGCTTAGTGAGTCGGAGTAAGCCGCATAAGCGATCTCGACATAAGTATTCATGGCTGCTTTCGGGGTGGCCGTTTCTGCCATGACATTGCCTGCGCCAAAAATCAGGGCGCTTGAAAGTGTGAGTTGGGTCAGTAGCGTTCGGGTCAGTTTCATAGGTATATTTCAGTCCATTTTCAGAGGAGGGCAACAGGTGCTTGGGCTGGCTGGATTAGAAAATACAAGCTGGCTAAAGCTGACCGGGGGAGTTAGTGATTATTGGGCGTCGGTTTTGGCGTTTTCATTCTCATCGTTTGTCTCTGCTGCAGTGAGAATGAGCTTGCCGCGACGGGTAATGCTTAGCAAATAAGGTTTCTCCCCGTGTTTCAGGATGATCTTTTTGCTGTCGGCCATAATTTCGGCCAGGTCGACACTGCGCAAGGTAGATTCAGTCATTGTTATGTCGTGCAAAGGTTGTTAATAGGAAGTGTTCTCATTCGCAAGATGATAATGAATCAAAAATGTGAATGCAAGTCATTCCTGTTTGCAATTACGACTTGGGCTTGGCTGTGGAGACTAACGAGGGAGGTATAGAGATAAGCGGGGAGGTGGTAACAAGTGGAGTGGTGCGGGTATGAAAAAGGCACGCAAAGCCTGATGCTCTGCGTGCCCATAAATTTATAGCGTATTGACTACGATCATAATCAACTGGCCATCAACCTTCACTGGACCATCTTCTTTGGCGCCGAGTGTGTATTCAAAGACGCCAGTCTTCATGCCACCGGCTTCGCCATGCAGCATCAACATTAGCTTTTCGCCTTTAGGGATTGGCTGCGTCAAAATAGCGGTGACGTCTTGGTTCTCACCCATTTTCAATGGTGCGTAACCGACTACCGGACCTGGCTTCATGGTGTCATCAGTGCGATGTACCACCATCCAGCCATTTTTCTCGGCCATAATTTTAGTGGCAGTAACGGTTCCTGCGGAGACATCCTGATCTTGCCCCATAACAGCCATTGGTGCCATCGCATGGCTTCCGGCAAACGCAGCTGATGTGAATAAAGTAGCGGCTAAACTAATCGATGTAATCATCTTAATCATGGAAATGCTCCTAACGTTAAGTAACTTCAGTATTTCTCTTACACTGAGGTCTACGCAGCTGGAGCGTTTGCCGGATTTAATTATTTTCAAATAATTTTAAATACCACGACTGGTTCAGGCACTGGCGTCGGGTCGGATATCGTTAAAGAAGCGCTTAATCCACTGTATCCGCTGTTCAACATTAGACTCCGGATATTCAAAGTTAATCTTATCCTGCCCATTGAGTTTAAACTCCCAAGGTCGCTTCTGAACCAGCTGAATCAGTTTCATTGGGTCGATATTGGGTGTTTCATTAAACACGATGCGGCCACCTTCAGCAGCCAGCTCCAGCTTGCGAATACCCATTTCCTGCGCGATTTGTTTTAGGCGCGTGTTTTCAAATAAGTTATTACAGGCTTCTGGCAGCAAGCCAAAGCGGTCGATCATCTCAACTCGCAGCTCACGCAAAGCGTCTGCATCTTCCGCGCTGGCAATGCGCTTATACAGAATCAGGCGATTATGCACATCCGGCAAGTAGTCCGCAGGAATCAGGGCCGGCACGCCAAGGTCAACCGTGGTGCGTGTGCTGTTGTTAAACTCAAGCTCTGGCAAGCGACCGGCTTTCAGTGCTTTGACCGCACGTTCCAGCAAATCGTTGTACATGGTAAAGCCGATTTCCTGAATCTGACCACTTTGATCATCACCCAGCAATTCACCTGCACCACGAATCTCTAAATCGTGTGAGGCCAGCGTGAAACCAACGCCCAGATCTTCCAGAGATTCCAGCGCTTCAAGCCGCTTTTTAGCATCCGTTGTCAGGTTTTTACGGTTTGGCACAATCAGATAGGCGTAGGCTTTATGGTGCGAGCGACCAACACGGCCACGTAGCTGATGCAGCTGAGCCAGTCCTAACTTATCCGCACGATTAATCAGAATGGTATTTGCCGTGGGTACGTCGATACCACTTTCTATGATGGTAGTTGCCACCAGGATCTGGAATCGCTGGTGATAGAAGTCTTTCATGATGTCTTCGAGTTCGCGTTCCGGCATTTGTCCGTGAGCGAAGCGAATATCAGCATCTGGCAGAATGGCTTTTAGATCATCAGTGATCTTGCCGATACTTTTGACTTCATTGTGCAGGAAGTACACCTGTCCGCCACGTGATAATTCACGAGCACAGGCTTCCTGAATGGTGTTTTTATCCCACTCATTGATAAAGGTTTTAATGGCGTGACGGGCGGCTGGCGGCGTAGCAATAATTGACAGATCGCGTAGGCCGGAGAGCGACATATTCAAAGTACGCGGAATTGGCGTGGCCGTCATAGTCAGCATATCGACATTGGCGCGCATTTTCTTCAGCTGCTCTTTATGGCGCACACCGAAGCGATGCTCTTCATCAACAATCACTAAGCCGAGGTTTTTGAAATCAACCGTGCCTTGGATAAGCTTATGGGTGCCGATAATAATATCGATCTTGCCATTACTAATGCCTTCCAGTGTTTGCTGAGTGCTTTTTGTGGTGCCAAAGCGTGACAATGAGGCAATCTCAAACGGCCAATCTGCAAAGCGATCCTGGAAGTTACGCGTGTGTTGCTGAACTAGCAGGGTCGTCGGCGCAATCATTGCGACCTGTTTACCAGCATTGGCTGCGACAAACGCAGCACGCATAGCAACTTCTGTTTTACCAAAACCAACATCACCACACACTACGCGATCCATTGGTCGTGGCGCGCAAAGGTCCGCAATGACTGCTTCAATAGTGGTGGCCTGATCGGGCGTTTCCTCAAAGCCAAAGGCTTCGGAGAATGCACGATAATCCATCTCATTCAGTGTATAAGCATGGCCTTTTTGCGCAGCACGATGGGCATGAATTTCTAATAATTCAGCCGCGATATCATGGGCTTTCTGAGCAGCTTTCTTACGCGCCTTATCCCATTGATCATTGCCTAATTTGTGTAGCGGCGCTTTATCGGCCGAGGTGCCGGTATAGCGACTGATTAAATGCAACGAGGCAACGGGCACATAGAGCTTGGCTTTGTCGGCATACTCCAGTGTAATAAATTCTTGAATAATGCCGCCAGCATCCAATGTTTGCATGCCCACATAGCGGCCAACACCGTGCTCTTCATGAACCACGGGTGAGCCTTCGGTGAGGTCAGTCAGGTTGCGGACAATGGCATCTGCATCGCGGGTTGGTTTGCGACGACGGCGTTTTTGCTGAACCTGTTGCCCAAATAGCATGGACTCTGGAATCACCGCCAGAGAAAGTGCCGGATTCTTATCATCGCGAATCCACAAACCTTCTTCTAATGGGGCAGTGGTGACGGCCAGTGGTGCATCGCCATCAATAAAGTCTTGCCAGCTGCTGCTGGTGATTGGCGTGAAATGGTTTTCACGTAGCAGGCTAATCAAGTTCTCACGGCGACCAGCGGATTCAGCCGTAAACAGAATGCGGCCAGTATGCGTCTTCAGAAATTGATGCAGTAATATCAGCGGTGTTTCACTACGGCCCTGAATCATTAATGAAGGCAGGGTGCGAATCGGGTAGTTATGAGCCGGTGCTGGCAATTCGATGCGTGAGGTTTCAATGCAGCGCAAATTTTCCAGCTGATCAAAGACGGTAGCCGCACTTAAAAACAGGCGCTCTGGCGGCAGAATAGGGCGTTCAATATCGTGACGGCGCTGTTCGTAGCGCTCGGCGATCACTTTTTCGATTTGCTCAGCGGCAGCTTTGACTTCTTCACTGAGTATCATCAGCGCTTTTTGCGGCAGATAATCAAACAGCGTGGCGGTGTGATCGAAAAACAGCGGGAGGTAATACTCGATACCAGCCGGTGGATTGCCCTGCGTCACATTGTCGTAGATCAGGCTGCGGGCAAGATTGCCACCCAGCTGCTCGCTGTAGTTAGTGCGGAAGGTACGAATACCCTCGGCATTGAGCGGAAATTCGTGCGCTGGCAGTAGCTCAACCGAGGTTAGATGGTCGATAGTTCGCTGATCTTCGGTATTGAAGGTTCGCAGTGTATCAATTTCATCATCGAGCAAATCAATTCGAATCGGCTTCTCGCTACCCATTGGATAGAGGTCAATCAGTGAGCCACGACTGCTGTATTCACCATGCTCATAGACTTGAGTGACATGGCGATAACCTGACGATTCTAACTGCTGGCGGAAGCTGTCGATATTGAGCGTATCGCCGGTTTTCAGGATCAGGGATTGCTGATTGACGTAATCAACCGGAGCCAGGCGTTGCATCAATGTTGAAATCGGAACAATCAGCACGCCGCGTTCGGTACGGGGTAATTGATGCAGGGTTTTCAGTCGCTGTGAGATGAGGTCTTCATGCGGAGAAAACACATCGTAAGGTAGTGTTTCCCAGTCCGGAAATATCTGAATGTCTTTAATGCCGGAGAAAAACCGGATGTGCGCCTGAGCGAGGTAAGCGCTGTGCGTATCTGGCGTAACCAGTACGATTAATCCCTGAAATTCACGACTCGCATTGGCGATCAGTAGTTCCTGAGCAGAACCGTGCAGCTGGCCCCATTGGAGGCTGTTGGCGGACTTTGAAGGGTATACCGGATTGAGTTGCGTAATCGACATAGCAGGGACTGAAAAGTGGGGATTGTACGCGGATTTAGTGTCAGTTGCGATGCTAAATGCGCTATTATGGCGGATCAAGAAACTGAGCACAGGGACCGCAGTGTGAGCGATGCAGTGATGGAATTAAAAGGTGAGATGTCAATGCTTAACGTATTGCATCTACACAGTACGGATTTGGCTGAAATCGGTAAACAAGTTGAGAAAAAACGCGACGAAGTACCCGCATTTTTCATGAACAGCCCGGTTGTCGTGGATTGTGCCGATATCGCCGAAGATCTGGATAAGCTGGATTTAAAAGCGTTAAAAAAACTACTCAGCGATTTGTCATTTGTGCCAGTGGGCGTTCGTGGCATGGATGAAGAGCAGCAGGCGCAGGTAATCAAATCCGGCTGGTCGGTCATGCGTACTGGCGTTAAAAAAGCGCCGGCAGTTGAGCCAGCTGAAGCCGCCGAGGCGACTGCAGCAAAAGCGGCTGCCAAAGAAAAGGCGATCGAAGAGCCGCGCATTAGTCAGATCATTGAAAAGCCGGTGCGCTCAGGTCAGCAGGTATTTGCTGAAAATGGCGATGCTATTTTACTGACGCATACCAGTGCAGGGTCTGAAGTCATGGCTAGTGGCTCAATCCATGTGTATGGCGCATTGCGCGGTCGGGTATTGGCGGGTGTGCACGGCGATGTCACCGCACGTATCTTCTGCCGCTCGCTGGATGCTGAGCTAATCGCCATCGCCGGGCGCTATCAATTGTTGGATGAGGGGGATACAGATCTCCGTGGAAAACCGGCAATGATCCGCCTAGATGGAGAAAAGTTAATAATTGAAGCACTGGAATAGTGCTAAATCGAAAATCGTTATTTGTTATTATATTTCGGCAATAAGAGTGTTTGCGCTATAGAAATGCGCAGCGCTACAAAATAATTAGGAGAACATATTGAGCAAGGTAATTGTTGTCACTTCCGGTAAAGGGGGTGTAGGAAAAACAACTAGCAGCGCAGCGATCGCAACGGGCTTGGCCGCCAAAGGGCATAAAACAGCGGTTATCGACTTTGACGTGGGCTTGCGTAATCTTGACCTGATCATGGGTGTTGAGCGCCGCGTTGTTTACGACTTTGTCAATGTGATCAATGGTGAAGCGACCCTTAAGCAGGCGATGATCAGAGATAAGCGCGTTGAGAACCTGTATATCTTGCCTGCCTCTCAAACACGCGATAAAGATGCGCTAAGTCAGGAAGGCGTTGAGACCGTCATCGAAGACCTTAAAGCCGATGGCTTTGAATACATCGTGTGTGATTCACCCGCTGGTATCGAAAAAGGCGCATTTATGGCGCTGTATTTTGCCGATGAGGCGATTATTGTAACCAACCCTGAAGTCTCTTCAGTGCGTGACTCTGATCGTATCTTAGGTATTTTACAAAGCCGTTCGCGTAAGGCAGAGCAAGGTGAGACAGTTAAAGAACATCTGCTGGTCACCCGCTATTCACCGGAGCGTGTGGAAGGCGGCGATATGTTAAGCGTAGACGATATTGTTGAGATTTTATCGATCCCGTTATTGGGCGTTATTCCAGAGTCTGGCAGCGTGCTGCAGGCTTCAAATAGTGGCTCACCGGTTATTCTGGATCAAGCAAGTACTGCCGGTATGGCGTACTCTGATGCGATCGAACGCTTCTTAGGAGCGGATGTTCCGCACCGATTCATGGATATTAAGAAGAAAGGTTTCTTTAAGAAACTGTTCGGCTAAGGAGGGTCGCATGGGTTTATTTGATTTATTTCGTCAGGATCGCAAGAAAAATACGGCGAAGCAGGCTAAAGAGCGTCTGCAAATTCTGATTGCACACGAGCATGCACAAGGTGCGGGCAATCATAAGGGGCCGGATTATCTGCCTAAATTACGCGAAGAGATTATTGAGGTCATTCGTAAATATGTGTCGGTCAGTGATCGGGACGTTAATTTTCAGGTAGAACAGGGTGATGATTTCGATGTATTGGAATTAAACATCACCCTACCGGATGTTAAGCAATAAGATTCTATTTATCCGGCACGCCATGTGCCGGATTTTCCACCGCGCTTTTCCAATAGCTGCACACCTTCAATGCGCATTCCTTTGTCCACGGCTTTACACATATCGTAAATCGTTAACAGTGTAATCTGTACTGCGTTTAATGCTTCCATTTCCACGCCGGTCTGGCCGCGGGTTTCAACCGTTGCGGTGCAAATGACGGCGGGTGGTTCATCCTGCGTCACCAAATCAATCTCAACTTTAGTTAAGGCGAGTGGGTGGCATAAAGGGACTAAGTCAGCAGTGCGCTTGGCGCCCATAATGCCAGCGATACGCGCCACGCCTAACACATCACCTTTTTTATTATTGCCAGAGCGAATGTGCGCTAGCGTGCTATCCAGCATTTCGATGCGCCCGATACTCACGGCAGTGCGGTGCGTCACTGACTTTGCGCCGACGTCGACCATGTGGGCTTCGCCCTGAGTATTAAAGTGGCTTAGTTTATCCATATTGAAAAAGTCTCAAACAGTGTGGGTGCGTGCTACAATCCGCGTCTTTTGCGTTTAATCATATGGTTAAGCATAACCCAAACAGAGAATATTATCGTGTTTAGTCTTCCAAAAATACCGATACTCCTAGCAATTTTGCTGGCAGTTTTTTCGCCAGCTTACGCCTCTAGCGTAGTGACTGTTCAGCCACAAGACCTGACCGCTACGACACTTGGCTGGCTCGCTGTTGCAATATTTGTGATTGCCTATATTTTCGTGATACTGGAAGATGTTATTCACCTGAAAAAATCGAAACCGGTTATCGTGGCGGCTGGTATCATCTGGGTGATCGTGTCCATCTCTTATGCCAATGTCGGACACACAGCGGATGTTGAAGGGTTCCTCGCTCACAATATGCTGGAATACGCCTACTTGTTGTTATTCCTGCTGGTGGCAATGACCTACATTAACACCATGGAAGAGCGTGGTATTTTTGACGCATTGCGCGGCTGGTTGGTTGCTAAAGGCTATTCACTGAAAATGATTTTCTGGGTGACGGGTTTGATGTCATTCCTGATTTCACCGTTAGCCGATAACCTGACAACCGCTTTGCTGATGGCAGCGGTGGTCATTTCGGTCGCTGGCGGACGTGCCGTGATTCACGAAGACCCTCAAGTGAAACAATTTGTGGTATTAGCTTGTATCAATATTGTAGTGGCAGCCAATGCCGGTGGTGCCTTCAGCCCGTTTGGTGATATCACCACATTGATGGTTTGGCAGGCAGGTAAAGTAAGCTTCGGTGGATTCCTTGGCTTGTTACCTTCTGCATTAGTGAACTGGTTGATTCCGGCGGTGATTATGTCGTTCTTCTTGCCGAATGCTCAGCCAGCACCGAAAGACACGCCGACTCGCTTGAAGTATGGCGCGTTTGTGGTCCTTGGCTTGTTTGTGTTTACTATCTTCCTTGCGGTTACTTTCCATAACACATTCCACTTGCCGCCAATGCTGGGCATGATGACCGGTTTGGGTCTGTTGCAACTGTACGGACATCACTTGAAGAACACGCACAAGTCTACCGTTGAAGATAACCGCATCGGTCGCTTTGATATCTACAACCAACTGCAGCGCTCGGAGTGGGACACGTTAATGTTCTTCTATGGCGTTATTTTGTGTGTTGGTGGTCTGGGTGCGCTTGGCTATCTGGCTCAGGTATCTGGTTTGTTATACGGTGTTTTAGGGGCTACTACAGCCAATGTTCTGGTTGGTGTCATGTCTGCCGTGGTCGATAATATCCCGGTGATGTTTGCGGTACTGAGTATGAATCCTGACCTGAGTACGGGGCAGTGGTTGCTGGTCACGCTAACGGCGGGTGTTGGTGGTTCTTTATTGTCTGTCGGTTCTGCAGCCGGTGTGGCTTTGATGGGGCAGGCGCGTGGTATTTATACTTTTGTGTCTCACCTAAAATGGGCTTGGGCCATTGCACTTGGCTATGTTGCCAGTATTGCTGTGCATATGATGATCTATAACCTGAGCTTCTAATTTTAGTTTGTTCAGTTATAAGGTAGCACTATGAAGCAGGGGGCGCTAATTCGGGGACTTTCCCATTGGTTTGCTCCCTCTTGTGTACTGTGCGATGCGGTAAGTGATGCGGCTGTTTCTTTATGCACTGCTTGCCAGCAAGATTTACCATGGTTGCTGCACGCGTGTCAGCGTTGCAGCTTACCCTTGGATAATACCGCGTTAGCGGTTTGCTCCAAATGTCAGCGAGACCCACCAATCAGTGATTCGGTGACATGCGTTTTACACTATGCCACACCGGTTGATTTTCTAATCAAGCGCATGAAATTCGGGCATCAGCTTAGCTATGCCAAAGTGTTGGGTTACCTACTGGCCCAGCAATTAAAACAATCCAACGTTCCACTACCCGATGCCATCTTACCTGTGCCTTTGCATAATGCGCGTTTGCGCGAGCGTGGCTTTAATCAAACGCTTGAGATTTATCGTGAGCTTCGACGTTCTCTGGATATTCCATTAGTCAAAGCCGTGACACGTGCACGAAGTACGCAAGCGCAAAGCTTGCTGAGTGCTGAGCGGCGTATAGAAAATATTCGGGATGTGTTTGCCGTTAAGGAGGGAGCTTCGCTACCCGCGCACATAGCAATTTTAGATGATGTGGTTACTACAGGAGCAACCACAAATGAGTTGGCGCGAATACTCAAAGCTGCGGGCGTTGCGCGAGTGAGTGTTTGGGCTATTGCTCGCGCCACACCTCAGGAGTAAGCGCGGTTTATGGTGTGATTTCAAACATCACTAGCAAGGTTTGCTGTAATGGGTTTTTGTTATCATCCGACACCATCAAATAGCGATTGCCGCCTAAATGAGTTAGGCCTTCAAAATTATCAATATTCCAACCTTCGCCGCTATTAAACACCGCTAAGTCGCGCGTTTTGCAGTGGGAGAATTTATCGCATTGGTTCAGCATCACCTGACGTAAGCTAACCACTAGTGGGCTAAAGATGCCGGAGAAAGCGCGTTCCAATACTAATATGTCGCCGTTGGGTAATACTTCTAATGCAGTAACAGAGCTCTCTGCAGCCTTATGGCGAGGGAAGTGCCACTCTTGTCCACGTTGCGAGTACAGTGTTTGTTGGTTTTCCGGATTGGCTTTGAGCGGTAACTCAGCTGCGGTAATCAGGCCATATTTGGGATGCGTTGTCAGGCTTTCCAGCATTTTATTGCCGTGACGGAAATTACGGTGATTGCTAAGTTTCTTGGGTAAGGGGAGTTCACCTAAGTAATCACCACGGGTGTTGTAGCGAACTAAACGGCTATTACCTTCAAACGAAATAATTAACTCGGCATCGCCAGCACGTCCGTTATTGGCATTTTTGATGGTCATGCCTTCGGAGTCTTGATCACGTCCCCGAACGGGTTGCTTGTTTTTGCCTTTAAGCGTCGTCGCAGAAATGATATCGGCTTTAGTCAGCTTATTATTGTTGATGCTTAAGCGTATGGTGTACAGGTATCCACGATCTGAAATGGCATACAGTAGCTTTTCATCGGCATCCCAAGCTAAGTCTGACAACTCAGTCACGTCTAAGTCATTTACCTTGGCGCCACTAATACCTAAGCTGCCTTCCAGCTTCAGTTGCATATACTGCGAGCTTTTCAGGTCATCCGGCTCCATCGAAACACGATAGGAGGTGGAGTGTGCGACCGTGCCGCAAGCCAGTAAGAATAGGGTGCTAAATAAAATCATGCCTGAGCGCACAGGTCTCAGGCATGTTAAAAAGTAATGACTCATAAAAAGGAATCTGTTATTTATTTTCCGTGACAGTGGTTAGGCTGCCTTTGAGGATCGCAGTGTGCGGGCCATTGGCTTTTACGGTAGACTCAGATGTGATTTCCAGCGAGCCAACCATTTTCAGGTGATCAAACTCTGCTTTATCCATCTTAATCAAGGTGCGAGAGCCTTTTGATAGCTCACCCATAAATACCGGTTTGCCACCTGTTTTAGAGCGGCACCACAGCTTCAGTACATCGCCGTCTTCTAACGGGATATCCTTCATCAGATCAACTGATAACGTCAAGTCGTCCTGTGTGATACGGGTAATCGCCATTGGCGTGTTATCAGCACTTTCCAAAACTGCAGCATAAGCAATCGCGTCTCTGCCCGTTGAAAGTGGGTTGACCACGACCAAAATAGCGACTACGACGGCTAAAGCGGCATAGGCATAGCCTTGCTTTAACCAGCCAAACCAACTGCTACGCTCGGCCTTAGAGGCTTCCTGTGCAGGTAAGCTGCTTAAAATACTGGCTTCAATCTCTTTCCAAACGCGGTCAGATGGTTTTTCGCTGGGTAACAGCTCGACCAAATTACCAAATTTGCTTTCGTAAGCCGAGACAGTCGCTTGCAAGTAAAAATGCTGCTCCATCAACGCTTCGAAGCGTGTTCGCGCCCGTCCATGCAGTGTTCCGGCAGCATAGGACATGGCAAGTTTTTCGAATACATCCGGATTCTGATAACGGTTTAACTCAGACATGGTTTTAGTGTCTCCAGCCCTCTTCGAATCCAGGCTTTCACTGTTCCGAGCGGGGTATTCAGTTTTTCGGATAACTCCTGATGGGTATGGCCATAATAATAAGACAGCAAAATACATTCCCGTTGCGACGGCTGTAACTGCTTCAGGCATTCCCGTAACCGCTGCATCTCTTGGCTTAAGCCTTCCTGATGCTCAGGTTCAAGGTCTTCCGAAGCAAAGTCGAGGCCTTCGTACTGGATCTCTGTTTCAGCCGATTTTAATTTCAGGCTGCGCATTTTATCCAGTGCTTTGTTGCGGGTAATGGTTGCCATCCATGTTAAGGCCAAACCTTTTTGGGCATTATAACTATCGGCTTTTTGCCAGATCTTTATAAAGGCTTCCTGTAGCACATCTTCTGCTAGTTCAGGCTTCTGCATCAATCGTAGGGCTAGGCTATAAAGCTTAGGCGATGCTTCTTGATACAGCTTTTTAAAAGCAGCTTGGTCTTGTCGTGCACATTGGCTTAGTAATGCCGCAAAATTATCTTCCATCAGAAGGTCCATGGTTAATCAGTTTCAGAGAGGTTACTATTATTAACCAATCCTTCGCTGAACGTTCTATCTATTAGTATTAACGTAGTTTAATGCGTTATGGATGCAAAAAAAAAGGCCTCCGATTAAAGAGACCTTCTTTCCTGATGCTCAGTGAGAACTGGTGCTAAGTCGTGAAAACTTACTCAGCAGCGGTCTCAGCGGGTGCTGCATCAGCATCTTTTGCTTCTTTCATGCTTAGACGCATACGACCTTGACGATCGATCTCCAGCAGCTTAACGCGTACTGTTTGACCTTCCTTCAGGTGTGCATTTACATCTTCAACACGCTCATCGCTGATCTGTGAGATGTGAACCAAGCCATCTTTACCCGGCAGAATCGTTACGAATGCACCGAAGTCCATGATCTTAGCAACCGTACCTTCGTAGATCTTGCCAACTTCTGCTTCAGCGGTGATCGCTTCGATCATTGCCTTCGCTTTGTTAGCTGCAACGCCGTCTACTGCTGCAATCTTGATGGTACCGTCGTCAGAGATATCAATCTGAGTGCCAGTCTGCTCAGTAATGCTGCGAATAGTCTCGCCGCCTTTACCGATAACTTCACGGATTTTGTCAGAGTTGATTTTCATCGTTACATAACGTGGTGCGTACTCAGACAGCTCTTCGCGAGGTCTTGAGATTGCTTTCTCCATCTCATCCAGAATGTGCAGACGTGCGCCGTGCGCTTGATCCAGTGCCTTCTGCATGATCTCGCGAGTGATACCGTCAATCTTGATATCCATCTGTAGTGCGTTGATACCAGAACGAGTACCAGCCACTTTAAAGTCCATGTCGCCCAAGTGATCTTCATCACCTAGGATATCAGTCAGAACTGCGTAGTCGTCGCCTTCTTTAACCAAGCCCATTGCGATACCAGCAACCGGTGACTTGATTGGAACACCAGCGTCCATCAGTGCCAAAGAAGAACCACAAACAGAAGCCATTGAGCTTGAACCGTTAGATTCTGTGATCTCAGATACAACACGAATCGTGTATGGGAATTCTTCCTGGTTCGGCATAACCGCTAACACACCGCGCTTCGCCAAGCGACCGTGGCCGATTTCGCGACGCTTTGGAGAGCCAACAAAGCCAGTCTCACCGACGCAGTACGGAGGAAAGTTGTAGTGGAACAAGAAGTGATCTTTGTACTCGCCGCTCAGTGCATCAATGATCTGAGCGTCACGTGCAGTACCCAGAGTCGTTACTACTAACGCCTGAGTCTCACCACGGGTGAACAGCGCAGAACCATGAGTTCTTGGCAGTACACCAACGCGCACGTCGATATCACGAACAGTTGTTGTGTCACGACCATCAATACGAGGCTCGCCTGCGATTACTCGGCCACGAACAACTTTCTTCTCAAGACCTTTGAATGCACCTTTGATCGCATCCAAAGATGGCGCATCTTCGCCAGCATCTTCAGGGATCAGTTGAGCAACAATTTTGTCCAGAGCAGCAGAAACCAGGTTCTGACGCTCCATCTTGTCAGCAGTTTGGAAAGCCGCTAATAAATCAGCTTCACCGATTTCAGCAACTTTAGCTTCAAGTGCAGTATCTTTTTCAGGTGCTGTCCAATCCCAAGCTGGGGTGCCAACTTCTGAAGCGAACTCTTTGATTGCAGCAATCGCGCTTTGCATTTGGTCATGACCAAATACCACTGCGCCAAGCATAACTTCTTCAGACAATTCTTTTGCTTCTGACTCAACCATCAGAACCGCACCAGCAGTACCCGCAACCATCAAATCCAATGAAGATTCTGTCAGTTGAGTTTTGCTAGGGTTTAATACGTATGCGCCATCGATGAAACCGATTTGAGCCGCACCAATTGGGCCAGCAAACGGAATACCAGAAGCGGCAAGTGCTGCTGAAGTACCCAGCATTGCTGCGATAGCAGGATCAACTTCAGGGTTGATCGAAACGATTGTCACGATTACCTGAACTTCATTCATGAAGCCAGCAGGGAATAACGGACGAATAGGGCGGTCAATCAAACGTGCAGTCAGAGTCTCTGCTTCGCTTGGACGGCCTTCGCGCTTGAAGAATCCACCAGGGATCTTACCAGCAGCGTATACTTTTTCCTGATAGTTAACCGTCAGAGGGAAGAAGTCACGACCGGAGTCAGCATTCTTTTTTCCTACAACGCTAACCAGAGCAACGGTGCCGCCCATGTCAACTTTAACTGCAGCACTTGCTTGACGAGCGATCTCGCCCATTTCTAACTCAACAGTATGCTCACCATACTGGAATGTTGTCGTTACAACAGAAAACATAGTTTTTCCTTTATCATTTTGAGTCACCGGCAGGCTGTTCAAAAACACTCGTGGATAGTATTCGCAAGTACTTTTGAACAACCTTCCTGCGTGACGACTTATATAAAACGGTGGTGCAATGAAAAACACCGCCTGAGAGCGGTGTTTTTCAGACTTGACTTAGCGACGCAGACCTAGACGCTTGATCAGTTCTTGGTAACGGCCAGAGTCTTTACCGTTTAGGTAGTCCAGCAGCTTACGACGCTGGTTAACCATTCTCAGCAAACCACGACGTGAGTGGTGGTCATGCTTGTGCTCTTTGAAGTGTTCAGTCAGGTGCTTGATGTTAGCGGTTAGCAATGCAACCTGTACTTCACAAGAACCAGTATCACCTTCTTTTACCGCGTATTCAGCAACGATTGCTGCTTTAATTTCTGCACTTAAAGACATAGTCTTTTATTCCATACATGTGACTCACCAATCAGTGAATCGGTTTTAAAATCCCGAAGCCTAGAGGTAATTGACTAGAATTAATACCAAGCAGCGGGGTCAGCGGCGCATCATACCATGCTTTGTGAGCATGATTAAATACATGACACACGTTTTTAATCGGTTCTGAGTAGCCGTTTTGCCGCTAGCAAGCCACTTTCATGGCGTTGTCCGGTACCGATAAAGCGGTTCTCAGGGTCATACAAACGAATCCCTTCAGCTTCTGGTACATCATCGCGCTCAACCCGTAAGCCATTGCATAGGCGTTGGGTTTCTTCGGCGTTTAGATTCAGGCTAGGCCAGTGCGCAATAGCGGTATCAACCGGCAGTAGAATATCCATCAAACCACCTGTTTCGGCTAAAGCGGTTAGCTGCTCTAAGGTGTAGATTGGATATTCTCCAAAAGGAGAGACTTCAGTACGACGAAGTTCAGCGACAAACGCGCCACAACCGAGTGCATTACCGATATCTTCAACTAAGGTGCGAATATAAGTCCCTTTGCTGCACAGTACATCTAATGTCAGTGTGGTTTCGCTAGACTCAACAACAGTGAGTTCGTAGATCGTGACATGACGTACTTTACGCTCAATACTAATACCCTGACGAGCTAGCTTATATAAAGGGGTGCCCTCATGTTTAAGTGCAGAGTGCATTGGAGGAATTTGTTCGATGGGTCCGCGAAATTGCGCCAATACCGCTTCAATCGCAGCACTATTCAGTGCCGGAACGGGTTTGGTTTCGAGGATTTCGCCTTCCATATCACCTGTGCTGCTGATTTGACCCAGCTGGGCAACAGTGCGGTAGCGCTTATCGGAACTTAAGAGAAAGGCAGAGACTTTAGTGGCCTCGCCAAAGCAGATCGGAAGTACACCAGAAGCGAGGGGGTCCAAGCTTCCGGTATGTCCGGCTTTACGGGCCTTATACAGGCCTTTAGCCCGCTGTAGGGCTGCGTTAGAGCTCATGCCTAATGGCTTGTCTAATAGCAGTATCCCATCAAGCGGGTTTCCTTTTTTTGGTCTAGGCATTCAGCAATTTAGTCTTGGTCGCCATCTTCTTTACGATCGGAGGCAACAGCCTGATCGATAAGGTGTGATAACTGGTTTGCCTTAAGCTCGGTATCATCATAAATGAATTTCAGAGCAGGGGTAGCGCGTAGCTGTATGGTGCGACCTAATTCACGGCGTAAAAAACCTGCCGCATTATTTAGGCCTTTCTCACAATCACTGTGAGAATCGGCATCCAGCATATCGAAGAACACTTTTGCTTGAGAAAGGTCTTTAGTGACCTTTACATCAAGGATCGCAACCATGCCAACCCGAGGGTCTTTGACATGAGTGCGAATCAACTGTGCTAATTCGCGCTTAATCTGCTCGGCAATCCGGTCAGTACGTGAATAATCGTGTGGCATTTACTTGTCCAGAGTACGTTGAATAACGGTACGTGTGTAGATTTCGATCTGGTCGCCAGCGCGAACATCATCGTAGTTCTTCACACCGATACCACACTCAGTACCCATACGTACTTCAGATACATCATCCTGATGGCGGCGTAGAGATTCCAGCTCACCCTCATAAATAACGACATTATCACGCAGTACACGAATCGGATTACCGCGCTTAACAACACCTTCTGTAACCAAGCAACCAGCGATATTACCAAAGCCAGAGCCTTTAAATACGCCACGTACTTCAGCAAGACCAGTCATCTCTTCGCGCAGCTCAGGTTTCAGCAAGCCACTCAGTGCATCACGAACGTCATCGATTAGCTCATAGATGATGCTGTAGTAGCGAATCTCAATACCTGCTTCAGACGCTAAACGACGTGCACTTGCATCGGCACGAACGTTAAAGCCGATCATAATCGCTTCAGAGGCTTGAGCTAGCGCAACATCAGTTTCACTGATACCACCAACGCCAGAGCCGATCATTTTCACAGCAACTTCGTCAGTTGAAATGCCAGCCAGAGACTGCTTAATCGCTTCCAGACTTCCGTGAACGTCTGCTTTCAACAGTACATTCAGAGTGGATTTCTCACCATCACGCATCTTAGAGAACATCTCATCCAATTTCGCAGCTTGTTGAGCAGCAAAACGGGTTTCACGTTCTTTGTTATGACGCATGGTCGAAATCTCTTTCGCCTTGCGCTCATTTTCCATCACCATCACTGGCTCACCGGAAGATGCGGTACCAGACAAACCAAGAATCTCAACTGGGATCGATGGACCCGCTTCGTTGATGCTCTTTCCGTCTTCATCCAGCATTGCACGGATACGACCGTACTCAGAACCTGCCAGCACGATGTCGCCGCGCTTCAAGGTACCTTGCTGAACAAGAACTGTTGATACTGCACCACGACCTTTTTCAAGACGTGATTCAATAACCAAACCTTGTGCAGGGCCTTCAGTACGCGCCTTAAGTTCAAGTACTTCAGAAACCAATAGGATGGAATCTAAAAGCTCGGTGACGCCTTGACCTGTTTTGGCAGAAACATTAACGAAGATATCTTCGCCGCCCCAGTCTTCAGCGATAACGCCAAAGTTAGAGAGTTCTGTTTTAACGCGCTCAGGGTCTGCTTCTGGCTTATCAATTTTGTTGATCGCAACGATCATTGGAACACCTGCGGAACGCGTGTGCTCAATGGCTTCGCGAGTCTGAGGCATTACACCATCATCAGCTGCAACAACTAGGATAACAACGTCGGTTGCTTTGGCACCACGTGCACGCATTGAGGTAAAGGCGGCGTGGCCTGGTGTGTCCAGGAACGACACGATACCGTTAGGCGTCTCAACATGGTATGCACCAATGTGCTGCGTAATACCACCCGCTTCGCCAGAGGCAACGCGAGTTGTACGAATGTAATCCAGCAACGATGTTTTACCATGGTCAACGTGGCCCATGATGGTAACGACTGGTGGACGTGAGTGAAGCTCATAGTCACCAATGTTCTCAATCAGGTCGGCAACTTGGCTCTCTTCATCGACTGCTTTGCCAGGCACACCTTTATGGCCCATTTCCTCAACGATAAGAATCGCTGTGTCCTGATCCAGTGCCTGATTGATGGTAGCCATTACGCCCATGCCCATCATGGTACGAATAATATCACCACCTTTTACAGCCATTTTCTGCGCTAATTCAGAAACAATAATTGTCTCTGGAATTTCAACTTCACGCACAACGGGTGCAGTTGGCATTTCAAAACCATGCTCATTTGACTGGTCAACGGTTGCAGTGCGACGCTGATTGCCTCGCTTACCCTTGCCACCTTTGCGACGATCATCGCCACGACGTCCGTTATTCTGGCCGCCATTGTTTTTGATGTGCAGAGGCGTGGATGGTCCACCGCGTCCCTGAAATGGCTTTTTCTTGCCTTTGTCCGCTGCTGGAGCTGCCTTCGTTGCTTCAGTCTTCTCAGCTGGCTTTGCCGCAGGAGCTGTTTTAGCCGCAGGCTCTGGTTTAGCAGGTGCTGCCGGAGCAGGAGGCGGAACTACCTTGGCGCGGGAAGGGCGCTTCTTAAAGATTGCTGCCGCTTCTGCTCGGGCTTTTGCCGCAACGGCTGCACGACGAGCTTTTGGCTCAATCGGTAAACCGGCTGCGTCTACTTTGTCTTCTGGTTTTGTCTTATTAACCATCAATGTTGGTTTTGGTGCCTCTTCTGATTTCTTTTCTTCTTTCTGTGCTGGTTCAGCAGGCTTAGTCGCTACCGGTTCAGGCTTTTTAGCTTCCTGAGCTGGCGCTTTTGGTGCTGTGGCTTCTGCTGGCTTAGCTGCAGGTGCTTGTTTAGGAGCCTCTGGCGCCTTAGCTGCCGGAGCGCTTTGCTCTACTGGTGCAGGGGTAGCTGGAGCTTCAACCGCTGGGGCTGCTTTGGCTTCGGCTGCATCAGCGGCTTTCTGTACTTTTCTAGCTTGCTTGTCTGCTTGCTGGCGGCGTTGCTCAAGAATCGCGCTTTCACGAGCCTGACGCTCCGCTTCCAGTTGCTTGCCTAGTTCTTCTGTACGGCTAGAGCCTGAAGGGGCTTCAGCTACCGGAGGAGTCGGCGCTACTGGAGGAGGTGTTGGTGCAACAGGTGCTGCTTCTACTACTTCTGGAGTCGGAGCTTCCGGAGCAGGTGCTGGCTTATTCAGATCATTGCGGACAATAGTCTTCTTACGACGCACTTCCACATTCACAGTGCGACCGCTTTTACCGGCAGAGCCACCAAGCTTTAGCTCATTGTTTGAGCGCTTCTTTAAAGTGATCTTGCCATCAGAGGATGAACCTGTTGCTTGGCGAATGTGCTCAAGCAAATCAAGTTTTTGACGATCAGTGATGCTGTCATCAGCACCCTTGACGTTTATCCCTGCTTCTTTCATCTGCCGCAACAAGGTCTCGACCGGAGCACCGATTGTTTCGGCTAATTTTTGTACTGATATTTCTGACATAATGTATTTCTCCTGTCGCCTTAAACATTGGACTCAGTCTTGGCGGCTGTGTCTTCTGTTATCGCGTTATCGTCCGAGGGGGTCTCATCGGCGAACCACGGTGCGCGTGCTGTCATAATTAATTCACCTGCCAATGTCTCATCAATGCCATCAATGACAGTGAGTTCATCGATAGATTGCTCGGCAAGATCTTCCATGGTGCATATTCCGGCTTTAGCCAGTTTATGAGCCATTTCATCATTCATGCCATCCATTTCAAGCAGGTCTTTTGCAGGTTTGCCATTACCACCAGAAATTGCCAGTGCCAATAATGCATTACGTGCACGAGATCTTAGCTCTTCGACAATTTCTTCGTCGAACTCAGCAATTTCAATCATTTCTTCTTTCGGTACGTAAGCAACTTCGTCTAGAGTGGTGAACCCTTCTTCGTGAAGAATGGTAGCAACTTCCTCATCGACATCCAATTGCTCAGCAAACATTTCGATAATTGCAATCGTTTCCTGCTGGACTTTTTTCTCTGCGTCATCTTCACTCATTACATTGAGTGTCCAACCTGTCAGCTCGCTGGCTAAGCGAACATTCTGTCCACCTTTACCAATGGCTTGCGATAGTTTGTCAGGCTCAACACCAATATCCATGCTGCGAGCATCCTCATCAACTACGATTGACGTGACGGTAGCAGGTTGCATGGCGTTAATGGTGAAGCGAGCAACGTCATCATCCCAAGGGATAATATCAACGCGCTCATTACTTAATTCATTGGTAACTGTCTGGATACGTGAACCACGCATACCAACACAAGCACCGATAGGGTCCAGGTTTGGCACGTTGGCGCGAACGGCAATTTTAGCGCGCGAACCAGGATCACGGGCAGCGCCCATAATATCAATCAGCTCCTGACCAATTTCCGGAACTTCAAGCTTCAGTAGCTCAATCAGGAAATTGTTGTCAGTACGGCTAACAATCATCTGAGGGCCGCGGACATCTTCACGAATCTCTTTCAATAGACCACGCATACGGTCACCAACACGAGCATTCTCGCGCGGGATCATTTCTTCACGAGGAATGATCGCTTCAGCGTTATCGCCCATATCCAGAACAATGCCGCGACGATCAGTGCGCTTCACAGTACCGAGTACTAATTGGCCCACACGATCAAGGAATGCTTCAACGATGCGCTCACGCTCTGCCTGACGAACTCGCTGTACAATCACTTGCTTAGCGGTTTGTGCTGCAATGCGTCCAAACTCAACAGAGTCAATTTGTTCTTCTATGTAGTCGCCGATTTCAGCATCAAGACCCTTGTCTTTTGCATAGCTTAGAAGAATTTGGCTTTCTGGAGATTCAAATTCAGGATCTTCATCGTCAACCACCTGCCAGCGCCGGAAGGTGTCGTAGTCACCGGTAATCCGGTTGATACTGACACGCACGTCCATTCCCATGCCAAAACGCTTACGCGTGGCTGTTGCTAGCGCAGTTTCTACCGCATCGAAAATAATGTCAGGGTCAACATTTTTCTCGTTCGAGACAGCGTCAACAACATATAGTATTTCTTTGCTCATGAGTCCTTCCTTAAAAATACGGCGGGCATTTTATTGATTTGTTATGCCATTACCAGGCGGGCCCGGTCTACAACGTCAAATGGTATTTCAAACTGTTCATTGTCGACACTGATGGTTACATGGGTGTCGCTTACACTTTCTAGTGTGCCGCGAAAGTTGCGGCGGCTTTCTACCGGTGTACGGGTGCGAATCTTGACCGTCTCTCCGATATAAGCATTATACTGTTCCGGGCTAAAAAGTACCCGATCAATGCCGGGTGAAGATACTTCTAATATGTAAGCAACTGGAATCAGATCATCTACATCTAAAGCGGCACCAATTTGGCGGCTTACTTGAGTGCAGTTGTCGATGGATACGCCACCTTCATTTTCAATAAAGATACGTAGCAGGGCGCTTTCAGACTGTGGACGGTATTCGTAGCCCCAAACTTGGAAGCCTAAGCCGGTGACAACGGACCTGATCAGCTGATCTAATTGCTCTTGCATGCTTGTTTTCTATCCCGTAGTGCAGATAATAAAAAAGCCCCGATTATCGGGGCCTTTTTATTGTGATACAGACCTGTGAAGGTATCAAGATCTGTAACAAAAGTTCTTAAAATATTCATTCGTAAAATTGGTAGCGGGGGTAGGATTCGAACCTACGACCTTCGGGTTATGAGCCCGACGAGCTGCCTGGCTGCTCCACCCCGCACCAGAATGAGGGACGGATTATAGGGGGTGCCTATAGTATATGCAAGATGTATCGCAGTTATTTTTGCTAATCAAACCTTATAGTGTGGTTAGGAACTGTTTTACATGCGATTGGAAGGTTGCAAGGTCCATTTCTCCAACAACGCGGTAGGGTTTGTTTTCCTTGCCATTGCGATCGTAGAACAGAATTTGTGGTGGTCCAATCACGCCCATGGCTTTCATGAGTTCAGTATCTTCATCGTCTACCGCAGTGACATCGGCTTGGATCACAATCGTATCGCCCAGTAACTTAGCGGTTCCTGCATTGTTAAATACTTCTTCTTCCATTGCGCGACAGGGTAGGCACCAGTAGGCGTAGAAATCAAACATCACTGGCTTCTGAGATGCGGCGGCCTGATTTAAGGTAGCCTGAAGATCAGAGAGGTTTTTAATGCGCTTAAACTGTACGCCACTGGTGTGGGCTACTTGGTTTGGTGCTGCCTGTGTGTTGCTGGTGGCTTTGGCTGTTGTCAATCCAGCTAATGGCGAGAAGTAGCTTTTGCTACCAGAAGCCGCGCCAATAATTAGGATTGCGCCTAATAATAGAGAAACCAATCCGCAACTCTTCCATAGGCGCTTCATATTGCCCGAAGATTCTGTCAGCGTATCAGTTGCTCCCAAGTAGATTGCACTGCCTATTAGCAAAATACCGGTTAGTAGTAATGTAATCTGAGGGGCAACAATGCGGTCAAGCATCCAGATGGCTAAGCCCAGCATCAATACACCGAAGATGTGCTTAACGGTATCCATCCATGCGCCAGCTCTGGGTAGAATGCTACCTGCCGTGATACCTATTAATAAGAGTGGGACGCCCATTCCCATGCCCAGCATAAACAATGAGACTCCGCCTAAAACGAGATCTTTAGTATTGGCGATGTAAGTCAGCGCTGCAATTAATGGGGCAGTGACGCAAGGGCCAACGATTAGGGCAGATAACACGCCCATAATCCCAGCACCAACTAAGCTGCCACCACGTTGACCATTGCTGATTGAATTTAGTCGGTTTTGAATGGCGCTTGGCATTTGCAATTCGTAGAAGCCAAACATAGAGAATGACAACACGACAAACAGCAGGGCAAAAATGCTAATAACCCAAGGGTTTTGCAAGGCAATTTGTAGATTAGCACCTGTGTATCCGGCAATAACGCCAGCCAGGGCATAGGTTAATGCCATCGGTACTACATAGGCTAATGACAGTAAGAAGGATTTGCCGCGTGATGGCGTTCCGCTCTGGCCAGTGATAATACCAGACAAGATTGGAATCATTGGGAACACACAGGGAGTGAATGTTAAAAGCAGTCCTGCAACGAAGAAAGCGCCAATGATGGTAAATATACCTTTATTCTTTAATATATCATTTAGCGTGCTTTGCTCTGACTCAGGCGGTGTCGAAACTGCAGTAGTTGCAGTAGTTGCAGTAGTTGCAGTAGTTGCAGTAGTTGCAGTAGTTGCAGTAGTTGCAGTAGTTGCAGTAGTTGCAGTAGTTGCAGTAGTTAATGAGGTGCTTTCGCTTTGAAGTGCTTCTTTTGTTATCTCTGCATCAGGAGCTGAATCCGCAACTGGATTAAATGATGATAAATCGACAACCTCAGTTTTGAATTGAGGTGGATAACAGATGCCCGCGACTTTGGAGCAGCCTTGATATTCTGTTTTAATGGTTAGTTTATTGCTAATGCCATTTACAGGGACTTTTATTTCAACGTCTTCTTCGTAGGTAACAACATAGCCAAAGTAGGGGTCGTCGTAGCCATGACCTTCAGGTAAGTCTGGTTCGCCGAGAGTGACGCCACTTGGTGCGTCGACGATCGAGAACTTCATTTTATTCTGATATAGGTAATGGCCCGGAGTTACATTCCAGCGTGCGGTCAGCGTTTGGCCATCCAGGGCTGCAATATCAAATCGAAAAGCTTCGTCGGGAGGTAATAATTCGTCAGCGGTATTGGCACTGCCTCCGGTAATATCAGCAATACCTGTTATGCCACTAATTGAGCTAATGCCGGTTGGCTCAGCTTGATCTGCTAAAAAGAATGGCTTATCCGGAGTGTTGGTTATTCCTGAGATAGAAGCAATCGCATCAACCGTAGCTTCTCTTTCCGGAAGTTTAATTTCTATGGTTTGTTTTTGAGGTGGGTAACAAATACCAAGGTCAGCGCAGCCTTGCGATTTATTAAGTAACTTTAATATTTGTGCGTCAGGATTTTGGCGGTCAAGCAGGAGATTAAAGCTTACTTGTCCACGATAAATTTCAACATCGCCGAAAGTTGGATCTTTTTTTTGCTTGCCGGCAGGTTTGTTGTAGTCGTTAACGGTTACCGAATCGGTCTCGCTAACAAAGTCGACCTTGTCTCGATAAAGATAGTAACCTTCAGTGATATCCCAAGTCGCGCGAATGGTGTTTTCGTCTATGACTTCAGTAGAGAGCTTGAAGGCTTCACTAGGGCGTAGCGGCTCGACTGTGGCAGCCACCGCAAAGCCGGGAGACATAAGTACGAAGAGTACCGCGAGTATTGCTTTTATCATGTCTTACAAATCCTGTAGGGATACAGTCCATTGTTTTCGATTATTGGTGGATGAGTCAGTTGTTTATCCGCGTTTCTATCCTTTACGATAAGCGCTACGGTTTGGATGCTTGACGTGTTAAAAATCCACACTTTGTTATATTTTAGACAGTGATTATAGTGAAACCCCGTCGCGCTGGCTACAGCGGTTTGTAGTCAGCGCCGCATTTGCTGGCAACGTGTTCATTGCCAGCAAGTCTTTGCTTAAAGCTATTTTGAGCGGTGTTGTCTTGCTGGTAGATTACTTAGATAGCAAGATCTTCCAGTGTTTTACCTGTTTCTAGTGCATCCAGAACCCAGTGTGGCTTTCTTCCGCGGCCAGTCCACGTTTGCTCTGTATTTTCTGGATTAGCATACTTGGGCGCCGCTTTTTTAGTGCTTGGCTTGCTAGTAGTTGCCATTACTTCATCAAGGCTAAAGCCGGACTCTTCTGCTAATTGCTCGATCTTGCGAATTAAATCACGCTTTGCAACTTTCTCACGCTTTTTAATTTCAACTGGGATCTCTTTCAGCATTTGAACGAGTTGTGAGTGACTTAATGTAGAGTAATCAATAGTGCTCATATTTAATTTAATACTTGAATGGTTGATAAATAGAATCTTAATTTATAAATACATGCCAATTAAAGTCAAGTGACTTATTTGAAATGGGTCTATTATTATTGTTTTGGCTAAATAGTCCTGTCAGTTTGTACTGTTCTTATTATTTGCTATAGTAATTGAATTAATTCTGTCTAATCACCTTGAGGGTAAGTTTGATATTGAAGCTGGTTTGCAGAAGAGGGTTGTCGCTGGCAGCTCGTCGGAATCCTTGAGAAAAACGTAGTAAAATTCCACTTAAATCGGTAGGGTTGGAGTAACTAAAAAAATAAGAAAAACATAGTTATGAAACTCCGAAATGTCCAATCTGAGCAAAATAATGTCATGCCTGTTATGACGCTGGTTCTTCTAGTAGTACTTAGTGTGCTGCTTTCAGGCTGGCAATTGTTAGATATAAATAGGATATCCGGAGTTCAGGTTTACCTACCGATGGTGCAATCAGCGCTATTGTTGATCGCAGTCACTCTCGGCATTGCATTTTACAAAATCAAATCTGATTCCATGCGCAGTCAGGACATTATGGGGCTCACTCATGAGGCCTCCCGATTATCCTTTAAGAATACCGAAGCTGTTTTGGGCGCTGCTGTTGGTGGCGTTATTCGTATTAATAAGCAGCTTGAAGTCGAATATCTGAATGAAATGGCGATGTCGCTGACCGGTTGGCAGCTTGCCGATGCGCAAGGTTGCTCAATCGAGGAGGTTGTTAATGTGCAGGGGGGGAAGGGCGCCGCAACCTTAAAACAAATTGTTATGGAGCAGTTCTCGAAGCGCGATAGCGTATTTGACCTTCATGACATAAAGCTGATGAGTAAGCGCTCAGAGGTCAAGTACGTAAAGATTAAAACGGCTCCCATCCAAAACGAGGAAGGCGATATTGATTATGTGGCACTGATTATTCAGGATGTGACTGATGATCGTACCGCGATGGAAGAGCTTTATAATCAGGCATCTCGTGATTCAATGACTGGCTTATATAACCGAAAGAGTTTTCAGGAATTCTTAGAGAAGGCGCTGGTTGATGGCGAAGAGAATAAAAACGTCAATGTGCTTTGTTATATGGATCTGGATCACTTCAAAACAGTGAATGATGTATGTGGCCATGCTGCAGGTGATGAATTATTAAAGCAGGTCGCCGATCTGTTCGCCAAGCGCGTACGAAGTACTGACCGCCTGGCAAGAACGGGTGGTGATGAATTTGCAATACTGCTGACAAATTGCGGAATCAATCGGGCCAAAATAATCTTGGGCCGAATTTTGCAAGATATTCAAAACTATCGATTCACTTGGCACCAGAATACCTTTCAAGTGGGTGTGAGCTTGGGGGCTGTGGAGTTTGATTCCGGTTCCCGCATTACTGATATGGGTAGTTTGATGCTGAGCGCTGATGAAGCCTGTTATATGGCTAAGAAAAGCGGCCGCAATCAGCTTTATGTTAAAGACCCTGAAGATGAGTCATCTAAAAATGATAAGCAGGATAGTGGGGAGAATTGGGAGGCCGTGCTTAAAGGTGCGCTCAATCACGATAACTTCCTGTTATACGTCCAGCCAATTGTGCCACTACAAATAGAATCGGATGCTGAGAGCTTAGAGTGTCAGTATGAAGTATTAATTAGGCTATCTCATCAGGGCGAAATATTGGCACCTGGTAGCTTTATGCCTGCAGCACAGCGTCTGGGGCTAATGGCAAGTTTAGATCGCTGGGTAGTCAATAAGACAATTAATAGCATTGCTGCAGGTAAGTTCGTACAAAACAGTGCATTTAAGCAAGTGTTTACCATTAACCTATCGGCCGAGAGTGTTAACGACGATAGCTTTGTAGGGTTTGTTTCAGCGGTACTGGAAGATCGAGGTGTTCCAGCGTCGATGTTGTGTTTTGAAATTTCAGAATCAATCGTACTGGCTAATTTTATGCGTGCTCAGGCTTTATTGAGTGAGCTGGCGGCTATTGGTGCTTCTGGATCGCTAGATGACTTTGGTAGTGGGATCTCATCATTAAGCTACCTGCGTGATTTGCCAGTTAGTTACCTTAAAATAGATGGCAGCTTTATTCGCAGCATGAGTAAAAATCGTGTGGATGCTGCTATGGTCGATGCAATCAACAAGGTAGGGCAGGTAATGGAGTTAAGCATTATTGCCGAGTCTGTTGAAAATGATATTACCCGCCAATTATTGAAGCGAATGGGCGTAGATTATGCTCAAGGGTATCACTGTGGCAAGCCAATTGCCTTTGAGGAAGTTTATCTTGCTGAAGCCAGCTGACCGCTCAGTTCTGCAATAGAATTTACCCATGAGCCTTGAAATCAGTAACTATGGAATCATTATAAAGATTCATAATTACTGATTTTAGGGCACTGCCGTGCGCACATTTCCGATATTTGCTTTTTTCTTTCTGGTTGTTCCGATCATTGAAATCTACCTGTTAATACAGGTTGGCTCGCTGATTGGTGCCATACCGACCATTCTTCTGGTCATTGCGACTGCAGTGATTGGTGCCTACTTGCTACGTCAGCAGGGGCTTTCAACTCTTTCCCGATTTCAATCTAATCTAGCCGCCGGTGTTATGCCTGCCAAAGAAATGCTGGAAGGCATTATTTTGTTGGTTGGTGGAGTGATGTTGATGACGCCTGGCTTTGTGACGGACACCATGGGCTTTCTATGCCTACTCCCATTCTCTCGTCGCTTCCTTGTGGAGCAGATGATAAAGCGCTCCGTGATCAGTGGGGCTGCAGTAATGGGTGGAGGTTTTAATGCTTCTGGCCAGCAAACAGGTCCGACGGATGGTGATGTGTATGAAGGTGAATACAGTCGTAAATCTGATGCACGCATCGATCGAGATTAAATTTTAATTTTTTTAGTTGGGTTCTCTTGAAGAAGCCCAAGTGCGTCCCTATTATTAGCAGTCACAAGCATGGAGTGCTAAAAGCATTTCGTTTGTCTTAAATCTATAACCCTAATTGATGGAGTGAAAACATGAATATTCGTCCTTTGCATGATCGCGTTGTGATACGTCGCATGGAAGAAGAACGTACTAGTGCCGGCGGTATCATCATCCCTGATAGTGCAACAGAGAAGCCAAACCGTGGCGAAGTTATTGCAGCGGGTAACGGCAAAATCACTGATTCTGGCGACGTGCGCGCTATGGATGTAAAAGTGGGCGATAAGGTGTTATTCGGTCAGTATGCTGGCACAACTATCAAAGTTGACGGCGAAGAGTTACTGATGATGAAAGAAGATGACATCCTGGCTGTAATCGAAGCATAAATAAATTTATTGGACCGTTGCTCGTTGAGCCTGCTCAGTTGGCGACGATTTAGCATTAAAGTTTTTTAGAGGTAAGCAAGAATGAGTGCAAAAGAAGTCTGTTTTGGTGATGACGCACGTTCACGTATGGTGAATGGTGTCAATATTTTGGCAAACGCGGTAAAAGTTACACTGGGTCCTAAAGGCCGTAACGTTGTTTTGGATAAAGCTTTCGGCGCGCCGACTGTGACTAAAGACGGTGTTTCTGTTGCTAAAGAAATCGAGCTGGAAGATAAGTTCGAGAACATGGGCGCACAGATGGTGAAGGAAGTTTCTTCACAAACCTCTGATATCGCTGGTGACGGTACTACTACTGCGACTGTATTGGCTCAAGCTATCGTTCGCGAAGGCATGAAGGCTGTTGCAGCTGGCATGAACCCAATGGATCTGAAGCGCGGTATCGACGAAGCGGTTACTGTTGCGGTTGAGTCGCTGAAAGAGCAGTCAAAGCCATGTACAGATTCTGCTTCAATCGCACAGGTTGGTACAATCTCTGCGAACTCCGATGAAACGATCGGTGGCATCATTGCAGAAGCAATGGACAAAGTAGGTAAAGAAGGCGTTATCACTGTTGAAGAAGGTACTTCTTTACAGGATGAGCTGGGTGTCGTTGAAGGTATGCAGTTTGATCGTGGTTACCTGTCTCCTTACTTCATCAATAATCAGCAAAGCATGTCTTGCGAGCAAGAAGCGCCTTACATCCTGCTGCACGATAAGAAGATCTCTAACATCCGTGATTTGTTGCCAACATTGGAAGCGGTCGCTAAGGCAAGCCGTCCCTTGTTGATCATCGCTGAAGACATCGAAGGCGAAGCGTTAGCAACTCTGGTTGTTAACAACATGCGCGGTATTGTTAAAGTTACTGCAGTTAAAGCGCCTGGCTTCGGCGATCGTCGTAAAGCCATGCTGGAAGATATCGCAGTACTGACTGGCGGTAAGGTTATCTCTGAAGAAGTTGGTCTGAGCCTTGACGCAGTAACACTGGAAGATCTAGGTCAGGCTAAGCGTATTGCTGTGACCAAAGATGACACAACCATCATTGATGGTGCTGGCGATGCTGAAAGCATCAAAGCGCGTGTTGACCAGATTCGTGCACAAGCTGAAGTATCTACTTCTGACTACGATACTGAAAAGCTGCAAGAGCGTGTTGCTAAGCTGGCCGGTGGTGTTGCGGTGATCAAAGTTGGCGCAGCAACTGAAGTTGAAATGAAAGAGAAGAAAGCACGCGTTGAAGATGCGTTGCATGCAACTCGCGCTGCAGTAGAAGAAGGCGTGGTACCTGGTGGTGGAGTTGCGTTGGTTCGTGCAATTAAGGCTGTTAGAGGCTTAAAAGGTGAGAACCACGATCAGAACATGGGTATCAGTATCTTGTTGCGTTCTATGGAAGAGCCTTTACGTCAAATCTGCACAAATGCTGGCGATGAAGCATCTGTTGTTCTGAACAAGGTAATGATTCAGGGTAACAAAGAAGGCAATGAGAACTTTGGTTACAACGCACGTACTTCACAGTACGGCAACATGATCGAAATGGGAATCCTCGACCCTACCAAAGTAACGCGTGCAGCACTTCAAAATGCAGCATCGGTTGCTGGTCTGATCATCACGACTGAAGCGATGATTGCTGACCTGCCTGCTCCGGCATCTGCTGGCGGCGGAATGCCAGATATGGGTGGCATGGGCGGAATGGGTGGCATGGGCGGCATGATGTAATCATGTAGCTTGTCATTCTGACAGCTAAGGAGGTTATTCTCGGTTGGGAATAGCCTCCAAAGATTCAAAAAACACCGGCAATATTTAATACTGTCGGTGTTTTTATTTAGATTCGTAAAAAGATGAAATTTCATCTTGCCGTTGCTCAACAGAAGCGGCATACTACGCGTCTTATTTTAGGAGCCCGGGTGGGAGAATAGTTTTGCCTAATATCAAATCTGCAAAAAAACGCGTACGCCTTTCAGAAGAGCGTCGTGTACACAAGAAACACTACACAACTACAATGCGTACTCAGATCAAACGAGTTATTGTGGCCATTGAATCTGGTGATAAAGAAGCCGCTACTGCAGCATACACAGCAGCAGTACCAGCTATCGACTCAGGCGTTACTAAAGGCCTGCTTCACAAGAATAAAGCTGCTCGTCATAAGAGCCGTTTGAATTCTCGTATTCGCGCACTATAATTATTTAGTGTGTTGAATTGAAAAAGCCGGCACTTAGCCGGTTTTTTTGTGTCAGAAATTTATGCATAACAGCATCGCCTCAACAAAGTAATAATAACTAGCAGGCGCTAACTCGAGAAAGGTTTGGCATCCATGCTCAATAAGATGATTGCCCGGTTATCAGACTGGTTAATAGCGATTGCCGTCGTGTGCCTGTTGTTGTGGTTTTTTATTACCCAGCCACTGCTGCCGGTTAATGAAATCGAAAAACTGCCGGTTGCCAATCAGCAGAATCTACAAAATCACGTCATTAATTTGCGTCGTATTGTTGCCTCCTCCGAGCAGTCAGGTGAATCATTAACGCCTGATAATTACATCTATAACTACTTTGCCCGATTAGGAAGCCCTCAGCTCCAGCCATTCACGACCATGAGTGGCTATTATAATAATGTCAGTTTAATGCTTGGGCCTAAAACGGCTGAGCGTATTGTCATTGGAGTTCAGTACCTCCCGCCAACGAGTCCTTTACGTGATCAATGGAATCCCAGTGGCGTGGCTGTCATGCTGGAAGCTGCGCGGATGCTTTCAGAGCATGCTGACGAGCTTCCTGTGCGGGTTCAGTTAATGGCATATGCCTCTGCCGGTATTGCTGCTAATGGCACGCTGGATATGGGAAGTTACCACCATTCCCAAGCACTTAAGAAACGCAATGTACCGGTGAAGCTGATGATTGCCCTGCAAAGTGTTGGCTATTACCGTGATGAGATTCACTCACAGCGTTACCCCTTTTCATTCATGAAGATGTTGTACCCTGATGTTGGTAACTTCATCAGTCTGACCAGCCGACTTGAAGACTTTATGGTGACTCGATCAGTCAAGCAGAGCTTCAGAAGGGTACCTGACTTGCTGGTAGAGTCGTTAAGTGCGCCCGAAAATTTTCCCATGGTTTCAGGCTCTGATCACGTTAATTTCTGGCTGAATGACTATCCTGCACTGCAAATTTCTGACCTGTTATCACTACGAGCACCAGAGGCGAGTAATGTCGAAACCTTGCCCCTAAACTATGAGCGAATGGCTCAGGTTGTTCAGGCACTTCATCAAACGGTTAAAGATATTTCTGGCCATAAATCAGATGATTCAGCCTATATGACACGGCTTATTAGCCGGTTGAGTGACTTTTTCGATTAAGTTTTTATTCAGTAGGTGAAGTTATAGAGGTCACCATGCTTCTAGCGTCTACAAATGGATATGGCCAAACATAGCGCCTTGATAACTAGCAGTATTTAACTCAGAGCAATGCTAAACTTAGCCGCATACGATACTAATTGGGTAGATTATGACGGCTAAATCTCAGGCACAGTCACGCGGAAGATTGCGATGGCTGTGCCTTACCTTTATCAGCTTTTGTTTAGCGCTTGGCATCAGCTGGATACTGCTGACGCCACTGAATTTTGGCTATCAGCAGCTGTACAGTGCGGTCAATATCGACCAGCATATTGCGACCTACGCGCCCAAAAATATCCATAAGCAAGACTTTCAGCAGACCGATGAGCAAGAGCGCTTTCGCTTATTTTCGGAGATTGTTACCTCCATTCACAAGCAAGGTGAAGGGCTTGCTGAATTGGCGTACCACACACCGCAAAACCAACGTATCGATAGTTTATTAACGCACGATGAGGTTCTACACCTCGAAGATGTGGCTATCTTGATTGACCGGATGCGTTTGTTACTGTTGGTGTTGTCAGTTATCTTTATTGGTTTACTGATTTGGCTTTATCGCAGCCGTCAAGCCATGCCATCATTTCGCTCAATCCTGCTGACGGCGATTATTGTCCTGCTGGCCATTACCGCGATGATCTTTCTGATTGGACCACACAAAGTCTTCTATCAACTGCATGTCTGGGTATTTCCCGTCGAGCATAAGTGGTTTTTCTTTTACGAAGAGTCGCTGATGAGTACGATGATGAAGGCGCCTGATTTGTTTGCTTACATCGCCATCTTGCTCGCTGTTTTGGCGTTGCCAATATTTATTGTGATGATGTGGTTAATTCAGCGCGTGTTGGTCAAACATAGTCGCACTGCCGGTGCTTGATATTTTGCGATTTAAGCATCGCATCGTGCGAGACTTGGCTTGGGTTATTGCCAGTCCGCCTTTGGTCTGTGGTGACTTTGCTGGCGTGAATTGGTGGGACGATGATCATTGCGCCCAAGAGTATCAAGCTTGCCAGCCCGCTTTAGTTACCTTAGATCAGAATCCACAGCCTTTGTTGGATGTGCTAAGTCAATTAAAGAGTAGGGCGCTTGGGCATCGCTTTGAAGCATTGATCGCCTACTGGCTTACGATCAGTCCCAACTATCAAATTTTAACGCGTAATCTCCAACTGCATCATGATGGGCGAACTTTAGGCGAGCTGGATTTTATCGTCCGTGACTTGCAAAGTGATGCGGTTATTCATCTTGAAGTGTCCGTGAAGTTTTATATGGGGCTCTCGCCGCAGTCCAGTCAATACCGTTGGTTTGGCCCTAATCTGAAGGACTGCTTGGGTAAAAAAGTTGATCACCTTAAACAACACCAAACGCAGTTGAGTATCTTGTATCCAGAGCTAATGCCGCAAACAATTGATCAACGCTGCTGCTGTATGAAGGGGCGCTTGTTTTATCCGGAACAGGGTAGTGATAGGAGCGGTCCAAATGACATCAATCCAAATCATCTACATGGAGTTTGGGGAGAGGATGTTGCAGGGTTTGTACGTGATAATGGCTTTGAGATTGTTCCATCAAATAGCCAACACCTAGCGATAAAGAAGCCGCAATGGTTGTCGGAGTTTGGTGCGCGGGATATTAAAGAATATGAAACATGGGTAGAAGCTAGTTCTACTCAGAGCACTACTGAAAAGTCTCCAACCTGTTTTGTAATCACTGATACTGAGCGGGAGTTCATACGGTATTTTGAGTTTCCTGCGGGATATTTTGAGAGCGTGAGCGGTGGTTCGCAAACTTGATTCGTTTGCCCCCGATTGATTACTGTTTTAAGACGCACCGTAAAATAGTCATTCTTTTTCTACGATGTGTCGTAAATTAGTAAGGAGTCTGAAGAAGGCGATCGTTATGGTGTAATGCTTTAAGGAAATATCGCGGCAAACAGAATACCTCTCTGCTTGCCGCGTAAATATCCAGTTCTAAGGTTGGCGCGTAATTAATCGCGACGCCAAGTAGTCTCAGGCCCCTGATCTTCCAGCGTAACGCCCGCGGCTTTTAACTCATCACGAATTGCATCTGCCTGAGCCCAATCTTTATTCGCCTTAGCTTCAATACGTGCCTGAATTTTCGCTTCAATTGCTGCAACATCTAAGCCATCACCACTATCATCGCGCTGTAGCCACTCATCAGGCTCCAACTGCAACAATCCCAGAATGCCACCCAGCTTCTTCAGCAAAGCACCCATTGGTGCAGCGGCTTCAGGGCCTTCTTTATTGGCTGTTTTGTTTACATCGCGAGCGAGGTCAAACAACGAAGCCAATGCTTCCGGTGTATTAAAGTCATCATCCATCGCGGCGTAAAACTTATCTTCATAAGCACTCCAGCGAACGGCTTCGGCTTCAGGCAAGCTACGTAGCGTGTTGTACAGGCGATCCAATCCGGCAATCGCGCCATCTAATGACTCTGTGCTGTAGTTCAGCGGGCTACGGTAGTGGCTAGATAACAAGAAGTAACGCACGGCTTCTGCTGAATAGCTTTTCAGCACATCACGAATGGTGAAGAAGTTGCCTAATGACTTAGACATTTTCTCATCATCAATCCGGATAAAGCCGTTATGCATCCAGAAGTTAGCGAAATGCTCACCAGAGCAAGCTTCACTTTGTGCAATCTCATTTTCATGATGCGGGAATTGCAGGTCGTGTCCGCCGCCATGAATATCAAAGTTATTACCTAACAAATCCATCGACATGGCTGAACATTCGATATGCCAGCCCGGACGGCCATTGCCCCAAGGTGATTCCCAGGAGGGCTCATCTGGTTTAGCCGGCTTCCACAATACAAAGTCCAGTGGGTCGCGTTTTGCGTTATCTACCGCAATGCGTTCGCCGGCGCGTAAGTCTTCGATCTTACGGCCTGATAATTTGCCATATTCTGGAAAGCTGGAAACATCGTAATATACATCGCCGGTGCTACCCTGATAGGCATGGCCTTTTTCAATCAGGGTTTCAATCATAGCGATGATTTGAGGAATGTTGTCAGTGGCTTTTGGCTCGAAGGTTGGCGGCAATACGCCCAACGCGCGCTCATCTTCATGCATGGCATCGATAAAGCGTTCGGTTAACGCTAAAAACTCTTCATTGTTCTCGTTAGCGCGTGCGATGATCTTGTCGTCAATATCGGTGATATTGCGTACATAAGTCACATCATATCCACGGGCTTTCAGGAAGCGATAAACCACATCAAAAGCAACCAATACACGAGCATGGCCAAGGTGACAATAATCGTAAACAGTCATACCACAGACGTAGAGTTTTACCTCGCCTTCAACGATGGGTTTAAAGGTTTCTTTCTGATTTGTCAGGCTGTTATAGATTCGTAACATAGCGATTTTGCGTACCGGTCGTAGGGTAAAAAGGGTTAGGCCGCATAGTAGCAGAGCCGTTATGAATCCGCTATGATGCGCGCTTTAAACGCAAAAAATAATGCAGGGTTATAATATGAAGCGCTTTCTGGTAGGCTTTTTAGCCTTTTTCGTTTTACTGGCAGGGTGTCAGGCAAAAACAGAAACACCAGCGGCAACGCCTGAAACGGCAACCGCTGAATCTGAAACTTCCGGAGTTAAAAAATCGATGACTAATGTTAAAATGGTAACCAGCAAAGGCACTATCATGCTGGAATTAGACGCTGAGAAAGCCCCTTTAACGGTTGCTAATGTCAAAGCTTATATTGAAGATGGTTTTTATGATGGTGTGATTTTCCACCGTGTAATCCCTAACTTCATGGTTCAGGGTGGCGGTATGAACGCTGACATGAGTGAAAAAGCGGACAAGCGTCCTCCGGTTAAGAACGAAGCAAACAACGGCCTGAAAAACGACCGTGGTACGTTGGCAATGGCGCGTACTAATGACCCGCATTCCGCTTCTTCACAGTTCTTCATTAACTTGAAAGACAATGACTTCCTGAACCACACTAGCGAATCAGCATCTGGCTGGGGCTATGCGGTATTCGGTAAAGTGACTGATGGCATGGACGTGGTTGACGCGATTGCTAAAGTTCAGACTGGTAACAAAGGCTACCACGGTGATGTGCCAGTTGAGACAATCACTATCGACAGTATGACAATCGTAGAGTAATGACAATATGAGTATGCAGCAGAGCACTTGGTTTATTTCGGATTTACACTTGGACATGAAGCGTCCGCACATTGTGCAGGCTTTTATGCAGTTTCTGGGGGAGATCCGAGGTCAGGCCGACTCGCTGTATATTCTAGGTGACCTGTTTGAATACTGGATTGGCGATGACATTGTCGATACGCCAGCCGGTCAGCTGGTGCTGCCATTATTAAATGGTATGCGCCAGCTGTCAGACAGCGGCACCGAGCTTTACTTCACCCACGGCAATCGGGACTTCCTGATTGGCGAGCAGTTTGCTGATATGACGGATTGTCAGCTATTACCAGAAAAGCAGGTAATCGACTTGCAGGGCGTTCCAACGCTAGTCATGCATGGCGACACCTTATGCACGGATGATCTGGAATACCAGGAGCTGCGCAAGATGTTCTATAACGAAGATTTGCGTAAACAGTTTCTGGCATTAGATATTCCGGGACGACAGGTTGAAGCAGCGCGTATTCGTGAAGCCAGCCTGCAAAAAGTGAAAGAAAAGTCTGAAGAAATTATGGATGTGAATCAAGCCGCCGTGGAGAGCGCAATGCGCGAAGCGGGCGTTACACAATTGATTCATGGCCACACCCATCGTCCGGCAATTCATGAGTTTGAATTGGATGGTGAGCCTGCCAAGCGCATTGTGCTTGGTGATTGGTATGATCAAGTGAGCAGTCTGCGGGTTTCTCAGGGTCAGTTCTTTCTGAGCTAAACCGGCGTTTATGATTAAACTAGTTAAGATACTGTTGCTGATCCTGCATCTGTTGTATGGCGTCGGCTTGATTGTGGTGCAGGTTCGTTTATTAGGCCGTAAGCCACAAGACCCCGCCTTTGTGCTACAAGTACAACGCTGGTATCAGCGCTCTTGTAAATTGGTTGGTATTACACTAGTCATAGAGCAGGGGGCGGCGATTAATGGCCCTGCCTTGCTGGTTTCCAATCATGTTTCCTGGGTTGATATTCCTGTTATCGCCAGTGTCTGTACCCCACGCTTTCTATCCAAATCTGAAGTTCGCAACTGGCCATTAATTGGCTGGGCAGCAGAGCAGCTTAATACCTTATTTATTCGCCGTGGCAATCACTCTGGAGCTGAGGCGGCGAGTGCTGCGATTGTTGAAGGTTTGCAGCAGCAGGATCAAATCCTGATATTCCCTGAAGGCACCACAACCGATGGACAAGGGATTGGTTTTTTCTACCCGCGTCTGTTTGGCGCCGCAATTGCGTGTGAAGCGCCTGTGCAGCCCATTGTGATTCATTACACCGATGATAATAGCGATGGACACACCAGTGAACTAGCGGCCTTTATCGGCAAGCAAACTTTAGTGCAAAATCTCTGGGGCTTATTGGGTAGTCGCAATCTCACTGCACATGTGTATTTCATGCAACCGGTTGCTACTTCAGGAGCGCTAACGCGTAAAGAACTGGCGGCTCAAATACAGGCATCCGCACAGCAGGTTTTAGCCGAGTCACAAGCAAAATCTGAAACACCACTAATCCATAAATAACTGTTGATGCCCAAGGTCGGGCTTTATACTCAAAAGCTAAGCAGTTGATCTGATTCGAGATCTACTCACTAATAATTAAAATAGCTTCGAGTTTGACCTATGGCTAAAAAATACACTGACTGCATTCAGTGGAATGCGCAAGAATTCCAAAATTTCGGAAAAGTCCCGCAAGTTTCCAAACATGGCTATCACGAACTGGATTTGTTCAGTGATGAGACGCTGATTACCTTATTAGATAAATATCCCCGTAAATGGCTGCAGTGCTACACCATGGGCTTTGATCCTGAAAATCATAGCGACTGGAAAGCTGTACATATTGCCGATAGCTCGGGTGCTGAGATTTTGGAGGCGCTAAAAAAGGGTAGAATGTGGATTAATGCCATTCATATCGATCGTTACTCGGGTGAGTACACCGAGCTGATTGCCGACATGTATAAGGTGATTAATGCTGGTTGTGAGCATATAACCAATGCCAAATCAGCCTTTAGCGCATTGATCCTGTCATCACCGGGCATTCAGGTGTATTGCCATATTGATGCGGATGCCAATATGTTGTGGCACCTAAAAGGGCGCAAGCGTTTATGGGTATGGCCTGCGCGTGACGAGCGATTTACTCCGCAAACGTATATCGAAGAAATTGTGGGCGAAGAGCGTCACGAAGATATTCCGTACGAACGTTGGTTTGATGACCATGCCTTTAGCCATGAGCTACTACCCGGCGAGGCCATTAGCTGGCCACAGCACTCCCCACATCGAGTTGAAAATGTGGATTTGAATGTGTCGCTAACCACCAGTTATGGCTCATCTGAAAGCCGCCGTCAGCTCAGTGTGCATGGCGCGAACCATCACATTCTAAAGCCTTTGGGCATTAAGCAACGCTCAATGGATTTGGATGGAATGGTGCCGGCGCTAAAAGAGTTTAGCTACCGCGCAATGCATCGCTTACGCCTGATTAAGCGAGGTAAGCGTACCGCCAGTTATGTGTCAGACTTGGAGTTAGACGCTAAACATCCGGAAGGCATGTCGACCCGAGATGAAAGCACTCCAACAGCCTTTGCCGTCGCCGAATAGCCCTTAAATACGATACGCCGAAGTCACCATTTCAGGGACTAAAATACCGTAAATGCGGTCGTGGTCTGAGCAGCTTTTCTCTTTGAAAACGACGTACAGCGCCTCGGCCCCATTACGGAATTTCACATGGGCCTCATGCAAATTACTTTGCAGCGAAATCGGCTCCAATTGTAAGCGTTGGGCGGGTATTTCGATCAGATCAATCGTGTCTGACTCTTCGGTAGTCAGGGTTAGATACTTTGCAATATCGATACAAGGAATGACTAAACTGGGTTTGCCATCACTGCTGATAATGACCCAACGTAAATCACTCTTGACCAACTCTTCTGCCAGCACCCGACTGATCACCCGATCGGTACGGGTAAAATCCTTTTTCAACATACTGGCAATGCCAATTCGCCGTAAGGTGAGTGAGATGGGATTAATTTGATAATCCTGATCGGCAGTCCGTAGCATGGTAATAAACAGGGATTGCTTCTTGAAAATTACCCGAGAGGTCAGTTGTGCTGCCACAATCGTCAACATGCCGGGCATGACCACGCCGGGATTATAAGTGAGCTCGATAATCGCGGTGAGTGCGGCCAGCGGGGCTTGAAGTGATGCACCGACCATTGCGCCCATACCTAGCAGCGCATAAAAACCAATATCTGTGTGAGTCCAGCCCTCGGTAAAGCTAACAAAAATACCGGCAATGGCGCCGATAGCCCCACCAATAATAAAGGCCGGACCAATCATCCCCGCCGGAACCCCTAAGCCAACACAGAAGCTGGTCGCCACTAGCTTGAAAAAGATCAGGCTAATCAAGGCTGTAATTGAAAAGGAGAGTGGCGATTGCATGAGCTCGGTCAGCGAGTCATAGCCAATGCCCATGATTCTGGGTTCGGCTAACGCACACAATCCTGTAATCACACCCGCCGCACACAGCTTCCACCAGATATCAATATTACGGCTATGCTTCGAAACGTTTTCAAGCATATGATTGAATAAGGCGGCCACAGTTCCGATGCTGATGCCGAGTATCAAAATAATGGGCAACTGCTTTAATGAGTTAAGGCTCATTTCCGGTACTAAGAAAGCGGGCTGTATGCCAAATACGGCATTAGATAAAGTGGTTGCGACCACCGAGGCCAACATAATTGGAATGAAGCTAGCCATACTGAACTCCATCATCACCACTTCCAGCGCAAAAATGACGCCCGCCAAAGGGGTGTTGAAGGAGGCCGATACGCCAGCGGCAGCCCCGCAGGCCACCATGGTTCGAATGCTGTTATTGGGCAGTGAAAACACTTGCGCAAATAAACTACTGATCGACGCGCCAAGGTAAACGTGAGGGCCTTCACGGCCTACAGAATGGCCAAAAATAATGGCAATCGCCGCGCCAAAAAATTGCAATAAAAAGCCGCGAACGGTGAAGTAACCTTGGTGATAGGTCAGCCGGTCGATGACCTTGGCAATGCCAAATACGCGGAGATTTTTAGAATAATGATAAAAGAGTAGCGCCAATAATACACCACCAATTACCGGCAGGAAAAAGTGCCAGAAGATGGGTAAGGCTTCGTAGTTCTCAGAGCCTTGCCCCGGCAGCATGTGTTCTTGAATGGTTTCGACCACAAGGCGGAAGATAATAATCACGCCACCAGAAAGAAAGCCGGTAATCAGTCCGACCATTGCCATGTGCATGGCCGCGTCCGGACGCGCCAGATGAATGCGTTCGCTTTCCAGCCACTGGAGCCACCATGCTTTTGCTTTTCTGAGTATCACCATAGCTTTGAGTTTAAGCTCTTTTTGTCATTTTTGTATCATCAATGAGGCATATAAATGCGCCGGCACAGGAAGTTTTCCGCTGCGCGTGGTGTTTCAACCATTAATCGTTGAATGATTGCCGGCTAGCACTTCTCAAGCATAGCCTAAGCCATATTAGAACACTCAATAATTAGCCAAACAATCAAAATTGATAAGAGACTTGACGATGCCAGTACATTATTCCGATTGTATTAACTGGAGTGACAGTGAGTACCAGAATTTCGGCAAAATTCCGCAAATTTCACAGCACCAATTTCATGAATTAGACCTGTTTAGCGATACAGCGCTGGAAGCACTGCTGGATAACTATCCGCGCAAATGGCTGCAGTGTTACACCATGGGCGATAATCCGGAGCGCCATCAGGATTGGACGCCAGTACACATTGCGGATTGCAGTGGAAAAGAGATTTTAGAAGCGCTGAAGAAAGGGCGTATGTGGGTCAATGTTATTAAAATTGATCAGTACAATGGTGAATATGCCGATTTGATTACCCAGATGTATTGGGTCATTAATGGCAATTGTAATCATATTAGTAATGCCAAAGCATCATTTAGCGCGTTATTGATTTCCTCGCCGGGTGTGCAGGTATATTGCCATGTTGATGCGGATGCCAATATGTTGTGGCATTTGAAAGGGCGCAAGCGGGTGTGGGTATATCCTGCACGAGATGAGCGCTTTGCACCGCAAACGTATGTCGAAGAGATTATTGGTGAGTCGCGTCATGAAAATGTGCCGTATGAGCGCAGCTTTGATCAGTACGCTTTTGCCCATGAATTACAGCCGGGTGAAGTGGTGAGTTGGCCGCAGCATTCGCCGCACCGGGTGGAAAATGTAGATTTTAATGTATCGCTAACCACCAGCTATGGCTCACGAGAAAGCCGTCGGCAAATAGGTGTGCATGGTTTTAATCATTACATCCTAAAGCCGTTGGGCATTAAAAAGCGTTCAATAGAATGTGTGGGTGTTATCGCAGAGGTGAAGTCGTTTAGTTACTACGTGTTGAAGCGTTTGAAGTTTTTAAAACCGGGCAGTCGAACAGCGAGTTACCAATCTAATTTACAGGTTGATCCGCAGCATCCGCAAGGTATCTCGGAGCGTAGCGAAACTACGTTACCTGCTTTCTCATTCGCAGATTAAGCAGCAACTTAATACAGATTGATAAGGCCAAGGCCTGAGGAAACTCCTCAGGCTGCGTTCTTTTTAAGAATCTGTTTAATGGTTTGCTTCACAGGTCCATGCACAAAGTTATGCAGTGAAGTTCGGCTATTTTTAGGAAAGTAGGACTGATCAAACATTGGCTCGGTATAGGCTGAATAGCGTAACTTGTAGGAGTTCTCATCCGCAGAATACATAAAGTTAAAACGCCTTAAGCGTGGGTCATCTATGCAGTGAGAGATTTCTTGAGTAATCATCATGGTCAGCAGCGCATAGCGATGACCAAGCTCAGCCTCAAAGCCACTTTGGTAAGCGTGCATGGTATCGCCATCAATCAAGGTATATAAAGCGGCTACCGGTTTATCTTCAATACGTAAAATGCGAATTTGCACCTGATTGGTTGGCAGTAACCGCTTAACCACCAATCGGTGAAAGGCTTCAAAATTTGGCTGATGAAAGGCGCTAGGTTGTTGCAAATTCTCACGACGCTCGCGGTTTAAATCGGCTAGTTCGGTAATGGCTTTATCAGGATCTAAACCATCACTTAAATTATTCACCACATAGTCCTGCTCTTTTTGCAGGCGAGTCAGCATACGCGTAATGTTATTACGTTTCTTTTTCTGCAAACTCATCAGGTAGTCTTTGTAGGTCTCGGGCAGATCAATCAGTGTGCGAAATCCATTAGGCTTGCTTTCTGCTTGAATTGATAAATTTTGACCGCCAAATAGCAGCGATAAATAAGAATCATCCAATAGCTGCTGAAATAACGAACCCTGCCATTGAGATTGCTTATCCATCAGATAATTAGTGAATGTGCTCACGGCATGTGACACCGCGCCTGGCTCAATAATCAAATCCAGATATTCCGAAAGCACCAAACCGCCATCCGTTTCACCAGTGCCAATCAAAATTAATTGCTTTGAGCAGGGGAAGTACTTTTTCGGATGATTGAGTATTTGAAACGGTGCCAAGGCAATCAGCTCGCCATCTTTGCGCAAACTCAGGATATATAATTCACGATCACCTTGATCCTGATAGATTTCCCACCAGCTATAGAGCCACTCCCATGAAGAGAAGATGGTTCCTTTTTCTGAGCGCTGATTAAGTTGATTCCATTCATCGCGCATCGCAGCAAAGTCACTAAGCTGATTGATAACGCTAATCTCGCGATATTCAGTTGGCATAATCTGAAGTCTATCTCCAAGTCGGGGCTGATTTTTATTCATTAATAGGCTTAGTCTACGGATAGTCTCGTCTTGGTAAATCGGCGCTAATGTCAAAGGATGAATGGCCATGACGAACGGAGTGTTGCAGGTGTATGATGCCAAAACTAAGACTATTTTGAGGCTAAATCAATGAGTGAATTACGACCATTTCATCTGGCAGTGCCCGTGCGCGATATTGCGGAGTCGCGGGCTTTTTATGGTGAAGTCATGGGCTTTAGCGAAGGGCGCAGCAGTGAGGATTGGATTGATTGGAATATGTACGGTCATCAGCTGGTCACACATTTGAATCCAAACCTCGGCGCAGAGGGCAAAGTGCCACTGCATTATAATGGTGTGGATGGTAAAGGTGTGCCGGTTCCTCACTTTGGCGTAGTGCTAACACAAGCTGATTGGCAGGCGCTGGCAGATCGTTTGCAAGGGCAAGTGACCTTTGTGATCGAGCCGTATACACGGTTTAAAGGTGAAACCGGAGAGCAGTCGACCTTATTCTTTTTAGACCCATCAGGTAATGCGCTGGAATTTAAGGCTTTTGCTGATTTAGGACAGTTGTTTGCCAAGTAAGCTGCTTTAACAAGAGTGCATTGTGTCGAGCTATGTTCAATAGGTTTGAAGAGTCATGCTGTGGCCATGGTTGTTTTCAGTATGATCAATAACCAAATGGGGACGTTATGGTATTGAAGCCAGAACCAATGGAGTCACTCAAAGCACAATTAGCTGATCACGGCTTAGTGCTTTGTGAGTTGGTGGCTATTACTGATTTACCTGATTCGGTCTGGCTTGATAAACCTGCTTTTCAAGGCGGTAGCTTGCTACTGATCGGTCATGCGGGAACTGCTTTTTGGAAGGCGATTTCCAGTGCATGGCCACAAGGCTCTGATCCCGTTGATCAATTTAGTGCAAAGATTAGCGAACAAGCGCTTCAAGCTTACCTTCCAAATACCACACGGCAGTGCTTATTTCCGGATGATCGCTGTCCTGTTAATCTAATGGCACTCGGCCGAGTGCTGGGCTGGCATAGCCCATCTCCGTTAGGTATGGGAATTCACGCCGAGTATGGCCTGTGGAGTGCTTATCGCGCCTTATGGTGGCTGGATGTGGAGCTGGAAACCCCAGAAAGCCGAAGTAATAGAATAGTCCCAGCCATCGCTAATACCATCTGTGCAGAGTGTGAAACTCAGGCTTGTATTAGTGCTTGTCCTGCTACAGCACTCAGCGCACAACGCATGCCAGATTTAAGCGCTTGCGCCGATTACCGCCTTAGCGAAGATAGTCAATGTCATTCAAATTGTTTAGCGCGACAGGCTTGCCCAGTTGCCACCGAACATCGGTACACCCAAGCTCAAATGGCCTACCACTATGATTTATCTCGTAGCGCTATTGCCAATTACCGTTCACAAACGCTTAAACAAGAAAGCTAGAATTAGTCGTTTTAAATATTTTGATGTCTCAGGCTAATTTATGGCTGTTTGTCGGCGCTGCCTATTTATCAAATACTCAGGAATCACACAATCAAACTGAGGAACGGCAATGAAACCAAGTGTTGGCTTTATCGGGCTGGGCAATATCGGTGGAAAACTAGCAGGGAGTTTATTACGTAACGGCATAGAGGTGACCGTACGAGATCTGAATCGAGAGCTGGCACAGCCGTTTCTGGACAAAGGCGCACACTGGGGTGAAAGCCCAAAAGCCATGGCCGAAGCCGTGGATATTATCATTACCTGTTTGCCTAGCCCTGCAGCCAGTGCCATGGTTATGGAAGCCGAGGACGGCATTCTTGCGGGTTTAAGCGCTGGTAAAATCTGGGCAGAAATGAGTACCACCGATGAAGCTGAAGTATTGCGCTTGGGTGAGAAAGTGAAAGCCGTTGGAGCAGAGCCTGTCGATTGTCCGGTGTCCGGCGGTTGTCATCGAGCGGAAACTGGCAATATTGCTATTCTGGCAGGTTGTGAACGGGAAACGTTTGAGCGCATGTTGCCGATCTTAACCGTGCTGGGTCGACGAGTATTACACACGGGTCGCTTAGGCTCGGCTTCGGTTTTAAAGGTGATGACTAACTATCTTGCCACCGCCAATTTGCTCACCCTATGCGAAGCGCTGGTCACTTCAAAAGCCGCAGGGATGGATCTGGCAACTACGTATGAAGCCATCCGTATCTCCTCAGGCAATTCCTTTGTGCATGAAACCGAAAGCCAAGTGATCTTAAATGGTAGCCGCGATATCAGTTTCACTATGGATTTGGTGAGTAAAGACATCGGCTTATTTTACGAAATCGCCAAGCGCAATAATGTGCCACTGGAAATCGCACCCTTGATGATTGATATCTTCAAAGATGGTGAAGCGCGTTTTGGTTCGAGGGAGTTGTCGCCCAATATTATAAAACGCTTAGAAGAGGCAACGGGATTAGATATTCGCGCTCCCGGATTCCCGGCGGAAATGACGGATGATGAACCGGAAGAACCCGGTTACGAAGTCGTGGCTAAGCGCTAAGTGACATCAAAAAAGCGGCCGTCACGGTTCAGGTGACGGCCGCTTTTCAATGAATACTGCTAAAGATTTAGCTCAATTCACCACGTGCCGGATAGTCATTTTTCAGTGCAAAATCCATAGAACCCAAAATCTCACGGAAGTGAGGGCGGGCAAATGGCATTGTGCTGATATTTGAGAAGTACAGAGTGTGGTCTGGCTTGCAGATAAATAAGCCCGGCTCGCTGAATTCTGCTGGCTCTTCAATACCGATAGAGGTTACGCCGCGACCTGCTGAGCGATGTAAACCCAATGCGCGTGCATCTTCAATGCTTAAGCCATAAGCCATCTGTAAATCAGGGATTTCCCATTCAGTACGAGCTTGTTCGGCGCGCTCTTTAGTATCGCTGCTGCCGACCAAAATAGAGATTCCCATTTCAGCAAAATCGCCTGCCAATTTTTGCAGTTCTTTCAAGTAGGTGCGGCAAAGTGGGCAATGAAGGCCACGGTAAAACACCATCATGGTGAAGTTTTTAGGGGTTTGTTCTTGCAAAGACCAAGGACCATCTAAAGTGGTTAGGTTTAATGCTGGCATTGCTTCACGAGGTTTTAAAACAATCATGATGTCGCTCCTGTGTGAGGTTGTGAATATTTTTAGTGGAGCCATTGTATCGGTGCTTTGTGAATTAATGGTATTCTAATCATTCGCTATTTGATGCAGATGGTACAAAACATGGATCGCCTTTCAACCTTGCTCAATCACTTCAGTCCTTCCATTCAGCAGGTGATGTACCGTGAACTGCCGAAAAATAAGGCCTGCAGCTATAGCCATCAGCCGGTAGCGGACTTGTATTTGATCGCTAAAGGTTCCTTGAGTATTGCAACTGAGAATGAAGCGGCTACCGAGCTGGTTGCTTATGATGTGATCTGGCTGCCAGGTGGCGGCGAGCATCAGTTAACAGCGGGTGAGCAAGGGGCTGAGTTTGTGCATATCCAGCTACAGTTTGGCTCCGCACATTTAAATCCATTGCTGGAAACCTTACCGGAAATGATTGTGCTGCAAGCCGATACTGACGAGTCTGGAGAGCTTCGCCCGTTAGTGGAATTGATGATTGCCGAGTCGCAGAGTCAGCGTTGTGGGAATGCCTTGGTTTTGGCGCGTCTGGCCGAAGTATTACTGGTTAAACTGCTGCGATTTTTAATGGGAAATATGGTGCTGAGTCAAGGCGTTATCGGTGGCTTGGGCGATGCGCGTTTAGGGCGCTCGCTAACGGCCATGCATGATCATCCGGAAATCCCATGGACAGTACAGACCTTAGCTCAAGAAGCAGGCATGTCACGCACCGCATTCAGCACCCGTTTTCATGAAGTTGTGGGCTATCCGCCGGGTGAATATTTAAGTTCATGGCGCATGCGTTTAGCCAGTGAATGGCTGTCGGCAACCACCCAGTCCATCGCTCAAATCAGCGAAAAGCTGGGCTATCAAAATGAGGCGGCATTTCGGCGTGCATTCCGTAAAATTATTGGCAAGCCGCCCGGTGCATTACGTAAGCAGAGTGCGGCTACGTCGGAGTCACCACTTTAAACTGCGGCTCTAATTCGCTGACGCCAAGGCCGTTCATTTTACGTACCCGAATCTGCACCGGAATGCGTTCTTTCATGGCTTCTACATGGCTGATCACACCAATCATTTTGCCGGAGGCGTTTAAGCTATCCAGCGTATCCAGAGCGGCATCCAAAGTTTCACTATCTAAAGTGCCGAAGCCTTCATCCAAAAATAGCGAATCAATGCTGGTTTTATGGCTGACGAGATCAGAGAGCGCCAACGCTAGGGCGAGACTCACTAAGAAGCTTTCACCGCCAGATAGGGTTTTGGTATCGCGTAGATTATCCGCTTGCCAAGTGTCCATTACCTGTAGTTCTAACGCTTCGCCAGCTTTGCGTTGCAGCAGGTAGCGGCCATCCAAACGATCCAGTTGCTGATTGGCTAAATACACCAAATGATCCAGCGTCAAACCCTGTGCAAAGCGGCGGAACTTGTCACCTTTTTGAGAGCCGATTAAGGAGTGCAAATAAGCGATATCATCAAATTGTTCTTTGGCCTTTGCGATTTCGTCATGCAGGCTGGTTTGTTGGCTACGGCGTAATGCATCGTTAGCTAGCTGGCTTTGAATCTCGCCTTGCTGCACATTGATTTGTTTTAGCTGCGCGCTTAGGTCGGCAATCTTTTCCTGAACCAGCTCCAGAGGTGTTTCAGCAAAGTTTTGTTGTTGAGTTGTACTTTGTAAGCTAGATAAGTGCTGTTCTGCTTGCTCTTTTAATGCCTTGCTGCGCTCTAATTGAGTTTCAATACGTTGTTTTAGCTGTTGCAGCGTTTCGCGCTCTTGTTCGGAAAGCAGTGCGGCTTCAAAGGTTTGTTGATTAGCAAATGGGCTGGCGGATAACTGCTGATCCCACAGTTGCTGCTGTTCCTGCAAAGTCTGTTGCAGCGTGGTTTGCTGTTGTTTGGCCGCGCTTAGTTGGCCTTTTAAACCTTGCAGCTGCGCATGAGCTGCTTGAAAATTGGCTTGAGTGGTGCGTTGTTGTTCGTTGGCTAACTGTTTAGCATCCTGTGATTTCTTGCGCGCTTCACCAATATATTGATCACCAAATGCCTCGAAGCGTTGCTTTTGCGCATCGTTCAATTCTGTAGTGAGCGTGGCCTGTTGCTCATTCAGTAATGATTGGTTCTCTGCTAATTCAGCTTGCTTAGCTTCAAGGTTTTTCAGCGATTCAACCAGCAAATTAATCGCTTGCTGGGTACTGGTGAGCTGCTCTTCATTGGCTTGCCAATCACTGGCTGCCTGACGCTTTTCTGCTAGCCATTGTGCATGCTGGTTTATATCTGGCAGCGTGAGATTAAACGCGGTCAAACGGTTTTCAATGGAGTCTGTGAGCGCTTCTCGCTCTGCTTTGGCTTGCTGGCCAGATTGCAATGTTTGCGCCAGTCGTTGTTGTAGCGTGTCTCTGCTTTGTTGGCTTAATGCAATTTGATGAATGAGTTTATCGTGTTGCTGTTGAGCTTGAGTTAGCGCCGTTTGTGCGGCTTGTTGCTGAGTGCTTAGCTGCTTAATCTGTTCCAGTTTCTGACTGAGAATATGGCGCGTTGTGTCGGCAGTTTTTAGATAGTCATCCAGCGCGACGCTATCATCAATGGCCAGTTTTAACTCCAGTTTCTGCAGTGCTACATCCCACTGAGACTGATCGCTAGTTAATGTGGCCTTGAGTGAGGCTAGCTGCTGATCCAAACCTTCAGCTTGGGTTTGCGCCTTAGTCAGTTCTGTTGTGGTTCCTTGAACCTTGCGCTCTAGGTCAGCCAGTGCTTGTTTACTTTGTTGTAATCGTGTTTCCGTTTCAGAAATATCCAGCTGCTGATAGCGTTCAATCAGTGGGTGCGATTTCGATCCACATAACGGGCAGGGATCATCCGCTTGCAGACGAGCGCGTTCGGCCGTCAGACTATTAATGCGTTGCTCCTGAGCGACCAAAGTTTCTAAGTCTTTCAGGTGAGTCTTGCTAGTTTGAAGTTGGGACTGCAAAGCATGGAGCTGTTGCTCTAAATCTTTAGTGATGCAGTCCAGAGTGTCGCGAGCACTTAGAGCCTTAGTATAATCCTGCTGATTTTTAGCATATCGTTCAGCTAGCTGCTGCAGCTGGGTCTGGCTGCTTTGCTGTTCCGTCTGTTGTCGGTATTGTTGCTCTAAGTCGGCAAGGTTCTGGCCTGTTAGAATAGTATTTAAAGCAGCTTCAGCGGTGGAGACGTGTTGCTTATTTTGCTCTAAGGCTTCGTTGCGGGCGGTTAATTCGGTTTGCTGTTGTTGCTGTAAATGCTCTGCTTGCTTTTGCTCGCTAACAATCTGCTTATACTCCAACTGATAGCGCTCATGCTGGCCTGCTAGCTTATGCAGTTCTGCAAACTGCGATTCCCACAGTCCCAGATTCTCAAGTAATGCTGCATCGTGTACGTGGCTTTGTTTATATTCCTCTAACTGTGCCAGCTGCTTGAGGCTACTCTGTTTCTCGGCTTGTTTTGTTTTAACTGTTTGAGCATTAGCCAGTTGTTGCTCAGCCAGTTTTTTAGATTGAGCATCAATCGTTTGGGCTTTTTCCGAGAGGCTTCTGCAGCGGGCATCAAGCGGAACGACCACATCATTTAACAGCGTTTCTAGTACCTGATGCGATTGCTCTGCCTCAGCAAGCTGCTGAGCGGATTGCGTAACGGCTTCCTCATGTTGCTGGCAGTCTTTTTCTCCAGTCTCAATTGCTTGAGTGAGTTGCCCTAGCTCGGTATCGGCTTTACTCAGGCTAGCAGCGGTCTCTTGCTGGCGCGTAAATAAACCCCGCAGTTTTTCAGCAGGTTCACTTTGCGCCAAACGCGAGAGATCTTCATTGGCGGCTACCTGTTCAGCGTGTGCGTCATTAAATTGCTGAGAACAGCGCGCTAGTGATTCTTGAGCCTGATTAAACTGCATCCACCATTCGCGATGGGCCTGCCAATCATTGAGCTGCGTTCTGCTCCGCTGCTCTTGTGTCGCCAACTCAGCTTGCTGCTCACCAAGCGCTTGTAACTGCTCATCACTCAGTAGCTCCACGCCTTCAGCCTTAGCCTCCAAGCGCGCCAAAGCCTGCTTTCGCTCGGTGTAATGCTCATGGACTTTTTCTGAAATCAAACCATAAATTTCGGTACCGGTTAGCTCTTCAAGCAGTTCAGCGCGATCATTAGTATCCGCATTTAAAAAGGCCGCAAATTGTCCCTGTGATAACATCATCGACTTGGTAAAACGGGCAAAGTCGAGTCCGGTAATGGATTGTATGAGCTGGTTCTTTTCACTAATCTTATCAGTCAAAATACTGTCATCAGATAGCTGAGCCAGCTGCACTTGCGCCGCCTGCAAATTGCCATCCACCTTATCGCGAGAGCGGCGTTGGCTCCAAAACGCACGATAGCCGACGCCTTTTACTTCAAACTCCACCTCTGCCAAGCAGTCTGCAGTGCCACGGGTCATTAGCTCATTGGTTGAGCTGGAAATGATTTTTAAGCGTGGCGTGCAGTGATAAAGTGCCAAACAAATCGCATCTAAAATCGTGGTTTTACCCGCACCCGTTGGGCCGATAATCGCAAATAACCCATTCTCAGAAAAGGGTGAGGCGGTGAAATCAATCTTCCATTCGCCTTTCAACGAGTTGATATTTTTAAAGCGCAAACTGAGGATTTTCATAATTCACTCGCCGTTCTGACTTCTTCAGTAATTTGCTTAAAGGATTCTCTCAGTCGGCCCAAGCGTTGTTGCTCTGCCTCGGTTTCAAAGTTTTCCAAGGCTAATCGCCGTTCAAAAACATCCTCAACGGTAAGCTCTGCCAAAGTCTCTTTTTCCTGCTGCTCAGTACGTATTGCTTTGCCACTACGGGCTCGTTTTAGTTGCAGTACTTCAACATTCATATCCGCTGTCATAGCTTGAATGCGTTCCTGTAAGTCGCTGAGGTAATCCTGGGTTTCTACTTCAATGCATAGCCATACTGGTAACTTTGCTGCGCTATTATCTAAATTCTTATCCGAGGCTTTGGTACTATATTTATCGCTCGAGTTATCTAATGCCAATAACTGCGCTTCAATCTGGCTCAGATCTCCCTTAATCACCTGCATCGGCTGAAATCGTGGAACCAGCAATGGCTTAACACGTGCCAATTTACCCTCTGAAAACTCAACTATTAGCACTTGTTTCTGACTACCAAGCTCATCAAAGCTCAAAGGAATCGGGGAGCCGCAATAGCGAATGTGTTCAGATTTAGCCACCACTTGCGGGCGATGAATATGCCCCAGCGCAATATAATCTGCAGGCGGAAAAGCACTAGCTGGAAACGCCTCCAAGGTACCAATATAAATATCCCGAACCGAGTCAGACGTTTTCACGCCCATCGCTGTTAAATGGCCGGTTGCAATAATCGGCAATGGCTGTTCAAATTCTGCCTGCTTTTGCTGCGCCAATTCATACAATGCCTGATAATGCGTAGCGATCGCTTGCCCTAATGCTTGCTGCTTATCAGCACCCGACTCCCCAGCCTGGCTCGTCATGACATCTCTCGGGCGAATGAATGGAATCGCACACAAAATCGCTCCCGGCGCGCCGCTCTTATCATTCAATACCAGAATCTGCTCACTCAAGTCGCCTTGCACATTGGCAATCACATGCGTGTTTAAGTAGGCCAGCAAGCTTTTGGATTCATCCAGTGTCGAGACCGAGTCATGGTTGCCGCCCAGCACCACTAATTGGCACTCCCGCTTACTCATTTCAACCACGAAATAGTTGTACAGCTTGCGGGCATAGCTTGGTGGCGTGCCGGTGTCGAACACATCGCCAGCAATAATTACCGCATCAATCTGCTGCTCGGTCACTTGCTGTAACAACCAGTCAATAAATGCCTGATGCTCGGCGGCACGGCTTTTGCTGATGAAGTGCTGGCCCAGGTGCCAATCGGAGGTATGTAGAATGCGCATTTTTTGTGCTCTATTGGGCGATGCAGCATTATAGCTCAGTGGGGATTTAAGCTTAAAGAAGAGTTTGGATTTTAAAAATAGTTATCCTTGTCAAATATCAGGTTAATGTAGCTAGAAAATATAATTTGCAACAATTGAATCCACTTTTGATTGTCTTCACGTAAGAAATATAAGTCACTAAGAACGGTTTAACTTTTTCAATCGCTGGATTATGTTGATGGAAAGGTTTACAAGATGCTTAATAGATTTAGTTTCACATCATATTGCTATCTAACTAGCGTATAGCCATTTTTCAGGCTACATAAAATCCAAGTCTTTTTGACTCGCTAAACAGCTAAAGAATGAACTGTTTAGCTGAGTGTAAAATTAAATGTCATTCGCAATTATTAAATGTCATTCGCAATTCTAATTAGTCAACAACGTATTAGGGAGAAGTACCATGGGTATTGAAGTAGGCGGTATATTTGGACTTATTATTTTGGTTCTCGATGTTTTAGCCATTATCAAAGTCGTTCAAAGCGGCGCCAGTACCGGAAGTAAAGCGATCTGGGTTGTGATTATTCTGTTATTACCATTGATTGGTTTGCTGCTGTGGTTTTTTGCAGGCCCAAAGGGAGGGTAAACCGTCTCTATGAGTGAGCAAAATTCCAAACAGATAGAGAGCCTTGATGTACAGCAGCCATTGGAGAGACGGTTTGAGGAAGTGAGTAAGCCCTTTAGCCGTTTCATCCATAATCAAACCACTGGCGCGATGCTGCTATTAGGCGCGACCGTGCTGGCATTGATTCTAGCCAATACCTCGTTTCAGCCGTTATATGCCGCGCTGGAAGAGGTGAAGATTGGCTTTTTTGTACAGGATTTTGAACTCAGTAAAACACTGCACCATTGGGTCAATGATGGCTTGATGGTGCTGTTTTTCTTCTTGCTGGGTTTGGAGATCAAGCGCGAATTTATTGCTGGTGAACTGCAAACCTTTAGCCAGTCCAGCACGGTCGTGATGGCCGCGATTGGTGGCATGGTCTTTCCAGCGCTCATTTATATTAGCCTCAATCTTGGTGAAGAAACGGTTAGTGGTTGGGGAATCCCTATGGCAACCGATGCGGCCTTTGCCTTAGGTGCATTAGTCGTACTGGGCTCTCGCATACCGTCAGAGCTAAAAGTGTTTTTGGTGGCGCTGGCGATTGTCGATGACATCGGTGCGATCATTGTTATAGCCTTGTTCTACACTGACACCTTGCAAACCAATTATTTGTGGTTAGCCGCTGGCGTACTAGCGACTTTAATGGCAATTAACCGCTTAGGTATTCGCAGCTCAATGCTTTATTTATTGCTAGGTATTGCGCTGTGGTATGTGGTGTTGCAATCGGGAGTACACGCAACGATTGCCGGTGTTTTAGCTGCCTTTGCAATCCCAGCAAGGCCGCGAGCACATCCCCATAAAACGGCTGAAAAACTACAACAAGCCGCTACTGAAATGGAGGAGATCGATAAAGAAAACCCAGAGCATCACATTCTGGGTAGCAGTAAAAAAGACAGTATTTTAGAGTCTGTCGAGCAGCAAGCTAAAGACACCCGAACGCCATTGCGTAGTTGGGAAAACTTTATGGAGCGCCCGGTAAGTTTACTGATCGTGCCGCTATTCGCCTTTCTCAATGCGGGCATCATACTGAGCGTGTCGACCTTGCAAGCGATGGAAACCTCCAGCTTAGCGCATGGCATTATTCTCGGTCTGGTCGTGGGTAAGCCCTTAGGTATTGTGTTTATGACCTGGCTTAACCTAAAGCTCGGCTGGGGTACTTTGCCAGAGAATGTCACGATGTGGCATTTGTTAGCCGTGGGTATGCTGGCGGGTATTGGATTTACCATGTCCATCTTTGTAGCCACCTTGAGTTTTGAAGGGGCGACTGAGTTACTGACGGAAGCAAAAGCGAGTATCATGCTGGCTACCAGCATTGCCGGTTTAACAGGTATTTCACTGCTGTTAGTGCTGAATAAGCGTAGCTTGTCCTAAGCTTACGTACCTCAGGTCTTAATGTAGGGATGGTGCTTTCATGCAACAAGAGCGGCTTAAGAGTTTGAAAATTCCGTTATGGGGACTGTTTATTATCAGCCTGATGGCTACACTCTATCTGGCGAAGTCCATATTTATCCCGATCTTTTTAGCGATCTTAATTGCGCTGTTATTGTCGCCGCTGGTGAGCTGGCTTAAGCGGTTTTACATACCCCGCTCACTGGGCAGCGCGATTGTGATCTTGCTGGTCTCCGGCTTAATTGTCGGCTTGCTAAACTATCTTTCTGACCCTGTCGGCGTGTGGATAGATCGCTTACCGACGGAAGTGCAACAGATCGAGAAAAAGCTGTCGCCGTTTAAAGACTCCATCGAAACGATGCAGAAAACAACCGAAACGGTGCAGGAAATTACCTCGATGGATGAAGGTAAGAAAAGAGCGCCGGATGTGGTGGTTAAAGGCCCCAATATTTTCTATGCCTTATTAAATGGTACACAGGCCTTTTTAATTGGCGTGCTCTCATTTGTCGTATTGCTGTATTTTTTATTAGCCTTTGGCCATTCGCTTACCATAAAAATTGGTTTGTTTTTTCGGGATCAAGGCTATAAAGCCAATATTGCTCAAATTGCCACCGACGTGCAATCCAAGGTCAGTCGCTATTTGTTACTCATTACCGTGATTAATACGGTATTGGGATTGGTGATTGCGGGTGTTATGTGGCTACTCGATATGCCAACGCCATTAGTGTGGGGCGCATCAGCGGCCTTTTTAAACTATATACCTTATGTAGGGCCGGCCATTAATTTAGGCATAGTGGCATTAGTATCATTAATTACCTTTGATAGTTTAGGGCAGATTTTATTGCCGCCAGCTATGTTATTGCTGCTAAACCTATTGGAAGGGCAGTTTATACAGCCCATGTTTATTGGGCGAATGTTCACGATTAACCCAGTCATTGTCTTTTTATTTGTGCTGATCTGGGGTTGGTTGTGGGGCATGGCAGGTATTTTTATGGCCGTGCCGTTATTGGTAATCGCGAAAATCATTTTTGATCAACGTAAGGAGGCAAGTACTTATGGAAGCGAGAAGTGATGGGCTCATGAGTCGGCTGAGATGGCTATTATTTGCGGTCATGCTTGGACTGGCCCCGATAGCTCAGGCCGACCAGTTGACCGAACTACTGACCGGAGCGGCCAGCGAAGCCCCGACCACCACCGATAAAGTCATCACCACCGATAGCTCAATCCAAAGTGACTTTAAAATCCGAACACGTTTACGCGAGATTTTTATTGAGCTGGACTCTCTCTCGGGCATCAGCATTGCGGTAAACAAAGGCGTTATTACACTTTCTGGTGAAGTAGACTCCAGCAAAACAGAAACCAAAGCATTGCAATTAGCCAGTCAGGTTGAGGGTGTGGTCGAGGTTGAAAATGAATTAACCGTCAATCGCAGCCTGCAACTTCGCCTGAAAAATACCACGGATAAACTCTGGGCCTTAACCAAGCAAACAGCCTCCAGTCTGCCACTATTTTTGATTGCGGTATTAGTGCTGGTGATATTTTGGTTAGGTGGTCGTTGGATATCGAATCGTGAGTTTTATAAACACATTACTCCGAACCATTTTATTGCGAATTTGCTAGGCCAGATCACGCACCTGATTTTTATTGTTTTAGGTATTGTGCTGGCGTTGGTGCTGCTGGATGCCACGGCGTTGATCGGCACCATTCTGGGTGCGGCGGGTATCGTCGGTTTGGCGGTTGGTTTTGCGGTTCGCGATACGGTTGAAAACTACATTGCCAGTATTTTATTGAGCTTAAGAAACCCGTTTCAGGTGAATGATTTTGTGAGTATTGACGGCAATCAGGGTAACGTTTTACGCCTAACTTCACGGGCCACAATTCTGATTTCACCCGATGGCAATCATATCCGTATTCCCAATGCGACAGTATTTAAAGCGGTAATCACTAACTTTACGCGTCATGAAGAGCGTCGTTTCCAGTTTGATGTCGGGATTGATACCGAGCAGGATTTGCTGGAAGCGCAAGTGTTAGCCATGAAGGTGTTGAAAGCCACCGAAGGTGTTCTGGACGACCCCAAGCCACTGGTGGTTATTCAGGAATTAGGCGATTCTAATGTCATTATCCGCATTTATGCGTGGGTCAATCAGGTGCAATACAGCTACGCCAAAGTGCGCAGTGAAACCATTCGCGCAGTGAAGCAGGCTTATGATGAAGCCAATATTGTGATGCCAGACCCAACCTATACCTTGCGCTTAATGCAAGCCGATGGGCAGGTGAGTAATTTGGTTAGCGCGGCCTCTGTGGTACCGGCAGAGCCAAGTCAATCAAGCCAAGCAAGTAAGCCAATCATCAAGCCAGTTGAGCAGCCAAAGGTGGCGGTCACTCCGGTGGCCGATGAAGATGACATTCGCGATGTACAGGATGTGACACCAGACCGCACTGTAGAAAACAAAGTCATCGAAGAGCAAGCCAAAGAAAATAATGAAGGTGAGGGAGAAAACCTACTCAATGAAGAAGCGAAAAAAGAGTAGCTACACCGCTTACCTAAGAGATATTTGATTTGCCTTGGCTGAGTGTTAGCCTTATTGGATGATCAAACTTTTTCTTATTAATAGCGTGTTAGTGGCGGCTGCGGTATTGGTGCATTATGAAATGCTGTACCGCCTCTCACGCTTGATTCCTCGGCTGAGTTTTCTCAAGCCAAGGCTGCGTATTTTAGTGGCTGTCTTTGGTGCCTTAATCGCACATGTTATGGAAGTGTGGCTGTTTGCTTTTGCTTATTTCTATATGATTCAGGATAAGGTTTTCGGAGAGCTTAGGGGAGGGCCTCCCGGTGTTTTCAGTGGTAGCTTAATGGATTGTAGCTATTTCTCGTTTACCACCTACACCTCCCTGGGCTTTGGCGATATCGAGCCGATTGGAGACGTGCGCTTTTTAGCCGGGCTTGAATCGTTGGCTGGCCTAGTGCTGATTTCCTGGACCGCTTCCTTTATGTTTATTGAGATGCAGCGCCTGTGGGTGCCACAGATTGAGGAATAAGCAGGCATACGCCTTGATGGTCTTGAGGCTGGCATAACTCCCAGCCTAAGCGCTCGCAAATCATATTCACAATAAACAAGCCCAAGCCATTGCCTTGGCTCGCGCTGAGCTGAAAAGCCGTATCGCTAAGGACTTCAATTTGTAGAGCGCTTAAGCGAATAGTGACTTGGCCAGTGCTGTGTTGCAGCGCATTGCGTAGCAAATTATTCAGCAACATATTGAGCATATTTAGATTGGTGTGAATGCGGTAATCAGCATCCGCTTGTACAGTAACTCTTGCCGTATCACTGGCTGGTAGCGCTAATTTCTCTATGACCTGTCGCACTACCTTATTTAGAGACTCCCACTCCATTGGCTCATCATTCGTCTTACCTCGCGATAACTTCAATAAGGTCGTTGTGTTTTGTTGCATCTCTTCCAATGCCTGCCGAGCACGTTGCAGCGTGGCTTTATCCTTTGCATTGAGATTATCCCGCATCTCAATAATTTCCAATGCGCCATGGGCAATCGCAATCGGTGTGCGCAGTTCATGGCTGGCCATATTCACCAGATCTCGTTCGCGCTTTAGATGCTGCTGGGTTTCGTCCAGAAAGCCATTAAACGCGGTGGCGATTTGCCGTAGCTCTGCCTCGGAATAATCGGTTTCGATGGGGTTGAGCCTATGGCGCGGTTTGCTATTGTTAATGGCATGGGTGAGCTGGGTCAGTGGGCGAGTGAGATAGCGGCTACTGAGCATACCCAATACTAGGCTTAGCAATAATATCAACAGGCTGGCAATGGCAAAACTGAGCAAGGACAAGTGCTCCGCTTCCTCCATCGCCGTAATATCTTGAATCGCGTAAACCTTGCCTGTTGGCAGAGCCTTGACGACATACTGAATCTCACGACCATCGATGGTTATTTCATCGTTTTCAGGGTCAAATGGGCTGGATAATTCTTGAAAGGGTGGCGGCAGTGGCATGGCGCTTTGCGTGTCTGCCTGATAATAAATATCAAAGTATTGGGCTGTCAGTCGCCGGCTTTGCTCTGGTGTATCTAGCTGCGAAACAAAAAAGCTAAGCTCATCACTCAGGCGCTGTTCGCTGAGGGCTTCCTCATTATTCTCCAGCAAGCCAATAAAGGTTATGGCGAGGATAATTACCGCCAGCGTTGCTGTGCCGATAATGGTTAGAAAGGTACGGCGCGACAGCGTGCCCTTGGCAGGAATCCAAGCCATTAGTCGATATTGCTCATAATGTAACCGGAGTTGGGTAAGGTCTGAATCATCGAAATATCATAGGCATTCAACAAGAGTTTGCGCAGGCTATACACATGCGTACGCAGCGTTTTAATACCCAATACTTTATCCGGAAACAGCGCCTCAGCCATTGCTTGGTAAGGTACATAAGCGGGCATCGCGCGCATTAACATTTCAAGAATACGGGCATGAGTGGCGGTTAGCTGGATGGCGGTTTGCTGTGCGTAACTCACTTTTAAAGTGCGCAAATCAAAACTAAGCTGGCCAACTTGCAAACACTTAGCTTGTAATTTCCCACGTTCATGCAGCGCGTTAATTCGCAGTACCAGCTCCTGTAAATGAAAGGGCTTCACCAGATAGTCATCAGCGCCATTGCCAAACCCTGCAACCTTATCCTCAATCTGATCTTTAGCGGTCATGAGTAAAATGGGTGTAAGTACCCGACTATAAATTCTGTGGCAAAATATCATTTGTTTATCCCATCTGAAGGAAGCGACTTTGAAATACGTCAACCCACTGACCCCGCAGGACAAAGAGGCGCTCACACGCGTTTATCAGACCCATACGAATCATCGTGTCCGGCAGCGATCTCAGGCTATTTTGCTGAGCAATCGCGGGTACAAAATTCCTGATATCAGTCTGTT
>Ga0193958_1000018_pt1 | contig 119886 bp, 121 predicted proteins | sample FB_1_MG_FD_140320 | JGI IMG/M metagenome (GOLD analysis project Ga0193958, IMG submission 140320) | Microbial mat bacterial communities from the Broadkill River, Lewes, Delaware, United States - FB_1_MG | ecosystem: Environmental > Aquatic > Freshwater > River > Microbial mats | place: USA... | reverse complement strand
CTCAATCTCATCAAAAGTGAGAAGAGTAGCAAGGTCGGTGTAAAAACTAAGCGAGCTAAAGCGGGTTGGGACAATCAGTTCTTGCTCAAAATCTTGGGAATGATTTAAGCCCGATTGCCCTGGGTTAAGCGGCGAGTTTGCTTAGGACTCGTCATAGCCGATTTTTCGCTTCTTTAAGCCCATTAGTAGGCCAAAAGCCGCCATTAGCGTAACCATTGAGGTGCCGCCGTAGCTGATAAGTGGCAGCGGAACTCCGACAACCGGCAGTACGCCGCTAACCATTCCGGTATTCACTAATAAATAAACGAAAAAGGTCAGGCTTAAACTACCACCAAGCAACCTTGAAAACGTATCAACACCACGCGTTGCAAGGTGCAATCCTCGTAAAATAATAAAGATGTAGATACCAAACAAAATCAAATTGCCGAGTAGGCCAAATTCTTCACCAAAAATAGCGAAGATAAAGTCGGTGTGGCGCTCAGGTAAGAAGTCTAAACGGGATTGATCTCCGTTTAACCAGCCTTTTCCGTATACGCCACCAGAGCCAATGGCGATGGTCGATTGCGTGATTTGATAGCCCGTGCCGAGCTTGTCAGAGCCTGGGTCTAGCAAGGTCATTACGCGTTGGCGCTGATAGTCCTCCATGCCGAAGAAGAATAGTAGAGGGGCTGCGCCCATGACTGCTGCAAATAGCAATAGCAGCCACTTCCAGGCAATACCTGCAAAGTAGATGACAAAGAACCCGGCGCTTCCGATCAGTAGGGCGGTACCAAGGTCGGGCTGTTTGGCGATTAATAGCATCGGTACTGCAACGAGTGCTGCGGCGATGATATTGTCTTTAAACTTTGGGGGGAGGGTCTTTCTGGAGAAGTAACTGGCCACCATCATGGGGACTGCGAGCTTCATTACCTCGGAAGGTTGAAAGCGAATCGCCCCAAGCTCCAGCCAGCGTTGTGCGCCACCACCCATAGAGCCTTGATATAACACTAACACTAATAAAGCGATGCCGCCAAAATAGACCCAAATCGACCATTGGCTGAGTATATGGCTGGGTACTTGAGCGGCGACCAGCATCACCACCGCAGCAATAAACAGGTGGATAAAGTGCTTCTCCATCATCACCACATTCTCACCACTGGCGCTGTGCAAGGTAATGCCGCCAAGGGTTAGGAGGATAATCAATGCGATTAATAACACTAAATCAAGCTTTGATAGTACTTCCCAAGCAAGGCGAAAAATACCCATTGAGTTATTCATATGCGGCGAGCCTCAATACTATCTTTAAGTGCGATCATTATTTTTCTTGTTAACCTGAGTGGTTTTTACCTCGCCTTCCTCGGGCTTTTCAGCTTCGATTTGTACAGGTTTGGGTAGTAAGTATGTATCTAGTAGCTCACGTGCCATCGGCGCTGCCACTGCGCTACCACCGCCGCCATTCTCAACAATGATTGATAGCGCAATGCGAGGATTTTCCAGCGGTGCAAAAGCGACAAACAAAGAGTGGTCGTGAAGCTTCTTGGCAAGCTTTGAAGCGTTATAGGTTTTGTTCTGTGCAATTCCGAATACTTGAGCAGTACCTGTTTTACCCGCAAAGCGGTATTTGGCGCCCGCACCAGAGCGTCTTGCCGTTCCCATTGGGCCATGAACTACATTGACCATGCCCTGAATGACCGCATCCCAGTGTGCATCGGTAGCTTTAATGCTGGGTAGGCGTTTGGGTACAACGACTTTTTCAGGTAAATCACGTGAGGTTCTAACCGACTTCAATACATGAGGCATGACGCGTTGACCACGCATTGCAACCGCTCCGGTCGCATGGGCTAGCTGCAGTGGTGATGCCGTCCAATAACCTTGACCGATCCCGATATTAACGGTATCGCCAGGGTACCAGCTAGTCTTGTAACGCTTCTTTTTCCATTCAGGGGTTGGAATGAGGCCCGAACGCTCGTGCGGTAAATCGATTCCGGTTTTTTGGCCAAAGCCAAATTCGCGCATGGCGACGGAGAATCGGTCAATACCCATACGATAGGCCAGATCATAAAAATAGACATCGCAGGACTGATAGATCGCACGGTTCAAAGAAATATGGCCATGGCCTGTTTTCTTCCAGCAGCGGTAGCGATGTTTAGTCCCCGGAATTTGAAAGAAGCCGCGGCCATAAACTGTGCGCTTTTCATTAACAACGCCAGCTTCCAAGCCAGCTAAGCCTGTGATTGGTTTAATGGTTGAACCCGGTGGATAGGCGCCTTGCAAAGCGCGGTTAAACAGTGGTCTACCGGGGTCATCACGTAAGGCATTGTAGTCTTTGTAGGAGATGCCATTCACAAATAGGTTTGAATCAAACATCGGTACGCTAACCATCGCCAGGATCTCACCATTTCGAGGGTCGAGGGCGACTATCGCGCCACGTTTTCCTTGTAATAGTGTTTCGGCTTTGGTTTGGAGCTCCAGGTCAATACTTAAGAATAGGTCTTCACCTGAAATAGGGGACTGCTCTTCCAGCGTGCGCTGTGGCTCACTGTGTGCATCCATTTCCACCTGTTTGAAACCCGCTTTGCCGTGCAGTCTGGATTCATAGAATTTTTCAATGCCAGTTTTGCCGATATGGGTAGAGCCTTTGTATTCGTTTTTACCCAGCCTTTCTAGGTCGCGTGTATCGATACGTCCTACATAGCCGATAACATGAGAGGCGACAGAGCCTAAGGGATAGACCCGCTCGGTGCGGATATTGACGGCAAAGCCCGGAAATCGATAACGATTCACTGAGAAAATAGAAATCTCTTCCGGCGTTAATGCCGAGCGCAACACAACAGGCTGAAAGCGTGAATTTAACCGAAGCTGTTGCTTGAATTTATGGATGTCTTTGGTGGTAATGGGAATAAGTTTTTGCAGCAGGCTGATGTTGTCATCAAGCTCAGTTGCCTTATCACGAACCACTTCCAGTACATATTCGATTTTATTATCAGCAAGCACCACGCCATTACGATCATAAATTTGACCACGAACGGGAGGGATAGGAATACGCTTTTGATAGTTTTCCTGAGCAAGCTCAGTAAGGTGTTCATGCTGTGAAACCTGAAGATAAAACAGTCTGACGCTAATGGCTGATAGCAGCATAACGACGACGCACGCAGCAACAATTGCTCGTGAGCGGAAGAGCATGTGTTCTTCTTTTTGGTCTTTTAATATTTTACTTTCCGACATGGTCGCCGCAGTAGTTAGAGAATCGATTATATGAAAACGGACTGTACTAAATTAGCACAGTCCGTCAATTATTGTTATTACTATCGAGTTAACACTTTTTGATCATTCAGAGCGACTTACTTAGAGTAAGCTTCAACACTTTCCTGGATCGCTTGACGTGCTGCAGCTGCATCAGCCCAATCGTCAATTTTTACCCACTTACCTTTCTCAAGCTGCTTGTAGTGCTCAAAGAAATGCTCGATCTGCTGAAGTAGCAGCTCAGGCAGATCTGTGTAGTTTTGGATGTTGTCGTACTGTGTTGACAGTTTGCCAGCTGGAACTGCAACGATCTTTACATCTCCGCCGCCTTCATCAGACATGTTCAAAACGCCAACTGGGCGAGCTGGGATAACACAGCCATGAACAAGAGGCTCTGGAGTAACAACCAATACGTCAATCGGGTCGCCATCATCCGCTAGGGTGTGAGGAACGAAACCGTAGTTTGCTGGATAGAACATTGGAGCAGTCATGAAACGGTCAACCATCAACGCGCCACTGTCTTTATCAACTTCATACTTTACCGGTGAAGCGTTAGCAGGGATTTCGATGATAACATTAACGTTATTGGGTACATCTTTTCCTACGGAGAGTTTGTCGATATTCATCGTCTGAGTTCCTTAAGGTGTGGAAGTAAATTTGTCGCAGTATTATAGCGAACCTAGGGGTGGTGCACTACGGCTAATCTTCTGGGCTGCTTAAATTTAGGGCTTATCTTAAAAACCTAATAGTCGCTATAGCATTGTCTTGATAAAAAGTCAGAGAGGTTGCTGATTTACAAGAGTGATTTACTTGATTTTATCGACCAGAGTCAGTGTTTTTATGTGACAAAGTCGGATGCACTCTATATTATGCCGAGCAGTATGCGCTGAGATTATGATGTGCTTTTCTCCCATTTAGTCAATACAGAATTAAGTAATCCAAAATGAGTTCTATTCGAGATCAACTGTTAAAGGCTGGTTTGGTAACTGAAGAGCAGGTTAAGCAGGCAGAAACTAAGCCTAAACCTGCAAAAAAGAGTGCCAAACCAAATAATAAAAATAAAGCCGCTAATTCAGGCAGTAACCGTAATAAACGTGCTGAGAAGCCTGTTAAGTCGCATGAGCCTAGTGATCTTGAGCTGTTTTATAAGCAACGCTCCGCGACTGAGAAAGCAGAGCAAGCAGAGCAGGAAAAGCAACGCAAAGAAGCGGCTAGGGTTCGTAAGATAAACCGGGCAAAGATTGGTGCGTTGATTCGTGACAATGCGAAAAACGAAGAGTCGGCTGACATTCGCTATAACTTTGTTGTCGGTAGTTCAGTTAAGTACTTGTTTGTCACTGAAGCTCAGCAGGAGTTACTTTCTGCCGGAGAACTAGCCATTGCCTTCTTAGGCGAGCGACGTTGTCTGATCACTCCGGAAGTTGCCGATCAAATCCAAGCAATCGAATCTTCAAGATTAATCATTCGTTTTGAACCGGAAAATTAATAATAACCACTAACGGTTTTTCCTGACAGAAAAAACAAATCACACGCTTAGAGTTTTCATGCAATGTCTCTACCGAGCACTTGCGTGAACGTTCGAGCGTGCTTCATTAAATAATTTTTATAAATATAGAGAGAAAAAGAAAATGGGCATGATTGCTGAATTTAAAGAATTTGCGCTGAAAGGTAACTTGGTCGATATGGCTGCAGGTATCATCATCGGTGCCGCAATCGGTAAAGTTGTTTCATCACTAGTCAGTGATATTATCATGCCGCCAATTGGTGTGATGATGGGGGGCGTTGACTTTTCAGATCTCTCTTATGTGATTCAGGAGGCCGCTGGGGATGTTCCTGCAGTAGCAATTAACTACGGAGCATTTGCTCAGACATTCATCGATTTCATGATTGTAGCAATGGCTATTTTCTTGATCATTAAGTTGATGAACAAGGCGCAACGTAAGCAAAAAGAGCCAGAGCCTGAGCCAGCTGGCCCAAGCAGCGAAGATCTGTTGGTTGAGATCCGTGACTTGCTGAAGAAAGCATAAAATATTGCAGGCTTGTCTGTTTAGGCAAGCCTGCTTTAAAACCGATTAACCGATTAATGCCTCTAGTGTGTCAGCATTGCGTAGTGCAGCTTTGCTTAGTTTGACTCTTTGGCTTACAAAGATACTCTTCAGTTCCTCTAGCGCCTTTTCAAAATCCTGATTAATGATGACATAGTCATACTCTGAAAAGTGAGTCGCGTCTTCTTTTGCCTGAGACAAACGTCTGGCAATGACCTCATCCGAATCCTGATTTCTTGATTGCAAGCGCTGCTCTAAAGCTTCAATTGACGGTGGCAGTATAAAAATGCTGCATGCTTCAGGCTCCAATACTCTAATTTGTTGGGCGCCTTGCCAGTCAATTTCAAGAATGACATCAATGCCTTGTTCCAGACGTTCCTTAACCGTTGACCTGGATGTGCCATAGAAATTATCAAAAACTTGCGCATATTCTAAAAACACGTCCGCCTCAATCCCTTCCTTGAAGCTTTCAACTGATACAAAGTGGTAATGATGACCATGAATCTCACCATCCCGTGTTGGGCGTGTGGTGTGAGAGACTGAGACTTCAATACCTGAGTTTGCTTCCAGTAGAGCACTGATCAGGCTGGTTTTTCCGGCACCCGAAGGTGCTGAGATAATATACAGTGTTCCAAGTGTCATAACAGACTCCACAACCGTGAGGCTCTTTTAAATAATGCAGGATTGTAGCGCGAAACCGTTATTGGCTAAACAGTTTCTGAGCGCCAAAGGCCATTGTCGAGACCATCAATAGTCCATGATCCGACGCGGTATCGGATTAGTCTTAGGGTTGGTAGACCTACTGCAGCGGTCATTCGACGCACTTGCCGATTGCGACCTTCGCTGATGGTGATTTCAATCCAATGATCCGGAACACTTTTGCGCTCGCGCACTGGAGGAGTGCGTGGCCATAAGATGTGTGGTTCTGTCATAAGGCGTGCCTTGGCAGGGCGTGTCATGCCATCTTTAAGTAAAACGCCCTCACGTAACTGCTGAAGTGCGGCCTCATCCGGTGCACCCTCAACTTGCACCCAGTAGCATTTCGACATCTTTTTTACTGGATTGGCAATACGGTGCTGTAGCTTGCCGTCATCAGTGAGGAGTAATAAACCCTCGCTGTCTTTATCGAGTCTGCCTGCGGGATAGCAGCCGGGAGCCTCTATAAAATCGGCTAAGCTATTAGTGCCATCTTCTGCGGTAAATTGAGAGAGAACACCATAAGGTTTATTAAATAAAATCAGTTGTGCCATGGTACTTGTCTCATAATTTCTTTTTCACAATGGCGTCTTTTAAAAAGCCATATTGTGGATACTGATGAATAACTCGTAGCTTGGCGTTGCTCGCCTTAAAGTGTGAGTTAAATGGGCCAATTTGCACCTGATAGAGCGAGGTGCCTTGTGAGTCATGGGTTTTTACAAAGGCGGGAAAGCCATGCATCATTAAGGTGTTTTTGATGCCTTCTGCTTTTTCTGCGCTTTGACTGGAAAGAAACTGTACAACGTGATTTTTCATCAGCTGCGGAGACAGTTTTGTTGAGGTATAAGGTGGGTTAGACTTTACAGTTTGCCAGTTAGCTTGCGTAACCGGGTTAATAAGTAGTGACAGACATAGGATTGCTGTTATTTTAAAAGGGATGTTATTCATCCGACTATTCCTCGAGATTACAACGGAAGTGGTCCGGCCTTTAATGGCTCTTTTTAGTGGTCAGTGTAACACTTGAAAGGAAAAAGGTCGTTCAATCATCATGTTGAAGACCTTTGTCCAATACTAATTTACCGCTAATAAGTCGCGATAATTTTGTGTTATTTTTGCTTGATAATAATACGATGAACGTGGTGTTTCAGTAAGTTATGTGGGTATTTTACTGGTAATCTAGTCTTGTTGGCTCAGCAGGAAGCTATTGCTAACAAGGTGCCAAGTATAACGGAATAGTTTTTGTTTGCATTTAAGGTTATATCTATAAAATAACCGACATTAATAAACCAGTCACGGGCTTGTAGCGACGAATGACAGATGTCTTTTCATAGCCCTCAGGCGTGCTGGTACTTTCTAATAAAAGAGCAGCGTTTAGCTGATAAGTCCGTCAATGACGATAGATGAATTTCACTTGTCCAAAGAAATGGATTTTCTTTGTGCATCCAGTTGGTTTTCCAATAAGCCACAAATGAAGCGTTTGCTAAGCCACTTAGTGAGTCATGCGCTGAATAAAGATGAGAAGCCGTTTGATCAACGTGCGATAGCCGTGGAAGGGTTGGGAAGAGGTTTTGATTTCGATCCGGCTGAAAACCCATTGGTGCGTATCGAAGTAGGGCGCTTAAGGCGTCTATTGAATGATTTTTACGTTACTAATCAAGAACGTCCATTTAGGATCACCATTCCACTACGTCAGTACCGACCAGAAATAATCCCATTATTACCTGACTCCACCCCTAATCCAGCTTTACCAAGCTTGCAGTTATTGGCCGTAAAAGAAGAGCGTCTCTCTGTGTTGCTGCAGTTTTCTACTGAAGGCGGTGAAAGTGCTGAACTCTATTTATTGCGCCACCAGATTCGGATTGGCCTGACGCTTCAGCTTAAGCAGCTGGAAGAGATTAGGTTGATTATTGCGATACCTTCCGCAGCAGGAATGGTTGCCGCTAAAGCCGATATTGTTATAAAAGTAACATTAAGCACGGTGGAGCAGCAGTATCATGCTCAAGCGCAAGCCTCTTGGATGGGCGAGGATAGGCCTTTTTTTGAGTCTAAGCTATCGCTGCCGTTGATATATGAGGCGCAGAGTCTGGAGCAAAAGCTACTGCATTGGGTTTCTGGTCTGTTTGATATTGAGATGGGGTTGGCTTGGGGGAAGTGGATTCAGGCAAATGGTGACTATCGCGACACCCCATACCCTAGTCTTGGTAAAGCCATTTTACTGTACTTGAGTTTTCTTCGGGATGGTGGTGAGCGGTCATTCTTGGCAGCCTTAGCTGCAGCAAAGGCGGTTGTTGAGCACTATCAAAACCCTAGAATCGCTAAATGTATCTTGGCAGACTTACATTATCAGGGAGTGTTGCGTGGCTATGGTGTTGTCGAGCATTTGCTAGGGTCGGGGTTAGGTTATGCGGGAGAGGCGCTACGCACTCATCCAGCCTGTCCCAGAATGCATATGACTTTAGCGTCGCTTAGCTACTTCTTAGGTCAGGATAGTTTAGCTGAGCTGCAATTTCGCAACCCTGTCGAGAGTGAGAATAGGATCTACTCGATTGGATTTCATCGAAATATTTTAAAGAGCTTGGCCTTTGATTGGAAGCAAGGTTTTAAGAGTATTGATGAGTTAGTCGAGACTTTTGATTATTACCCTGATTTATACTCAGTGATGGCTTATATCAATGCCTTTTTGGGTTCAGACCTGCAGGCTAAGCAGTATTGGCGCTCAAAAGTGTTGAAGTTAGGCTCTGAGCGCAGTGTTCAGCAGTTCGTCAAACTGATCCGAGACCCAAAGCAATTAGGTTGGGCTGGTGGGCGCGATGAGCTAGGTGCTCTGATGGCTGAAGATTTGGTTGCTAAGTGATTGCCGAAGATCGAGTTGAGCGGACACTGCGCTTAGTTAGCCAAAGTGAGTTATTTCGTGAAAAGCTGCAAATGATTCGTTTGCTAGGCTACTTGTCCAGGCATAGTCGCAATGAGCGATCGACGGCTTTACAGCAGCGGGAAATTGCCATTAATTGCTTGGGACGAAGTGAGACTTTTGACCCAAATAAAGACCCCATTGTTCGGATTGAAGCGGCAAGGCTAAGAAAGCTGCTAGATACGTTTTACGAAACACCCGATGCTAAGCAAGCCTGCTGCCGTATCTTGATGCCATTAGGCGGTTATCGACTTGAATTTTCGGAGTATCTGAACCGACATCAGAGCACCGGATTGAGCATGCTACTCATTTGCCAAAGTCATGAAGGTGCTCCTAGGGCGCTAAGCCAGTTGGCTTTGGAAATACGTCAAACCTTGTCTTTACGTCTTCCTCAGTTTGAGCACATTAACTTAAGTGTTGATTTTTTGGAGCAACATCAGGCTGTAGAGACCGGGGTTGCCCATCTATTGACGGACGAGGCACATGACTACATTCTCCGGATTGAAGTGGTTGACGACTTGGATCTTAATTTCTTGATTAGTAGTGTCCTGATTCATCGGGCGACACAAGAGATTATTTGGAGCCAATGCACCGACTTGCCCAAGCAATATAATGAGGCGGAAGCGGAAGGCTTTTATCGAGGTTTGATTGCTCCTGTAGCGGGGGATGCGTTTGGTGTGGTCGGGCAGCATTGGTCGGATCGGCATTGGAAGCTGGGTATTGAACAAATTGATGCTCGATTTCAGGCGTTCGGTTGTTTAATTCAGGTTGTTAGATTTCCAACCCTAAAGAACTGCCAGCAGGCGGTTAACTTGCTTCAAGAGCACCTAAAGCAGAACCCCAATGATATTCACGCACACTTTTGCTATCTGTCGATGGGGTGCATTGGCGATATATTGAATTATAAATTGATGGATGGCGATTCAGGTAATCAACTGACCAAGTGTTTGAACCTGATGGCCTTTGCCCCAGACCATGCTGGTATCGTTGTCCTACTGGGATTTTGTTACTTCAAGTCTGGAGATAACGAGAAAGCATCTTTGTATTTAAAGGATGCAATGCGCTTATGTCCTGACAGTGGTTTGCTGAAATTTATGTACAGTGCTTTTTGTTTACAAGAGGGCTGTGCAGCTGAAGGGATTGAGCTGATTAATGAGCTGTTGCAATACAATGAAAACCCGCCCGCGCTGTACTATATTCCTCTGTTTTTCTCGCACATCGGTGCAGGACGCTTATCAGAGGCTGCTTTTTTAGCGACAAAGGTTGTTAATGTTGATGGCCTCAGTGACTTGTCTGAGTTGCTCATCGCGATTGAGGTTGGCAGTGTAAGGTTTGACTCTGGAAGTTTGAGGCAGGAGGTAGAGCAGAGTGACACCAATCATCAGATATTTCCTGACTGGGTAGAAAGTGATTTACTGAATAAATACCCTGATATGAAACAGAAAGTTAAGGGCTTACTAATGATGCGACAGAGTCTGTAAGTGTTTTACAGGCTCTGTCGCTAAGTAAATTAAATCACAAATGGTTGGCGGTAAGTGTTAATTCTCACAGTCCAGCCACGCATCCAGCGATTTTCATTACGTGCAGGATTTGAATTATTTACACGACGCTGCAAGGTTTGAATAGCTGAGTCTGCAAAGTTGTTCAGTGCCATCTGGCCTGGTTGGCTAGGGCGCATATTTTCCAGAACTTGCAATAAGCCCCAGTTTTGTCCTTTATAGCCACCACTGCGATTCAGGCCTTCACCTTTAAAGTTCACATAATCAATCAGTGCATACCAGCCACCACGCGTGTTAGCCACGGCGTTTAAGTTCTGTGCCACGAGAGGGCGCAAATGTGGTGGCGCGGTTTTAACCAGTTTTGGCATTGCACGCTTTGCACGCTCAAAGATATAGCTGGCTTGCAAATCACGTGTTTGATACAGCAAGTTTTGGAAGTCCTTGATCTGAGCTGAGGCTTTGGCATTGCCCAGCTCACCCTTAGTGCGCCATGGTGCTCCCTGATGACGAGCTCTCTGAACCCATACTGGCAAGTTGACGCCATTAGCTTTCAAGTGATCTAGCAAGCCGGGGAAGGTATTACCATAGCGAGTTCTGCGACCAGCTGGGTACCAAGTGAAATGGCCAATACCCATTGAGGCAAAGTTCTCACCATCATTCCAATGCACCAACTTATTGATGTCACCACCGCTCTCGTTCAGGAAAATTTTGTCGCCGATCGCACGCATTTCAGCCTGAGATAAGCCTGAAATACCGGTGTTTCTGCTTTGTGGTGCCTGTTGTGGGCGCTGCTGTAATAGCATCGCATATTGCTGTGCCTGTTGGCGCGCGGCTAGTTGCTGTTGTTGAGCGCGTTGCTGGGTCTGCTGTTGTGCAAGCTGCTGAGCTTGTTGTTGGGCTCTTTGTTGCGCAATCTGGCGAGCTTGTTGCTGCTGCCAAACATTGCGGGCGTGTTGTTTTTGCTGAATTTGTGCTTGTGCCTGGGCCGCTAACTGCATTGTGCGATTTTGCTCGGCGGCCTGCTTCTGTGCTTGCTGTTGAGCTTGCCAATTACGGTGATACATTTGGCGTTGCTGTTCTTTTTGGCGGGCTGCTGCAGCCATTTGTTGCTGTTTTTTGAGTTGCTGCTGTTTAGCATAACTGTTTGATGCGGTATTGATTTTCGATTGCGTCGCTTGAGCTCGCGGCGCATTCTGCCTTGTTGCATAGCGTGGTTTAGAGGATTTAGTAACCTGCTTGGCTGCCGGTTTTACACTGCTATAGGCTTTCGTATTACGTGGCTGATTGCTGCAGGCAGAAAGGCCAAACAGCGCAATAAGCGATAAGCTGATCAAGGCTTTATTATTCATATTTTTATTGCCATTTTGTGTAGTTATTATTTTTTTATGGGAATCTGAACCCGAGATTTTTTACGTTCCCCTTATGCGCCACCAGATTCTTTCCAGGAATAGTAGCGTAACGATGACCGCGTAGATGAGCGGTTCTGTCGTGTCAGATTTAACCAGCAACCAAAAGTGTAGCACGCTGAATATGACTGTAGGATAAACGAGTAAGTGAATTAACCCCCAAATCTTGCCCAGTTGTCGCATTTGAGCGCGGGTAGAGGTCATTACAAGCGGGATAAGCAATACGAAAGCAGCAAAGCCAAATGCGATAAACGGGCGATCAATAATGTCTTCGATGAGAAATTCAAGTACAAAGCTGAGGTCGAACCAGAAGTAGCAAATAAAGTGCAAGCTGGTGTAGTAGAAGGTAAATAAGCCGAACATGCGGCGTAATGAAAGCAGTTGGGGCCAGTCTAATAAGCGACGAATTGGCGAAATCATTAGTCCCATGACCAATATACGCAGCGCCCAGTCTCCAGTAATCCGTAGAATGGCTTCGGGTGGGTTTGCACCCAAAGTGTTGGTATAGACTCCCCAAATAATGCTGACAACCGGCAGCATCAATAGCAAAAGCGCTATCGGTGCTAAGATGTTCTCGAAGAGTTTTTCGTTGATTTGCACGGTGTGATTAGAAGTAGCGTGCCAAGTCCATTCCGGTATACATTCCGGCGACCTGCTCAGCATAACCATTAAACATTTCTGTTTTACGCTTTCTAAACTCCCCAATGCGGCGCTCTCTGCTTTGGCTCCAGCGAGGGTGTGGTACTTCCGGATTTACATTGGCATAAAAGCCATATTCCGTTGGGGATGACATCTGCCAGGAGTTGAGCGGCTGTGTTTCGCTAAACACAATACGCACAATACTTTTGATACTTTTAAAGCCGTATTTCCATGGCACGACCAAGCGTAGCGGCGCGCCGTTTTGGTTGAGTAACTCTTTGCCATACAGTCCGGTGGAAAATAATGTCAGCGGGTTCATCGCCTCATCCATTCTCAGGCCCTCCATATAGGGCCACTCTAACTCATCCGTGCGTTGTCCTGGCATGACGTCCGGGTCGTAGAGTGTTTCAAAGCCGACGTATTTGGCATTGGAGTTTGGCTTCATACGTTTGATGAGTTCTGCCAGCGGGAAGCCCATCCATGGGATAACCATCGACCAGCCTTCGACGCAGCGTAGTCGGTAAATTCGCTCTTCGATGGTGACTGACTTTAGAAGATCTTCTAGTAGATAAGTGCCGGGATTGTCGCATTCGCCGTCGATATCAATTGTCCACGGTGTTGTGATCATTGATTTGGCGTGCTTGGCGGGATCTTTCTTGGAGGTTCCGAATTCGTAAAAATTACAATAACTGGTGATGTCTTTGTATTTAGTGAGCTTGTCGCCAGGCATTATTATTGGTGTGGGATTCTCGGCTTTGGCGCTGAGGTGGTGGGTGGCAAGGCCGGTTGTCGCAATAATGCCAACTCCCGCTGCCGTTTTCATGAAGCGCCGACGGTCTTTATAGATTTCGTAATCGGTTACATCATTCTCGGTAAGATCATTTTTTTTGGAAAAATGCATAATTTGCCCCGGGTATGCAGTCTCAGCTCGGGATCACGAAGTCCCAGCAATCGAATATACCGCGTTATTGATTTACAGCAGCTTAAGTGGTCTTTTAGTTATTATGCTTAGGCTTGCGTTTGCACGATTCAATATGAATATGCCTTAAACTCGCCACTATGTTTATCGTTATAGTGGCGAGCCTTTGGTTTTGACACATGATGGCGTGTGGTGTTCCATCATTTTACTTTTTTATAGTCGATCAGGTTTTTGGTGAGTCTTCGTTACTGGCGTCAGCATCTGGTAGGAATAGGCTCATTACCACCAGCAAAATCGCGCCCAGAGTAATGGCAATATCTGCGATATTAAAGATCGCAAAATGGCCGTTATTCAAGAAGAACAGATCCATATCAACATAGAGGTCGATAAAGTCAGTTACCCGTCCGCTGATCAAGCGGTCTATGCCGTTACCGAGTGCGCCACCTAAAACCAGCGCTAGCGCAATGGCCGTCCAACGTTCGGTACGGTCTAGTTTTTTCAGCCAGTACAGAATGTACGCACTCACCAGAAATGACAGTATGACAAAGAACCAGCGCTGCCAGCCGCCTTGGTCTCCCAAAAAGCTAAACGCAGCGCCATAGTTATAAGCCAGTGTCATATTTAGGTGCGGGATGACCGCAATCGGGGTGCCCAAATCGAGGTTCGCGACAGCGTACCACTTGGTGAGCTGGTCCAGAATCACGGTCACAATGGAAATCCATACCCACTTAAGCACAGTGTCGCACCTCACCATCACCGCTGACGTTGCTTACACAGCGTCCGCAAAGTTCAGGATGCTCAGGGTCAACGCCAATGTCTGGCTGATGATGCCAGCAGCGCACACACTTCTCATCAGTAGAGGCTTGCGACTCAATCCAGATGCCGGGCAACTCATTAATAGCTGCCGCATTTTCCGGTGCAGAGTCCGCTTCAACAAGCGTAGCGCCAGAGGTAATCAGCACAAAGCGTAGTTCCTGTTGTAGCTTGCTTAAGCTTGCGAAGTGCTCGCCTGAAGCATAAACCGTCACAGTGGCATCCAGTGATGAGCCGATTTTGCCTTCGCCACGCAGGGTTTCAAGTTGCTTACTGACCGCTTCACGTACTTTGAATAAGGTCGCCCACTCGTCATTGCTGAGTAGGTCATTGTCATTCAAGGTAAATAGCTGGTCGGACCACAGGCTAAATTGCGCATAAGGCAGGGCTTTGTCCGCTGCATTGTGCGGCATTTCCTTCCAGATTTCTTCTGCAGTGAAGGTGGTGATCGGTGTCATCCAGCGTACTAGTGCATGCAGAATCAGGTAAGCCGCAGTTTGCGCTGAGCGACGCGGCTGCGAGTCTGCAGGCATGGTGTACTGGCGATCTTTGGTGATATCCAGGAATAGGCTACCCATTTCAATGGAACAGAAGTGCAGCATTTCCTGATAAACCAAATGGAACTGCATTTTGGCATAAGCATCCGTAATACGCGCTTGTACTTCGGCTGCTTTAGCAACAGCCCAACGATCTAATGGCAACATGTCTTTCGGAGCCAATAAATCGGTTTCCGGATTAAAGTCGCTCAAATTAGACAGCAGGTAACGCGCCGTATTACGAATGCGGCGGTAAGCATCTGCAGAACGGTTGATGATTTCATCCGATACCGTGATTTCACGGCTGTAATCCGATGATGAAATCCATAAGCGCAGGATATCCGCGCCCAGCTTGTTGATGACGTTTTGCGGTGCGATGGTGTTACCGATCGACTTCGACATCTTCTTGCCTTTAGCATCCACCGTAAAGCCGTGAGTTAACACGTTCTTATACGGAGGTACGCCGTTCATCGCCATGGAGGTCAGTAATGATGACTGGAACCAACCGCGATGCTGATCCGAACCTTCCAGATACATATCCGCTGGGAACGACAGTTCGTCACGCGTGCGCAATACGGACTCATGCGTGGTGCCAGAGTCAAACCACACATCAAGCGTGTCCATCGCCTTTTCGTAGTCATCAGCGTCATCGCCGATAAGCTCTTTGGCGTTGACACTATGCCAGTACTCAATGCCTTCTTTTTCCATGCCCTGAGCGACTTTTTCCATAATCGCTAAGGTGTCAGGATGTAGCTGCTGTGTTTCTTTATGTACGAACAAAGAAATCGGCACACCCCAGAAACGTTGACGCGAAATACACCAGTCGGGACGTGACTCGATCATCTTGTAGATGCGATCGATACCCCAGCCTGGAATCCACTGAACTGTTTTGATGGCTTCCAGTGTTTTCTGGCGAAGGCCTTGTTTTTCCATGCTGATAAACCACTGAGGTGTCGCACGGAAAATGATCGGCGTTTTATGGCGCCAGCAATGTGGGTAGCTGTGACGGATTTTTGTGGTATTCAACAATTGTCCGTTTTCTTCCAGCAATGCAATGATCGCTTTATTGGCTTGGTAGATGTCTAAGCCTGCAAACAATGGGGTATCTGGTAAGAACTTACCGTCGCCGCCGACTGGGTTGTAAACTTCAAGCTTGTACTTTTGGCCAACCACATAGTCGTCCGCACCGTGAGCAGGTGCAGTATGTACTTCACCAGTACCACCTTCGGTTGTTACATGGTCGCCCAAGATGATCGGTAATACGCGATCATAAAATGGGTGTGTTAGCTGAACTAAATCCAGATCCTGACCTAAGCAACTACCAACCACTTCGGCAGATTCAATGCCATAACGCTCCAATGAGCTTTGTTGCAGCGACGGCTCTAAAATCAGGTAGCCACGCTCAGTTTTTACCAAGTTATAGGTAAAGTCCGGGTGAACCGTTACAGCCATGCTGGCAGGTAGTGTCCAAGGCGTTGTAGTCCAGATCACGGCTGAGATATCGCCATCAACCGTTGCGCCAAATTTAGCCGCGACCGCTTGGGTATCAACCACGTTGTATTTCACATCAACGGTTGGCGAGGTTTTCTCTTCGTAGTCCACTTCGGCTTCAGCCAACGAAGAGCCACAGTCGATACACCAGTTGACTGGCTTCTCGCCTTTCATCAAGTGGCCTTTATCGATGATCTTAGCCAGCGAGCGTACGATATTCGCTTCAGTTTCGAAGTTCATCGTCAGGTAAGGATTGTCCCAGTCACCGAGTACGCCCATGCGCTTAAAGTCATTACGCTGACCGTCAATCTGCGTTAGCGCAAACTCACGGCACAGTTGGCGAAACTTTTTGGCGTCTACTTTAACGCCAACCTTACCAACTTTCTGCTCAACCTTTTGCTCGATCGGCAAACCGTGGCAGTCCCAGCCCGGTACGTAAGCCGCATCAAATCCAGCAAGATTCTTACTTTTGGTAATCATGTCTTTCAGGATTTTATTTACAGCATGTCCAATGTGTAAATCGCCGTTAGCGTAAGGAGGGCCATCGTGCAGCACGTAACGTGGCCGTCCGGCAGCATGCTTGCGCATTGCCTGATATAACCCATCGTCGGCCCATTGGCGCAACATGTCCGGCTCACGCTTTGCAAGGTTTCCACGCATTGGGAAGCCTGTGCTTGGCAGATTAAGCGTCGCTTTGTAGTCGGTCGTTTTTTCTGTCACCGTCAATTACCTGAATGATCTTTTTCTGAACGGTGGAGAATATCAAGTTTTCACCGAAAAACCGATATCTATTAATGCATTGAATTTGTTCGAGCTATATTTTTAAGCAATTAGCGATTAATGGCGCTGTATTTGGTCTGTGGCGGAGTCATTATCTGTTAAGTGGGGATGGTGTGGTGCTAAGTCTTCACTTCAGAGGCTGAGATAGTCTTTGGTAATCGAGTCGACATCACTCTAATCGTCATTATTCAGCCAATGCGTTAGCTCGATTTAATGATAATTAATGATCAGCCATTATTAACGGTATTAATCGGCCGATAGGATGATGGTCTGGAGTAAAAAACTGGATGAGTGGGCGCTTTTGAAAATGGATAGGTTGCGATAATAAATCTCGTAAGTCCGCTTCGAATAGTCATCCCGACATTGGATTGTCAGGATATAAAAAGGTGAGATAAAAAGGCTCGCCGAACGCCATAGGAAAAACAATATGTTCTCCCCAGATAACAAGAAATTTGTCACACGGTTGGTACTGCCCATTACTTTTAGCTCGTTAGCCTGTGCTTCGGCTCAAGCTGCGGTCTTTCCGGTTGCTGTTGCTGATAGCTATACCACGACTTCCGGTCAAACGCTTCAGATTAAGCCGCTTGAAAATGATACGGGCGAAGGCTTGTTCATTGAAGAAATTAATTCACCAAGACCATTTGGTTCAGGGGCAACGGTACTGGTTGATGGTTCCACGTTGACCTATACCGCACCTGATGGCTTTGTTGGTACTACTGAGTTCAACTATGGCATTAAAGATGTCGATGGCCAGATTACCAGTGCACTTATTACAGTCGAAGTAACCGCAGACTCTGGTGTGAGCTTTCCAGTTACGGTAGCGGACTCTGCGACCACCACGAAAGGTCAGCCGGTTACTATTGATGTGTTAGCTAATGACAGTGGTAGCAATTTATTTATCGAAGAAGTCGATTCACCACGTCCGTATGGCACAGGTACGAATGCGATTTTGAATAACAAGGTTGTATACACGCCGCCGGTAGGTTTTACTGGGACGAGTCAATTCCATTACGGTGTGAAAGATTCTGCCGGACAAATTAATAGCGCTGAAGTCACAATTACCGTGACTGAGCCTGTTTCCACCTCTCCTTGGCCAACGGCTGGCGCTGATTACGCGACCACAACTTCAGGAACTATCATCTATATCAACCCATTGTGGAATGATACGGGTAGTGGTTTGCGAGTAACGGATGTGAACTCAGTAACTACCTTAGGTGGCTCTGCTTCAATCGATAATAATCAACTGGTTTTCACTCCATCTGTTTATTCAAAGGGCGAGGATAGCTTCTGGTATCAGATTACGGATGATCAGGGGCGTACTAATGCCGCCCAGGTTACGGTAACCGTTAATGGTGCAGTAGTAGATATGGGGCCATACCCAACGGCTGGCTCTGATACATACACCGTCAATAAAAATTCTTCTGATAATGTATTCGCAGTGTTTGCGAATGATACCGGTTCCGGTTTGTCGTTCCATGAGACTTATGCTTATTCGCAGAAGGGTGGTAAAACAACACCGACAAACGGCACGATAGTGTACAGCGCACCAGCTCAGTTTGTAGGAACAGATGAGTTTTGGTATGCGATGAAAGATGCTTATGGTCGCACTAATGCCGCTAAAGTAACGATCAATGTTGTCGACAATGAGCCCGGCCCAAATACTGAGCCAGATGCGGTTGAGGATATCTTCCAAAAGTCTATCAATGGTGCTGAAAGTCGTTTAGATGTGTTGGCAAATGATGTCGATGCAGATGGCGATACCTTGGTCGTTGATAGTGTTGGCGCAGCAACCTTTGGCTCTGTTCGACTGAGTGGAGCAGGTCGGGTGTTTTATACACCGCCATCTACTCCAGTCAGTGATTCATTTAGTTATGAGATCTCTGATGGTAATGGTGGCACGGCAACCGCAGTCGCAACAATTAGTGTGACAGACCCTAACGATGGCAATGTCAGCTATCCAACCATTACCGGTGAATTTGTAACGGTTGCTCCAGGTGCTACGGTTCTGATCAAGGTGCTTGATAACGACTTTGACTCCGACGGCGATACGCTGGTGTTAGATCAGGTAACGAGTGGCTCGCAGGGTGGCACTACGAAAGTGGCTGATAATAATGGTGAGTTACTTTGGGTTGAGTATACGGCCTTGTCAACAGCAACAGGCACTGATGAGTTTTACTATGGTGTGCATGATGGTCGTGGCTTGAATGGCTCAGGTAAAGTAACCGTTACTTTCGAATAAGTCAGAATAGCTCCACCAATAAAGGCCGAGGCTTGTCCGGTAACTCCGGATAGGTCGCGGCCTTTTTGCGTGCTATTGTCAGCGGGTTTTATGCTAGTATTCTGCTGGATAGTCTCTGATTAGACTTAATAGGCACGTGGGGGTGCTGCGGCAAATGGCGCAAACGGTAGTGAAAAAACGGAAAACAAGCTGGTCACGGCTGCTGGTAGAATTGCTGCTGATTGTAGCGATCGTACTCGGTGTACGCATGTGGTTTCAGCGCGATATGCCCTCTGGCCCGGCTCCAGACTTTCAAGCAGTTACAATGGATGGCAAGTTGGTTAATCTTCAGGACTACCGAGGCGAGCCATTATTGCTTCACTTCTGGGCTAGCTGGTGTGACTTCTGCCAATTTAGTGAGAAAAGTATTACCGGTATCAGTCAGGATTGGTCAGTGCTGAGCGTGGCTTATCAGTCTGGAGATAAGGCTGAAGTATCTGAGTATATTAAGTCGCATGGACTTGAAGGGTGGACGACAATTCCTGATGAAGATGGCCGTTTGGCTGAGTTGTTTGGAGTCTCTGCTGTACCTGCCAGCTATGTCATCGATGGTAAGGGGAATATCCGAATCAAAGAAGTGGGCTTAACCACTGGCTGGGGCTTAAGAGTGAGGCTTTGGTATGCCAAAAATGTCGATAGCTTAGGTGGTCTTTTCGGCTTTCCGTCGGCTGTTGCAGGCGATAATAAATAATAACGACTCAGGCGTTGCCAATGCAATCTGAACGAATTAGCGCAGAATTTTTAATACAAAATAGCCGCCAGCAATGGGCGGATATTCAGGTGCTTGATCGCATCGACTCGACTAATAATTACCTTAAAAATAAATCGGAAGCTCGCTTGGTATGCCTTGCTGAGCAGCAAACTGGTGGCCGTGGCCGACATGGAAATCAATGGCAATCACCAGATGCGCAAAATATCTACCTTTCCTTTAGCTGGGAGTTTGAAACTCCTCCAGAACATTTAGGTTTATTGAGCCTTTGGGTAGGCATTGTGCTAGCTAAGACGCTCGAAACATTCGGCTTAAGCGAGCATGGAATTAAGTGGCCTAACGATGTGTACTGGCGACAGCAAAAAATGGGCGGCATTCTGATCGAAGGAAGCAACCTATCGCCGGTCTTAGTGGTTGGCATTGGTCTCAATATTAATATGCAAAATGAGGCTGGGATTGATCAGCCGTGGGTCAGTTTAAGTGAGGCACTTGATAAGCCGGTCAACCGTAATCATTTATTGATTGCGATGTTAGATGCGCTCTATGAAGCGATGGAGCAGTTTGTGCATATGTCGCCAGCAGACCTTTTGCGAGACTGGCGTCGATGGGATCTGATCCGAGATCATGCTGTCAGTTTTATGGATAACCAGGAATTACTTCAGGGCAAGGCGCGCGGCGTTAGTGCTGATGGTAAATTGTTGGTCGAGTTGCCTTCCGGGGAGGTACGTCCATTCAGTACCGCTATTAATACGGTGCGTTGGAAATGATTCTGCTGGTCGATATGGGCAATAGCCGGCTGAAGTCGGCGGTCTACAGCGCAAGTGGTTTATCCGACTTTCACTCTGAACCTTATGATGGACGTAAAGCCATAGAGTGCCTGAATGAGCACTTGCTGCAGCATAGTGATGTGACTGATTTAGCATTAGTTTCAGTGCGCGGCAAAGGATTTGAGGCGGATGTTCGCGAGCTTTGTCAGCAAAGCGGAGTCAAACTGCATTGGGCCGGCTCAGTTGCAGAGGTCCATGGCGTTAAAAATCGATATCGACTGCCTGAGACTTTAGGTAGTGATCGCTTTGTGGCACTGGTTGGTGCGCATCATTTATTGCCTAATGAGCATTGCATTGTTGTCGATTGTGGAACGGCAGTCACCATTGATGGTTTAACCGCTGATGGTGAATTTAGCGGTGGCGTCATTATTCCTGGCTTGCGGCTTTGGGGGGATAGCCTGATACAGCGTGCGGATCAGCTCAATGAGCACCGCCTGCAGCATCCTGAGGTATTTGCCCGAGATACTGCGCAAGCGATTGGTAGTGGAAGTTTGTATGGATTAGTGGGTGCAATAGAAGGTATCTGTCAGCGCATGCAAGATCAGCTTGAAGCCCGTTTTGGCTCAGAGATTCATGTTACCCGTATCTTGTGCGGCGGTGATGCTGAGTTGATTGCGGAGCACGCGCAGTCCAAATTCCAGTTACAGCCACATTTGGTTTTGCAGGGCTTGGCCCAGTTTGTGGACTGCTAATGCGAATTCTGATCATCACACTTATTACGCTAAATATTCTCTATTTTGTTGGAGTGTATTTATTTAGCTTGGTATTTGATCAGCGCCCACCAATTAACGAGCCTAATATCCCAACGATTACCTTGCTAAGTTCGGGCAATGCGAATGATTTGGGTAAAGTAGTTGATACGCAGTGCTTCACCGTTGGCCCCTTCAGTGTTGAAAAGACCGCACGCTTAGTGGCGGATAGACTCTCAGATGCAGGCTTTGCTGTTAATATTCGTCGACAGCAAACTGATCAAATTCAACAATATCTGGTGTTCTTACCGCAACTAAAGAGCCGTGAAGCGGCTGAAAAAGTGGTTGCCGATATTAAAACTCACAACATTAAAGATTACTCGATTATTGCCAGTGGGCCTTATAAAAACGCCATTGCACTGGGTGTGTTTAGTAATCTGGATAAGGCGCGGCGACATGCAGAGTATGTGCGGTACTTGGGCTACGATGCCCGATATACCGAGCAGCGTCAGCGGGCGGTGGTGTACTGGATTGGCTATGATGAGCCATTTGGTGAGCCAGTTCCGATACTTAAGTGGGCAAAAGAGGTTGATCCGAAGGTCAGTGTGCAAAAAATTCCTGAAGCCTGCGAGTTCTGATCTATGAAAACCTTGTTACTGGTTGCCCATGGCAGCCGAAAAGTCTCATCTAATGCCGCGATTGAAGCTTTAACTGAAAAACTTCGCCAGCGTTTGGCGGGAACCGATTTTTCTGCAATTACTCACGCCTTTCTGGAGTTAACAGAGCCTTCTATTCCGCAAGGTATTGCCAATCTGGTTGATGACGGTGCGAAGCAGGTTGTGATCATGCCTTATTTTTTGGCACCGGGTACCCATGTAGTGGATGATGTGCCAGAGCTGGTTAGTGAGGCGAGATCCCGATACCCTGAGATTGAGTTCACTATTATGCCGTACTTAGGGGAAACAGAAGGGATCATCGACCTGATACTGTTGAGTGCAGCTCAGGCCGATTAGAATTAGGTGGATGCAACCAAGTCGCCGTTGTAACTCATTGTCCTTGAACCAACGGTTCAAGTGGGAGCCATGAGAGTGATATTAGGCTTACCGAAAAACGGTCATGCGCACAGCCACTCCACAAGTGCTCCCGGGTAGCATAATTAGGCTCAAGGGAAACCCGAGCACTGACAAATGACCCAGTAAACATCCGTATATTTAATATAATCTATCTGAGCAGTTTTGTTAAGTACTCTCTATCTAAAATAAAATTTAGAGTAAATAGTTAGCAGATATTGATGAGTGCTTGAAAGTTTTCTTTTTGTTCGCTATAACTTTTATAGGGGCAAACTTAAGGAAACAATCATGTTAACGAATAAGCAGCAAAATGTGTTGATGGTTATTCAGGAATTTATCCGAAACAACCAGCGTCAGCCTACATTAGAAGAGGTTGGAGATCATCTGGGGATCGGTCGCAGCACAGTTCATAAGCATGTGCATGCATTAATTCGTGCGGGTAAGTTGTTTGAGTCATCAGGCAAGGCAGCTTATGAATATGTCGATGATGACGAAGATGTTGGTACATTGCCGTACCTTGGTCGCATCGCAGCGGGTAAGCCAATTGAGGCAGTGCTGGATCAGAAGCAGGTTAATCTCGCGAAATTCTTCTGCGGAGCGGGGCGTTACGTGCTTCGCATTAGTGGTGATTCGATGGTCGACGCGGGTATTTTTGACGAGGACTATGTGGTCATTCGCAAGCAGGAGACTGCGCGACCGGGGAGTATTATTGTGGCCTTAGTGCAGCAGCGTGAAGCCACGCTCAAATATTATCACCCTCACGATACTGGGGTGATTGAGCTACGCCCTGCAAACGCTAATGTAAAAAGCATGTACTACCCCGCTGATCAAGTTGTGATCCAAGGCGTACTGATTGGCGTATTTCGGGATTATCAGGCAGTTGCTTGAATGTGTCGGCCGTTTTCTCACGAGCGGCCGGCACTATCTGTATCATTAATGTTCAGATGGCAGAGAACTATACACATGCGGATTCAATATAAGCTACACTAACAGGCTCGATTTCACAGTTTGGGGACTGAAGATGTTATCGCGATATTTCAGTTTTATTACGGTGATGGGTGTTGCGCCTGTTGCTATGTTTGTCACTATGGGTATGAGCTTTCCTGCTTATGCTAACGCTAATGTCTTGCTGGATACCAATGGGAATCCTTTGCCTAATGACTTTGGAGCTCTAATTGAGTTGCTGGACTCTGCCAGCGCAGAACAAAAACGTAAATTGCTTGGTACTAGCGCGGTCAGTGCTCCAAGATCGGTTACGCCTGAGCCCGCGTCTGCTACTAAAAGTACTCCGGCAGCATCTGCTGAGGCTGTAGAGCCAGAAGTTACTGAAAAACAGAAAAATCCTGCTTTTTATAATCCTGAGTTAGCCAAGCGTTTGTATGATGCTTTGGATGTCGGTGACGCTGCGCGTTCTAAGTGGTTGCTGGATTCCGGGGCGGGTAATAAATACGTTACTGAAAAAGGTGACACCAGCTTACGGTTGGCGATTCGTAAGCGTTGGGCATCTGTTGTGCGCGTTCTATTAGAACGTGATCCTGATTTAACTCAAATGGATACAGGTAAAGTTAGTTTGTTGCATGAGGCCAGTGCGCGTGGTGCTTACGATATCGCTAAGATGTTGATTGATGCAGGACTTGATCCGCACGCTAAGACGGCTAAAAACTGGACCAACTTGCACTTGGCGGCACGCTTCGGCCATGCGGATATGGTGCGTTACTATTTGCAGATTGGTTTAGACCCGAATGCCAGAAACTCTGAGGGAAATACCGCTCATTGGTTGGCCATGCATCTGAGGCATTATCAGGCGGGTGCTTATTTGGCTCCACATACCAGTGCCACATCACACCAAAGTTTTGGTGATGAGAAGGGTAAAAAAGGGAGTTCTAAGCGCTCCAGGCGATCTAGCCAGAAGTCAAAGCCAGCAAGAGGATTCTCACCGGCTGAGCTTGAAATGCTGAGATCTATCCAGTAATTGATTTAAAAAGTATGGGCGACCTTAGTCGTCCATACCGTTTTGCAGTGCATCTAATACGATTGGGTGTACGAATCGTGAAACATCCCCCCCCAATGCGGCCACTTCTTTAACCAAAGAAGATGAAATAAACGCATACTTCTCTTCCGGCATTAAGTAAACCGACTCAATTTCAGGGCGCAGGCTGCGATTCATGCTGGCTAGCTGAAACTCATATTCAAAATCCGATACTGCTCTCAGCCCACGAATCAGTACATTGGCCCCTTGCTCGTGTGCAAAGTCTGTCAGCAGAGTATTAAAACCCATAATAGTCAGGTTTTCTTTGTCACCAACTACTTGGCGGGCAAGCTCTAGGCGCTGCTCTAAGCTGAAGCGTGGGTTTTTCTTAGAGTTTGAGGCAATGGCTAAAATGACGTGATCAAATAGATTGCATGCACGACGTAGCAGGTCAGTATGACCGTTAGTAAGAGGGTCGAATGTGCCTGCATAAATAGCAGTTCTTGGTGGTCTTGTCGATGATGTCATTGGCTATGGGGTCTTGAGTAGGAAATGTTACATGGGCCTTGATACGGACAGTACCAGATCAAGTTCCTGTAATTTATGAGCAACGCTGTGCAGGTGCTCAGTATCGAGTACTTCAATGACAATATAGAAAACTTTCGTGTCATTGTCGCCGCTAATATGCATTTCTTCAGTGTTTATTCCAAGGTCGTGCAAAGTATTACTTACACTGGAAAGCGCTCCCACTCTGTTGCTTACTTCAATCGAGAGTGCAGCAGGGTAGGTTTGTGTTTGGTTGGGTGCCCAGGATATTTTGAGCGGGCGGCTATTGGCATGCTTAAGATTGGGGCAGTTGGTGCGATGTATCGCCATGCCTTTATTTTTCTCAAGCTGAGCCACAATAATATCGCCGGGGACTGGGTAGCAGCAGGGTTGCAAGTCTACGGCTAAGCCTTCGGTGCCTTTAATCAGAATAGGGCGCCCCAAGTCTTCGTCGCGAGTCTTTACGAGGTTATCTTCATCGATCAGGCGTCTTGCGACCAGCTTTGAGCACTGCTCTCCATTAGCGATTAAGCGATAAAGCGTCTCATTGGAGTCTAGCTTTAGATTTTTCAGGGTTTTCAAAAACTGCTTTTTCGGTAAGTCTTCCAGCTTGATGCTGTGCGATTCTAGCGCTTGTTCCAGTAGCTTTTTGCCAAGAGCGATGAATTCACTGTCTTTGCGGTTTTTCACCCACTGACGAATCGCTGAGCGCGCTTTTCCCGTGGCAACATAGCTTAGCCATGCAGGTTGTGGTGTTGAGTTTTCATCTGAGTAAATTCTGACGGTGGAGCCATTTTTCAGCTGTGTACTTAACGGAACGCGTCGGTGATCCACGACGGCAACTTTGCAATGATTGCCAAGGTCGGTATGGATATCATAAGCGAAGTCGATGGGCGTTGAGCCAATCGGTAAGGTTTTGATGTCACCGCGAGGCGTATAAACCTGTATTTCTTGCAAAAACAAATCAGAGCTAATGTCTTCCATGAACTCAGAAGGACTGCCACTGGTGCGCTGAATATCTGCAACTTGTTTAATCCAGCGATCTAGGTAAATCTTGGAAAAATCGGTTGGAGACATCGAGTTCGGGTAGCGGTAATGTGATGTAACACCGTATTGCGAAATATGGTACATCTGCTTAGTTTGTATTTTTACTTTGAGTAGCAGGCGTTCATAAGTGATCAGTTCGGTTTGTAGCGCCTGATAGCCATAAGCTTTTCTAGCGGCAATGAAGTCTTTGAATTTGCCATCTTTGGGACTGTATAGCTGGTGTATCAGGCCTAGCGCCAGATAACACTCAGGTGTCTTATCAACTAATATCCGGATTTCAACAACGTCTGACTCGTGGCTCAGGTATTTATTATTGCGATGGTGAAGCGCTTCCTGATGAACCCGGTATAGATTTTTTTCCCAAAGGAAGACCGAGCTTTCGACGTGCTGATTACGCAATGCCTTGGTGATGTCGTCTAATATACGTTCGTGCGTGACATGGTTTTGCTCAAGATTCGCATCGATTGCTTTGAGCATGATCTTGTAGCGCCAAGGGTGCAGATGACTTAGGCAAAGCAGTTGAAGTTCTTTACGAAACTTATTCATGCCCATGCGCCTGGCAAGTGGGGCGTGAATAGAGAGTGTTTCGTTGGCTATGCGGCGTTTTTTCTCGGCAGGCATGGAGCCAAGAGTGCGCATATTGTGTAAGCGGTCCGCCAATTTAATCAACACAACCCGGTAATCCTGAGTCATGGCGATCATCATTTTCTGGAAACTGGCCTCTGAGGCCTCGGTGCGGGAGGTGAAGTGGTTGCCAGCAAGCTTGGTGACGCCGTCTACCTGATTGGCAACGACTGAACCGAAACGGCTTTCTATATAGGCTTTATCGTAATCTGTGTCTTCGATGACATCATGAAGTAGGGCGGCGCAAATGGTTTCGACATCCATATGCAAGTCCGCCAGGATTCGGGCAACTTCCAGAGGATGATGAATATAAAGTTCGCCAGACTTGCGGCGCACTCCACCGTGAGCCTCTGCCGCTAAAGTATACGCTTTGCGGGTAGTCTCAACGTCTTCGGGTGACTGGTATCGCTGAACTATGCGATACAAGTCTGTCGCTCCGAACTCCGGTGCCGCCTGATCCGCGGACATGGTGTTAACCTGCGATACGGATTTCGATCGCTTCGTTGTCTTTGCTGACAGGAAGCTCATCCATTGAATCATTCGCTTTGGCAACTGCTTGTTCTGCGATCTCGCGCAAAGCAATTACGGTAGGCTTGTCGTTATCGCGATCTACCAAAGGCTCAGCACCTTCTGCGATAGCGCGTGCGCGCTTAGAAGCCTGCAGTACGAGAGCATAGTTGCTTTCTACGTGTTTTAAACAATCTTCGACCGTTACTCGGGCCATAGTTTTACCTAATCAAAATCATACAAGGGACATTGATTATAGACGGATGCTCGTTAATTACCACCATAAATGGTAGTAGGGTGACGAATATCCCTTGTCCTTAATGATAAATATTGGCAGCTTGAGCGACTGTGGTATTCTGCGGTGCAACAGAAACCGGTGATTACTGGTTATTAAGGTATAAAAAACGGATCAAAATAATGAGTCGATACAGTCACGATGAGCAGTTTTTCCATGGTAAAGCGGAAAGTCTGGGTGTTTTACTAGTAAATCTCGGTACGCCAGATGAGCCAACCACGCCATCGGTACGCCGCTATTTAAAACAGTTTTTATCCGACGAACGAGTGGTCGAAATACCTCGCGCTATTTGGTGGTTTATCCTAAATGGTGTCATTCTGCGTCGTCGTCCGGCAGCCAGTGCCAAATTGTATGAATCCGTTTGGGAAAAAGACGGTTCGCCATTACTGAGTATCAGCAAGCAACAGCAGCAAGCCTTGCAGCAAGAAATGTCTGTCCGTTTTAATGGTCCTGTACATGTTGAGCTGGCGATGCGCTATGGTAACCCTTCTATATTGAAAGGATTACAGGCACTACGCAGTAAGGGGGCGCAGCGCTTACTAGTGTTCCCGCTGTATCCACAATATTCTGCCGCAACGACTGCCACTTCTTATGATGCAGTGAGTGCTGAAATGAAGCGCTGGCGCTGGATTCCTGAAATCCGTTTTATCAATCATTATCATGACCATCCTCGTTATATTAAAGCGCTGGCGCAAAGTGTGAAGGTGCATTGGGATAAGCATGGCCGTAATGAAAAGCTCATGATGTCGTTTCATGGTTTGCCTAAGCGCAACTTGGAGCTAGGCGACCCGTATCACTGTCAGTGCCATAAAACAGGGCGTTTGCTGGCAGAAGAGTTAGGGCTTAAGAAAGAGGAATGGGTGTTAACCTTCCAATCCCGCTTTGGGCGTGCAGAGTGGCTCAAGCCATATACTGATAAAACATTGGAGTCATTAGCCAAATCAGGCGTTAAGGGCGTTGATGTAGTGTGCCCTGGTTTCTCTGTGGATTGTCTGGAAACGTTGCAGGAAATTGCGCTAGAGAATAAAGAAGTTTTTGAGGAGGCAGGCGGCAAGCAATACAGCTACATTCCTGCGTTAAATGCAGATGGTGAGCATATCCAGGTGCTGGCTGACTTAATTCAGCAGCACACTCAAGGCTGGCCAGAAACGGATAAAGGCTGGAGCGAAGCCGTGCAGGAAACAAATAACCAAAAGACTCAGGCTCTGGCAAAGGCCTGCGGCGCAAAACTTTAAATAACCATGGCATCAACTGATTATCCAGACGTTCCGTTTCAAACGAGTATGTTACATCCTCGCCATTGGTTGACGTGGCTAGGCTTGGCGTTTGCCAGCTTATTGGTTCAGCTGCCACTGTCTTGGCGGCATAAGTTGGGCGATAAGCTGGGTGCTTATTTGTATCGTCAGAGCGATAAACGACGAAATATTGCGCGAGTTAATTTAAGGCAAGCATTCCCTCAATTATCAGAGGCTGAGCTGGAGCTAAAAGTAAAAGCACATCTTCGCTGGTATGGTCGTGGCTTAATTGATTACAGTGTGTTTTTCTTCTCAGGTCGCGAGCGTTTGCTTGAGCAGGTTGAGATTGAGGGAGGCGAAATTCTTGAACAGGCCCACTCTCAGCAGCAGCCGATCATTTTGTTGCTGGCTCACAGTGTAATGTTGGAGTTTGCCGTTATCGCGCTGTCGACTCGTTATGAAAGCTTTGGCTCGTATAAAAGTTCGAATAATCCGGTGTTAGATTGGATGATTGCTCGCAGCCGTTGCCGCTTTGCTGATTTTGTCGTGCCTCGTGATGCAGGGCTGCGGCCATTGGTTCGGGCGATTCAGTCTAAGCGCATTATGATTTTCTTGCCCGATGAAGATTTGGGCTTGGAAAATGCGGTATTTGCCCCATTTTTCGACCGGCAAAAAGCGACATTAACAACACCTGCTCGTTTAACAAAGCTTGGTAAGGCGCAGGCGATTGCAGGATTCGTGGCATTTGATGAGGCCAAAAAATGCTATGTGCTCAAATTGCAGTCAATGCCGGAAAATTATCCTACGGGTGAGTTAGAAGCGGATGCAGTATCGTTAAATAAAGCATTAGAAGCACTGGTTTCAGGGTATCCTGAGCAGTATATGTGGCTAATGAAATGGTACAAAACCACTGCTGAGGGTGACGAGTATTTATATGGCTAGTCTTGAACTACCCGTTCGTCATATTGACTCGGCGGGCTTATAGGGCTAACCTAGGCTGCAGAACTAAAAATAAAAACAATCGCCTGTAGTGAGTTGCCTTATGTCCACCCTTTTCTCAAAAAAAGCTGAATCAAGCCCGTTATTTAAAAGTTTACCGGTTGCCGTGTTTATTCACGGAGCGCTTATCTTTGGTACTGGTTTTATGATTCCGGAGCCAAATGCGGTCCGTCAGGGAGCATTGCTGGATATTACGCTGGTAAATACCTTCTCAGATATTGAACCGGAAGATGCTGACTTTTTGGCGCAGTCTAATCAGCAGGGCGGCGGATCACTTGAGGAGAAGGCACGAATTACTAGCAAAATGGCTTCTGAAAACCCCAATGATACCGATGGGGAACAGAGTTTTGCCAGTGAGGAGTCTGCGCCGGAGATTGTTCAAAGGCCTAAGCCAAAAGTATTGACCACCAAAGGCGCGACTAATAAGCGCATTAAGAAAGAGCCCGAAGAGGAAGAGGTCGAAGAAACCAAGGTTGTCGATAATGATCTCTCTGAAAAGGCGGATGAAATTGCCATGCTTATGGCGGAAATGAATAAGGACGAGCAGCGCTACGCTAAGCGTCCCCGAATTCATTTTATTGACTCGATCAGTGCTAAAAGTGCGGTTGAAGCACAATACATCTCGAACTGGGCTAGAAAACTGGAACGAATTGGTAATATTAACTTTCCAGATGAAGCGATTCGCCTGAGTTTGAGTGGTACTTTGATCCTGAATGCAACATTGGATCGTGCCGGACGTGTTGTTGAGATGCAGATTACTGTATCATCAGGATCTAAGATCTTAGATAAAGCGGCCTTGCGCAGCGTGAAGCTAGCGGCTCCTTATGAGCCATTGCCTCCTGAGATCCGTAAAAAATACGACCGCCTCAACATCACACGTTCTATTGTGTTTCATAAGGAGAATGGTAAGGCGGCTTTTTACACCAATTAAGGTGATAGTCTATTCAGGTCAATAATCTATGCAGGTGACATCGTCTAATTTGCGTAACCAGCTCTTAATCGCGATGCCGGGAATGGAAGACCCCATGTTTTCACGAACCGTTACGCTGATCTGTGAACATAATGATGAAGGCTGTTTTGGTGTAACCATCAACCGGCCCATAGATATTACGCTGGGTGACCTGTTTAAACAGCTCGATATTGATTGTGTAGAGCAAGACTGGCTAGATAGCACTGCTGTCAAAGGTGGTCCGGTACAGCCCGGTCAAGGCTTCGTCATTCACGACACTTCCCGTTCTTGGGAAGGTACCCTCCAAATCGATGACAACCTTGCGATAACTTCTTCGCGCGACATTCTTGATGATATTGCCACAGGGCAGGGGCCTGAGCATTTTTTACTGGCCTTAGGATGTTCAAGCTGGACGGCTGGTCAAGTTGAAGAAGAGCTGCTACAAAATGCTTGGTTAACCTGTCCGGTTGATCCTCAGATCCTGTTTGAAACGCCCTTTGACCAGCGTTGGTCAAGTGCCGCTAGCACGCTTGGTATTGACCTAAACCTTATTAGCGACGTCGCAGGGCACGCCTGAATTATGTCAACCGTTCTTGTGTTTGATTTTGGCATGCAGCGTACTGGTGTGGCCGTGGGTAACACCATTGTTGGCACTGCCTCGACTCTAACAACCCTCCAAAGTATTAATCAAAAGCCTGATTGGGAGGGGATCACTCGTTTAATTAATGAGTGGCGACCTTCGCTGTTGGTGGTTGGTGTACCGCGTAATTTAGATGGTGAAGATGTGCCCATCACGCCGATTGTTGAGAAGTTTTGTAATCAGCTGCGCGGCCGTTATAATTTGCCGGTCGATGAAGCGAACGAGCAGTTTACATCCATCGAGGCAGGTCGTCGTTTAAAAGAAGTGCGGCAAGCAGGTCGGAAACGTAAAGTCAGGAAAGAAGAGGTTGACCAGGTATCAGCCGTTATTATTTTTGAAAACTGGTATCAAAGCCAGTAGTGTCATTTCCCCGAAAACATTAGTCCGGAAGCTCCCAGAATCATGGAATACGATAACGAACGCGTTAATCAAATGCTGCAGAAAATGCAGGCAGATCTTGAACAACATATGCAACAAGCGAATATCACCTCACCATTAATGGTCGGGATTCATTCTGGTGGTGTTTGGGTGGCGCAGCGCTTGCATGAGATGATGGGCTTTGATGAGCCATTGTCTGCTTTAAACAGTGGATTCTATCGGGATGATTTCTCAAGCAATGGTTTGCAGGCGCAACTTAAACCATCGCAAATGCCACTGAGTATAGAGGATCGCCATATTATTCTGGTTGATGATGTATTATACACGGGCAGAACGACCCGAGCGGCGATGAATGAGTTGTTCGATTATGGTCGTCCTGCCAGTATTACGTTGGTCGTATTGATAGATCGCGGGCATCGTGAGCTGCCGATTGAGGCGCAAGTGGTTGGCGTAAAGCATGAGCTGGCTCTAGAAGATTACTTGCAGGTCTCAGGTCCTGATCAACTGGAAATGAGTATAATTCGTCGTGAACCTCACTAATGCCTATTTAGCGCCCGGCCCGCTCCCGGCCTCGCTGCAACTCACACCGGATGGCAAGTTAAAGCACTTTCTAACCGTCGAAGGTTTATCCCGTGACTTGCTAAACGAAATTCTTGATCGTGCCGAGCAATTTGTCACCTTACCCAGCAAAGCGCAGAAGAAATTCCCGTTGTTGCGCGGTAAAACGGTGATGAATTTGTTCTTCGAAAACTCCACCCGTACCCGTATTACTTTTGAATTAGCCGCTCAGCGCTTGTCAGCTGATGTGGTGAATTTGGATATTCGCAACTCCTCCGCCTCCAAGGGTGAGAGTTTGCTGGATACTATTCGCAATTTGGAAGCCATGAACTGCGATATGTTTGTGGTGCGCCATCATCATAGTAGTGCGCCGCACTTTATTGCCCGTTACTGTGCTCCACACATTAGTGTGCTGAATGCAGGTGATGGTAATCACGCACATCCTACGCAAGCGATGTTGGACATGTTGACGATTCGTCAGCATAAGCCCGATTTTACCGCGCTAACGGTGGCGATTACGGGCGATATCATGCACTCACGGGTTGCGCGTTCACAAATCCATGCACTAAAAACGTTGGGTGCACATGAGATTCGGGTAATTGGTCCGCGTACTTTGATTCCTATGGGTATCGAGCAGATGGACGTGAAAGTGTTTCACACCATGGAAGATGGTCTGCGAGATGCTGATGTGGTGGTGATGTTACGCCTTCAAAAAGAACGTATGCAGGGAGCATTACTGCCCTCAGAGCGAGAATATTTCTCCATGTACGGACTTACAGAGAAGCGCCTGAAATTGGCAAAGCCGGATGCGATGGTTATGCATCCTGGGCCAGTAAACCGCGGTGTGGAAATTGATTCCTACGTAGCAGACGGGCCTCAGTCGGTGATTATGCAGCAGGTAACTAATGGTATTGCGGTGCGTATGGCAGTGATGTCGATGGTAATGGGTGCTCAATCGGAGAGGGGAGTCTAATGCCTAAAGTATTAATTCAGCAGGGACGCTTAATCGATCCTGTCAGCAATACTGATCAGATCTGCGATATTCTGATTGAGCAGGGAAAAGTCAGTCGGATTGCCTCTTCGATTACGGATGTGCAGGACGCTGATGTGGTTGATGCAACCGGCCACTGGATACTGCCGGGTGTTGTTGATATTGGTGTCTATGTGCGTCACCAAGAGCGTAAAGCTACCGTGGAAACTGAGTCGGTTGCGGCCGTGAATGCGGGTATTACGCGTTTGTGCTGTATGCCGGAGCTGGCAAAGCCGATTGACTCCACTGCAGAAGTGAACTTGATCAAAGATCAGGCTTCTCGTACCGGACGAGTTTGGTTTGAAATTATCGGCGGTATTACTGATGGCTTGCAAGGTGAGCAGCTGACTAACATGGGTGGCTTGAAAAAAGCCGGTTGTGTGGCGGTAAGTCAAGGGCATCACCCCTTTATTAGTCTGGATGTCATGCGAAAAGCGATGGAATATGCCCATACCTGCGGCTTGCCATTGTTTTTACATCCGGTGGAGTATGGCTTGATTGGACGTGGTTGCGTGCATGAAGGTGCAATAGCGACACGAATTGGTTTGCCCGGTATTCCGGTGGCTGCTGAAACCGTTGGTTTATCCCAGATTTTATTGCTGGCAGAACAGGCTCAGGCGCAAATTCATTTTTGCCGAGTATCCAGTGCTGCGGGTGTTGAGCTGATTGCTCGTGCCAAGCAGCAAGGCTTATCAGTGACTGCAGATGTTGCTGCGCACCAGCTATACTTGAGTGAGCAAGATATTCAAGACTACAATCCACTCTGTCACACCATGCCGCCATTGCGGAGTATGGCGGACCGTGAAGCGTTGAGGAAAGCGGTTAGTGATGGTGTTATCGATGCGATCTGCTCTGATCACCAGCCGCACGATATTGATGCAAAATTGGCACCGTTTCAAGAGTCTAGTCCCGGTATCTCGTCACTGGAAACACTGATTCCATTGACCATGAAGCTGGTTGATGAAGGTGTGCTGACTGTCATGCAAGCGGTTGCGAAGTTGAGCAGTGGCCCTGCGGATATTATTGATCGGCCGACTGGGCGACTATCTGTTGGTTCGGTGGCCGATTTACTGATTTACGACCCGCAAAAGCAGTGGGTATTTGAAGTAGAAAAGATGCGAAGCACAGGCAAAAACACCCCATTTGGCGGTTGGCCATTTACCGGTAAAGTCGTGCAAACCTATATTCGTGGCCAACGCGCTGATAATCAGCTACATTTTGAGGAGATTGCATGATCCATAGCATGACTGCTTTTGCCCGGGGTGATGATGCTAATCATGCCGGTTCGCTGACTTGGGAAATTCGCAGCGTTAATCACCGTTATCTCGATACCTCAATGCGTTTGCCGGATGGTTTTCGAAGTCTGGAAAATGACTTTAAAGAAATTGTTCGCCAGAATGTTGCGCGTGGAAAGGTTGATGCAACACTGCGATTTGAGCTGGATGGTGCAGAAAAGCAAACCACGATCTCTTTGGATGATGCGCGCATTCAGGCATTGATGACGGCTCAATCACAGGTTCAGTCTCAATCTCCAGATGCTACGCCATTAACGGTCTCACAAATTCTTGCTTGGCCGGGTGTGGTCAAGGCTGAAGAAACCGATTATGAAGAGCTATTCGATACAGCTCGAAAGCTGTTGGTAAAAACCTTAGCTGAGTTGGTAGAGGGTAGAGCGCGTGAAGGTGCACGTTTGGTGACGTTTATTGAACAGCGTTGCGACCAGATTGAAAGTATTGTGTCTGAGGTGACTGAGCGGCGAGAAGTGGTCGTTGATGGCGCTCGTGCACGCTTAATGCAGCGCATTGAAGGCTTAGATCTTGAGTTTGACCCGCAGCGCTTAGAGCAGGAGCTAGCGATTCAGGCGCAACGTCTGGATGTTACTGAAGAATTGGATCGTTTAGGAGCGCATTTGGCCGAGTTACGCCAGATCTTGAGTAGTGGCAAAGCGGTTGGTCGACGACTGGATTTTTTGATGCAGGAGTTGAATCGTGAAGCCAATACCTTAGGCTCTAAGTCCAATGATGCGATTACCACTCGATTCTCTATGGACCTAAAAGTACTGATCGAGCAAATGCGCGAACAGATTCAAAATATAGAATAATGAGTCGCTAAGAATGGGTGGAAGCATCCGCCCATTTGCTATTCACCGTTAAAACCACATTATTTACCCTTGTAATTGGCGCATTGCGTCGCCATTTTAGGTGCATCTGTGGCTGCTTTAAGCGGCCTATCTATATTGAATAAGGTAAGCGTAAATTCATGGAATACAAAGACTATTATAAAGTTTTAGGCTTGGATAAGACGGCTGACCAGGATGCAATTCGTAAAAGTTACAAGCGTTTGGCACGAAAATACCATCCCGATGTGAGCAAAGAGCCTAATGCTGAGGCAAAGTTTAAGGATGTCAGCGAAGCCTATGAAGTGCTGAGCGATAAAACTAAGCGTGCGCAGTACGATCAGATGGGAAGAACAGGCTATCGCAATGCTGACCCGTTTAGCCAAGGTGGAGGCTATGCGTCGGGCGGCTTTGGCGGAAGCGCTTCTGGTTTCGGTGACTTCTTCGATACTTTCTTTAACGGCGGTGGCCGGTCAGCAGGTGGCGGGCGTCGACCTCCACCACAAAAGCCCGAGTCACAAACAGCGACCGTTTATCTGGATTTGGAAGATGTGTTTGCCGGTGCGAATAAGCGTATCCGAGTTCAAACAGGCTCTAGTATTGAGGTAAAAATTCCTCGGGGTATTGAGGAAGGTAAGAAGATCCGTTTAGCAGGTAAAGCCAGTAATGGTGGTGATTTACTGCTGGAGATTAAGCTGAATCCGCATCCAAAATTCCGCGCGGAGGGTAAAGACATTTATGTGGATTTGCCAATTGCGCCATGGGAAGCAGCATTAGGCGGTAGTGTGACGGTACCTACTTTAAATGGTAGTATTAAATTAACGATTCCGGAGGGCTCAAAGTCCGGAGGTAAGATGCGGTTAAAGGGCAGGGGGTTGCCAGGAACTGTACCGGGTGATCAGTATGTGGTGTTGAAGGTGGTGGTGCCTGAAGCAAAAACAGCTGAGCAGCGGGATTTTTACCAGAAAATGCAAACATTATTCGATTGGGATCCTCGTCAATCAGTATAACGCGGGAGCGCCTTTTTGTGCTCTGCAGAAAAGCTAATGCGTCAGAGTAGGAATAGGGCATGGGAAAGTCAGTAGTAAGGTGGTACCAGAAAAACATCAAGCACGTTTGTGGTGTGGCTTTGATGTGTGTGCTGGTGCAAAGTGGCGCGTCAGTTGCAGCGCTGCCAAGCTCGGTCAATGGGCAGGCCTTACCATCGCTGGCTGACATGCTGGAGAAAGTGATGCCTGCGGTGGTCGATATTGTGACCGAAGGCTCAGCGTCTGAGGCTGCGGATGGTAATTACCAGCGCTTATTTGGCGGAGAGCTACCAGAGCGTGGTCGTGGTACTGGCTCTGGAATCATTATTGATGCCCAAAATGGCTATGTCGTCACCAATGCGCATGTTGTTAATGGTGCGCAAAAAATAAAAATAACCTTAACGGATGGCCGTGAGCTAGAAGCCGAGTTAGTCGGTGAAGATGCTGGCGCCGATGTTAGTGTGCTGCAGGTTAAGCCGGAGCGACTGGTTGCGTTAAAGTTAGCTGATAGCGATAAGTTGCGGGTTGGCGATTTCGTGGTCGCAGTAGGTAATCCCTTCGGCTTAGGCCAAACCGCTACTTCAGGAATTGTGAGTGCACTAGGGCGTTCCGGCCTTGGTATCGAATCCTATGAAAACTTTATTCAAACTGATGCGCCGATTAATCCGGGTAACTCCGGCGGCGCTTTAGTTAACTTACGTGGTGAGTTAATTGGCATCAATACGGCTATTTTAGGTGGCCGTGGCGGCGGAAGCGTTGGCATTGGTTTTGCCATTCCATCGAATATGGTTGGCAATATCAAAGACCAGCTTATTAATTTTGGTGAAGTCAGGCGTGGTCAGCTCGGGGTCGAAATCCAAAACTTAGAGCCAAATATGCTTGAGGCCTTGTCGATGAGTAATGCCGAAGGTGCCTTTATTTCCCGAGTTGTAATCAACTCGCCAGCAGATCAGGCAGGCTTGCAAAGCGGTGATGTGATTGTTCAGGCGAATGGCAGCCGAGTTCGTAATAGCGTCAGTCTCCGAAATATCATTGGCAATCTGCCGATTGGTACGCGGGCTGCGATTGAGTTTGTTCGGGATGGGCGTGCTTTAATTACAGTTGCTGAAGTGAGCAAAGTAGACAGCCGCAGTGGTTTCAGGCCACAGCATAAAAAAATATTCCCTCAGTGATAGAAAATCGGAATGTAGTTCGAGGGTGACAAACGGTAGCTGATGTAATAGTATCAAGTCATAGTTTGTTGAGGCGGTTTTCGTTCGTCTGGAATCAGTCGTTCAGCTAAGGTTCAGTTTGAGCTTTCGCAAAACAAGAATCCGTTCAATAAGTCGTAACCAGTTTTCCGCTGTATGGGAAAGGTAAGTTATAGATGCTTAAGCCCGGTGTCTTTACCTTTCTTAGCGGACGCAGATTTGGTGTCCCCAATCCAAGTCTGTTCTTTAGCCCTTTCAATGGACCCCCTGTTGATTGGGCTTTTTTATGCGCGCCCAATCAACAGGGGCTACTAATTACTCTTCAATAACAGGGTTCATCCAGGTATCTAGCTGCTTTGCCAGATCTTCCACGCCTAAGCGCTTTAATGATGAGAATGTTTGAACCGTTGCAGGTAAGTCGTATTCTTTAAGTGCCTTGCGAGTATCGTTCAGGGCTTGCGTCATTGCGCCACGTTTTAACTTATCTGACTTATTCAAGATAATATGCACGGGTAATTGGCGTGATTCCGCCCATTCCAGCATAATATGATCGTAGTCAAGCATGGGTCGTCGAATATCCATGATAATGACCATGCCGACTAGTGTCGTGCGCCCGATCAGGTAGCTTTCGATAAACGCTTGCCACTCCAGTTTCATGTGTTCCGGAACTTTTGCGTAGCCATAACCTGGAAGATCGACCAGTGCATTGCCGTTAGGTAGCTCAAAGAAATTGATTAACTGAGTACGGCCTGGTGTCTTACTGACTCGTGCCAGTGATTTTTGTTCACAAAGACAATTAAGCGTGCTGGATTTCCCGGAGTTTGAACGGCCGGCGAAAGCGACTTCTAAACCATGCTCCGGAGGGAGGGTTTTGGTCGTTGTGGCGCTGGATAAAAAGCGGGCATTTCGGTAAATCGAACTCATGGTTTAATTGTCTCTTTTTGGATTCGGTGTTTTGCAGAACTGATGGAAACTGTGTTATAAACTGCGGCTAGTTAATGATGCACGTTCGAGGCCTTTCGCTGCCTGTTCATGCGATCGAATTCGAGTGCGGTACAGACTAGGCGGGGTTGTGCCGTTTTGCAAGCATTGTGTGTGATGTCGCAATGTTGTGCCTAGTAGCAGCATTTATTTGGTATTTTTGGAGCACGTAAATGAAAAAAGCATTGGTAGTAGTTTTAGCGAGTTTGGCGATGATGGCCTCTGCCGTTAGTTTCGCTAAAGGAGACCCTGTTAAGGGTAAAGAGTTATCAGCAACATGCGCTGCGTGTCATGGTGCCGATGGTAATAGTGTTAACCCCGAGTGGCCTCGGCTCGCTGGTCAGAATGAGTCCTATCTGATCAAGCAACTCAATGATTATCGTAGTAAAAATCGCGTTAACGCGGTAATGAGTGCTCAGGCTATGCTGATCGCATCAGATGAAGATGTTGAGCATTTAGCGGCTTACTTTGCTTCTCAGCAAGCTAAACCAGGCGCTGCTGATGAGACAAAAGTAAACGAAGGGATGCTGCTATATAAGGGCGGAAAGATCTCTACTAAGGTAACTGCTTGTGCGGCTTGTCATGGTCCTACCGGTATTGGTAATGAGGCGGCTAAGTTCCCAAGACTGGCGTCACAGCATCCGAAGTACCTGATTGATCAGTTAAAGCTATTCAGATCTGGTGCACGTGCTAACGATGCAGGTCAGATGATGCGCAATATCGCTAGCAAAATGTCAGATACTGATATGGAAGCGGTTGCTGAATACATCTCAGGTTTGAAAGAATAATCAGCAAAAAGCCTAATGATTAGTTAATATCAATTATTAGAGTTTTGATGATCTATTCCCAGACAAAAGGTAGCTTAATGCTGCCTTTTGTGCGTTTGGTGCATCCAAACTCCGAACTTTCCAGTATTATGTAGGTCATTGAATTAACGTTTCTCAATAGGATAAAACTAAATGAATACGCAAATTTCTCTACTAGCCTCCAGTCTGGTAGTGCTAACACTTGTATTAGCTGGCTGTGATTCAGCAACTGCAACAAACGATAAGAAAGCGGTAGAGTCTAAAGTTGAGGTTGCTGAAAAAACAGTAGCTGCAGCTGCGGCGCCTGTTGCTGAGACGGCTCTTGCTGAAGTGGCTAAAGCTGAAGAAGCTGCGCCAACTGAAACTCAGGCGGTAGTGAACAAGACCGAATTTAAAGAAGGTGTTCACTATTTTGAAATTTTCCCTCAGATGCAGACAGATGCACCAGCAGGAAAAGTTGAGGTGGTTGAGTTGATGTGGCTGGGTTGCCCTCATTGCTTTAATCTTGAGCCAACAATCGAGCAGTACAAAAAGAGCCTTCCTGACTACGTCGCGTTCAAACAGGTTCCAGCAATGCTGAATCCACGTTGGGCTGCCGATGCTAAAACATTCTACATTGCTGAGCTGCTTGACCCGACTGGCGAAAAGAAGCTGATTCCAAAGATTTTCAATGCCATTCACGTGCAGCGTCGTGCCAGAATGTCTGATCCAGGTGTGGTAAAAGATTACCTGCTGCAGCAAGGCATCAGCGAAAAGGATTACGATAATGCCGTTAACTCTATGGCATTGCAGGCTAAGTTAAGCCGTGCGCAGCAAATCAGTGCAGATTCTCAAGCACAGTCAGTGCCAAGCATCATTATCGATGGTAAGTACCGCACCAGTCCTTATGCGGCGGGTGATGAGAAGAAGCTGCTTGAAGTCATTGATATGCTGACAGAGCGTTCTAAGTAAGAAATATTGAGGTTGTTATGCGCCATTTAAGTTTGCTCGATAAGTTATTGGTTGAAGTTGATCAGTCACTGCGCACCGTGTACGCCACGGCGCCGTTATCGGGTAGGCCATTGCCCACTGACGACATGCAGTCAGTCGGTTCACTAACCGATGCTGAGAAGCGCACAGCGGCAAGTTTGATGCGAATTAACCATGCTGGCGAAGTGGCTGCGCAGGGTTTGTATCGCGGGCAGGCGCTTAAAGCGAAGAGTGCTGAAGTTAAAGCTCAGATGGCAGAGTCTGCCGCTGAGGAGAATGATCACCTGAACTGGTGTGAAGCTCGCATTAAAGCCTTGGGTAGCCATAAAAGCTATCTGGGGCCGTTCTGGTACTGGGGTTCTTATAGTTTAGGCGCTATTGCTGGTGCGGCGGGAGATCGCTGGAGTCTGGGTTTTGTGAAAGAGACTGAAGATCAGGTAACTCGACATATTGACCAGCATTTGCAGAAGTTGCCACCTGCGGACAAAGCAAGTCATGCTGTTCTACTGCAGATGAAGCAGGATGAGCAGCACCATGCTGAGGTTGCTCAACAAGCTGGGGCGGCGCGCCTACCTTGGCCTGTACGTAAAATCTTTATGCCTTTAACGTCAAAAGTGATGACGAGTCTTTCCTCAAAGATTTAATCGCTCAAGAATGTAACACACATAAAAAAGCCTCATTACTGAGGCTTTTTTATTGTCTAGGATTTGAGGCTGGTTACTGTTGAGCCATTTTATCCAGCTGCTCTAGTGCCGTCCGTGCTCTAGGTAAGCCCTGCTTGGCGGCTCTTTGGAACCATGCTTTAGCTTGATTAAGGTCTTGCTTAACGCCGAAGCCATTGGCATACAGTGCGCCAACGCTATACTCTGCCATTGGTAGTCCTTGGTTAGCGGCTTTGCGATACCAGTTCATGGCTAGCTGATAGTTTTTGGCTTTAACGCCGATACCATCAACATAAAGATCACCCAGTAAGAATTGCGAGTTCGCGAGTCCTTTCTGAGCTGATTTATTAAGCCAGTTAAAAGCCATTCCTGGATTCTTTGCTGTGCCTTGGCCTTGTAGGTACATCAGCCCCAAGTTGTGCTGTGCCAGTGGAATATTTTTCTTTGCGGCAAGATCAAACATTTTAAAGGCCAATTGCTCATTGGCCTTGGTGCCTACGCCTTGTAAATACATAGCGCCTAAGCTGTACTGTGCAGATGGCATTCCTTTGTCGGCGGCAATTTTCATATTCCGGAAGGCTAGCTGCGGGTTCTTTCTAGTGCCTTCGCCGGTGGCGTACATCAGGCCCAGCAAGTAGTTTGCTTCAATGGCCTTTGACTGGGCGGCTTTGTTTGCAAAGGCAAATGCTTTAGCTGGGTTTTTCTTGGTGCCGATACCGTTAAGGTAGCGCTCCGCCAGCATCATTTGTACATCAACCATGCCTGCATTCGCAGCTTTTTCATACCAGCCCATTGCGGCGCCTATATTCTTGGTAATGCCATCACCTTTTTCATACATCACGCCAAGGCTGCGAAATGCGTCTGGTACGCCACGCTGTGAAGCGCGGTTAAACCAAAGCTGAGCTTGGTTCATGTCTTTTCGCGTGCCTTCGCCTGTGGCATAGAGTGTTCCAATTGCAAACTGTGCCAATGGGTGGTGTTGGTCAGCTGCTTTCTTGAGCCAGCTAAATGCAATCGCGGGGTTCTTTTGAACGCCGCGACCATTTAAATAGAGCTGTCCGAGAATGTATTGTCCTGCAGCATCACCTTTTTTCGCGTAATCGGATGAAATGCTGAATACTTTACGAAAGTCTTTGCTTTGATAGGCTTCTTTAAGGGCACTATTGGGGTCTTGTCCAGCACTTATGGCATTGCCGCTTAATAAGAATAAGCTGCATACGGTGGCTGCAAGAATAATAATTTTTTTCATAATAAAGTCTGCTGTAAAAGGCCGTTAATATTTATTTTGCTATTGTTTTTAGGCGTTCTTTCAAGAGGGTGACTTTGATGCCTCAAGCTCGCTGACGCGTTGCTCCAGTTGCTCAAGTTTTTCTCTTGTACGTCTTAGGACAGCAGTTTGAACATCAAATTCCTCACGAGTGACTAAATTCATTTTGCGCAATCCACTTTCAAGTCCCGACTTTAAGTTGGACTCGATATCTTTTTGAGTGGCTTGTAGCGGTTCTGGAATAAGGGAGGCGAGGCGTTTACTGAGTTGGTCTAGCTGATCAAGAGGATCCATCGAAGTTGTTCCAAAGTTATTTTTTTAACAGTGGCATTCTAAAGGGAATCAGCTGGATAATGAAATGAGATTTTCGTAATGCGGGAATTTTAAGCTCAACCCGATCAACAGAAAGTGATCAGGTTGAGCTTAATGTGGCGTTAAAGCATTTTAACGCGGGTGAATAAACGAGTTTCAGTTTGGTCACCATCGCTTGCGAGTCCAGCACCGACTTGAATCTTTTCATCAATATCGTAAAGTGCGCTTGCTGTTCCGCTAACGCCAGTGCCTTCGTCCGCATTGGAAAATAGCAGATCAATGCCGCCTTCCAGTTCAATGGCATCACTTAATTGGAAGCGAGCGCCAAAGCCCACGTTAACCGTTTGGTGTGAACCGCTATCATCTTTTCCATGCTTGAAGCCAGCACGAGAGTAGTAGTCCATGTCTTCGGAGCTTGGCTTGTAAGCGCCAATTCCGACACTGATCTCATTGGCAGTCGCATTGCTGGTGATATCGGTTTTAACACCACCGGTGATGTAATGATTGTTGTTTATTTCCATTGAGCCACTAGCGGCAAGGCTGGTGTAGGATTCATCATCTTCATTGGTGGATGAAATTCCGACTTCATAAAAGTCGTAATTAAAATTGCTTTCGGCCATGGCGATAGGGCTTAAAAGAGCGCCCGCCAGCATGGCGCTTAGTACAGTATTTTTCGAGGGCATTAGGTCGTACCTTTTTGTTATCATTGTCGAGGTATGACCTAATCATAGCCAGTTTCGTTCGCTGGCTGCACTTATTTGTGGATAAGTGGCTGCACCGTATAACCGAAATTTGGGGATTTACTAAGCTTTGTAAGTGCGCTCCACGTAGTCTTCTACTAGCTTCTGGAACTCTTGGGCGATGTGCTCCCCTTTAAGGGTCACAGTCTTCACGCCATCCTCATAGACCGGTGCGACCGGGCTTTCGCCAGTGCCGGGTAGGCTGATGCCGATGTTAGCGTGTTTGCTTTCACCAGGACCATTGACTACACAGCCCATCACTGCGACAGACATGCTTTCAACGCCGGGGTGATCGGCTTTCCAGTGTGGCATTTGGTGGCGTAAATAGGATTGGATGTCTTCAGCTAAGTGTTGAAAGTATTCGCTTGAAGTTCGGCCGCAACCTGGGCAAGCAACTACTTGTGGAGTAAATGAGCGCAGTCCCATGCTTTGCAGGATTTCCTGACCAACAATGACTTCTTTCTCACGTGGTGCGCCAGGTTCTGGTGTTAGCGAGATACGAATAGTATCGCCGATACCTTCCTGTAGCAGCACTGAGAGGGCAGCTGTGGAGGCGACAATGCCTTTACTGCCCATGCCTGCTTCAGTAAGGCCGAGGTGTAATGGGTAGTCGCAGAGCCTAGATAAGTCCCTGTAGGTATGAATCAAGCCTTGTACACCACTGAGCTTGCAGGAAATGATAATTTTATCGTGAGCTAATCCATAGGATTCTGCTTTGCGAGCACTGCCAAGTGCAGACTCGATTAACGCGTCATGCTGAACTGCCATTAAATCACGTGGCGTTGCCAGTTTTGCATTTTCATCCAGCATACGCGCTAACAGCTCTTGGTCTAGCGAACCCCAATTCACACCAATGCGAACCGGTTTGTCATACTTGCAGGCGAACTCAATCATGCTGGCAAACTGTTCATCGCGTTTTTTACCGCGACCTACATTGCCTGGGTTAATCCGAAACTTTGATAGAGCCTGTGCGCATTCTGGTACTGCAGTTAAGAGCTTGTGACCATTGAAGTGGAAGTCTCCCACCAATGGCACATCGCAATTGATCTTATCCAAGCGCTCGCGAATTTCCGGAACTGCTTGGGCAGACTCCAGATTATTCACGGTAATTCTAACCAGTTCCGAGCCTGCTTTAGCAAGTTCAGCGATCTGCTTTACCGTTCTGACAACATCCGCCGTATCAGTGTTGGTCATCGACTGAACAACGACTGGCGCATTGCCACCAACAGTGACGTTGCCGATCATGACAGGAACAGTTTTATGGCGCTGGATAGAGTGCATATTAAATTATTCTGCTGGTTTCAGTGGTGCAAAAGTGGTGCTGCTGGAGCGATTTAGGATGCGTGATAGCGATGCTAAATCTTGCTCTGACAAAGTGCCCGCCGCTTGCTTTAAGCGAATAGTATTTAGTAAAAAGGTGTAGCGTGCAGAGGAGTAGTTACGCTGAGCGCTATAGGTGCCACGTAAGGAGTTCAATACATCAACTGCTGTTCTGGTACCAACCCGGAATCCTTCCTGAGTTGCTTTGTCCGCGACTTCATTGGACTCTAAAGAGCGCTTCAGGGCTTGGAGCTGGGATAAGCCCGTGATGATATTCAGGTAGTAAGTGCGAACGCTCTGGGTGGCTGTGCGTTTGCTTGACTCTAGCTCTTGTAGTGCCTTGTGGAAGTTATAACGCGCTTCGCGAATTGCAGCATCAGCATTGCCCGCATCGTATAATGACATACTGAATTGGATGCCAAGACTGGCGCTTACAGACTCTGAGTCGGAGGTGTTTTTACCTCGGGAGATGCTTCCATCATGATTGGCAAAGAAATCCAATGTTGGTTTTTTTCCGGCACGAGCGATATCGACGCTCTTCTGGGCGATCTCAACGGCATATTGTGCCACTTTGATGCTTTTATTGTTTTGTAGTGCTGCATCAGTCCAAGCTTTAATATCTTTTGGTGCAGGTACAACCAGTGGGGTGTTATCTGATGCACCACGTAAAATCTTATAATAGCGTCCAGTCAGAGTTTGTAAGCTTTCCAGTGCAATTTCGACGTTTTGGTCGGCAAGTGCTACATTGGCTCGTGCCTCGTCGTACCTTGCTTGTGATTCTTTTACGTCGGTGATAGCTGAGCGTCCAGCTTCAAAGTACGCTTTAACCTGATTGTACTGCCGCTCAATGGCTACTGCTTCTGAGCGTGAAAACTCGGCAGAATCGCGAGCATTCAAATAGCTAAAATACGCTTCGGCAACTCGGGAGATTAGATTTTGTTGTTGCGCTAGCAATGACTCTTGAGCTTGGGCGATAACAATATCGGTTTGTGCAATTTGTTCATTAATCTGGCGGCGGTACAGTGGCTTGGTCAGGCTGAGCGAATAAGCTGAGTTCGCAAGTCCTGCCCCAGTGTCAGTGTAGTTAGTCCAAGACTGGCTTAATGTGTAACTTGAGCTGCCCGATAACTTAACAGATGGCCTTAAGGCGGCAAGAGCCTGAGGGCGTTTTTCCAAGGTGGCCAGGTAACCGGCTTCAGCAGCACTAATTTGCGGATCGCTTTCTTTAGCCTGCATATACACGGTTAATAAGTCTTCAGCGTTAGCCGTTTGGGCAAGAGAAATCGTAAGCAGGCCTAATACAGCCAGTCCGATTCTGAGGTTTATTGTCATTGTCTGAACACCATTTTTGAATAATTCCAACTACTTTGGGGGAGTACCTTAGGTAATTGCGAAGAAATTGCAAACCGATTTTACTGGATCTTTACATCGAGTAAACATATTTATGATAACGGGCACATTACAGAAAGTTGTGTTTTGGCTAGATTTTTCGCTAGTGCAGCAATTCTCTGGCCAGTGTGGCATCTTTTTGTATCTGCTCTCGAAGTGCCGAGAAGTCGGCAAACCGTTGCTCAGGTCGGATGAATGTTTCTAGCTCCACTTCAATATGCCGGCCATATACCGACTCATCAAAGTCAAAAACATGAACTTCCAAGCGCGTTTCAGTGCCGCCAACCGTTGGGCGGTTGCCAAGGTTAGCAACGCCTTTGAGGATCTGGTTGTTGATTCCATGTAGTTTGATCGCGTAGACGCCTTTGGCCGCCGCGATATTGTCTTGAATGCGTAAATTCATGGTTGGGAAATTGATGGTGCGCCCTAGCTTATTACCATGACGAACCCGGCCGCTTAATGTGTAGCTACGTCCTAGCAGTTTGCGGGCAGCTTCCATTTCCCCTTGCTGTAGGTGGTGCCTGATGCGGGTGCTGCTAATGCGTCCCTGTTCATCACTGCAAGTTTGGTTGTTACTTACTTGCATACCGTGTTTGCTGCCCATGGATTGTAGTAATTCGTAATTACCTTGTCGGTTGCTACCAAAGCAAAAGTCATCACCAACAACTAATGAGCGAACTTTGAAGTGATTAATGAGCGCATCCTGTACAAATGGCTCTGGTGGCATATTTGCAAACGCTTCGTTAAATCTTAAGCAAAGGAAGTGGTCGATTCCAAGCTGCTCTAACTGCTTCACTTTGTCACGAAAAGGGGAGATGCGCAGAGCTTTCTCCGCAGAGAAGTGCTCAATCGGCAGCGGTTCAAAGCTGATGATCACCTTGGGGAGTTGGTGCTGCGTTGCTTGCTCAGTCAGCTGCTGAATAATACGTTGATGCCCCAAATGCAGGCCATCGAAGTTACCAATGGTTGCTGCACAGCCATTCTCAAGTGACTCAATGGATGTAATGTCGCGTGTCAGATGCATGGGATCAGTTTACCGTAATCCAGAAAAATTGTGTTGTCTGAGTGCTTCATAGGTCGCAATAGCGACTGTATTTGACAGATTAAGACTACGGCTACCTGCTAGCATTGGCAGTCTGAGTAGCTGCTCTGAGGGGAGGGTGTCCATTACCGGCTCAGGAATGCCACGAGTTTCCGGTCCAAATAGCAGGACATCATTCTCCTGAAACTTGGCATCACTGTAGTTAAGTGTCGCCTTGGTGCTGAAAGCAAAGATGCGGCTGGCTTGGTGCTCTTGGTAGAAGCTCTCCCAGGATTCATGCTCGCGCACTTGCATTAAATCCCGATAATCCAGACCCGCGCGGCGCAGCTGTTTTGTTTCCATGCTGAAGCCCAGTGGGTGAATCAAGTGTAAAATGCAGCCGGTGTTAGCACACAGGCGAATAATATTGCCTGTGTTAGGTGGTATCTCGGGCTGGTATAAGGCGATTTGAAACATGGTTATCCGGTCAGTTTAATGCAGGTGGCTAGCATACAGGATTTTTTGTGAGAGACATAAAACCTGAGTGACTTTGGCGCTAGGATAATTAAATCAAAAATAATTGAAAAAGTTTATTGACAGATCCTCGGATAAACGTTTTAATAGCGCCTCTTTTGCGGGCCGGATAGCTCAGTTGGTAGAGCAGCGGATTGAAAATCCGCGTGTCGGCAGTTCGATTCTGCCTCCGGCCACCAAAAGAAAATCTCGCAAAATTTCTTTCACCAGTTCTGGTTGCCACACGTTATCTCCATCTAGTTTCATCAAATAACTAAGAACCAATTTCTTAGTAAATAATCACCACTTATCGCCAATTCACTTCAATAAATCACTGCATTCGTTTGGATGCTGTTGAATTTCATGGCAATATCGTCTCTATTTGATGCTCACAAAAACCAAAGCTTTATTGGTTCGGAGAATAAATGCAACTTACACAAACACTCTCATCTAAATTATTGATGGCTTGCCTGCTATTGGGTTTTGCCGGACAGGCTGCTGCAAAGTACGATCCTAGTCCTCGGCTTGGTTCTAATGTGGGTAGTCCGGATAAAATGACGGCGTCCATTCCATTTACTGATATTTTCAAAAGCGCTACCGGCTGGTATACCTCCTGTGAATTTGATTGGCGCCAAAAAGTAGGTATTGATCCGGGCTGTACGCAGCAGATGGCGTTTAATACCCGTGAGCAAAATCTGCTGGACTTAGATCCAAATGGTTGGGTTCGCTCGCTACCGACACCAGAACAATCACCAATTTTCACTAGTGTTACTAGTAGCTGGAATTTGCCGGATAGTTTTCCGACAGGTCGCTATGTGGTGCTATATGAAGGGCAGGGTGTGATTAAGCTAACTGGTGACCTCAAAGTTGTTGCAAACCATCAGGGGCGAATGGTCTTTGATTTGGCATCACCGAAGCGTAATTTGCGCCTGAATATTTCACAGATTAATCCTGCTAATTACCTGCGCAATCTTAAAATTGTCCCGATTCAGTATGAAGCCACTCATGCTCGAACAATTTTTAATCCTGATTATATTGCGCGCATGGCGCCATTTCACTCCTTGCGTTATATGCCGTGGACTAACCCTCGCGGAAATGATGCTGAAGAATGGAATCAGCGCGTACCGCTTGGAAATGCGCATTACACCGGGCCAAAGGGTGTACCTGCTGAGCGCATGATTGATCTGTCGAATGCGACCGATACTGCCCCATGGATTAGTGTGCCTTATAAGGCCAGCGATGATTATATGCGTCAGTACGCGCGCATGGTGAAGTCACGCTTGCGTCGTAATCAGAAGGTTTATCTCGAATACTCCAATGAAATGTGGAATGTGATTTTCCCTGGTACGACTTATGCTGCTCGTAAGGCAGATAAGCTTTGGAATTTCCCTTATAAAGAAAAGAACTCCTACCAACGCCGTGTGTCGATGGCTGCTAACTGGTATGCAAAGCGTACTGTTGAGATGTGCCAAATCTGGAAGAAAGAGTTTGGCAATGAAAGTGGTCGGATCGTGTGTATTCTGGCTTCTCAGTCTTCCGCTCCATGGGCAGGTAAAGAAACTTTAGATTGTCCGCTTTGGAAAGAAGCGAATGGTTGCGGTCGTTATGTAGACGCTTATGCGATTGGTCCTTATTTCGGGGATTATATTGCGCGTAAAGAGCATCGTGAAACCGTTAAAAGCTGGTTGCGTGATCCTGATGGTGGCATGAACCGTCTGTTCACTGAGATTGAGCGCGGTGGCATGGTTGATAAAGAAACCGGTGGCGGATCTGTTGCACTGACGATGAATTCTTACGTAAAGCAGAATGTGGCATTGGCGCAGAAGTATGGTTTGCCACTAATGGCTTATGAGGCAGGGCAGCATTTGATTCGCTTTGATCCGCCGCACACGGTAAAAGATCCTGCGGTGTTGAATCTGTTTATGAGTGCTCAGAAGCACCCAAGAATGCGTGCAGCTTACCAGCGCTATTTGAATGGCTGGAATCAGGCAACGCGTGGTGGTTTGATGATGCATTACTATGGTATCGGTGCGCCAACTCAAAAGAACTTCTTCTCAATGTTGGATCACTCTCGCCAGCCAAGTACGCCAAAGTATCAAGCATTGATGGATTACTTAGGAGCGCCAGCAAACTATGCGCCAGTTGTGCGTACTGCGCCGGTACCAATGGCTCCTGTGGCGCGTGCTCCTGTTGCACCGGTAGTGCGTCGTCCGGCGGCTCCGCAGCAGCCTGTTGTGAGTGCGCCGGCTCCGGTTGCGGCGCCAGCAGGTGTTGCGATTAGTGGTGCGGGTGTGCGTGGTTGGGCAATTACCGGTAATAGCGCTATCTCACCAGCGATTAAGCTTAATGGAAACCGTCGTCACGAGCTATCAGTGCTTTGGCAGTTTGCTAATTTGCAGTTAACGGGTCGTGAGTACTTCCATATTTTTGCAATTGATGTGCGTGGTGGTCGTAAGTTGCTGATGAAGCAAACGACTGCCGATATGGCTGAAGTTGGCGAAATGGCTCAGATTTACGTTGAAGACATTAGTCGCTATGTAGGTCCGCCAATTCGTTTGCAGCTCGAAGTAAGTCCAGGTTTGCAGGTTGTGGTTGAAGACGTTAATTTCTAAATACAGCTAACCTGTAAGCACAAAAAAGCCGACTTGATGTCGGCTTTTTTTATACCTGAGAAAAGAGTTGTTTAGTGAAGCTGCGTGGTGGTGGCCACATAGAATGGCTTCACTTCTTCAGTCAGGAAGGTGCTAATGTCAGGATCTTCGTCTGTAATGGTAAAGAAGTCGAACATTTCGTATTCGCTGTCATTGTCCTCATCCAAAATGCGGTTCGCGGATGATTCAATGGCTGCCTCCAAGTCGCCTATACCTTTGATGCCGACTAGCAAGTGCGGATTAGGGTCTAGTGCGGGTTCGTGAATCACAGCCAGATAGGCTTCAGCAATTTCCGGGTACTCAGCAAAAACTTCACGCATTCTTTTACTAAGTGTTTCTGGTAGCTCTGTCAGTGTGTCCAGATAAGTTCCGTCATCAATCTCGCCGTCCTCACTATCAATCAGTTCGCTAAGGTCAGCATCCACATTGCCACTACCCAGTAGTGAAACGATATCTTCTGGTGAGAATTCCATGCCGTAATCGGTATTCGGATTGAGCACCATTGGTACGCCAAGTGTCATGCGAAATAGTGCTTCGGCTGGTACTTCAAGGTAAGGCTCATCTTCCGGAATTACTTTTTGCAGCGTTTGCAGTGAGGTAAAAAACGGAATAACCGGGCTCTTATCCTCATCGCTCTCCCAGTGATTGATCATCAGCTCATCATCTTCAGTCAGTGTGAAGTTGCTGTCGGTGATTTCTCTGGCGGGCTTGCCAAGAATGAAGACTCTTGATTCCATTAGTACAAGATAGAAGTCGACAACTTTTTTGTCATCAATCGCTGCATTGTGCAGGGCTTTTTCAAGGGGGTTAGCAGGTAACAGCATGGTAAAAATCCTGATTTTCTTAATTCGGTTCGTGTCAGTGTAGCAAGTGCAGGTGACAAGTCTTTAGTGTTTACTTACAAAGTGTTGTCTTTTTGCAGGCAACTTAATAGTTTGTCCGCAGTATCTTGTAATAATTCCGGATAGCTTTGTGAGCTGATTGCGATATTTCTGCCTAACGGGTCTATTTGTGCGGTGTTTACCTTAAAGTCTTCGGTGAGCACTTTGAGGGTATCCAGTCTAAAGTTTGGCTCGGTGACTACGCAGGTCACGCCACTGCTGCGAATCATTTCACGAGCTTCTGAGATGGCTTTAGCGCTGGCTCGTAAGTCTTCTTGCAAGGTGACGCTGGACAGTTGATTGAGTTTGTAGTGCTTGCTGAAATACTGCCAGGCATCGTGCATTACAATAAATGGGCTATCAGTAACGTCACTGAGTTGTTTGCTAATGGCTTCATCTTTCTGGGTGATGGCATCAATCAGTTGCTCAGCGTTTTTGGTGTATTGCTCTGTATTTATAGTATCCATTTTGATGAGCTTGTCGCGAATCTGCTTCACCATGGCAATGGCGTTGTTGGGATCTAGCCAGAGATGGTAATCATTCTCGGCGGCATTCTCTGCTTCATGGTGCTCGTCGTGATTCTCCATATCATGAGCTTCATGCTCCTCGTGTCCTTCGTGTTCGTCGTGAGTCTCGTGCTCATCATGGGAGTGATTTGCTTTGAGTAGAACTAAGCCTTCCGAATCTGACAGTGATACCAGTTTATCTTTGGCAATACTGGTCAGGCTTTTATTGAGGAATGACTCCATGTGCTCATCAATTCGAAACACTAAGTCTGCTTTGCTCAATCTGCGAAGGTCAGAGGGTTTAAAGCTGTAGCTGTGGGGTGAGGCATAGTCCGGAATAATTTGAGCGGTATCCGCCGTATCTCCCGCAATGGCGCTAACCAAGGCGTGCACCGGCTTAATTGTAGAGAGCACCAAGCGCTTGTCGTCAGCCAGTAATGGTGATGTTTGGAGTGCTGCAATTACGGATAAAAAGAGTACAATGCGCTTCATTATGACGAACCCACAAAAAATAATTGCCGTATTAAAACATGTAAACCTGAGTCTCGGAAGCAGGCAAGTGTTACAGGATGTTAGCCTAAGCTTGGAAGCTGGTAAGGTGTTGACGATTATCGGCCCAAATGGCGCCGGAAAATCAACGCTGTTGCGTGTGCTGCTGGGCTTGCAGGAAGTTGATTCCGGCGAAGTGATCATGAGTCCTAAGTTGCGCATTGGTTATGTGCCGCAGTCGATAACGATTGATAGTACATTGCCATTAACTGTGCAGCGCTTTGTTTCTTTGGGCGGAAAGGGCGATGTGTCGGTGACGCTTAAAGAGTTGCGTATCGAGCATTTGGCGCAATCTTCTATTCAGTCAATTTCTGGTGGTGAGTTTCAGCGTGTCTTGCTCGCTAGAGCGCTACTTCGTGAGCCGGATTTATTAGTGTTGGATGAGCCGGCTCAGGGCGTCGATATCATGGGGCAGGGCGAGCTATACGATCGGATTTCAAAGCTGCGACAACGCTACGGATTTGCTGTGATTATGGTGTCTCACGATCTGCATCTGGTAATGGCTAAGACTGACCAAGTGCTGTGCTTAAATCAACACATCTGTTGCCAAGGCGTGCCGGATGATGTGAGTCGCCACCCTGAGTATCAGCGTTTGTTTGGTGATATGCCGGATAGAGGTCTGGCGGTGTATACCCATCATCATGATCACGTACATGATTTACAAGGTAATGTCGTGCCAGAAGAAGGATGTAAGCATGGATGAGTTTCTAATTCGGGCATTACTGGCCGGATTCTTGGTTGCCTCTGTCGCAGGCTTGCTCGGCGTATTTGTGGTGTGGCGGCGCATGGCTTTTTTTGGCGATACGATGTCGCATTCGGCGTTGTTGGGTGTGGCCTTAGGGATTTTGCTAAATATTGGTTTTATGTTTGGTGTAATGATGTCGTCGCTATTGATTGGCTTTATTTTGTACGCCTTTCAGCGCCAGAAGAAAGTTGCAAATGATGCTCTGCTGGGGATCTTAGCGCATGCAGGCTTATCTCTGGGGCTTATCGCGCTCAGTTTTGTAAAAAATCAGAATGTGAATCTTGAGAGCTGGCTGTTCGGCGATATTCTGTCGGTAACTTGGGAAGATATTGGGATTATTGCGGTTGTTATGGTGGTAATCGTACTGGTGCTCTGGCGGATTTGGTCGCCCTTATTAACCTTGACGATTCATGATGAGTTGGCGCGTGTGGAAGGGGTGAATGTTAATCGCATCAATCTAATCTTCGTTCTGCTGATTGCGCTACTGGTCGCGACCTCAATGAAGATTGTAGGTGCATTGCTAATTACCGCTTTATTGATTATTCCAGCATCCGCTGCGCGCAGCTTATCTAAGACGCCTGAGCAGATGGCTTTGCTGTCTGCGGTTGTAGGGCTGGTATCAGTGGCATTGGGCGTTACGTTATCTGCATTTGTCGATACCCCAGCAGGGCCTTCGATCATTGTGTCGGCGACGCTGATTTTCTTCTTGAGTCAATTAACAATGCTTTGGCAGCGTAATTAGTTACCAAAGCATTATTTTCTATCGCATATATTGGGTCAGACAAACATCACAGGACGATGTTGGTTGCCCCATGGGCTTGGGCGTTTCCACCAGCGTTGCGCGATCGTGGCATAGATTTCTCTGAAGTCAGTACTATGCGCTAAGTCACCATTGATTAGTGCGTCTTCATTCAGGTTTGGATTGTCACCATACAGGCCACCAGTAATTGCGCCACCAAGTACCATATTCACTGAGCCAGAGCCGTGATCTGTTCCTGCGCTTCCATTTTCCTGTACCCGGCGACCGAACTCAGAGTAGGTCACAATCAGTACATTGTTCCAAAGCTTGTGGTGCTTCATTGATTGCACGAAAGAAGCTAGGCCTTGGCCTAAGTGGTTCATTAGGTTGTTGTGTACGTCACGCTGGTTAGCGTGGGTATCAAAGCCATCTAAGCTTACTTTGTAAACTGGTAGCTGCATGCCGTTAGTGATCATGCGCTCGATTTGAGAAAGCTGTCGGCCGAAGCTGCTGTTAGGGAAGCGAATTGGCGACGGTCTTGCGTTCTTGAGCTTATCTTCTAAAAGGTTAGCCGCGAGGTTTATCTGGTTTTGCACATTGAGCATATGGCTCAGAGCGTCATTGCCAGTATCAAATGATTCTTTGTTTAAGTACTTAGTCTGTCGCAAGAACTCATCAGAATTTTTCATGGCCACAGAGCGGCCTTGCTCGCCAGCCATTGGGCCAAGGTTGTTATCACCTAGCACGATGCCGTTTAGATTCAACTGATTGTTTTTCAGCGCTCTGGAAACCCAGCCTTGCTCATCGCGACCATCCAGATTGCCACTTTCCCAAATATCAGCGGAGTGGAAATGTGAGCGACTTGCGTTCGGGTAGCCGACGCCTTGTACCCAAGCCATGTCGCCTTCTTTCCAAAGCGGCAGTAATGCCTTCAGGTAAGGGTTCATGCCCATGTCACTTTTTAGCGGGATCGAGTTATTAACGGCAATATTCGGGCGCAGCTTGTAATACAGCTCGTCCTCGAATGGAATGAGGGTATTTAGCCCGTCATTGCCGCCCTTAAGTTCGACCATCAGAACAATACGGTCCTGAGATTGTAGCGCTTGGTTTGCATTATTTTGATTATTGGCAAACACATTCGGTACTGAGCCAACCAGGGGAGCCAGGCTGGCGTATTGCATAAATTCACGACGGTTCATAAGTTGGGTGTTCCTGTACAAGCAAAAAGCATCACTTTAATTGGTATGCGGGGTCTAACACTAAGGCCTTAACCAAGCGTAGCTTGCCGGGGGTAGTTGGTAAGCTTAACGCGGGCTGCCGGGGTAGCAACCACTCAACGACTTTTTCGCCGTCAGTGTTTGGTAGGCTACGTTCAATGTGAGCGTCTGCTTTACTGTGACGCGTTGTCTGATTCAGAAATGAGGTTCTGACCAGTAAAGTTTGTGTATCTATCCATGACTTGCCACCAGCCCAGCCTTTTACATTCGGTGGGTCAAACAAGTCTTGCCCAAGAAGCTGAGTAATACGAACCAGCTCTTCAGTTGGTGGACGAAGGTAGGGCAGGGTGCGTAGTGTGCCGATGACTAAGTCAACAGGTGACTTGATCAGACCACTGCGGTATCGGTTATCCCAAAATTCATTACTGTTGAGTACTTCTTTCAATAATACCGAAATTTGATAGCCGGAAGCGCGGAAGTTATGTCCCCAGCGGCGAATAGTGCCTGCCGGTGGTGCATGGTAGCTAATAAACTCATGCCAAAACTTTTCAGCAATATGGTCCGCTGTGCGAGGGTGCTTCAAAAGTACGTCGATAACTTGGTCGCCACTCTCAACCCATTGGTTAAGGAATTTGACTTTTTTGCCTTCATTTTCGCTGGAGTCATAAGTAAAGACCCCTTTAGCGCGGTCTGCACCCCAGCCAGTAAAGGCGATGGCGGCGGCTTTAATGTCTTTCTCGGTGTAGTGTCCGCGACCTAGTGTAAATAATTCCAATAGTTCGCGAGCAAAGTTTTCGTTTGGCTTGCCTTTCTTGTTCAGTGAGCCATCCAAATAAACCAGCATTGCCGGGTCACGTGCAATCTTGCGCAGCATAACGGCAAAGTTACCCAAAGCATTATCGCGCAATAATTGATTTTGCACGAACATGATCTTGGGTTGCTCCACTTTTTCAAAAGAGGAGGTGAAGTGGTTGTGCCAGAACAGAGTCATGCGTTCTTGAACAGGGGCCTTAGTTGTCAATAAATGTTGCAGCCACCACTGCTTCATTCGTACCGATTCGCGTCCCATTTGCATACGGGCATTGCGTTTGCCGGTATTGCTATGGTTGCTCATGCCCATGATTTTATTCCATGGGGTCATCGGTGGTAGTGCTGGGGTTGGGTTGGCGGTTGTTTTTAACAATATATTAACAGCGTCGGCACGAGTCCTGTTCTGTAATTGTTCCACGATGGACCACTCTTGTCCCAGCGCAGTTCGAGCAACTAAATGCCGTGCATCAGAAAAATTGAGCCTTTGCATTAACTTCCCTACTGAGGTCTGCTTGCGATTAACATATAAGGGTGTCTGTAATTATAGTTATTTTTCTCTTATCTAATTTGTAAGAGTTTATCCCGAAAAAGCAGCGCACAAGGATGTGATCCCTTGTTTGGTAGAGGTTGTGTCTCCATTCCCCCGATTCAGTTGACCGTTAGGTGCTGATGAAATGGAATCTACCATGGCTGAATTTTGGTCTTTAACACCCGAGCAGTCGGAATCTAATCACAGATTAATTATGAATTCAAGTTACATAGACGAGTTAGAACAGCGCCTGACAAGCTTTATGTCGGACTGGGAGGATGCCTTGAGAAAGCGAGTGATTCTCTGGCGTGTGCGGTTATTGATCGGTGTTGTATTATCTTTAGTGCTCCCGCTGTTTATTCCGAGCTTTTATTGGTTATGGTTAGTAGTGATGGGTATGTCTGCAGGTTCATTGTTTTCATTACTAAAAATGAACGCCGACATGAGAAAACATGTAGGCGTTTGTCGGGAGCATATTCGTAATGCGCGCATTTATGAAGGCTGCTCCGACCAGAAGTAGGCTGCCTGTAATGTTTTTGTAGTAATATTAATGGTGTAGTCCAGCCCCAAGTGTGCGTATAATCCGCGCCATTATCTTGTTTAGAGAAAAAGTTGTGATTGAGAATTTAAGAAATATTGCCATTATCGCTCACGTTGATCATGGTAAGACGACGCTTGTTGATAAATTGTTGCAGCAGTCTGGTACTTTGGGTGATCGCGCTGAAATGGTTGAGCGCATGATGGACTCCAATGATTTAGAGAAAGAGCGTGGTATTACGATTCTTTCGAAGAACACAGCATTGCGCTGGAAAGACTACCGCATCAATATCGTTGATACCCCGGGCCACGCCGACTTCGGTGGTGAGGTTGAGCGTGTATTGTCGATGGTTGATTCAGTACTGTTGCTGGTTGACGCAGTTGATGGCCCAATGCCACAGACGCGTTTTGTAACCTCTAAAGCATTCGCGATGGGCTTCAAGCCGATCGTAGTAATCAATAAAATTGACCGTCCTGGCGCACGTCCTGATTGGGTATTGGACCAGACTTTCGAGCTGTTCGATAACCTAGGCGCGACTGATGAGCAGTTGGATTTCCCGGTTGTTTACGCTTCTGCACTGAACGGTTATGCCGGTATGGATGCAGATGTACGCGAAGGTGATATGACGCCATTGTTCCAGGCAATTATCGATAACGTATCTCACCCTGATGTTGAGCCAAACGCTCCATTCCAGTTACAGGTGAGCTCGTTGGATTATAACTCTTACGTTGGTCTGATCGGTATCGGTCGTATCAAGCAAGGTAAGGTTACCAAGAACACTGCGGTTAAAGTTATCGATATCGACGGTAACATCCGTACGGGTCGTGTATTACAGCCACTGGGCTTTAACGGTCTGGATCGTGTGCCGGTTGATGTCGCTCAAGCGGGTGATATCATTGCATTCACCGGCATGGATAAGCTGAACATCTCTGATACCTTGTGTGATCCTGATCATGTTGCTGCGCTACCTCCGTTGACGGTTGATGAGCCAACAGTGAGCATGACTTTCGTGGTGAACAACTCTCCATTCGCAGGTAAAGAAGGTAAGTATGTTACTTCACGTAACATTTATGACCGCCTGCAAGAAGAGCTGTTACACAACGTTGCACTGCGTGTTGAGCCAACTGAAGATCCTGAGAAATTCAAAGTATCTGGCCGTGGTGAATTACACCTGGGTATCCTGATTGAAACCATGCGTCGTGAAGGTTTCGAATTAGCCGTTTCTCGTCCACAAGTTGTTGTGCGTGGTGAAGGTGCTGATCGCGAAGAGCCTTATGAAGCGTTGACTGTTGATGTGGAAGAGCAGCATCAAGGTAGTATCATGGAGAAGCTGGGTGAGCGTCGTGGTGATCTGAAGAACATGGTTCCAGATGGGAAGGGTCGTGTACGTCTAGAGTATGTGATTCCATCACGTGGTCTGATCGGCTTCCAAACTGAGTTCATGACTCTGACTTCTGGTACAGGTTTGCTGTATCACACATTTGATCATTACGGACCTTACCGTAACGAGAAGATCGGTCAGCGTATGAGTGGCGTATTGATCTCTAGTACTACGGGTAAAGCATTGGCGTATGCATTGTTTAACTTGCAGGAACGCGGCAAGCTATTCATGGGTCATGCTGAAGAAGTATACGAAGGTATGGTTATCGGTATCCATAGTCGCAACAGCGACTTGGTTGTTAACCCGACTAAAGCTAAGCAGTTGACGAATATCCGTGCAGCCGGTACTGATGAGAATTTGGTTCTGGTTCGTCCGATTCGCATGACTCTGGAGCAAGCGTTGGAGTTCATCGATGATGATGAGTTGGTTGAAGTAACGCCAAAGAGTATTCGTATTCGTAAGCGCTTCCTGTCTGAGAATGAGCGTAAGCGCGCTTCTCGTTCCGGTGCTTAAGTAAAACGTTTAGATCAAAAAAGGAAGGCTTTTGCCTTCCTTTTTTTATGCCTGCGATTTAGTGATTGAGCCGTCTGGCATCAAACACATTGGGCATCTGGGTGACTTTATCCAGTAAGTTGGATAGCTGTGTGACATTGCGGATTTGAATGCTAAGCGTCAGGTGTGAAGTCAGTTCAGTGGAGCCGCGGCGCGTAGAGATGTTGGTCACATTCACTTGCTCTTTGGCCAAGATGGTCGAGATATCACGTAATAAGCCGGGCTGGTTCAAGCCGTGGATTTGAATATCAACTTTATAGCTGGTGTCTTCCTCGCCCCAGTCAGCTTCCACCAGTCTGACCACTTGCTCAGGCATCAGGTTGTCTTCCTTGATGTTCGGGCAGTCGGTGCGGTGAATAGTGATCCCTCGTCCCATTGTGATGTAACCAATAATGTCATCGCCGGGGACTGGCTTACAGCAGTTTGCGGTATCGACCAGTAGGTCACTGACGCCGCGAATTTGAATCCCGCTACCTTTGCCTTGGTCTTTAACTTTGATGCGACGAAAGTGGACTTCGTCTTCATGGGTGTTGCTGTCATCGAGCGCATCGGTAAGTTGATTGGAGCTAATGTCACCCCGGCCAAGGCCGATTAGTAGCTCATTCTCTGACTGTATGCTGAGGCGTTTACAAAGGCTTGCAAGGTCGATTTTCTTGAGGCCTAGTCGCTGTTGTTCCTGCTCAAGTAACGCCAAACCATCTTCTCGGTTTTTGCCGTGATCTTGTTGGCGGAACCACTGGCGGATTTTGCTGCGAGAACTGGAAGAGTTGGTATAGCCAAGTGCTGGCTTGAGCCACTTAGGGTTTGGCCGCTCCTCTTTGCCGGTCAGGATTTCGATTTGCTCGCCATTACACAGTGCGTAGGTTAATGGGACTATCTTGCCGTTAACCTTGGCGCCTTGGCAGCGGTGGCCAACTTTGGTGTGGATTGCATAGGCAAAGTCGATCGGGGTTGAGCCTTTGGATAGGTCTAGTACTTCGCCTTTTGGGGTTAGGACAAAGACTCTGTCCGGAAAGATTTCGGAGCGGAAGTCTTCTAGTAATTCTTCGCCGGATTCATCGTGATCCAGTAGGCGTCTTAGTGAAGCTACCGCACGCTCCATCGCCGAGTCATTAGCGCCGCCCTCTTTGTAGCGCCAGTGTGCTGCAACACCCAGTTCTGCAAAGGTGTGCATGTCTTTGGTGCGAATCTGAATTTCAACGTACTTGCCATCTGGTCCAATCACTACGGTATGCAGTGACTGGTAGCCATTTTGCTTGCGGTTGTTAATGTAGTCATCCAGCTCTGCGGGGACGTGTTTCCAGTTCATGTGAACCAGCCCCAGTACCTCATAGCATTCGCGCACATTCTCGACAACTACTCGCACTGCGCGCAAGTCATAAAGCTGGTCTATCGTCAGCTGCTTGCGTTGCATCTTCTTCCAGATGCTGTAAATGTGCTTAGGTCGCCCATAAACAATCGCATCAAAGCCTTCGTTATTTAAGATTTTTTGGAAGTCTTTGGTAAATCTTTCAAGGTATAGCTCGCGCTCAATGCGTCGGTTGTCCAGTGACTTGGCAATCTTCTTATAAGTGGTCGGCTCAAGGTAATGAAATGAGCGGTCTTCTAGTTCCCATTTAAGCTGGCTGATACCTAAGCGGTTAGCCAGTGGGGCGAAGATGTCCATGGTCTCTTGAGCAATTGCCGTGCGCTCGTAGGCTTGCGCTGAGGATAGTACCCTCAAGTGTTGTAAGCGCCAGGCCAGCATAATCAAAACGGCTCTAACGTCGTCAACCATCGCTAGCAGCATGCGTCGTAGTCTTTCTGCTTGCTCTGGCCCTGTCATGGCTTCGCCAGACGCGGGTGGCTTGAAGTTTTGTAGCCACTGAACATTTTTGACTAAGTTGGCAGCCGTTGGAGAAAACTCTTTTTCAATAACCTCAAGCGGGTAGGCTTTTTGAATTCTAAGGTCGCACAATAGAGTGGCAATCAGTGTGGGTTGGTCAACTTGAAGCCCACTCAGAATTTCAGCCACGTCAAGGCTGCTGGGGTTGGTGTTATCTTCCATGTCATCTTTGGCGTCATGGATGGATGAGATAATACGTGCCAGTTGGTCTCTGTCTTCGGCAGAGTCAGTAATGTGTAAGTGGTTAACCCACTCTTGCTGGCCACGTTGGACCGTATCGCTCAATTGGCTATGCTGCATGCTTGAATATCATGGTAGTTTGTTATGGATTGCTGACGGATTTTAGCCAGATGCTCGCAGCACTAATGGCTTGCGGTGGCTGCGGTAGCGTAGTTGGGTTTCGTAATATTATTGGCGTGGAGTATAGCATTCATTGGAGAAGATTGCCGTTGCTAGGGGTGAATATTCCGTAACGAATGAATGCTAACTAGACGCCGTCAAGATATGTTTTGCCTATTTGTGCTGTTATTTTTTACAATTATGTTGCTCTCAGGCGGGGCTTAGGTTGGCATAAGTAAGTACCAGCCACTTGCTGCCAGCGTCCTCAAAATTGACTTGCACTCTGGCGTGACTGCCTGAGCCTTCGGTGTCGGTGATAGTGCCGAGCCCGAACTTATTATGAGTAACCTGTTGGCCAATATGTAAACCCGTTTCGTTACTGCCGATATTGTTGGAGCGGGCAGTGTTTGCGGGCCGATAAGGCAGTGACCAGGAAGGCGCGCTGGTTGGTCTGACTGCTTCAACGAGCTTGTCCGGGATCTCATGAATAAAGCGCGATGGCACGCCGTAATTGGTTGTTCCATACAGGCGGCGTTGCTCTGCGTAGGAAATAACCAGCTGCTTTTCGGCGCGGGTGATGCCGACATAGCAGAGGCGGCGCTCCTCTTCCATTCTTCCCAAGTCTTCGCCCGACTGTTGGCTAGGGAATAGGCCTTCCTCTAATCCCACTAAGCAAACCAGCGGGAATTCCAGTCCTTTGGATGCGTGTAGGGTCATTAGCTGCACACAATCATTTCCGGCTTTGCTTTGGTTATCGCCTGCTTCAAGGGAAGCGTGAGATAAGAATGCGGAGAGGAAGTCCATATTGGCATGTTCATCTTCCGGTCGATATTCAAAGCCTTGTGCGGCCGAGACCAATTCGTTCAGATTTTCAATGCGCGCTTCGCCTTTGTCGCCCTTGTCTTTGTTTAGGTAGTGCTGCTTAAGTTGGGTGTGCTTGATGGTGTGATCAACTTGTTCCTCAAGCGCTAAGCCTGAAATGCTTTCGGCCATTTCGCCGATCAGTCGAATGAAGTTGCTAACTGCATTGCCTGCTCGGGCAGTAAAGTAGTTTGATTCGAGTAGAGCGTGTGTGGCTTGCCATAGTGAGGATTGGCTGTCACGTGCATAGTCCCGAATTGCGGTCAGTGTTTTGTCACCAATGCCGCGTGGTGGTTGGTTTATAACGCGGTCGAAAGATGGGTCGTCGTGGCGGTTTGCAGTCAGGCGCAAATAGGCGAGGGCGTCTTTGATTTCGGCACGGTCAAAAAAGCGTTGGCCGCCATAGATTCGGTACGGAATACCAGCTTCAATCAGGATGCTTTCAAAAACGCGTGATTGAGCGTTTGAGCGGTACAGGATTGCGCACTCCTGGTGCGAGTTGCCTTGCTGTACCCAGTTGCGAATACGTGAAACAACATGACGTGCCTCGTCGTTTTCATCGTTGGCAACGTATAGCTTGATTAGCTCGCCTTCGCCGGAGTCGGTCCATAGCTTCTTGCCTAGACGTCCTTGGTTGTTATTAATCAGTGCGTTGGCCGCATCCAGAATGTTGCCGGTTGAACGGTAATTTTGCTCTAGTCGAATCGTGGTGGTGTCGGGAAAATCCTTTGAGAAATTCTGAATGTTTTCAATTTTTGCGCCACGCCAGCCGTAGATGGATTGGTCGTCATCGCCCACCGCAAAGGGTTGTGCAGAGTCGCCTGCAATCAAGCGTAACCATGCGTATTGCAGCGTATTGGTGTCTTGAAATTCGTCGATCAATAGGTGTCTGAATCGCTGACGGTATTGCCTGAGAAGCTCAGGGTTATCCCGTAAGAGCTCTAGTGAGCGTAATAGTAGCTCCGCAAAATCAACGACGCCGGACTGTTGGCAGTTGGTTTCATAGGCCTGATACAGCTCACGCATTTTCATGGTGTGAGGGTCGCCCTTATCTTCGATGTGCTGAGGGCGCTCGCCACGGTCTTTGCTAGCGTTAATAAACCATTGGGTTTGTCTGGCGGGCCAATGCGCTTCATCCAGTCCTAAGTTGCGTGAGATGCGCTTGATGAGTCTTAGCTGGTCGTCACTGTCGATAATCTGGAAGAGTTGCGGCAAATTGGCTTCCTGCCAATGACGTCGCAGCAAGCGATGCGACAGGCTGTGGAAGGTGCCTACCCACATGCCGCCGGCTGGCGTTTCCAGAAGCTGCTCAATGCGACCACGCATTTCGGCGGCAGCTTTGTTGGTGAATGTCACCGCGAGTATGCCGAAAGGGGAGCACTGTTCAACTTGTATTAGCCAAGCGATACGGTGCACCAAGACGCGGGTCTTACCGCTACCGGCTCCGGCAAGGACTAAAATGGGCGAAGCGGGGGCAGAAACTGCCTGGCGCTGTGGCTTGTTGAGGCTATCGAGTAAGTGAGAAACATCCATTTGCGAATTGTAGCGGTTTTGCGGTGTGATATGCCACGGTTGCGGCGTAATTAACTGATTTTGAATTTAAGTTTCTGTGTATCCGTTATGGCCTGTGGTAGGCTCATTCAGTTGTCACGGGTAGTCGCAAGGTTTGCCCGGTTTATTGAGCTAAGAGGTTTGTCAGAGTGGTAAAAATGTATCGGCATCTGGTGCATCGAGGGATTGTCTGGGTGCGGTATTTCCGGCGTATTAAGCCCGTTAAATACAGTTTTTTCGCGGTGTTGGTGCTGCTGATGGTGGCTGGTATTAAAGTGGCGACAATGCCATTGGAGTTTCCTGAAAGCCTTCAGCTCAATGATAAAGTTATCCACATCATCGTTTTCTTTGGTTTTGCGGTGCTGGTGGATTTGGTTTCCTCGCGTGAGCCATTTTGGTTGTGGAAGGCTTTGCCGTTGATTATTTACGGAGTAGGGATTGAGGTGCTTCAGTACTTTAGTCCGGACCGTAGTTTTTCAGTGCTTGATGCGATGGCGGATGTTGGTGGCGTGTTGCTGTATTGGCTTCTGAAGCAGATTGTCTATTGGATGGATCGGCGCGGACTTTAATCCCTATAAGTTGAGGGTAATTATTGGGCCTTGTAATACTTAATTTTGCATGCCTTGTATTTGCTGGTTTGTGAGCTGTATTAATATGACAGAAATGTGTTGAAAGCGAGATTTGGCGGGCTTTGTAGTTGGTTCACAGTAATTGTGTAGTTGACCGTCAAACGGCTTATCTTTATACTGCGCTGACTATTTAGAACCTGTTTGGGTTCAATATCTATATCACTCTGAGGAATGGACTTGCAACGACTGCTAACAATTCAGGCTAGCTTGGTACTGGTTGCTATCTTGGCAACACTTTACTCCTTGGGTGGCGACTCATTCACTGCAGCCTTATTCGGTGGCGCAGTAGCAATGGCAAATACTATTCTTTTATCACGACGTTTGAGCTCTGCCAGTGCGATGGCAGAAGACAGTCCTGATATTGGGGTGATGACTCTCTATGTTGGAGTGATCCAGCGATTTATTTTTGTGCTAGCGATGTTCGTGGTCGGCATGGGTTTGCTTAAGTTAAATCCAATCCCACTGCTAGGAACGTTTGCGCTGGCTCAGTTGGGATATATGATTGGCGGTGTACAGCAGTCCTCGAAATAGGATTGCAGATGGTATGCGCAATGACAGAATTATTAACTTTTATAGAGGTGGGTAGATTGTGAGCGAAGCTAATGCGCCAGCAATTTCGAGCCCTGTTGAGTATATACAGCACCATTTGCAAAATGGAAGTATCGGAGGAAAGCCAGAGTCTTTGGTTGATTTCGGTGTTTTCTTTTGGGATATCTTTTTGGTGACTGTAATTCTTGCAGGTATTTTTGCATTTGTTTCCTGGAAAGTCGGTAAAAATCTGGATCCAGATAAGCCAACAGGAATGCAGAATATTCTCGAGCTAATCGTTGAGTTTGTTAATCAACAAGTGAAAGATATATTTCCTGACGCGGACAAGTGGATTGGTCCTCTGGCTATTACCATCTTCATTATGGTTATCCTAATGAACACGATGGATATCATACCAGTAGATTTAATACCGTCCTTTGTTGCAGGTGTTGCCAGTATCTTTGGTGTTGACCCACATCACGTTTACTTCAAGGCCGTACCAACGACTAACTTGGATACAACATTTGCACTGGCTCTGATGGTGTTCTGCCTGATTATGTTCTACAACATCAAGAGCAAAGGTCTAGTTGGCTACCTGATGGTATTCCTGACTCACCCGTTCAGTGCTAAAGCGTTGCCCGTTAAAATCATTCTTGCCCCTGCGAATGTCATGATGACCATTATTGAAGAGCTTGCTAAGCCGATCAGTATGGGCTTACGACTATTCGGAAACATGTTCGCGGGTGAGTTGTTGTTCCTGCTGATCGCACTATTGGGTGTGGGCTGGGCAATGCCAGGTCAGATCGTTCTTGGCTCACTATGGTCAATTTTCCACATCATGGTAATTATTCTGCAGGCATATATCTTTATGCTGCTGACAGTGATCTTCTTAGGTCTTGCCAGTCAGAAAGTTGAGCACCACTAATCTTTTTTTGTTTTTAAGTTTTTTTATTTTATTGTTTTAGGAGTTTCACAATGGATGCAACAGTAGTATCTGAAATCGTATCATCAACTGCATTAGTTGTAGGTATCGTTCTGGCAGCAGCAGCATTTGGTTCTGCGCTGGGTTGGGGTTTGATCTGTTCTAAGTTCATCGAAGGTATCGCTCGTCAGCCTGAGATGCGTGCTCAGTTAACTGGTCAGATGTTGTTCACCGGCGGTTTGATGGAAGCATTCCCAATGATCGTATTGGGTATTTCAATGTGGTTTATCTTTGCAAACCCGTTCTTAGATGCAGCAAGAACAGCGATTGGCAGCTAATTACCCTTCCGTGTTAGAGAAGTTTAAAACTTAACATTCGGAGAGAGTAATTATGAATGTCACAGCTACCCTGTTTGGACAGTTAATCGTATTTACTGTCCTAATCTGGTTCGTCAAGCAGTATCTGTGGGAGCCTATAATCAACACGTTGGAAGATCGTAAGTCACGTGTTGCAGAAGGGTTGGCAGCTGCTGAAGAAGGTCATAAGTTCGAAGAACAAGCACAGAAGCAAGTTGAGAAAGAGCTGGGTGCAGCAAAATCTCAATCAGCGGACTTGATTGTTCAAGCTCAGAAGCGTGCATCTGAAATCGTTGAAAAAGCGAAGGCAGATGCGGTCGGTGAAGCAAATCGCATTAAATCAGCTGCTGAAGCTGAGATTGCGATGGAGCGTAGCCGTGCGTCTGAAGAGCTACGTTCACAAGTGTCTTCATTAGCGATAAGCGGTGCTGAAAAGATCCTAGGTAAGGAAATTGACAGTAAAGTTCACGCTAAAGCGTTGGCTGATCTAGCTGCAAAAATTTAGGTGGTGCCACAATGTCTGAATTGACAACTGCTGCACGCCCATATGCTAAAGCTGTTTTTGAGATCGCTGAGGCGGCAGGTTCTTTAGACTCATGGTCTGAACAGCTTGCAACCATGGCGTCGATTGTTTCTGCGGAGGGTTCAGCTAAACTGCTGAACAATCCTAAGACCAGTGCAAAACAGAAGATTGATACCTTTGTTGAGGTTGCCGACGGCAGCTTGAATGAGCAAGGTATCAACTTGCTGAAGTCACTTGGTGAGAACAATCGTTTCGCATTGTTACCGGACATATCTTTGATCTTTGAAGATATGAAGTCTGAAGCTCAAGGCGAGGTAGAGGTTAAGTTAATTGCCGCTGCTGAAGTTGGCCAAGAGCCCCACGATGCGATTGTCACAGCGTTAGAAAAGCGTTTGGGTCGTAAAGTTAAACTAATTACCAGTATCGATGAGTCCTTAATGGGCGGCGCGATTGTACGCGTAGGTGATTTGGTAATTGATGGTTCGCTTCAAGGTCGTTTTCACTCGCTGAAAGCTAGCTTGAGCTGATATAGAGGAATATCTAATGCAACTGAACCCAACTGAAATCAGTGATCTGATTAAGAAGCGTATTGCTAGCTTCGAAGCAGACTCTGAAGCCCGTACAGAGGGTACGATCGTCTCTGTAATGGACGGTATCGTTCGCATCCATGGCCTCGGCGATGTGATGTCTGGTGAGATGATTGAATTTTCGACAGGTACTTATGGTCTGGCGCTTAACTTAGAGCGTGATTCTGTCGGTGCGGTAGTCTTGGGTGACTACAAGAATATTAAAGAAGGCGATACAGTCAAATGTACTGGCCGTATTTTGGAAGTACCAATCGGTCCTGAGCTGATGGGTCGCGTTGTTGACTCACTGGGTCAGCCAATCGATGGTAAAGGCGCAATTGAGACCAAAGCATTTGGTCCAATCGAGCGCGTTGCTCCTGGTGTAATCGATCGTAAGTCGGTTGATCAGCCAATGGAAACTGGTATCAAAGCACTGGATGCGATGGTTCCGGTTGGTCGTGGTCAGCGTGAGTTGATCATCGGTGACCGTCAGACTGGTAAGACTGCAATCGCTATCGATGCAATCATCAACCAGAAAGGCAAAGGCGTTAAGTGTATTTATGTTGCTGTTGGCCAGAAGGCTTCATCAGTAGCAGGTATCGTCCGTAAGCTTGAAGAATACGGCGCGATGGATTACACAATCGTTGTTGCGGCCAACGCTTCTGACCCTGCGTCTATGCAGTATCTTGCTCCTTACGCCGGTTGTGCGATGGGTGAGTACTTCCGTGACCGTGGTGAAGATGCGCTGATCATCTATGATGATTTGACTAAGCAAGCATGGGCTTACCGTCAGGTATCTTTGTTGCTACGTCGTCCGCCAGGTCGTGAAGCATATCCTGGAGACGTTTTCTATCTTCACTCCCGCCTACTTGAGCGTGCTGCTCGTGTTAACGCTGACTATGTTGAGCGTATGACAAATGGCGAAGTGAAAGGTAAGACAGGTTCTTTGACTGCTTATCCAATCATCGAGACACAAGAAGGTGACGTATCTGCATTCGTTGCAACCAACGTTATCTCTATCACCGATGGTCAGATCTTCCTGGATACTGATTTGTTCAACTCAGGTAACCGTCCTGCGATTGATGCTGGTTTGTCAGTATCTCGTGTAGGTGGTGCTGCTCAGACTAAAATCATCAAGAAATTGGGTGGTGGTGTTCGTCTTGACTTGGCTCAGTATCGTGAATTGGCAGCTTTCTCTCAGTTTGCTTCTGATCTTGATGAAGGTACTCGTAAGCAGCTTGAGCGCGGTCAGCGTGTAACAGCTCTGATGAGTCAGCCTCAGTACTCTCCATTGAAAACGGGTGAGCTTGGTTTGGTGCTTTTCGCAGCGAACGAAGGTTTCTTGGATGATATCGAAGTAGCTAAGGTTGGTGATTTTGAGTCTGCACTACGTGCTTATGCTAACTCTGAAAAATCAGACTTTATGGACTCTATAAACAAGTCCGGTAGTTACAGCGATGAAATTGCTGGTGAAATGCGTAGTTTGATTGAAGATTTTAAATCCAAAAGTACTTGGTAACGGGAGGTAACGTCCCATGGCAGGTCTAAAGGAAATACGCTCTCAGATTGGTAGTATTCAAAATACCAAGAAGATCACCAAAGCAATGGAAATGGTTGCTGCGTCTAAGATGCGTCGCGCTAAAGAGCGTATGGAAGAATCTCGTCCATACGCCGATAAAATGCGACAAGTTGTAGGGCATTTAGCGAATGGCCACCTCGAATACCGTCACCCTTACGTCGTTGATCGTGAGCAAGTGAAGCGGGTTGGTTACATTATTATCTCTACAGATCGTGGTTTGTGTGGTGGTTTGAACGGAAACTTGTTCAAAAAAGCCTTTCAAGATATTGCGAACTGGAAAGAGCAGAACGTTGAGGTTGATATTGCAGTCCTCGGCGGAAAAGCACTTTCGGCATTTCGTCGTTACGGCGTTGTGGCAGAAAGAACCCATATGGGTGATAAGCCTGCGCTTACCGATATTATCGGTACGATTAAGGTGATGCTTGATGCTTATGAAGACGGCAAGATCGATCGCCTGTTTCTGGTAGAGAATAAATTCGTTAACAGCATGACACAAACGCCACAGGTAACGCAGTTGGTTCCTGTTGTGGCTGCTAAGCTTGATAAGGAAACTCAGTCTCACTGGGATTACCTTTATGAGCCAGAGTCACAAGTGGTTATTGATCGTCTGATGACTCGTTATATTGAGTCTTTAGTCTATCAAGGTGTCGTCGAGAACATCGCCTGCGAAATGTCGGCGCGTATGATTGCTATGAAGAGTGCATCTGATAATGCAGGAAATATTATCAATGACCTCAAATTAGCTTACAACAAGGCGCGTCAGGCTGCGATTACTCAGGAAATTTCCGAGATCGTTTCAGGTGCTGCGGCGGTTGGATAAACCGCTGGCGACTGGCTGAGCAAAGTTTAATAAATTTTTTAGAGGTACTATCAAATGAGTACTGGACATGTAGTGCAGGTCATCGGACCAGTTGTTGATGTGGAATTTCCACGCAACGCGGTACCGAATGTATATGATGCGCTGAAAGTAGCAGACCATGGTGGTTTGACGCTGGAAGTGCAGTCTCAGCTAGGTGATGGCGTAGTTCGCACAATCGCCATGGGTGAGGCAGAAGGTTTAAAACGTGGTATGGAAGCCGTTAACTCTGGCGCTCCAATCCAAGTTCCTGTCGGTGAAGGAACTTTGGGTCGTATCATGAACGTTTTGGGTGAGCCAATTGATAATGCTGGTGATGTTGACGCTCTGAAGCTGATGCCTATTCACCGCGAGCCACCAAAGTATGATGAGTTATCATCTAGCTTGGACATCTTAGAGACAGGTATCAAGGTTGTTGACTTGATCATGCCTATCGCTAAGGGTGGTAAAGTTGGTTTGTTCGGTGGTGCGGGTGTTGGTAAGACCGTAACACTGATGGAGTTGATCAATAACATCGCTAAGGCACACAGTGGCCTGTCTGTATTTGCGGGTGTTGGTGAGCGTACTCGTGAAGGAAACGACTTCTATTACGAAATGGAAGAGGGTGGCGTACTTGATAAAGTAGCGCTGGTCTATGGTCAGATGAATGAGCCACCAGGAAACAGATTGCGTGTTGCCTTGACTGGCTTGACAATGGCTGAGCATTTCCGTGACGAAGGTCGTGATGTTTTGATGTTTGTTGATAACATCTACCGTTACACACTAGCGGGTACTGAAGTATCAGCACTGCTAGGCCGTATGCCTTCAGCGGTAGGTTACCAGCCTACACTTGCTGAGGAAATGGGTGCACTTCAAGAGCGTATTACATCGACTAAGACTGGTTCGATCACATCGTTCCAGGCAGTTTATGTACCTGCGGATGACTTGACGGATCCATCTCCTGCAACAACTTTTGCTCACTTGGATGCTACATTAGTATTGTCTCGTTCGATTGCAGAACTTGGTATTTACCCTGCGGTAGACCCATTGGGTTCTACATCTCGTCAACTAGATCCTCTAGTTATCGGTGATGAGCATTACGGCATTGCACGTGACGTTCAGGGTGTACTTCAGCGTTATAAAGAATTGCAGGATATTATTGCGATTCTGGGTATGGATGAATTGTCTGAAGATGATAAGCAAGCTGTTGGTCGCGCACGTCGTGTTCAGCGTTTCTTGTCTCAGCCATTCCATGTTGCAGAGGTGTTCACTGGCTCTCCAGGTAAATATGTGACTTTGGCTGACACGTTGTCAGGCTTTAAAGGCATTATTGCTGGTGAGTATGATCACATGCCTGAGCAAGCGTTCTATATGGTCGGTGGTATTGACGAAGCCATTGAGAAAGCGGCTAAACTGTAATAGCGGGGTATTATCATGGCTACAACAATACGTTTGGACGTGGTGAGTGCTGAGGAAGCGATTTTCTCTGGTGATGTGTTAGAAGTAACCGCGCCAAGTGAAATGGGTGCAATGGGTATTCTGCCACGCCACAGCCAGTTGATTGCAACGCTGAAGCCTGGTGAACTCAACTATAAGACAAGTGAAGGTGTTTCAACTTTATTTGTGGCAGGTGGCATTATTGAGGTACAGCCAAATATCGTAACGATATTAGCCGATTCTGCGATTCGTGTAGAAGACCTTGATGAGCAAGCTGCTGCTGACTCAGTATCACGTGCACAGAATGCGCTGGCGGGTAAGGATCCGGAAGATTTGGATTATGCTGCTATTCAGGCTGAGCTGGATGCTGCCAAAGCACAAATAGAAATGATCCACCGAATTGGTAAAACTTTGAGGCATTAAAGCCTGATCGTTTGATCAAGCAAGACCGGGAAGGCAGCCAGTTTGGTTGCCTTCTTTTGTTTTAAGTGTGTAAAAAAACCTAATTATTGGTACGTTGATCAGATTTTTAGGCATTTAAACAAAAAAACCGTATGTTTATCGCACCTTTTTTTTGAATGTAGCATGATTTAATACTATACTTGGGCTGCGGATAAACAATAATATATAGATCGTTTGTTCAATCTAAATCTACGCAGTTAACTAGTTAAAGGATGTATTCATGAAAATTAAACATCAACTCTCGATTGCAACGTTAGTGATGGCTGGTGTCTTCGCTACCGGTTGTTCTCAGCAGTCAGTGATGGGTGAAGGTGCTTCACAAGTAGCAGGTGGTCAGCAAGTTTCTGGTGGTCAGCAGGTTGCTGGCGGCGAGCAGATGGCTGGTGGTCAGCAAGTAGCTGGCGGACAGCAAGCAGCTGGTGGTCAGCAAGTAGCTGGCGGACAGCAGGCAGCAGGTGGTCAGCAAGTAGCTGGCGGACAGCAAGGTATGGACTCTCAGATTCCTGCTACTGTTCCTGTTGCAGAAGTTCCAATGGCACAGCCTAAGCCTCCAGTAGTTGTTGCGCCTAAGCCAATGCCTAAGCCAGTAAACAAGTGGTGTCACAGCCATGCGGCTAACAGCATGACTAAGAGCGTAAGCCACTGCCATAAGTACAACCAGCGTAACCATAGCCATTCTTATGGTCAGAAGAAAGCTGCTCCAGTACGTACTGTTACTAAGTATGTAACTAAAGTTGTACCTAAGATCGTTTACAAAGATCGCGTTGTGTACAAACCAGTATACAAGACAGTTCCTGCTAAGCCAGCAACAAACAAGTGGTGTCACAGCCATCCGGCTAACAGCATGACTAAGAGCGTAAGCCATTGTCACAAGTACACCAACCGTAACCACAGCCATTCTTACGGCCAGAAGGTTGCTCCAACTCGTCCGTACGTAGCTCCAAAAGTACCAACTATGGCGCCTAAAGCACCACCAGTTGATGTATTTGCTCTGCAGACTAAGTTGAAAGCGAAAGGTTACTACAGAGGCCCAATCGATGGGGTTGTAGGAAGCGGTACTCGTGCAGCACTTCAGCAGTTCATGCAAAACCAGCGTTAATTGATGTAGTACACTTTTATAGTGTATCTACTCTGATTGCTGAGAGTACAGATGGGATTGGAGGCAACTTCAATCCCATTTTTTTTGTCACCCATGTTATTGTAAATGAATGAGAACCTTTTCTAGTAATTGTTCTCAGAGTTAAGCAGAGACATACTTAGAATAAAATTGGAAATATGTAACTTATGGATAAGAAAACAAAAGGTTTCATAATTAAAGGTATTCTGCTGTTGGCAGTGCTGTTTGGTTCAACGGCCAATGCTGCAGTGTGGAAGGCCAAAAATACCTGGGATGAACGCTGGGAAAATAACTACCGTGCTTGGGTCACGCGTTATTGGAATGAAGAGTTTTTCATGGATGAGAAAAAACCTTTATATTATAAATTTGAACATGATTGTGCTGACGCAGTTTATGCGATGCGCATAATTTTTGCATACGAGCATCGTTTGCCGTTTGTCATCAATGATCCACTTAAGAAAGGAAAATTCTTAAGTAATGAGTCAAATAAGTGGAACAAGACTCCAGAACATTTACGGATCAGAAAATTCCTTGATTATGTTGCGAATGTTGGCAGCACAACATCACTAAAAAAAGATACTTATCCAATTGCTATGAATGCGATTAAGCCGGGTGACATTTATGTAGCTCCAGGCGTGCACTCTTATACAATTGTGAATATTACAGATGCGGGGGTGGCTGAGGTTGTATATTCTACAACCCCGAAAGCCGCTCGTTTCATGGATCGCATTGAGTCGTTTCCTTTTTATGTGCCAGAGGATATGAAGAACTATAGCGATGGCTATCGTCGATTCATTCAGCCTCAGAATATTGCAAAACCTCTGACGCAGCAGCCCGGCTATAGTATTGAGCAGTTCCAGATTGCAAAGTCCATTAATCAGAACTATGTAAGATTTACAGATATTTTGTCGAGCGCTTTAGGTAAGCGAAAAGAAACGGTCTCGGAAAAAACACTACGTTTGATGATTGCGCTATGTCAGTATGCGAATGATCGTAGTGTCTATGTCTATGATGCGTTGTGGCATTTGCAGAAAATTCGAAAGGGTGGTCGTCAATGTATGAATCGCTCTGAGTATGATAGCTACTCTACCCCTTCACGCGATGGTCGACTAAAAGCATTTTTCAATGCCGTTGGTGAGCATCATGCGAGCACCCACAAAACGGCTCCGAATACGCTGCAGCAGCAATGGACTAATACTTTGTTTTCCAAAACAGAGCCAAATGCTTATCAGCAAAAGCAGCTAAATGACTTCTGTATGGTTCAAATGAGTTTAGGTGAGGATTACTTCCTACCGCTTCGAGATCTACGGAAAAACTTATACTCTGGGTTTGTTTCATCAAATCCTAATGCGCCTTTAGAGTATCGTTGGGGGGTTGTTCCCAAGAAGTATAGTTCTTCCTGTAAGACATACTAATTAGTGATTGAGCTTGACCAAGAATGACCGCATTGCCGGTCATTCTTGTTTGTCGTGAGTTTTGAGTGTTCGATCAGGAATTATTCGTAGAGTGCTATTCAGTGCTGTAGTTTTCTAACCTAATTAAAAAATAATTCAAACTTATGAAAATCAAATCCATTATTCTTGCTGCTGGTAAAGGAACACGCATGCGTTCCGAAACGCCGAAAGTGATGCACCAAATCGGCGGCAAAGCGATGCTTCGCCATGTCATTGATACCTGTCAAAGTTTGGGCGATGGCCCCATTATCACTGTTGTTGGTCATCGTGCCGAGCTGGTTGAGTCCAGTATAGAAGACAACTCTATTATCTGGGTTAGTCAGCTTGAGCAGAAAGGTACAGGTCATGCTGTCATGCAGGCAGTAGATCATATTGATGATGATGACGTTGTAATGATTGCCTATGGCGACGTGCCATTAGTACGCAATGAAACTCTGAAGCCGCTTTGTGACTCAATTGGCGAATATGACTTCTCTTTGCTGACAACGAATCTGGATAATCCTTTTGGTTATGGTCGTATTGTTCGTGATGAGCAGGGTCAGATCTTAAGAGTTGTGGAAGAGAAAGATGCGACGGATGAAATCCGTGCATTGACTGAAATTAATACTGGGATTATTGCAGCAAAGGGCAAACTGTTAAAACAGTGCTTGGCGATGTTGAGTCCTGAAAATGCTCAGAAAGAATATTACCTTACTGACTGTGTTGGGCATGCTGTTACTCTTGGGGCCTCGATTACTTCGGTAAATTGTGATGATCCTGACGAAATTCAAGGTGTTAACAATCGATTACAGCAGGCCATGCTGGAGCGCAGTTATCAGCAGCGTCAAGCAGAAGCTTTGATGGAGTCAGGGGTAACCCTAATGGACCCTAGCCGGTTAGATATTCGAGGCAAGGTAACGGTTGGGCGAGATGTGGTGATCGATATCAATGCGGTATTTATCGGTGACGTTGTTCTTGGTGATAATGTCACTATTGAAGCGAACTGTGTCATTACAGATAGTCAGATTGCTGCTAATACAACGATCAAATCCCACTCCGTTATAGAGCAAGCATCAATTGCAGAGCATTGTGATGTTGGGCCCTTTGCGCGAATTCGCCCCGGTGCTGTCTTGAATTCTTCGGCAAAAGTGGGTAATTTTGTTGAAATCAAGAAAAGTATAATCGGTGAGGGCAGTAAAATCAGTCACCTCAGTTATATTGGTGATACGGAAATGGGTGCTAATGTGAACATTGGCGCCGGAACGATTACTTGCAATTATGATGGTGTGAATAAGTTTAAAACAATCATCGGTGACGATGTGTTTGTTGGCTCAGATTCGCAACTTGTTGCGCCAGTGAATATTGCTAACGGCTCTACAATTGGTGCCGGGTCTACGATTACTAAAGATACACCTGAAAACCAGCTGTCGTTATCAAGGGCGAAGCAAGTGAGCTTTTCCCACTGGGTACGTCCAATTAAGAAAAATAAGTGAGGGTATAGGAATGTGTGGAATAATTGGAGCAGTTGCTCAGCGCCAAGTTACTGAAATATTAGTAGAAGGTTTACGTCGTCTTGAATATCGCGGATATGACTCTGCGGGTGTTGCCGTTATTGATCGTGATTTTAGATTACAGCGTACACGCTCACTAGGAAAAGTCGCCGAACTCAGCGATAAACTTATTAATTCACCAGCCAATGGTACGATTGGTATCGCACACACTCGTTGGGCGACTCATGGAGAGCCAGCTGAGCGAAATGCTCACCCTCATATTAGTAATGCACGCATTGCAGTTGTTCACAATGGCATTATTGAGAACTATGAAGCTTTACGCACAGCATTGAAAGATAAAGGCTATGTGTTTGAGTCCGAGACAGATACTGAGGTGGTTGTTCACCTGATTGAGTCTTATTTCACTCCGGGTGTAAGCCTCTTGGATGCCGTTCGAAAGGCAACGACAGAGCTAACCGGTGCTTATGCCTTAGGTGTCATTGCGCAGGATGATCCGGATCACTTGATTGCGGTGCGCCAAGGTAGTCCGTTAGTTTTGGGTCTTGGAATTGGTGAGCACTTTATTGGTTCTGATATTCAGGCATTATTGCCGGTTACTAATTGCTTTATTTACCTTGAAAATGGCGATAGTGTTGAAATGGGACGTGGCGGTTTTAAGATTTTTGATGCTGCTGGGGATATTATTCAGCGGGATATCAAAGAGTCATCAGCCAGCTCAATGGATGCTGAGTTAGGTGAGTATCGGCACTTCATGCTCAAAGAAATTTATGAGCAACCCACTGCTGTACAAAATACTTTGCTTGGACGTCTGGATAATTCCAGCATGCGTAATTGTGTAATTGGCGATCAAGAGCACTTTGCAAAGGTTTTGGCCTCGGTTAAAGAGATTCAAATTATTGCTTGTGGTACCAGTTACCACTCCGGTTTGGTTGCTCGTTATTGGCTTGAGAGTCTCACTGATATCCCTTGTCAGGTAGAAGTAGCAAGTGAATACCGCTACCGTCGGCAGCCAAAGCGTGAAGGTGTATTGGTTATCACCATTTCACAATCTGGTGAGACAGCTGACACTTTAGCCGCTCTGGAAAAAGTGAAAGCCGAAGGTTGTTTAGCAACACTCACAGTGTGCAACGTGCCAGAGAGCTCGCTGACGCGTGAGTCAGATTTTGCATTGATGACAGTAGCAGGGCCCGAAATTGGGGTAGCGTCGACTAAAGCATTTACTACACAGCTAGTTGCTTTACAAATGCTTGTCATATCGCTCATGCAGCAGGACTCAGCAAAAGCTTCTAAAGTTGCGGAGATGGTGAATAACTTGAAGTTATTGCCTGCTTTGATGGATAAAGTGCTTCAGCAAGATGATGATATTAAGCAGATGGCAGAAGCTTTTATCGATAAGCATAATGCTTTGTTCTTAGGGCGTGGTGATCTATACCCGATTGCAATGGAAGGTGCTTTAAAACTTAAAGAGATTTCCTACATACACGCAGAAGCTTATCCTGCTGGTGAACTCAAGCATGGTCCTTTGGCGTTGGTTGATAGTGAAATGCCAATTGTGGCAACAGCACCGAATACGCAGCTATTGGAAAAGCTTAAATCAAACCTTGAAGAAGTACGCTCGCGTGGCGGTGTTTTGTACCTCTTTGCGGATGAAAATGCCGATATCACAGCACAGGATAATATTCATATTATTCGAGTGCCTGAAGTGCCTGAGAGTCTACTTCCCATTATTTATACGATTCCATTACAATTACTGTCTTACCATGTCGCAGTGTTTAAAGGAACAGATGTTGATAAGCCTCGAAATCTTGCTAAATCAGTTACGGTTGAATAACGGAGCGAAAACACGATGACAGTCAAAGTATTATATTTTGCCAGTCTTCGTGAGCTGGTTGGTCATCCCTCGACAACAATTGCACTAGAGAGCCCACAGACTGTGGAGTCTCTCTGGTCGCAAGTGAATCCTGATATTGAGCGACCGGAAGCCTGCTTGGTTGCGGTCAATCAGGAGTATGCTGATTTACAAACCCTGATTAATGATGGTGATGAGGTTGCTTTTTTTCCTCAGGTTACTGGGGGATAGGGTATGCGACAGATTTTAATCCAAGAGCAATCCTTTGACCCATGGCAGCAAATTAGCGAGTTTCAAAATCAGAAACTTCAAGGCTTGACTAACTATGGTGCTACCGCAACCTTTGTAGGCACGATGCGGGATATGAATGAGGGTGATGACGTTTCAGAAATGGTTCTGGAGCATTATCCTGCGATGACAGAAAAGCAGTTGCAGACTATTGTGGATGAAGCGGAGTCTCGCTGGCCAATCCAGCATACTTTGTTAACACACCGTGTTGGTGTCATTAGCCCGTCGGATTCAATTGTCTTAGTCGCTGTTTGGTCAGCACATCGTGCAGCGGCGTTTGAAGCGTGTCGCTTTTTAATGGAAGACTTAAAACATAAAGCGCCATTTTGGAAGCAAGAGAAGTTACTGAATGGTGAGTCAAGATGGGTGTCCGGAAATACTTCCGGAACGATCGAAGGTTAGTGAGAAGCTATAAGAACCGGGCTTAGTTCAAAGAACCAAACCCGGTATCTGATATAAATATCAAGAATTAGCTAGCATTTACCCACTGGCCATTCACAAGACAAGCACGGCCTTGTACATTCTGTGGAGCACCATCCATCATCACACGCATTGTGTAATCACGGCAGCGTGCAGGTTGTTGATTAACCTGGCCCTGATAAGTGTTCGTTGGAATGAACGTGTAGTTAGCACCCGTATTCTGGTTATTCCAGTTAACTGGACGATTATCAGGCGTGTTGGATAAGCTTGTGTTGATGTTGTTTTGGTCATAGCTATCCAAGTTGCGGCCTAGATTTGCACCTAAATAGCCACCTAAGCCAGCACCCACGATCGTCGCTAGTGTTTTGCCGTTTCCTTTGCCTAGCTGATGACCCGCTACCGCACCAGCAATCGTACCGATAACTGCTGTGGTCTCGCTGTTACTCATTGTAGACCCTGCGCAACCCGCAATTGCAGTTGCTGAAGCCAATGTCGCAACTAACATGATTTTTGTTATGCCGTTATTCATAGTTTTTCCTTGTGTTAACTAAATGAAAACATTCTGGTATTAATAGACTAAATCCCAGTGAAATAGTTTCTAATGAATGCCGATGTAATCATAATTAAATAGTTTTTATTTCGCGGTTTTAGTCTTAGTAGCTTGGAACATATACATCCGGTGCAAAATTATCAAAGCGTGTATATTTACCGTGGAACGTTAGGCGAACAGTACCAATTGGGCCGTTACGTTGCTTACCGATAATGATTTCAGCCTGGCCTTTTTCCGGCGAATTTTCATCATACACTTCATCGCGGTAAACAAAAATAATGATATCCGCATCCTGCTCGATCGCACCTGATTCACGCAAATCTGACATGATGGGGCGTTTGTTCGGGCGTTGCTCCAAGCTTCGATTAAGCTGCGATAATGCAATGACAGGGCACTTAAGCTCTTTAGCTAAACTTTTCAGTGACCGGGATATTTCAGAGATCTCACTGGCGCGGTTATCGGCTTTGTTACCGGTCTGCATTAGCTGTAAGTAATCGATCACGATTACGCCTAGCTGACCATGTTCACGTGCCAAACGACGTGTTTTAGCTCGGATCTCGGTAGGTGATTGACCACCCGTGTCATCAATAAATAGCTTGGTTTTAGAAAAGGCTTTAACCGCCATAGCAACCCGAGGCCAGTCTTCTTCGCGGATTTTACCCGTACGAATATCACTCAATGGTACGCGACCATTTGAAGCAAACATACGAAGCACTAACTGTTCCGCAGGCATCTCCATACTAAAAATTACAACTGGCTTTCCTTCCAGAGCAACGTGCTCAGCGATATTCATTGAGAAAGTGGTTTTACCCATTGCAGGTCGCCCTGCAACGATCACCAAGTCTCCGGCGTTAAGGCCAGAGGTTTTCTCATCAAGTTCACTATAGCCGGTTGGCGTACCGGTGATACTACCGTCTGTTTCAGCAAGTCGCTGAATCTGGTCCAAACTATCTTTCAGAAGTTGTTTGATCGGCTTAAAGGTTTGCTGGCGGCTACCTTGTTCTGCAATCTTAAAGACACGCTGTTCTGCTTCATCAAGCAAGGCTTTACTGTCGCGGTCGCCCGTATTGAACGCCATATCAGAAATGTCGGTACCAACACTGATTAGCTGTCTCAGAACCGATTTTTCACGCACGATATCGGCGTAAGCACGAATGTTCGCCGCACTAGGAGTGTCTTTAGCCAGTGTACCCAAATATGCCGTACCACCCGCATTATCCAGCTCCATACGCTGCTTGAGCCACTCAGATAGCGTAATCCAATCAAGCGGTTTATTTTCTTCGGCCAGCTCAGCAATCGAGCGAAAAATCAGTCGGTGATCTTGTCGATAAAAATCTTCCTCAGATACCTTGTCTGCAATAAGGTCCCAAGCACGATTGTCCAGCATCAGACCGCCTAAAACGGACTGTTCTGCTTCAATTGAGTGGGGGGGGATACGAAGTGATTCAAAGCTTTCATTTTCCATGGGCGCTAGTGTAAACCGAAATTACTCGTCGCGATAGGCAACAAAACTATCTCGAACGTATGGACTTTTTTGATAGCGCCGCTTGATTTTATCATTGACTGCAATCGCTTCAGCGCGCGTATATGGACCCAAGCGGACTAAGTATAAAGGGCTGCCGCGACGAGAAGTTTCAATGATAAATGCGGAGTAACCATCTTGTGCAAACTTGTTCATTACCCGCTTGCCTTCGGCCAGACTGGTAGTCGCAATCACCTGCACTCCATAGCCACCAAAGTCATCTTTGAATGGGTTGATTTTTTTAATCGGATTCATAATTGAACTGGTGGAGAAGTTCAGCTGATCGTTCTTCTGTAAATACTTATATCCTACGATAAGAGCCACAATCGTGATCAGCATCAGCAATAAATTGATGACGGCTTTACCTGATTGACGGCCGGCGGAGTGACGACTGGGTGAGAAATAGGCCATTAAGCACTTTCCGTTTTATTTGTTTTACCCGGAGCATCCGGTGTGGGCTAATTGCTTCCTATCATAGTACATGGCCTGATAAACGTATACCGCTGGTCTGAGGCCAGTAGTCTAAAATTCAAGCAGTTAGCGTATTCCACGCTCCTCGATAACCTCTGAGACGGATGGTGTTTTGAATACCTCCTGCCATATCTCACGAACCTGCTCACTATAAGTCAGGTATTCAGAATCTTGAGTCTGAGAGTTGCCATTCTGCAAGATCTGTTGGTGTAGCTTATCGCGAAATCCGCAATAAATAGCCGTTAGCTCTTGAGCCTTTGTTTGGCTGATTATTTGGTGCTGACTCAGGCATTCCAATAGCCGGACATTGTCGGAGTAAGTGCTCAATGACGGATATTGATGGGCATGTGCCAATATCAAGTACTGAACGATAAACTCAATGTCGGTAATGCCGCCTGGGTCTTTTTTCAAATGGAGACCATTTGCTTGAGAGTGGGTGTAACTCGACCACATTTTCTCACGCATCAATAGTACCGCTTCCATCAAAGCCCCAGGCTCGCGTGGTCGCTGAATAATGCGATGTCTTAGTGCTTCAAAGTCACTCATTAGTTCTTCATCACCAGCCACGGCGCGGGCCCTGAGTAATGCTTGATGCTCCCATGGCCAAGCACTTTCTTGCTGATATTGCTCAAAGGATTCGATACTACTCACTAACAATCCAGAGTTGCCGTTAGGCCGGAGGCGGGTATCAATTTCATACAAGCGACCACTCGGCGTAAAGGTAGAGAGTATGTGCACGATGCGTTGGGCTAGTCGTGCAAAGAATACTTCATTTGAGATCGGCTTTTTGCCATCAGTTTGTTGCTGCTTACCGTGACTATCATGCAGGAAAACAATATCTAAATCAGAACCGTAACTCAGCTCCAGGCCTCCCAGCTTTCCATAGGCTGCGATGCAGAATTTGGCTATCTGCCGATCGCCACTTTCAGTTTGATAACCAGGCTCACCATGCTTGTCCACCAGCATGTGCCAAGCCACTTGAAAGCTACACTCCAGAATACTTTCCGCAATCCAGCTAAGCTGATCGGAGACTTTCATTAAGGGCAGAACTTTCATTACATCGACTGCTGCAACCCGTAATACCTGGGCTTGTTTAAAGTAGCGCAAACGCTCCATGACAGACTCAATGTCCAAGCTATCTACGCGCTTAAGTTCGTTACTAAGTTCAGCTTGCAGGGCATCGCGGTACAGTGGTTTATACAATTCTTCCGGAGTTAATAGCTCATCAAGCAGTGATGGCTGTTGGGATAGTTGTGTTGCAATCCAGTGGCTGCCATGCAGTAGCTTAATCAGCTGGTCCAGTGCTTGGGGCTGAGAGCTAAGCATACTGAGATAGCCTGAGCGACCAGCAATTATTTGTACAAAGTCCAGCGCCCGCTCCAGAGCCACATTCGGCGATTCAACTTGTTGACAGGCATCAATCAAACGAGGGACTAGTCGGTTAAGTCGTTGTTGAGAGAGTTCAGTGAGCTTGCTGTAAAGTCGGCTGGCTCGCAGGGTTTGTAGTTGCTCAATAGCCGTTTGGGTATCTGTAAAGCCAAGGCTCTCAAGATGGCTGTGTGCTTCAGTATCATCGGCAATACCTTGCCAGATTTGAGCACTAACTTCCGCAGGTACAGAGTCTTCCTGACCTTGAAATATCTCCGAAAACTGTTGTCGAACTGCTTGCTGGTGCCGATTGAGTTCGGTTAAGAAGTCTGGCCAGTTATCAAATTGCATGGATTTGGCAAGTTGCAGCTGCTGCTCACTGTCTTGGGGTAGGGTGTGAGTCTGTTGGTCTTTCCACATCTGAATTCGATTTTCAGTTCGACGCAAAAATACATAGGCTGATTGAAGTGTCTGCGTATCATCAGCGCTGAGTAGCTCAAGGCTGGCGAGCTTTTCCAGGGTGGGTTGTAGCGAGCGTTGTTGTAATGCGGGAATGTGTCCTCCACGCATCAACTGAAAAACCTGTGCACAAAACTCAATTTCCCGAATGCCGCCAGGCCCTAACTTAACATCACCTACGCTGTGTTTACGGCGTGCCTCGGCGTCAATCATGGCTTTCATGTCGCGCAACTGTTCAATTGCGCCATAGTCCAGATAGCGTCGGTAAATAAAAGGTCGTAACTCGCGGAGTAGGGCTTCGCCTTGCTCAATATTACCGGCAACGGGGCGTGCTTTAATGAGTGCATAACGCTCCCATTCCCGGCCATGAGCTTGGTAATAATATTCAATCGCGCCAAAGCTCAGGGCTAAGGCACCAGAGTCTCCAAACGGGCGCAATCGCATATCCACACGGTAAGCGATACCATCTACTGTGGTTTCATGTAAGGCAGCAATCAGTTTTTGTCCGAGGCGAATAAAAAAGGTTTGGTGATCGAGCTTACGGGGGCCGGGGGTTTCACCATCTTCAGAAAATGCAAAAATAAGGTCGATATCAGAAGAGAAGTTTAATTCGCCACCACCTAGCTTACCCATGCCAATAACAGAGAGTTGAACGGGATTGCCCGCTTTATCGAGCGGTGTTCCATGGCGTTTGCTGAGTTCGGCATACCACCAGCCCAAAGCAGCATCGATCAAGCCACCGGCTAGCTCACTGGTATCATCAAAGGTTTCGTTCAGAGGGGCAATATTATTCAGATCACGCCAGGCAATCCGGCACATTTCCTGATTTCTAATCAGGCGTATCTGCTGTAGCAACTCAGGCTCGGTGCTTAGGTCTTGGGTTTTGGCGAGAATATTGGCGCGTAGCTCACCTGCGGCATAAGGCTGGCTATTGCGAATTGCCTCAAGCCAGTCTGGGTGGCGTTCTAGTTGCGCCGCAAAATAGGGGCTCTGCGATAAGATATCATTGCTAGAAGATTTTTGTTGTTGCATCACTGACTTCCTCTGTAAAGCTGAGTGCTTTGAGGGGTATTTTAGCGCAGCTTGTCAGAGATAGTAATCTACTTTGCGGTTAACCCAGATTCATTATCAGCATAAAGATGCCAAACAACATGAGTGCCAGACCGGAGGCAATGATCATTATCCGTGCCAGCATCGGGCTTTCCTCAGGCTCGTGACTCATCATCATCACGTTCTCGTAAGCTTCCTGATTAATGGTTTTGTTGGTTTCGCGATTGAAGTATTTATTGTAAGCACTAAAGTCGAGGCTGAAGCGCTCTTGCTCTTTCAGGTGCGACAAGGTGTCAATCAACGGTAATTCACGCTTATGAATCGGATTGATCGATTTAATATTTTGATTTACATCCAATAATGTCATGCCCGAGACGGTACGCGAATAGCCCGTTTCATCCGTAATATGGTAGGTCAACATGCCTTTTTTGGGTGAAATGATTTGTTGTTCGATTTTATCGACAGTAAAAGTCTTGATCATCTCAGAAACATCCAGTTTATGTTTATTATTGATTGGAGCGGAATATCCGGTAGTTGCTTATCAGATTCTAGAGGTCGTTACTGGTTTTTGGAATGATCATCCGACAGGCGTGTGGATGTAAGCTTGCCGAAACAGAGGAATCCGACAATTGGTAGTTTAGGTGGTGTGAGGACTGGCTCAGTTGAGCAAGTAATTGCCGATCAGGAAAGTGAATACAGCAGGGTAGGTGTAGTAAGCCAGAACTGACTTGCGGTCTTTTTGCATCACAATACTGGGGCGAATGAGTCCCACCACCGTGAGTAATGCCAGCGCGATACTGACGATCAGTAAAACAGAGCCAAAACTTTTCATAGTGTTCCAGTAAGTTAGAGCCGGCACGCCGTGATCTGGCGTGCCGACTGAGTCGATCAGGTTCTGCGATTAGCAGCTGTAGTACATGTCAAACTCAACAGGGTGTACAGCCATACGTGAGCGAGTTACATCTTCCATTTTCAGTTTGATGTAAGCATCGATCATGTCATCAGTGAACACGCCACCTTCAGTCAGGAAGGCACGGTCAGCATCCAATGCATCCAGCGCCATATCCAGAGAGTGAGCAACTGTTGGGATTGCTTTTGCTTCTTCTGCTGGCAGATCGTACAGATCCTTATCCATTGCTTCGCCTGGGTGGATCTTGTTCTTGATACCATCAAGACCAGCCATCAGGTAAGAAGCAAACATCAGGTAGGAGTTCGCTGTTGGATCACCAAAACGGACTTCGATACGGCGACCTTTAGGGTTGCTAACGAATGGAATACGGATTGATGCAGAGCGGTTACGTGCTGAGTAAGCCAACATAACGGGTGCTTCGAAGCCTGGAACCAAACGCTTGTAGCTATTAGTTGACGCATTAGCAAAGGCATTCAATGCACGAGCGTGCTTGATGATACCGCCAATGTAGTACAGCGCCATTTCACTCAGTCCGCCGTATTCGTTACCGGTGAACAAGTTCTCGCCGTCTTTCGCTAAAGACATGTGAACGTGCATACCGCTACCGTTGTCACCAACGATTGGCTTAGGCATGAATGTCGCTGTTTTGCCGTACTGGTGAGCCACGTTATGAACCACGTATTTCAGTGCTTGGTTTTGGTCAGCACGCTTTACCAGCGTATCAAAACGCGTTCCAATCTCACATTGGCCAGCAGTTCCTACTTCGTGGTGATGTACTTCAACCGCTACGCCCATTTCTTCCATGACTTCACACATGGTAGAACGCATATCTTGCAGTGAATCCACTGGAGGTACTGGGAAATAACCACCTTTAACGCCCGGACGGTGACCAGTGTTGCCGCCATCCATTTTCTTGCCTGAGTTCCAAGCCGCTTCTTCAGAGTCAATTTCGTAGAAGCAACCTTTAGTGCTGTCTTCCCAGCGAATGTCATCAAATACGAAGAACTCTGGCTCAGGGCCAAAGAATGCAGTATCCGCAATGCCGGTTGAAATCAGGAATGCTTCGGCGCGCTTAGCCACAGAGCGTGGGTCGCGAGCATAGCCTTGCATGGTATCCGGCTCGATAATATCGCAGCGGATGATAATAGTAGGGTCTTGGAAGAAAGGGTCCATTACTGCTGTGCTGGCATCCGGCATCAGGATCATGTCGGATTCATTAATACCTTTCCAGCCTTCAATGGACGAGCCATCAAACATTTTGCCTTCTTCGAAAATATCTTCATCAACTTCGCTAACAGGCATGGTGACGTGCTGTTCTTTACCTTTTGTATCAGTGAAACGAAGGTCAACGTATTTAGCTCCGTTGTCTTCGATCATTTGCATTACATCTTGTGCAGACATGAACATACTCCTCTAGGGGTTAAACGAATAAGGGTTGAACGAATTTAGTTCTCGATTGTTAGGCATTGCTTGGCTTGAACAGTGCGAATACCCTCTATTGCCGTGCATTGTTGCGTCAGCTGAATCAGGGTTGACTGCTCGATGGGCTTGGTCAGATCTAGTTCCACTTCAATCTGGCCATCCAGATAGTGAAGTACTATATTATTGATCGCGCCCTCAAGTCCACACTCATCAAGCACAGGCTGAATCTGTTTCATAATATTGTTGCGGTCGGGCAAAAAGCGTGATGGCGCGGCAGTTTCATCATCCTCCGGATCAATGTGAACCATGATATCACTGACTTCATCATAGGCCTTTTTGAGTTTAGCCATTACCCGCTCAGCAATATGATGACCTTCGGAAACACTGATATGCGGCGATACTTCGATATGAACATCGACTAACACATTGGCACTCATCTTTCGGGTGCGTAGCATGTGAGCGCTTTGCACGCCGGAAATACCACGAATCAAAGTCAGCATTTCCTCAACCTTGTCACTTTCCCAAGCAGTATCCACCAACTCCATGGCGCTATCCAGAATTAGCTTAGCGCCCATATAGAAGATCATGACCGCAACTGCGATAGCAGCCAGCGCATCTAACCAAGGAATTGAGAAAATCACGCTGGCAGAAACACCAATAGCCACCATTACGGATGAAATAGCATCGCTGCGGTGGTGAATGGCATTAGCTTTTAGCAGGCTTGAGTTGTATTTTTTACCAAGCTTGTAGGTGTAACGGTACAGGCCTTCTTTGCAGACGACACCAAGTACCGCTAGCGCTATCGCCCAAACACCGGGTTGCAATAAGCGTTCCGGGTTTTGCAGTCGATCAACCGCATTGAGTGCAATGCCAATACCGACACCACCTAAAGCCAGCCCAAGTACCACGGTGGCAATGGTTTCAATCCGCTCATGACCGTAAGGGTGGTCATCATCGGGGTCTTTGCTGGCCATTTTGGCGGCGATTAATACGACAAAGTCAGTGACCAGATCGGACAGCGTGTGAAAACCATCCGCTACCAAGGCTTGCGACTGGGTAATGAAGCCCCCAATCAGCTGGGAGAGTGCCAGTATGATATTAACGCCAACGCCAACCAGCGTCGCTTTTTGAGTGGCTTGGTAGCGTTGGTCTATACGTGACTCCTGACTCAAGCGGCTTCCTCTGGGGTCAATGCAGTGATCGTTAAAGCGTGTAGCTCACCAGAAGTGATCGCCTCATTAACCGAGGAATACACCAGTTGATGACGCTTTACTTTGCTCAGGTTGGCAAAAGCATTACTAATTACAGTGGTTTCATACTTATAACCATCACCGGTGACGGTTACAGAAGCATCTTCAATTCCTTTCAGGATTAGGGCTTCAACGGCTTCGTTACTGATACTCATTCTAAAATTACCTGTTATTTTCGCCCGCAACCGGGAAATAAACGCTGCATTATAGCTTTTTTGCTGATGACGTATAATACTAATCACCAATGCAGTTAATCGGATATCTCCTATGGGGCCTAATAAACAAGAACTCGCGAACACCATCAGCGCGACTAGCCCAAAGTTCTGTGAAGCACTAACACGTGATGAAATTGAAATATTTGTCGCTTTTACCCGATACCGGGAAATTGAGGCAGAAGCCATACTGTGTGAAGTCGGTACGATTAGTGATGAATTTTTCTTAATCACCAGCGGTGAGATTGTTTTATATCGGGATGAGATGGGTAAAGAGATTGAAATTGGGCGCTTAGGGGCCGGAACATTCACTGGGCATATGTCATTTTTTGATCGCGAACCTCGTACTATTCGCTTGCGTGGCTCGGCGAATGGCGCTACTTTGCTGGGCATTACCCGCCCGATGTACAAGCGCTTGTGTATCGAGCACCCCTTTGTTGGTGCCAATTTGCTGGAGAGTATCGTCTTGAGTATCGATAGCTTATTGCGATCAACCAGTCGTGAAGTGTCCACCTTGTATCAAAAACTTAATTCTCCGGACTGAACAAAGCGACTCGCTACCGGTCAGATTTTATAGTTCTAATCCCAGTTAAGGCTTTGATATGTTAGGCGACTTTTTGTACGGTTTATTGCTGGTGACAACCGTACTGGTCGTATTGGGTATTTTTCGCCTGATGCGCAGCATTCGGCGCAGTACTGATATCCCATCCGAGCGCTTATTCATCCTTACTTTTGTACTGTTATTCCTGACAGCCATGTTATTTGTATTTTTTAATGGCTGGGTTGGGGAGTATCGCGCACCTGGCGAGCGCTCCAAAAGCAATGAAGAGTTATTTGTTGAGCGTATTTATCCGCCATTGGCTATTGCACAGCAACGCCTAGAGCATCAAGTGGTTCAGCTCAATAAGCTGCAAGAGCAAATCGTGAATATGCGCAGCCTGCATCCACAGCAAGCAGGGCGCTTACAACGGGCCTATAAAGCGTGGCAGCAAGAGCGTCGAGACTTATCGCAACTTAAAATAAAAATAGATCGCGAAGTGCGTTTAGCCAGAATCCAGCACGAAACTGCTGATAAAGATTACATTACCGATGAGTTTAATCGCGTGGCGGTTGATTATGAAAAAATCATCAGCGATCGCTTGAGTCTGTATGAAGATAGCCAGCTGAAGGTGAATGCCACCATGCTGGACAATGTCCGTTACCAGTTAAAAAATCTAAGTCGCTTACGGCGTGGTAAAAATGCCAGCATGGCCTCGGGTGGCAAAGTGGTGCGTTCTGTGTTTTCGGTGAAAACGACCGAGGTACTGAGCGATTACCTGCGAAAAACCGATCCGGCCTTGGCAGACACCTTTGATGGCATTGATCGTCAAATTGTTGTTGCGGCTCAGCGCCGACGCGAAGTCAGAAACTTTTCACTGGAAAATGTCGATCTGCAACCAACCCTCAACAAAATCATGAAAGATTGGCTACAATTTGAGAATCAGGGTATTTATTATCGTGATCAACTATTACATGCCATCCAAGCTGAGTATCTAGCGGTGATTATGGGTGTGAATAAGCACGATAATCAGATTGTCCGACTGAATCAGATGATTAAAAATAAATTGCCAGAGCTCTATCAGGATCTTAATCAAGCGCGAGCAGGGCTGGAGAAAAGCTACAAAACCTCATCACAACGTTAATGGCCGAGCGGCCGGGAAGTGAATTCATGTTGATATCTAATCTAGAAGTGATTCCGGATCGTCGGGTGGTTAAACATCTGGGGCTAGTGCAGGGGAGTTCGGTACGTGCTAAGCATGTAGGGCGCGATATTATGGCCAGCATTAAGAATCTGTTTGGTGGTGAGTTGGTTGGCTACACCGAGTTACTGTCTGAATCACGCGAAGAGGCAATGGAGCGTTTAACTGCCCAAGCAACGGCAGTGGGGGCGAATGCGGTATTGAATGTGCGCTTCTCGACCTCAAGCGTGGCACAAGGCGCCGCGGAAATCTACGTCTACGGGACGGCTGTCATTCTGGAGTAAAGCGCCATGATTTTTCAGATTATTATTTTTCTGGTACTCATGGTCGCAGGCTATTTAATTGGTAGCTACCTTGAGCGGCGGCATTATCGTTCGATTATTCAGCGCGAAGCGCAGTATCGAAACGTGGTTGCGGTGGCGAGTCGTCAATTGCCGGATGATGGCGCGGAGTATACGCAACGCTTGGTGACGGGCAATGTCACTGTATCAGTGGATTATTTCAAACGATTCTTGGCAACCCTGCATAATATCTTTGGTGGCCGTATTACTTCTTATGAGAGTTTGTTGGATCGGGCTCGACGTGAAGCCATTCTAAGAATGAAGGCTGAGGCTGCGGCGCTGAAGTCTCCTTTAGTACTCAATGTGAAGTATGAAACGGCTTCGGTTTATAAAGGTAGCGGCAATGGAATTGGCTCGGTTGAGGTGTTGGCTTATGGCACTGCAATGATTCCGAAGGCTAGTAACCATGGAGTATGAAAACCCGGAAATTCCAGAGGGAATCAATACCACCTCAACGCATCCCCTGAAAAATCTTGCGGTGCTGTTGGGTGGTTTATTGGTGTTGTTGGCATTAGGTGCTTGGTTGTTGGGAATGACGGGGGCTTATCTGGCCGCTAAAATTCCTTATTCACAAGAGTTACGGTTGGCTGAGAAATATGCAGAGCCGGTGGCTGCGTCTACTCCAATAGAGCGTTATTTGCAGCAGCTAGCGGATCAGGTCGGACGCTCAATGGAGTTGCCGTCCGGTATGAAAATTACAGTTCATTATGTCGATGAGGGTACTGATAATGCCTTTGCGACCTTGGGTGGTAATGTGTTTTTATACCGTGGCCTGCTTGAAAAGCTGCCCAATGAAAATGCTTTGGCGATGTTGATTGCTCATGAGGCTGCCCATGTGCTGCATCGTGACCCGATTGTGTCTGTCGGTCAGAACGCAGCAATATCTATGGGCTTGATGGTGGTGCTCGGTGATACGGGGGCTTCCGGAATATTGGGCAGTGCAGGCTTACTCACCCAGCTTCAGTTTAGTCGCAGTATGGAAAACAAGGCCGATGAAGCAGGCTTGCTCGCTGTGCAGCGCATTTATGGCCACCTTGGTGGTGCTCTGGACTTGTATCGGGTATTAGAATCAATTAGTGATGCTAATCCAGTAAATCCTCCTGCTTTTTTCTCCACTCATCCGGTTAGCGAGGCGCGATTTAGTCATTTGTCTGAATTAATCGCTGAAAATGGCTGGAGCGCTAATGGTGATGTTCAGGCCTTGCCTGAGTCATTTTCTGTATGGATGACAGATAGATAGCGTTTTTTCAGGAGGTAGCTTATAAAAAAGCCTTTGTTAAGCCCTGATAACTGCCACTAGTCGAATTTATGATCGTTTTATCGTTTTCGAATATTAATAGCGCAGAGAGTGTGGGATAGTTACCTCACTGGCCCGATGGAAAAAGTTCAAACCACTGGTCGGATATAATAAAAAATACTAAATAACGAGAATGAACTAATGACTAGTGCTGCCCCCTAGCGTATTTAACCCGTATTATCAATTGATAAACTTAATGTCTACACACTAGCAAAATTGCATTGTGAGAACCATTGTTTGTCGATAAGCCGTTTTTTTGTTGTTAGCCCCGAGAGCTCACAGAGCTCATTTCACACCAAGGTGCCCCCCTTGATGTGAGACCTTGAGCCAGGCCCATTTTAGGTCTGGCTTTTTTTATGCCCGTAATACGTTCAGTGAATGTCAGTATTCACGTAAGTCTCAGCACCTGTGTTAATATTCTCAGCCTATCGGCAATGTTGCCACCCATATTTAAATGGTGAGGTCTGAGTGTATCAATATATAGACAATCCACAGGCTCTGACTGAGTTTGTTTCCCGTATCCGTAATCAGCCTTGGATTGTGATCGACACTGAGTTTATTCGTGAGCGTACTTATTATCCGCAGTTGTGCCTGATTCAAATTGCAGCTGGCGATGATATGGCGTGCATCGACCCGATTGCCTTGACCGATTTATCAGAGCTGTACGAAGTATTTCACGATCCTAATGTGATCAAGGTATTTCATGCCGCACAGCAGGATCTGGAGATTCTGTATTATGGCAGCGGGCAAGTACCATCCCCAATTTTTGATACGCAGCCTGCGGCCTCTATTTTAGGCATTGGCGATCAGATTGGTTATGCAGGGTTGGTGGAGCAAGTGCTTGGTGTGAGTTTGGCTAAAGCCGAGTCGCGCACCGATTGGTCACGTCGACCTTTGAGTCAGGCGCAGCTCGAATATGCGATTGATGATGTGCGCTATTTGCAGCAACTCTACCCAACGATTCTCTCAATGCTTGAAAAAGGTGGTCGTCTGAAATGGCCAAAGCGTGATTTTGATCGCCTTACCAACCCTGAAACCTATCAACTTAATGCCCGCACCCGTTGGCAGAAAGTGAAAGGACTGCAAAATTTAAACCGTCGTCAACTTTCTGTCTTGCGTGAGTTGGCCGCTTGGCGTGAAGAGGAGGCGGCCAAGCGTAACCGCCCGCGTCGCTGGATTATTGGTGATGAAGTCTTGGTTGATTTAGCACGTATTCAACCTTCTGATGTGGATGGTATTCAAGCCATTAGAGGTGTTAATGCGGATCAGGCTAAAAAGTATGCCCAGCCTTGGTTTGATTGCATGGCAGCAGGGTTGGAGTTGCCGGAAGCAGAATGGCCTCAGATGAAGCGCCGTAAGAAACCAACGCCAGAGAACGATGCATTGGCTGAACTATTGATGCTGGTGATTCGTTTAGAAGCCGAGCGTCACGATATTACGCCATCAGCCATTACCAGTAAAAAACAAGTTGTCGATATGCTGGAAGAAGGGCGGACTACTTTATCTGAAGATTGGCGTGGCGAGCTGGTGAATGATGCCATTGCTAAAGTATTAGAAAAGCAAACGGTATTGGGTGTCGATGGTGGCAAAGCTCAGCTGCTAGATTGGCCGAAATAGTAGGCAATAGCCCTCACATTATTTAATTTATAACTCAGAGTTTTTATGTCTGGAAATAGCTTCGGAAAATTATTCACAGTGACCTCGTTCGGAGAGAGTCATGGTTTGGCCATTGGTTGTATTGTTGATGGTTGCCCGCCGGGAATGGCATTGACAGAGTCGGATATTCAGGGTGATTTAGATCGTCGTCGTCCGGGTACTAGTCGTCACACTACGCAGCGGCGCGAGCCAGATGAGGTGCAAATCTTATCTGGCGTGTTTGAGGGTAAAACGACCGGCGCACCGATTGCGTTGGTGATTCACAATGTGGATCAGCGTTCTAAAGATTACTCCGAAATTATGGATCGCTTTCGTCCTGGCCATGCGGATTATACGTATTACCGTAAATATGGCTTCCGTGATTATCGCGGTGGCGGCCGCTCTTCTGCGCGTGAAACCGCTGTGCGTGTTGCGGCAGGTAGTATAGCCAAAAAATACCTTCTGGAGCGTCATGGAGTAAAGATTCGTGGCTACCTTTCTCAACTCGGCCCGATAAAAGCAGAAGCCTTTGACTGGAATGAAGTTGAGCAGAATCCATTTTTCTGTCCGGATGCCAGTAAAGTACCAGAAATGGAAAGTTTTATGGATGCCTTGCGTAAAGAAGGCAATTCAATTGGAGCTAAAATTTCAGTGATTGCCAGTGGTGTGCCTGTTGGTTTGGGCGAACCTGTTTTTGATCGTCTGGATGCAGATTTAGCCTTGGCCATGATGAGTATTAATGCAGCTAAAGGCGTTGAGATTGGTGCGGGTTTTGACTGTGTGACTCAAAAAGGGACCGAGCACCGTGATGAGATTACGATGGATGGGTTTTTGAGTAATCATGCTGGTGGTATTTTGGGTGGTATTTCTTCTGGGCAGGATGTGATCGTACATACTGCATTTAAACCAACAGCCAGTATGCGCTTACCCGGCAGAACAGTTGGGCTGGATGGAGAGCCAAAGGAAGTAATTACCAAAGGGCGTCATGACCCTTGCGTTGGAATTCGTGCCACACCAATTTGTGAGGCAATGATGGCTTTGACCTTGATGGATCATTTGCTTAGGCATCGTGCGCAGAATGCTGATGTAACGACTAGCCTGCCAGAGATTCCTGCTCAGGCGTGAATTCAATTTTGGCTAGTGGTCAGCTAGAGATAAGCATGAAAAAGGCCGGATCATTATTTATGATCCGGCCTTTTTATTAGTTCACGGTTTATTATTGCCGTAACGCTCTATAGTCTGAAGTAAGTAACCATCGCCCGAATAATTTCATCACGCCAAATCAAACCAATCATTCCGGCAAGCGCCAGCCAAGGGCCATAGGGAATAGGGTGGCTGTTTTTCTTGCGTTGCATTTTCAGTGCAATCGTTCCAATTACCGCGCCAAGTAGGGCAGATGCGAAGATCGTGAAGGGTAGGATTTGCCAACCGCCCCAAGCACCAATCGCTGCTAGAATTTTAAAGTCTCCATAGCCCATGCCGTCTTTGCCGGTGATGAGACGAAATAGCTGAAACACACCCCAGAGTGATAAGTAACCGGCCATAGCGCCTAGTACGGCACTGTGTAGGTCAACGATAATACCGTTATAGTTAACTACCAGTCCGAGCCACATTAGCGGCAGAGTTAGACTGTCAGGCAAAAGCATGGTTTTAGCATCAATCATGGCTAGTGCGATCAATGTCCAGCTAAATACCAGAATACTCATCATTTGCCAGCCATAACCGAATTTCCAAGCTATTCCTACGGATAGCAAGGCGGTTAATATTTCGATGATTGGGTATTGTACTGAAATTGCTGTCTTGCAACCTTTGCATTTTCCACGAAGCATCAAATAGCTAATGACTGGGATATTTTCCAGTGCAGAAATCTGATGATTGCACGTTGGGCAGGCAGAGCGAGGAACAAAGAGATTAAATCGCTCAGTTTGTGCTGGAACGTAGTCAGGGTTGTCCTCATTCACATGTGCCAAGCATTCGGCGGCCCATTCACGTTGTAGCATGATAGGAATTCTGTGAATTGCAGCGTTTAAAAAGCTGCCAACCAGTAGTGAAAAGATCCCAACAACCAGCATCAGAAAAACTGGGCTATGTTGTAAGAGTGTAAGTAATTGCATGTGCTTGCCCCGTAATGACGCGCCCTGCGTCAGGTGAATCATTTAAAATGGCGGCATAATAAAGCGTGCCGCCAATATTTTAATTAGTTTTTATATGGCTAATTAGCCCACTACCGCTCCCAGCTTGAAGATTGGCAGGTACATAGCGATTACTAATCCACCAACCAAGACTCCTAACACAGCCATAACTAGCGGCTCGATCTGTTTGGAGAGTGTGTCGACTAAATCATCAACTTGTTCTTCGAAATAATCAGCTACTTTATTCAACATTTCCTCAAGTCGACCAGATTCTTCACCAATCTTGGTCATTTGTACCACCATGCTCGGGAACCGCTGGGTTGTAAGCATTGCAGTATTGAGCTGCACACCTTTCGAGATATCGTCTTTTATCTGCAGCGTTGCTTGCTCAAAAAGGCGATTACCGGTACTGCCGGCTACAGAGTCCATCGATTCAACCATCGGGACACCGGCGGAAAACATGGTGGACAGTGTTCTTGCAAAGCGAGCTACTGCAGATTTTTCAATAATAACTCCCATTACTGGAAGTTTGAGTATTATAGTATCAATAAAGATATTAAACTTCTCGGAGCGTTGCTTGGCTTGAGTAAAAGCAACACCTGCAACAATTATAAATAATAATGGTTGCCACCAAGAAGCCTGTAGCCACTCGGACATGCCAATAACCATTAGTGTAAAGGCTGGTAGGTCTGCACCAAAGCTTGAGAAAATGTCCTTAAATTGAGGAATAACCCATATCAACATGATCGTGGAAACTACCGCAGCCATAATCAAAACCATTAATGGATACATCATGGCTTTTTTAACTTTGGCCTTCATTGATTCAGTTTTTTCTTTATAGGTAGCGACCTTTTCCAGCATGTCTTCCAGCGAGCCGGAGTGCTCTCCCGCTTTCACCAAGCTGACAAACAAGTCGTCAAAGTGCTTGGGATGGTTAGACAGGGCAGTACCTAAGTCCGCTCCACTTTCAATATCTTCACGAATTTTTTTGATCAGAGTTTGCATGCCTGCTTTTTCATGCCCACTTCCGATCAATTCAAGCGATTGCATCAATGGTACACCCGAGCGCATCATGGCTGTAAGCTGACGAGCAAAGTAAGCAATATCTGCTGGGCCGATGCTGGCTCCCATTAAGGGCTTGCGCTTAGTTTTAATTACTTTGGGCTGAATACCACGACGGCGCAAAGTAGCTCGGAGCATATTGCTATTTGCAGCTTGCTCTTCTCCGCGGATTTTAACACCTGCTTTATTCTTACCTTCCCAAATAAAGGTTGGCTGCTCTTTGGCATTATTTTTTCTTGCGACTGATGTTGCCATAATTAATCCTTAGTAACTCGTTCTACTTCCGCTATGGTAGTAATACCTTGCCGAACTTTATCTAGTGCCGATTGGCGTAAGTCATTGATGCCTTCTTGCGAAGCCAGCTCTGCCAGCTGTATGGCATTACCATTCTCCATAACTAGTTTTTCCATCGCTGGAGAAATAGGCATTACCTGATAAATACCCACTCGCCCTTTGTAACCACCAGAGCACTCACCACAGCCTGCAGCTTCATATATTTTGAGGGAGTCCAGCTCTTCTTCTTCAAAGCCGATTTGGGTAAGTACCTCATTAGGAATATCTGCGGGTGCTTTGCAGTGTTTGCATAAACGACGTGCCAAACGCTGCGCAACAATCAAATGGACGGTTGAAGCAATATTGAAGGGTGGAATACCCATGTTTAGCAGTCGCGTCAGAGTTTCAGGCGCGCTATTAGTATGTAGAGTGGATAAAACCAAGTGACCGGTTTGAGCGGCTTTAATAGAGATCTCTGCAGTCTCAAGGTCACGAATCTCACCCACCATGATGATGTCGGGATCCTGACGCAGAAAGGCTCGCAAGGCGCTGGAGAAAGTCAGTCCAACCTTGTCATTTACGTTCACCTGATTAATGCCCGGTACTTGAATTTCTGCCGGATCTTCTGCTGTTGAAATATTCTTTTCTGAGGTGTTGAGTAAGTTTAGACAAGCATAAAGGGTTACTGTTTTACCACTACCGGTTGGTCCGGTAACCAGCATCATGCCATCTGGTTTCGCAACGGCCGCTAGCAAATCGGCCTTCTGTTTTGGGTCAAAGCCAAGATTATCGATACCCAGCGAAGCGGTATCCGAATCGAGGATACGCATAACGATTTTCTCGCCATACAGCGTTGGCAGCGTATTCACACGAAAATCGATGAATTTGTCTTTATTGACCTGTAAGTGAATACGGCCATCTTGTGGTACTCGGCGCTCTGATGAATTCAGTTCAGCCATGACCTTAATGCGAGAGGTCATTTTTCGGGCGATGCCTTTAGGTGGCATGCTCACCACCTGCAAAATCCCATCAATTCGAAAGCGTACTCTCAGAATTTTTTCATAAGGCTCAATATGAATATCAGACACGCCTTTTTTAATCGCGTGAATTAGCAGATCGTTAACGAATTTAATAACGTCAACGCCTTCATTATCCTCTTCATCTTCTTTCTTTTCTAAGGCCTTGGTTTCGATAACCAAGTCTTGACTGTGCGCTTGTGAGGTGATCGCCATGCCCGACGTCATGGCATCGCCAGAGTCAGAGCCGTAAATAATTTTTTGTAATTTGGAGTATTCAACCAATACTGGCTCAGGAACCAGTTTGGTGGTGACCTTAATATCACCGAGCTCAAAACTGTAATGCGGATCTGCCACCGCAATAATCAGTGCGCTACCAATCGTGAATAACGGTATCGCCTGCAGTTTGCGCATCATATCTTCAGGAATAAGCTCCTTCATCTGGATACTGATATTAATCGCATCCAGGTCGACAAGGCTCATACCAAACTGATTACTACACGCGATGGCCATATCCATTGGGTCAACCAGCTGGCGCTCCAGCAAGTGACTAACAATGGGTTTTTTACGATCAGACGCATCGCGCATCGCCTTAATAGCGGCGTCACGCTTCAGTTTGCCATCACTGACAAACGTCTGAAGTATTGTCGGTAGTGTAATTTCAGTGCTTACAGACATGATTTTATAAGGTCATTTTATAGTTATTTTTTAAGACTCTCAGCGGACATGCTACGACGGTTTATTGAATGCTCAAAGGCTCGTCGGACAGTCGGTTGTGTGTTGTTTGATCATCTTGTAAGTGGTCATTATGCTAATTGCCAAGGATACGTAAACTGAACAGAGCGCAATCGTAGCGATCAGAATTAGCGGCAGTGACGTAAAATAACGGTCTTCTCTCAGCTATGTTATGATCTCGAAAACAGCACAAAACAGAGACGTAAATTATAATAATGAGCACGATACGCATCATCGGGATTGACCCCGGTTCACGCATTACCGGCATCGGGGTGATTGATAGTGATGGCCGACACAGCAAGCACGTCTACAGCACGTGTGTGCGCATGGGGAAGCAGACGTTTCCTGAACGGCTGGGGATGATTTACCAGGCCATTACCGAAGTGATTCAATGCTACCAGCCTCAACAAATGTCGATTGAGGATGTGTTCTTATCCAACAACCCTTCCTCTGCACTTAAACTCGGTCAGGCACGTGGCGCGGCAATCTGCGCTGGCGTGGTTAATGGCTTGGTAGTGCATGAATACAGCGCTCGCGAAGTGAAGCAGTCAGTCGTTGGGCGGGGTAATGCAGATAAAGAACAGGTGCAGCATATGGTTAAAATATTGCTGAACCTATCCGGGCGATTACAAATTGATACTTCCGATGCCTTGGCAGTTGCCATTAGCCATGCGCACATCGGTCCTTACAAAAGCAAGATTGCACAGGCTGCCATAAAATGATACCTATGCAGTTTACGGTCAAAAATAATGAGATACCTGCATGATTGGAATGCTCCGTGGTAAATTGATTTATCGGCAAGCGCCGGATTTAATGGTTGATGTGCATGGCGTTGGCTATGAGGTGCAAGCCTCAATGACAACATTTTATGATCTGCCGGAGTTGAATCAGGAAGTCACGCTGCACACGCACTTTATCGTGCGCGAAGATGCCCAGATTTTGTATGCATTCAGTTCGGTAGCAGAGCGTGAATTATTCCGCACTTTATTAAAGGTTAACGGCGTTGGCCCTAAGATGGCTTTGGCGATTGTTTCCGGTATGACTGTGAATGAATTTGCCGAGCGAGTGCGCGCAGGTGATGTGGCTGGTCTGACGCGCTTACCGGGTGTTGGTAAGAAAACAGCCGAACGCCTGATTATCGAAATGCGCGACCGTTTACCAAAATCCGATGCGAATGCAGCTGCAGACTCTAAACCAACGACCGAGCGCTTGCCGTTACCGGTTGATCTGGAAGAAGAAGCCGTGAATGCCTTGTTGGCCCTCGGTTATAAGCCCACAGAAGCGAGTCGGATGATTAGTCGCCAAGCTGGACAGGGCTTGAGTGTTGAAGTCATGATTCGCAATGCGCTGAAGGATTCCTTGTCGTGATGGATGACGATCGCGTCATTTCGCCGGTTGCCGGACTGGATGAGCTAATAACGGAAGAAAAAATCCGTCCGCAGCGCCTATCTGACTACATTGGTCAGCCAGTCGTGCGTGAGCAAATGGAAATCTTTATTCCTGCGGCCAGAGCACGCGGTGAAGCGCTTGATCATGTACTGATTTTCGGTCCGCCAGGTTTAGGGAAAACAACCTTATCTCATATTATTGCCAACGAATTAGGTGCTAATTTACGCTCAACCTCCGGCCCTGTCTTGGAAAAAGCAGGTGATTTAGCGGCGTTGCTAACCAACCTTGAGCCGCATGATGTGCTGTTCGTTGATGAGATTCACCGTTTAAGTCCGGTGGTTGAAGAAATTCTCTATCCAGCCATGGAAGATTTTCAGTTGGATATCATGATTGGTGAGGGGCCAGCTGCACGTTCAATCAAACTGGACTTACCACCATTCACGTTGATCGGAGCGACTACGCGCGCTGGTCTGTTAACCTCGCCATTACGTGACCGGTTTGGTATTGTACAACGGCTGGAATTCTACAATGTGCCAGACCTTCAATACATCGTGTCACGCGCTGCAGGCATCTTGGGTGTGGATATTGATGAAGGTGGGGCTTATGAAGTGGCTCGGCGCGCGCGTGGAACACCGCGAATCGCCAATCGCTTGCTCAGGCGGGTTCGAGATTATGCCCAAGTTAAAGCGGATGGCCGGATTACCGCAGAGATTGCCGATCTGGCGCTGAATATGTTAAACGTCGATCAGCAGGGCTTCGATCATATGGATCGGCGACTGCTATTGGCTGTTTTAGAAAAATTTGAAGGTGGGCCGGTTGGTATTGATAATATTGCCGCCGCCATCGGAGAGGAGCGGGGAACTATTGAGGACGTTTTAGAGCCTTACCTCATCCAGCAGGGCTACTTAATGCGTACTCCACGTGGGCGAATGGCAACCCGGATGGCATGGGATCATTTTTCATTAGCCATGCCGGACAGTAAAGCGTAAACGAGTGTAAATCTGCTGTGTGATCCCCACTAAACGATGATAATCTGGAGATGTTGTGCCACAAACTAAGATAAATTCCGAGCTATTTGTTCTGCCCGTCCGTGTTTATTATGAAGATACCGACGCCGGCGGCGTGGTTTATCACGCAAATTACCTGAATTTTTTTGAGCGTTGCCGTACCGAATGGTTGCGTCATTTAGGCTATGAGCAAGATGAGTTGCGGGTTGAGTCTCAAACCTTGTTTGTGGTGCGCTCTGTAAATATAGAATATTTAAAGCCAGCGCTGTTTAACCAGCAACTTATGGTAACGGCTGAGGTCATAGATTTGGGCGGAAGTAGTGTGACAATGAAACAGAAAGTGTTGCATGGCCGCAGTTCCGGTGAGGTAGATTTACTCGCACAAGCTAGTGTCGGCTTAGTGTGTATCGATACGGACAAATTTAAACCAAAACGAATTCCTGATGTCATCAGGGAGTCTTTATTATCCACAGACGCTAACTAACATCAGCGCTCAAAAAATACCAAGGGGAAACTTTGAATGTCATTTGATCATTCAATTCTGTCATTAATTTTAGAAGCCAGCATCATTGTGCAAGTGGTGATGGGGCTATTGCTATTGGTCTCGCTGATCTCGTGGATGATTATCTTCGTAAAAACCAGTCAGATTAGTCGGGCCAGACGTGAGCAAGAGCGCTTTGAAAAGCGCTTCTGGAGCGGTATCTCACTGGATAAGCTGTATGACGACCTGTCTGCCAAGGCAGCCAAAAGTGGTTTAGAGTCGATGTTCTTTGGTGGCTACCACGAATATCAACGTGCGCATCGTGCTAACAGCGCCATGCCTCAAGTGGTTGGTGCTCAGCGTGCAATGCGAGTTGCTGAATCACGTGAGTTGGAAAAGTTAGAAAAGAATCTTTCATTTCTGGCAACGGTGGGTTCCACCAGTCCCTATGTTGGTCTATTTGGAACGGTTTGGGGAATCATGAATTCCTTCTTATCACTAGGTCAGATGCAGCAAGCCTCTCTTGCGGTCGTCGCTCCGGGTATTGCTGAGGCCTTGATTGCAACAGCAATGGGTTTGTTTGCGGCTATTCCTGCGGTAATCGCTTACAACCGATTTAGTGATGGCGTTGATCGCGTCGCAGCCAACTATGAAAACTTCCGTGAAGAGTTCACGACCTTGCTTGAGCGTCATGGCAAGCAGGCTGGAGTCTAAGTATGTCTCGTCGTAGCCAGCGTGGTCGTCGCTCTATGGCCGATATGAATGTTGTCCCGTATATCGACGTTATGTTGGTACTGCTGGTGATATTTATGGTGACAGCTCCCATGATGCAAACGGGTGTTGAATTAAACCTGCCGAATGCAGAAACCACGCCTTTGGTGAATAACTCGGGAAATGCGGCATTGATTATTTCAGTCGATGCGTCTGGTCAATATTTTGTTGATGACAGTGACGGCATGAATCTTGAGGTGTTGACCGAGCGATTAGGTACAGAGCTGCAAGATCAGGCTAATCGTCCCGTTTATTTGCGTGCTGATCGTGAGGTTGCTTATGGCTTCTTGATGCAGGCGATGGCTGTGGCACAGCAAGCGGGTGCGAAGAATATCGGTCTGATGGCTGATCCGGACGCTTTAGAAAGCAAATGATGAATGCGTTGATCCGTCATCCTGTTGCATTTTTTCTGGCCGTGCTGCTGCACGTGCTGGTCGCATTGCTATTTGTGGTTAGTTTTGACTGGCACCAGATTGGCGCTAGCTCAAATGAAAAAACGCCGGTAAATGTGTTGTTTATTCAACCTGAAAGTTTGCCCGCTGTCGTGGAGCCGGTTGAGCAGTCAACAGATACTGAAACGCCGGTTGAAGCTGCTGAGCAGGGGATAGCCGCAGAAGCTGAATCCAAGCAGCGTGCAGAAGAAGTTCAGGCTGCGGCGGAGCGAGCTGAGGCGGAGGCTCAACAGGAGCAGGAGCAGGCAGAACAAGCGGCTGAGGCACTTAAGCAAGAGCAAGCCGAAAAAGCAGAAGCTGCTGAGCAGGAAGCCGCTCAAGCACGCCAAGAGCAGGAACAGGCAGCGCAAGCCGCAGAGGCAAAGCGCCAAGAACAAATTGAAAAAGCAGCGGCAGCGAAAGCGCTCGTTGAGGCCAAGCAAAAAGCAGAGGCTGAACAGCAACGTTTAGCCGAACAGCGTGCAGAAGCGGCGGCGGAGGCAAGGCGTCAGCAAGAGCTAGTGGCTGCCAAAGCACGTGCTGAGGCCATTAAAAAGCGTGAAGAGGAAGCGGCAGCCGCTAAATTAGCGCAAGAAAAAGCCGAAGCTAAACGTCAGGCAGAAGCTGCTCGTGCTAAGAAGCAGCGTGAAGAGCAGGCGAGAATTGCGGAGCAGAAAGCCGCTGAAGCGCGTCGTATTGCTGAGGAAGAGCGTAAGCAAGCGGAAGCGGAGCGTGCACGTCAGCAGCGGGCTGCTGAACTTGAGCGCCAGCGCTTAGAAAAGGAAAAAGCAGATCAGGCATTGATTGCTAAGCGACGTGCTGAGTTTGAAGCTAAAAAAGCAGAAGAAGCTCGTCAGAAGCAAGAAGCTGAGCGTCGGGCGAAAGCAGAACAAGCTAGGCAGCTTGCTGAAAAGAAGCGCCAACAAGAGGAAGCCAAGCGAGCAGCCGAAGCGCGTAAAGCACAAGCATTAGCTGAAAAGCGTCGTCAAGAAGCTGAAGCGAAGCGGGCAGAGGCGGCATTGAAGCAGGCTGAAGCCAATCGTGTTGCTAAAGCCGAGGCTGAGCGAAAGCGGGTTGAAGCGGTTCGGCGTCAGGCAGAAGAGCGCAGACGTGCTGAAGCGGCTGCAAGACAGCAACAAGAGCAAGCACAAGCCCAGGCGCGCAGGGTCGCGGCTAGCCAATGGGGCTCACAGATCGAGCAACATGTTAAACGCAACTGGAATCCGCCACCGGGCTCTCGGGGCCAGCAGGCAAAAATTCGGGTAGAGATTAGCTATAGCGGCTTTGTGAAAGGGCGAATCCAGTTTATTCAATGCTCGGACCCAGGCTTTTGTGCTTCAATCGAAGATGCCTTCAGACGTGCGGAGCCTTTGCCGGCACCAAGCCGCAATGACCTGGATAGAACACTATTGATTACGATGGATTAACTTATGAAAATTAATAACCTGATTCGTAGCTTTGTTTTGCTGTTAACGCTAGCCTTCGCAGGTTCAGCATGGGCAGATTTAGAGTTGAGAATTTCGAAAACCAGCGATCGGGGAATCCCCATCGTAATTGCGCCGATGCCGGGTGGTGCGCATGCCATTATTGAGGCGGATTTAAACCGCAGCGGGCGGTTTCAGATTGTCAGCTCCAGTCGTGCCACGAATATGGCAACATTTGGAGCCGCTGTTGAGCCTGCGCGCTTAAAGATGTTGGGCGCGGCGTTTTTAGTCCGTGGTCGACGCACTGAGGCAGGTTTGGATGTTGAGATTATCTCTACAGTAACTGGTCAACGAGACTCCAGTTATCGGATAGGTAATTTGGCTAATCAGCGTAGACTTGCGCACAAGGCTGCCGATAAGATATTTGAGTACCTAGTTAAATTGAAAGGTGCGTTTGATACGCGCTTGGTGTACGTCACGGTTGAAGGTCGAGCAGTTGAGCAGCGAGTTTATCGACTCTATGTGGCGGATGCCGATGGCTATAATCCGAAAGTCGTATTAACATCGCGCAAACCCGTGATGTCGCCAAGTTGGTCTTACGATGGCAGTCAAATTGCTTATGTGTCATTTGAGCGTGGGACGCCAGCAATCTTTACACAAAACATTTTTACCGGTGAGAAGCGTATGGTCTCAGCGCGGCGTGGTATTAACGGTGCACCGTCTTGGTCGCCAAATGGTCAGCAACTTGCTTTGAGCTTATCCGTAGATGGTAACCCTGAGCTATACGTGCTGACATTGGCTAATGGCGCTTTTAAGCGTTTGACCAATTCGCGTGCAATTGATACTGAGCCAAATTGGACGCAGGACGGGCGTTCGATTATATTTACATCTGACCGTGGTGGTCGCCCTCAGCTGTATGAGATGCCAGCAACGGGTGGTTCACCAAAGCGGGTGACCTATGATGGTACTTACAATTCAGCGGCTGACGTGGTGGACAACAAAATTGCTTTTGTGCGTCGCGTTTCCGGTGCATTTCGTATAGCCATTATGGAAAGAGGACGGCAGGGAGCCAGTGTTGTGTCAGATGGGCGTTTTGACGAGTCGCCTTCTCTGGCACCAAATGGAACAATGGTAGTATATGCGACGCAAAACGGTGGTCGGGGAACACTCTCCGTCGTCAGTGACAACGGTTATGCTAAGCAAGAATTATTTTCTCCTGGCGGGGATGTGAGAGAGCCCGCCTGGTCACCTTATTTAAGATAAAAGGAACAATTTAAATGAAATCAATGAAGTGGATGGTCCCGTTAGTTGCCAGTGTGTTAGTTATCAGTGGTTGTTCACAAATGCAGCAGTCTGCAACAGGTTCAGGCGCGACGGCAGGTGGGCAGCAAACCTACGGTCAACAAGCCGCTGATCCAGCAACAACGGGTAACCGTTTAGCGACCGGTTCAGCTGTTGGCGTTAACACTGGTGGTGCAGGCACAGCAGCTCGCTCGACCTCAAGCTTTGGTGGCGCTACGGGCTCTTTTGGGGATGGTCGTGGTAACTTAGTTGGCGGAATTGGTGGATCATCAACGAGCACTATCGGTCGCGATGGTGTTGGCGATGGTTTTGGTTCAGCTGGCGGTAGTGGTTTGTCTGGTACTGATAACCGCTTGGGCGGCCCAGGTAATTACAAAGTAACGGATCTGAATGATCCAGCGAGCATTTTGTCTCGCCGTGTGATCTATTTTGCTTACGATCAGTCAACGATTGAGCCAGAGTATTTTGAAATTCTGGATGCTCACTCTGAACTTTTGGCAAGCAACCCTAATCTGACTATCAGATTAGAAGGTCATGCTGATGAGCGTGGTTCACGTGAATACAACGTTGCTTTGTCAGAGCGTCGTGCCCAATCAGTTAAGCAGTTCATGGACCTGAAAGGTGTGGGTAGTGAACAGTCACAAACAGTCGCATACGGTGAAGAGCTTCCACTTGATCCAGGTCATGATGAAGCAGCCTGGAGTAAGAATCGCCGTGTGGAGATCAAATACATAGGACGATAATAATATGCTATATGCCTTGCGCAAATCATTGATTGCAGCAGGTATCCTGACTGCACTGGCGATTCCGTCAGTGCAGGCGGTGACGCCGGATGAGTTGTTTGAAGTGTTACAACGTGTGGAATCACTTGAGAATGAAGTGCGATTTCTGCGTGGTGAAAACGAACAACTTCGCTACGACATGGAAGATATGAATAAAACGCAACGATCAACCTTTATTCGTATCGATGATCGGATGGATGAGTTGTTTCGCGCCATTAATTCAAGGGTGTCCAGTTCGTCAGTTCCAGCTTTAGATGCTGCGCCGGTTTCAGTGACGTCTAGTGCGGTATCCGTAGCGCCAGTCGCAGCTAAGCCCGTTGTGGCAGAGAAGAAGGTAGCGCCAGTTGCTAAGCCTGTTTTAGCAAAAGCTGCGCCTGCAGTTGTTCAGCAGCCGGTTAAGTTACCAGTCGTTGCAGCAGGGCGTGTTCCTGCTCAGGAGCAGAGTGCTTACGATGCGGCGTTTGCCAAAGTCAAAACGCAGCCAGCGGTGTCTATTGCCTTATTTCGGGACTTCCTGAAAACGTATCCAAGTAGTTCATTGGCCGCGAATGCGCAATATTGGTTGGGTGAGGTAATGTATGGCAGTCGTAACTATCAGGGTGCAATTGATGAGTTTGTAGCAGTGCTGCAAAGCTATCAGAATAGTCCAAAAGCGCCAGATGCGGCGATCAAGTTAGGCTTTAGTTTTTATGAAATGAAAAACTGGGTTTATGCGCGACGCACATTTGAAGATGTTATTCGTAACTTCCCTTCGACCAATGCAGCCGTGTTGGCAGAAGCGCGTTTAGATAAAATGAAGTCAGCAAATTTGTATTAATTGTTCTGTTTAAAATAGATTCGTTTGTACATTGTTGATAGATACAAAAAAGCCTGATCATATTGATCAGGCTTTTTTTATACTACCGCTTGAAGCGTTGAAAACTAATTGCTTAGTAATCAAACTCAGAAGTAGAAATTGGCTCTTTCTCTTCTACTACTTCAACAACGTTATCAGAGAAGATGGTAACTTTGATCGTTGCATCAACATCTGTGTGCAGGTGAACACCAACTTCGTGCTCGCCAACGTTGCGGATTGGGCCTTCTGGCATGCGAATGTTGCGACGCTCAACTTCAAAGCCAAGAGCTTGAAGTGCATCAGCAATTTCGTGGTTCGTAACAGAACCGAACAGCTTGCCTTCCTGGCCAGCGTTAGCTTCGATAGTGATTTCAGTACCATCTAGCTTAGCGCGGATTACTTCAGCAGCAGCAGCCGCTTCAGCAGCAACTTTTTCCAACTCAGCACGAATTTCTTCGAATGCTTCGATGTTAGCAGGAGTAGCCACTTTCGCTTTACGACGTGGAACTAAAAAGTTACGAGCATAACCAGCGCGTACAGAGACGATCTCGCCCAAAGAGCCGAGATTATCAATCTTTTCCATTAAAATAACTTGCATGATAATTCACCTATGTGAGCAGGTTTTACTTGTGCTGATCCGTGTAAGGGATAAGAGCCAGGAAGCGAGCGCGTTTAATTGCTGTAGCAAGCTGACGCTGGTATCTGGTGTTTGTGCCAGTTACACGACTAGGTACAATTTTACCAGTCTCAGTGATGTAGGCTTTCAGGGTTTCAAGATCTTTGTAATCGATCTCAACCGTTTTTTCTGCTGTAAAGCGGCAGAACTTCTGACGACGAAAATAACGTGACATTGTGAACTCCGGAGAAATTAAGCGTTAGCTTGGTTTGACTGACGGCGAGCTGGTCTTTCTTCAGCTTTTTCTTTGCTCAGCAAAGAAGCTTCAGTGTCAGCGCTGTCGCGACGGATTGTCAGGTTACGCAGAACGGCGTCATTAAAGCGGAACAGGTCTTCCAGTTCAGCCAATGTGCTGCTTTCACATTCAATGTTCATCAGAACATAGTGTGCTTTGTGCAACTTGGCGATAGGGTAAGCCAAAGGGCGACGGCCCCAGTCTTCCAAGCGGTGAACAGCGCCACCGTTATCTGTCATTAGCTTGCTATAACGCTCGATCATAGCAGGAACTTGCTCGCTTTGGTCCGGATGAACCAGGAACACGATTTCATAATGTCTCATAGAGATTCCTTATGGATTAAACAGCCCTCTGATTTTTTGTAGGCAGAGAGCAAGGAAGGGCCGAGGCCCAGTAAGGGTCGCGATTATCAGTGATGACAAGGTGATTGTCAATCAGCTTTCGTGATGAGGGGAGTCCGCAGGGGAATTAAGGAGTGATCTTATCCAGCGAGTCATTAATTTTTGACTGCAGTGTATCCAGCCGGGTAATCACATCCTCGTCAATGCTTTGCACCTGACTTTGTGATTTCAGCATTTCATGGGCGACATTGATGGCAGCCATCACCGCAATACGCTCCGAGCCAACCACCTTGCCGGTGGAGCGGATTTCGCGCATTTTAGCGTCGATATATTTAACCGAGGCCGTCAGTGCATCTTCCTCGCCCGGTGGGCAGGCAATGCTGTATTCCTTTTCAAGAATTTTAGCCGAAACTACAATTGGTTTATTCGCCATGATCGATAGTGTCCTAAGCGTTTTCCATTGCTTTTAAACGCATAATCATCGCTTCCACCTGGTTGCGGATTTTGTCATTTTTGGCAAGGAGTTCGGCGCGCTCTTTAATTAGCTGAGTTTCCTTGGTTTTCAAGGATTGATTTTCATCGAACAAAGCATCGCTGATCGCAAGGAGCTGCGCCAGTGTTTGTTCTAATTCAAGCACTTGCTCTTTGAGGCGTGCGTCTGTGTTGTTTGTATCCATAAAGTCCCATGTTAGTCCAGAGCGGAAAGTCGGGTCAAACAATTTGCATGATGATACTATAGACAACCTTTTAATGTTCAGAATAATGTTATGGATAAAGAGATCAATTATTCCGATATGGCTAGCTACCTGGAACGTGCAGGCGTGGATCTGCTAGCGTCGGAAATCCATGGTATCGCCTGTGGAATGCTTGCGGGCAACAATGCAGCTGATAAACTTAAATGGGTGCGTGAAATGATTCCGGCCATTGATCCGGCGGATGTTCTACAAAAAGAAGCCATCCGTTATATGGGTGATTTATTTGATGACAGTCAGCGGGCACTGCAAGACAGCAATCTACGTTTCGAATTGTTTTTGCCGGACGATGATTCGCCTCTGGCAGGCCGTTTAGAAGCGCTGCAAGATTGGTGCTCTGGTTTCATTCTGGGAATGACGCTGGAAGGTATTACTGACTACAGTAAATTACCCGAAGATACTGCCGACTTGTTGAAAGACTTCACCGATATCGGGACATCAGGCGAGTTTGATTTTGATGATGATCAGGAATCCGAAGTGGCGTACACCGAGATTTCGCAATACGTAAGAATTGGCGTACTGCTCATCAATGAAGAGTTGCAGCCAATGAAGCAGAGCGCGACCATTCACTAAAGTACAACCATCAATAACTAATAAGCATCAGCGCGGGATTTAATGATGAAAAAAAATAGCCCAGTTTTACCTGCTAAAGAATTTGCCGATCGCCGTGCGCAGCTGATGAGCATGGTCGGGCCGGATGCCATTGTCATCGTGCCGTCGGCTTCCTTGCTGCATCGTAATCGGGATGCAGAGCATATCTTTCGCCAAGATAGCGATTTTCAGTACCTGACTAATTTTAATGAGCCTGAAGCCGTTGCGGTTTTGCTTCCGGAGCGTAAAGAAGGCGAGTTCATCCTGTTTTGTCGGGAAAAGAATCCAGTGACTGAACGTTGGACGGGCCGCATGGCTGGCCTGGAAGGCGCGCGTGAGTTGTATGGCGCGGATGATGCCTTTCCGATTGATGATATTGATGAAATCCTGCCGGGTTTGATGGATCGCCGTGAAGCCGTGCATTACAGCATGGGTACCAATACCGACTTTGATCGTCGCGTTATGGCATGGGTAAATACGCTGCGTGCCAATGTGCGTTCAGGGCAACATCCTCCTCATGAGTTTGTGTCATTAGACTTGCTGCTGCACGATATGCGTTTATATAAGACGCGTGCTGAAATCAAAATGATGCGTCATGCGGCTAAAACATCGATCAAAGCGCATGAACGGGCAATGACCATTTGCAAGCCGGGCTTAAATGAAGGACAGCTGGAAGCTGAATTTTTACACCAGTTTAAATGGGATGGCATGGTGCCAGCGTATACCACGATTGTCGGTGGCGGCGAGAATGCCTGCGTGCTGCATTATATTGAGAATAACCAAACACTGAATGATGGTGACTTGGTGCTGATCGATGCCGGTGCAGAATACGGTTGCTATGCCAGTGACATCACACGCACTTTCCCTGTGAATGGCAAGTTTACTAAACCGCAACGCCAAATCTATCAACTAGTGCTTGATGCTTATCATGCCGCTGTTGCGGTCTCTCAGCCGGGTAATACCTGGAATGATCCGCATGATGCCGCAGTCGAAGTCATTAGTCAGGGCTTAATAGATTTAGGCTTGCTGGAAGGTGATCTGGAAAGCGTGCTGGAAAGTGGCAGCTACCGTGAGTTCTTTATGCATAAAACCGGCCATTGGCTAGGTTTGGATGTGCATGATGTGGGCGACTACAAAGTAGATGACGAGTGGCGCTTGCTGGAGAATGGCATGGTACTGACGATTGAACCAGGTATCTATATTTCGCCCAGCAAAACGGTGGATGAGAAATGGTGGAATATCGGCGTGCGAATCGAAGATGATGTGCTGATTACCCGCGAAGGGAATGAAGTACTGACCGGCGCTTTGGTTAAAGAAGTCGATGAAATCGAAGCATTGATGGCAAAAGGTAAGTCCAAGAAAAAAGGATAATCGAGCATGCAAACTCAGGCCTTTGATGTAGTGATTGCCGGTGGCGGGATGGTGGGTGCCAGTCTGGCGGTTGCCTTAAGTAAATTACCGCTGCGGACTGGTTTAATCGAAGCATTCCCGTTTGAAGCCAGTGAACAGCCTGCTTACGATGACCGGGCCATTGCCTTGTCCTATGGCTCGGCGCAGATTTTAAAAGGTATGGGAGTTTGGCCTGAGGTGGAGCCGGTAACCACCGCAATCAAATCGATTCATGTCTCTGATCGTGGTCATTTTGGTGCAACCCGTTTGAATGCCACACAGCAGAAAGTAGCTGCTTTGGGGTATTTAATTCAAAGCCGTGATTATGGTGCGGTATTGCAAGCCGCGATGTCGGCCAGTCAAGTTAAAGTCATTCAGCCTGCGCAGTTAACATCCATTACCGAAACACCTGAAGCAATGCGCTTGAGTGTGCAGGTCGATGGGCAATCCCAGGCGTTTGATACACGTTTGCTAGTGGCTTGTGATGGCGCTGGCTCTGCAGTGCGTGAAATGGCAGGTATTTCAGCGACCACTCATGACTATCAGCAATATGCGATTGTTGCGAATATCAGCACTGAAAAGCCGCATCAGCATCAGGCATTTGAGCGCTTTACTGAGCAAGGCCCGATTGCTTTACTGCCTATGTCAGAAAATCGTTGCTCGCTGGTTTGGACTTTAACTGCTGAGAATTACGAATCGATTTTGGCATTGGATGATGCGGACTTTTTAAAAGCACTGGGACAAGCCTTTGGCTATCGGCTCGGGCGTTTTACTCGCACAGGTAAGCGCAGTGCTTTTGCTTTGAAATTAACCGAAGCCAATAGCGTGATCGCTAACCGTGTAGCCGTGATTGGTAATGCGGCTCATGCATTGCATCCTGTTGCTGGGCAGGGCTTGAATCTTGCTTTGCGGGATACTGCCGACTTAGCCGAATGCTTGGCTGAAGCCTCCCGCACAGAGCAAGATGTTGGCTCCGCTTCCGTGTTGAACAAATATGCCAGCTTGCGCAAAGCCGATACTTCCCGAACGATTCGCTACACCGATTCCTTGGTTAAGGTGTTTTCTAATGATCAATTTGCACTGGGCCATGCGCGCGCAGCAGGTTTGATGATGGTTGACCGTTTGCCGCCATTACGTCAGTTATTAGCCCGCCAAAGTATGGGCATGGCGCATCGCGTGTCTCGTTTAGGGCGTGGTCTGCCACTTCTGAAGGATTAATTGATGACACAACAATACAATGATTTTGATGCAGTGATTATCGGTGCCGGTATTGTCGGTGCGACTTTGGCGGCGTTGCTGGTTAAGTCCGGACGTCGTATTGCCGTTGTAGAGTCTCGTTTGCCACCTGAGTTTTCTGCCGATGCACCATTTGAGTTGCGAGTATCGGCAATCAGTCGTGCCTCACAGCGAGCCTTAGAAGCCTCAGGTGCTTGGGATGGCATTCAACAAAAACGTGCTCATGCGTATGAAGCCATGCAAGTGTGGGATGAGGGCGGTAATGGTGAAATTCGTTTTGAGGCGGCCACCACTGGTGAGCCTGACTTGGGTCATATCATCGAAAATACCGTTATCCAAAGCAGCTTGATTGAGCAGCTTAAAAATAATGATGCAGTACAACTGTTTCATCCTTCAAAAATTGTTGGGCTAAGCGTTGTCGATGGTTTGCAATGTGCCGAGCTTGATAGTGGTGAATATTTACGCGCGCCTCTAGTCGTCGGAGCAGACGGGCCATCCTCCGCAGTACGTCAACTGGCAGGCTTGTCGGTTGAGGTTGAAGACTACGGTCAGAAAGGTTTAGTTAGCGTCGTTAAAACAGAATATGGCCATCAAGACACCGCATGGCAGCGCTTTTTGCCAGGCGGCCCGTTAGCTTTTCTACCGTTAGATAATGGCTATAGCTCAATCGTTTGGACACTGCCGGCTGATCAAGCCGATCGCTATTTGCGAATGAGCGATGATGATTTCCGTCGTGCATTAGGCGATGCCTTTGATCATAAGCTGGGTGCAATTGTAGAATCCGGCCCACGCGCCGCTTTTGCGTTGAAAGGCTCCCAAGCTTCTGCTTATATTGTGCCGGGTTTTGCCTTAGTTGGCGATGCCGCCCACACAATTCATCCATTAGCGGGACAAGGTGTGAATCTCGGGATTAAAGATGCCATCGCGCTTGCAGATATTTTAGCGTCGGTGCCGCCGAAAAGCTGGGGCAGTTTTAAACGCTTACGCCAATATGAGCGCGCCCGTAAGGGTGATAATGTGCTCACTATGCGAGCTATGGAAGGTTTCAAAATCCTATTCGGACACGATACTGGCGTTGTCAAAGTCGCTCGTAATATGGGGCTGAATGGGGTGAATAGCTTGCCATGGCTCAAACAGCAGATCATGCGTCATGCAATGGGCCTTTAGAAAGTGGCCACACTCAACAAACAATTAAACAAACACAATCATAAATAGTATTTAAGGGTATCTCATGGATCTTATCCAGACTTTTGCGACGCTAATTAGCCTAGCCGCATTGTTTAGTTACATTAATCATCGCTTTATAAAGCTCCCCACCACCATCGGCTTACTGATCATTTCATTGCTGTTGTCGATGGCATTGATCGCTTTAGGTAAATTTGGAATTCCTTTGGGTGATGAAGCTAAATTGCTATTGGAGCAAATCGACTTCAACAAAGCGCTAATGGAAGGCATGCTGAGCGCCTTGCTATTTGCCGGTGCTTTGCATGTCAATTTATATGACCTGAGAGAGCAGCGCTGGATTGTCGCCATACTGGCCAGCGTCGGCATGTTAGCGTCAACCTTTATGGTTGGGTTTTCGTCGTTTTATATCTTCCAGCTGTTTGGTTTAGAGATCCCGCTGATCTATTGCCTGCTGTTTGGCTCACTGATTTCACCGACTGATCCGATTGCCGTGTTAGGCATTCTGAAACACCTTGGCGCGCCAAAATCACTGGAAACCAAAATCGCGGGCGAGTCGCTATTCAACGATGGCTTCGCGGTTGTTGTATTTATTGTGCTGCTGGGAATTGCCGGAGCAGGGCATGGCGACGAGGCCGTCAGTGTCTCCAGTGTGTTGATTCTGTTTTTGCAGGAAGCCGTGGGTGGTGTTGGCTTTGGTTTGATTGCGGGTTACGTTGTATTCCGTATGTTGGCGAGTATTGATAATTACCAAGTTGAAATTCTGCTGACTCTAGGATTGGTGTTCGGTGGCTATGCATTGGCTAGTGCGATTCACTTGTCTGGCCCGATTTTCGTAGTGGTTGCCGGTTTGCTGATCGGTAATGGTGGTCGTAAATACGCCATGTCTGACCGCACCCGTGAGCATCTGGATGACTTCTGGGAGTTGATCGATGAAATCCTGAATGCCGTATTGTTTGTATTAATCGGTCTGGAAGTACTGGTGCTGAGCTTTGATGTGAACTACCTGTATGCAGGCTTGGTGATGATTCCTGTGACCTTGCTGGCGCGCTTTATCAGTGTCGGTGTTCCCATCTCGCTGATGAAATTACGCCAAAGCTTCACACCTAATATCGTTCGTATTATGACCTGGGGTGGTCTACGTGGTGGTATCTCCATTGCGCTAGCGCTGACCTTGCCAGTGGGCGAGAGTCGTGAAGCACTATTGGTCGTGACGTATATTGTGGTGATCTTCTCGATTATTGTGCAAGGACTGACCGTGGGTAAGCTGATTAAGCCAGAATAATGAGCTGACTTTACTTTTATGACACTTTGTTGAATACTGAATTTCAACAAAAGTGTCTGCTTATTCATCGAATTAGATGAAAATTAACGGCAGAAATATTAGTAAAGTGCTGGTGGCGGCAATACATATGGATATGTTTGCTGCCTTAGCCATATCTGGAGGTCATAACGAATGCAGGAAATCCTTTTGCCGGTGGTTGCTGGTGTTTTTATTGGTTTAGCCATTGCCCTAGTGTGTTTCAAACTCGCGACCCGCGCACAGATCAAGCAAGCCACGGAACAGGGTATGCACGCGATCTACAAAGAAATCGTCACGAAGCGCAAATACGATGATTATCAATACAGCGATGAAGCTAAGCGGGTCATGGAGAAGGTACACCTCTCCCAAATTTTAGAATAGTCGCTACCGGAGCACTCGTGTTAAGTGCTCCCGTTCAAGCTGCGCTCTTACTTTTTCATCATACTTTTCAAGTCAGCAAACGGATTATGTGTCGCTGGCTTTATCTCTTTTTCCTGCATCGAGCCATACTGCACAAACTCGCCGTATTTTGAATGCTCATGATCGTGGCAATAAATGCAGAGTAATTCCCAGTTGCTGCCGTCTTCCGGGTTGTTATCGTGGTCGTGGTCTTTATGGTGAACCGTCAGCTCTTTTAGATTGGAGTAGACAAACTCACGCGCGCAGCGTCCGCATACCCAAGGGTACATTTTAAGCGCTTTATCGCGGTAGCCTGCTTCTGATTTTTTATAAATGGGTGTATCGGTGGCCATGGAAAATCCTGATTAAATACGTCTGTAAGTGTATTGGTACTGTACACGAAGCGGTGGAATTTTCCCAAGCGCATTGTCGCAAGCTTTCTTCTGACTTTAGTGAAATAGAGTGGTATGTTTCACCCCAAATATCAGGAGAGCCGACTATGAAGCGAGAGCCGATTTTAGCGTTACTAAGCACCTACCTTATTAACTACCCTCAGGAAGCGCAAACCGTTACACGCTTTAAAGATTTCGTAAGGAGCTATGCTGATTGTTTTGAGCGATCTCAACAAGTCGGTCATGTCACCGGTTCGGCTTGGGTTGTGAACGAGGCGGGTACTCATGTACTACTGACTCATCATAAAAAGCTGAATCAATGGTTTCAATTGGGTGGTCATGCAGATGGTGAGTCTGACATTCTCAAAGCGGCATTACTGGAAGTTGCGGAGGAGTCTGGCTTGGCAGCATTTGAGCCGGTTTCAGCTGAGATTTTTGATATCGATATTCACGCTATACCGGCACGAGGCGATGAGCTAGAGCATTATCATTATGATGTGCGCTTTGCAGTGAGAGCGGTTGGGAGTGATGATTATATCGTTAGTGAAGAGTCGCACGATTTAAGTTGGGTTGAGATTGGAAATTTAGCGGATTTTACTTGTGAAGAGTCAATGATGCGAATGGCGGGGAGGTGGCAGGCTTTTGTTCAGTAGCGGTATAAAAGTTGCAGCCATAAAAAAGCCCTACAGCGTGAACCGTAAGGCTTTGTGTACTAAGTAATGTTACCTTAGATTTGTGTGTGGCACGGTAGGAGAAACCTAAAAAAACAAGTAAGATGCTGAATAATATTGTTTTTATGGGGTGTTGTTTTTTCTCTGTATGTCTGTCTTAATACCTATTAAAAAATGAGCTATTAGCTCGGCTTAATCCTGTGTATGTTGGTCGACATACTCAACTTTTTAAGTTCTGCAAAGGTTGCCATCATGCCTAAGAATGCTTTGCCGTGCGGTGTACTGGTATTTATGGTCGCGCTCTGATCTAAAACTTGCAGGCTGATCCCACGCGCTCCTCCCAGTTGTGAAGGTCACGCGCTAAACGCGTGCAAGCCGCCAATTTTGGTGACTACCAACACGTCACCCTCCCAGCATGTACTCCAAACAATCGGCTAACGCCTCACTGCCTGTCATAGTGGTTCCGCTCGGTTTTTTAGAGAATACTTTTTTACAGTCGCAGACTTCACTCGGTTTAATTGGGTAGTGCTGTCCTGATCTAATGCTTAATCATATTGAAAACCCAGGCAGACTGACTAGTCATCCAGAGTAGCTACGTAGAAAATTCAACCAAATCCAGCGGCGGCAACCCTCCGCTGGATTTGGTTAGAAGGTCTAGTAATTTAGTAGTGTTCCAAATGAAGCATCATCGGTTGCTATAACATTTTGATTATTGACGATAGTCGGTAATATCCATAATAACCATTGTTTGGGGTTTTCATTTAACGGGACTGATGATGTTAAGTCTGGCCATGAAACTTTTTGTATAACTCTACTTCCATAGTTAATATTCGTTCTATTAACCCAAATATAGCGATTAGATTCTTGAACAGTAACCGCAAAATCTAAAACAGTGGAACTATCAGGAACTGAAGGAATTGCCGTCGGAGGTGTTGTTATAAAATAATTATCACCATCATTAACTAGAAGTAAGGTTTCGGCATTCTCATGCTCATGCCCACCAAGCAAAGCATCAACGAAATTATCACTATTTATATCTACTAGCTCAACTGTGTAATAATTACCATTGTTAATTAAAGAATACGGTAACCTTTCTGTTGTTTCCCGCCGAAAAGAACCATCAGTATTATTTAACAACACATAAAGTTTATCTCTGTCATTATTATCCACCACAAGCACATCAGGATAATTATCTCCGTTCAGATCCGCTGCCGATGCGCCGTGAAAAAAGCCAACATCGTCGGATGCATTTTGGATTAAAAATTTTCCGTCAGACTGACTAAGAATGACTTTGTTTTTTTCTCCTGGAAAGGGGTCTGCGTCAAAACCATGACAAACTACAAAAACATCTGGCACACCATCTTGGTTAAAATCGGCAACAATCGCTTTCCTTGGATGTGTGCATCCATCGTTAGGATTTTTGAGCAAATCATCTCTTAGTATAAAACTACCATCAGCCTGTTTTTGCCAAAACTCCATAATGGATGGATTTTGATCTTCTAAAGTAGTTGGGGGCCACGGAGAGTTAAAAACCACCACAAACATATCCAATCTGCCAGAACGTGTAAAGTCCGCATAAGTTCTGATAGGTCCATCTCCTGATCTATTTCCTGGTAAATTTTGTGGTGTCAGCCCCACTTCTTTATAGTTTTTGTAGGAAGTATCTTTTACAGGTAACGGGTCTAAAGGTACGGATGGGTTACTAGATCCAGCATCACCTCCACCCCCACAGCCTTGAAGTAATATTACAAAGAAAGTAAAAATTATGATTTGAGTATTCATGTTGCTGTCTTCCTAAGTAGTTGGTTAAAAGTTATTTCGGGCAGTAATATCTAGGGTCTTAAAATACCGCAAAACTTTAGTTTAGATACTTAACGTTAGAGCATTTCATTCCTGTGACCGAGCAAGTAGCCAAAACCCTCTTTGGCAGAGCCGCTTTATTCATCCCCAACTCTCCACGAAAGAGTGGTTTAATAGTTATATATTGCATATAGGGCATATCTGTGTCAAAAATATACTACATATGTTGAATATTAAGCCAATAATTTTTCTTACTACTTTTTGTGCTTTTGCTTTCTGCAGTTGGTAGTCTGTCACGTATATGTTCAGATGGATTGTAGGGTATTAGCTTGTGAACCTGAAAACGGCGCTGATTCACTGGTTTAATTTTTTACTTATCTCAATGGCTCCCCTTTTTTATGGTGGGCTGCATTGCTCCCAGTAGTGTAGGCGCGTCGATATCGACAATTGGGCGATGGCCGATCAATGGGAAAACGTCATTTTCAAATGATTTTATGATCTTGGCCGCGTGGTTCTCGCCCCATCTTCCGGCCTTAAAGCGTTCATCATGCCTGTGCCGGGCAACCTCTTCAAAGCTCAGACTGTCGTTTTCACGCTGCGCCTTTGCCGCTTCTTCTTTTGCTTTGTGAGTTTTTGGGATTGATCCCTTGACGAATAAGGGCTTTAAGCGTGCGGCCTTCCGCTCTGGCTTCGACTTGCCCGATCTCTGGATACCTGCCAATCGTGTGTATTGCTGGTTTTTTGTCTTCTGGCTTTAGGTATCGCATACGCCACGACTTTAAGCCGGTGGGCATAATTTCAAGGTGGACGTTCTCGCCCACGGGGATTGTATAGCGTTTATCTTTTGGTTTTGCGTTTCTAAGCTTGGTATCAGGTACGGCCATTAAGTTTCTCTAAAAATCCTGTATACCTGTTTGTATACCTATTTTTTTAGATGCTATCAACTTATCTTAGATTAACTTGGGCATACCTTGAAGGTGTAGATATAGGCTAAACGGCTGTTTTGTTTGATTTTTTGGGCTTTGGTGGGCTTGCTTAGACTAACTTGAAGTAATGCAGAAAAATCATAAATGGTGCGGGAGAGAGAGTCGTAAAAACTAAGTAATTAATTGTTTTTTAAGTAATAAGTTAATATGTACTTCAGTTTTTACACTCAATCTTATACGCATATTTTAGCCAAGCTTACTTCTCCTCATTCACGCTTAATACCTTTCTCTTGGCTGCTAAGAACTCTTCATCAGTGAGAATTCCGCTTTTATGCATATCCGCATATTTTTGAATTTCATCAGCTTCTGACTGCTGAGGTTGCGGAGTGCTATTTCCTTGATTAATTATAACGCTCAAGAGGTCGTGCCAAGCTTTTGCTTCCTCTAAAGCTAGCTCTGGAATTGTGCTACCAGTATTTGTGAGCTCAATAAAGTCAATAAGGTGTACTGGGTTTTGTGTGTCGTTAACTATTATTTTTAGAGACACACCTTTGATGACTTCCTTGGTTGATGTGCTGCTTGAAAGTCCTCCAATGATCGCACCAACCCCACCAGCCAAGGCTGCTCCAATTGCTGTGCCGACAAATTGTCCTGCTCTTGATGTTTTAGTTACTGACTTACCTGCAATGATAACTTCTGATTCTATTATGTCCTTGTACTGATAGAGCTTTGTGCTTTCACCACTTATGATACACAATTGCTTTGATGAGTCATCAATAGCTAAGCCAGAGGGCATATTAGTCGACAGAGGTATTTTAGTTATGAAGTGCGATGACTTAAAACCTTCCTGAGAGTCGACAAGTTCATGAATACTAACTTTTTGCTGCTCAGCATCACCCGTTTTAATTAGCCCAATAACTGCAAGTACAATCAGGCCAGCAATAACTGCGAGTACCACTTCTCCGCTCATAATAATTCTCTTGTTATAAAAGTTTAAATGCTGTGCGAAAGACTACTAATATCGAGCTCTATAGTTTCTCTAAAGGGCGCGTTGAAAGTAATGTTCTCCTATGGTGGATGATACAGTTAATGAGTTTAATTTAGTAGCTACTTGTTTGTTTAGGGTTTGTTCCATGGCTTGATTTTTGTTGGTTAGTGCTTGAGAAACTGCTACATTGAAATAGTGCAATTTTGTATCATTTTTTTAATGCTCTCATGTGAGGTCAACATGCAAAGGCTAGCCCTTGTAAATAATTGTCTAAGTGAGCCAGCGCCGGGCTTGAAGGGTACATGTAGAGGCTGTAAAGGTGATCTTGTATCTGTATGTGGCCCGAAGGTAACTAATCATTGGCGACATATCTCAAACGATGACTGTGATAGCTGGTCTGAAACTATTGGCCCTTGGCACTTGTCATGGCAAGGTCTTGTGAGGTCAGAATCTGTAGAAGTTCCACTTAATAATCATCGTGCAGATATTGTCGGTAATCAAAACATTGTTATTGAGCTGCAACGATCACCTATAGGTTTAGATGATATTCAAAAAAGGGAGTTGTTCTACGGCGATATGGTATGGCTGTTTGATGCAACCTATCGTTTTAGCTACTTGGTATCTGGGGAGCTAGCATTCTTTTCTTTAGGTAAAACTAAGCATGTGAATGATTGCAAGAAGAAGGTGTTCCTAGATTTTGGGGATATTTTTGTGGAGGTGGTAACACTAGAGCTGAAATCTGGAGACAAGCCCTTAATTGAGAAGTGTCATGGTTTTGGTTATGTGCGTTCAAAGAGTTGGTTTATAGATAATTATCTCTCTGAGGTAAAAAAAGAGCATATATGTTTAGATGTTGTCAAAACAGATAAAAAGACAAATCTACCTTGGGCTATCGGTAATCCGTTTCGTAGGATGAAATTTCCTACAAGGTGGCATACCCTAGGGGGTGGAGTTGAAGTGGTTCCAGAAGGCAAAAAATACTTTCCTGTCATTACAAAGCTGAGAGCGTCAGATAATCAGCCACTTTATAGTGAGTTTATTTTAAAGTTCACAGAGATAGGAGGTGATTGGTTGTCCGTTAAGAAAATCGAAGACATGGCAGATTTGTTAAGTGGTGAGATAGTGATACTCAGAGGCCGACTTTGTGTTATCCCTTCAAGGGCGGAGTATATGCAACAGTCATTTCCATATAAGACGACTTTAGGGTGTACTAGCTCAGACTTGATCTGACAGTTACCCGTCTTTTACCGGTGTCTGTCAGGTTAGATTTGAGCTAAGTTCTTTTCAACCCAAATCGTTTTTCCATCAAGCAATGTCTCTATGGGGGGT